>Ga0207719_100258_pt1 | contig 39928 bp, 46 predicted proteins | sample A23P1SouthBayCA_2_FD_187279 | JGI IMG/M metagenome (GOLD analysis project Ga0207719, IMG submission 187279) | Aerobic enrichment media microbial communities from Eden Landing Ponds, California, USA - A23 P3 (3) (SPAdes) | ecosystem: Environmental > Aquatic > Marine > Unclassified | place... | reverse complement strand
GGCAGGCGGTCCGCTCGCGGGAGAAGTCGGCGTCGCGGGCGCCGCTGGCGCCGTAGCCGTCCGCCGCTTCGAGCGCCTCCATGGACTCCCGCCCGAAGATGACGGGGGTGATGTTCACGCCCGTCACGGCCTCCCGGAGCGCGTGGATGCCGGCGACGCCGCCCTCGCGGAACTCCAGGAACGCCGTCGTCCCTGAGGTGCGCATCAGCGCGAGCGAGCGCGCCATCGCGTCGACTTTCTCCTCCCTGCTCGCGTCCCGGAGCAGGCGGTGTTTCAGGCCATCGGGCGGCGCGACGAGTTCGTCGAGCGAGAGCCCTGCCCCCGCCTCCTTGGCGATGGAGTCCCCGATGTGCGTGTGGGCGTTGACGAACGCGGGCGCGACGATGTCGTCGCTTTCCACGCTCGCCTCCTCGATGGCCGTTATCTCCCCGTCTTCGACGACGACGCGGCCCTCGATTGGGTCGAACGACTCCCCGCGGAGAACGGTTCCCTCGATTTCCATCGGGTGGGTCTGTGCGCGCGCCGGTATTGAATCCGTTGGCGTGGACCCCGTTGGCGTCGACCCGCGCTACTCGAAGTCCTCCAGCGTGGTGTGGCCGCCGGTGGCGTGGCGCTCGTTGATGAGCGCGCCGCCGGTGTCGAGGTCGAGGACGGTCTCGGCGGCCCGCCCGACGGCGTCGGTGTGTTCGGCGGGCGCGTACACGCCGAGTCGCCACTGCTCGCGCTGGGCGACCCGGAGCGCGCGCACCAGCGTGGACTGCTCGTCGAGGCGGCGCAGGTCCCCGTTCACGACGACGCGCGTCGAGGTCTCCTTCATCTCGGGTTCCCCCTGTACGTCGACGATGACCGAGACGGGGTCGATGCCCGCCCGCGCGGCGATGTCGCGCTCGTACTCCGCGATGACCTCCCGGTCGGCGTCGAAGAGGTCGGCCTCGTCGAGGACGCTCCCGGACACGTCGGGGAGTTCGGCCCAGACGGCGCGCTTGTACAGGGAGCGCTCGTCGAGGCGCGCGCCGAGTTCGCGGGCCGCGCCGTCGTTTGCCTCCCGGAGCGTCACCCGGAGGTCCGCGTCGTCCATGCGCCGGAGTTCCGTCCCGCTCACCGCCCCGGCGTCGAGGAGGCGCGCGGCGGCGCGTCTGAGCATCGCCTTGCCGATGCGCGCGACGGAGTGGGTGTACACGGTCGGATTCATCAGCGCGCGCGCCACCAGCAGGGACTCCGCCGTCTGGACGTTCCCCTCGCGGAGCGCCAACTCGCCGCCGACGAACGTGAGTTCGCGCACGAGGCGGCCGTGGTCGATAGTGCCGTATGGAACGCCGGTGTGGTGGGCGTCCCGAACGAGATAGTCCATCCGGTCCACGTCGAGTTCGCCCGCGACGAGTTGGCCGTGGCGTCCCTCGCCGCGAATCAGGGCCGCCACACGGTCGGGGGAGAGCCCGTGCGATTCGAGCACCGCGGCGATTTCGCCCTCGCCCACCAGGTCCTCGACGTCGTCGTGGTACTTCCCGGTGTGGCGGTGGATGAGCCCCTCCACGTTGTGCGAGAAGGGGCCGTGGCCGACGTCGTGAAGAAGCGCCGCGGCGCGGACCCGTTCGGCCGCCGTGCCGTCGATGCCGATGTGTGAGAGCGCCCGGTCCGCGAGGTGGTACACGCCCAGCGAGTGCTCGAAGCGGGTGTGGTTCGCGGAGGGGTACACCAGCGAGACGGTGCCCAACTGGGAGACCCGGCGCAGGCGCTGGACGGCCGCGGCGTCGAGCAGGTCGGCGGCGACGCCCGCCACCTCGACGTGGTCGTGGACGCTGTCCTTGACCGTGGTCATACGGACGAGTCGGCCGCCGGAGGGCAAAAACCCCGCCCCCGAAACGGGGGTTTAAATCCGGGCGGACCCCCACCTCGAACATGGTCACGTTCCTCGCCGGGGGGACCGGAACGCCGAAACTGCTCGCCGGCGCGCGGCGGGTGTTCGACCCCGCCGGGATAACCGTCGTCGGGAACACCGGCGACGACGTCGAAATCGCGGGCCACCTCGTCTGTCCGGACATCGACACCGTGCTCTTCGAGGGGGCTGGGATGCTCGATCTGGAGACGTGGTGGGGTATCGAGGGCGACACCGCCGAGACGCACGAGGAACTCCTCGAATTAGGCGAAAAGCTCGGCGCCGACGCCGGGCCGCGCTACCTCGACGACGCGGCCCAAACCGAAGGAAGAGACATCGCCCGCTGGCGGCGCTTCTCCGGCGTCGCGGAGTTCATGCACATCGGGGACACGGACCGCGCGCTGCATCTCACCCGCACCGGCCTCATCGACGAGGGCCACACGCTCACCGAAGCCACCCGGGAACTGGCCGACGCCTTCGGTCTCGAACTCGACGTGGTGCCGATGAGCGACGACCCCGTCGCCACCATCGTCGAGACACCAACCGGAGAAATACACTTCCAGGAGTTCTGGATTTCCCACCGGGCCGAACCCGAGGTGCTGGGAATCGAGTTCCGCGGCGCGGACCGGGCCGCCCCTTCCAAGGCGTTCCTCGACGCGATTCGGAATGAGACGGTCGTCGTCGGTCCCTCGAACCCCGTAACGAGTATCGGCCCGATGCTCGCGCTCGATGGCGTTCGCGAGGCGCTCGATTCGGCTCAGGTTGTCGCTGTCTCGCCCTTCTGCGAGGACGAGGTGTTCTCCGGACCGGCCGACGACCTGATGGCCGGCACGGGACGGGAACCCTCGACCGCGGGCGTCGCGGGGATGTACGAGTTCGCTGACGCGTTCGTCCTCGACGCCGAGGACGGCACCGAACTCGACCGACCGGTCGTTCGCACCGACACGAAAATCGAGGACGCGGACGACGCCGAACGCGTCGTCAGAGCGGCGATGGACGCGCTCCCATGACGCCGTTCGAACCGCGCCTCGCGCTCGCCTCCCTCTCGGGCGAGGCGGACGCCGAGTGGGCCGCCGCGGCCGATGCGTACGCCGGCCTCGCGCTGCTGGGCGGTATCGCGCTCGACGACCCGACCAGGGACGCTGCCCGCCAGTCCGTGCTGGACCGGGACCGAACCGAGTTCCTCCCGGAGGACCCCTTCTCCTTCGTGGATGCGGAACTCGAACGAGCCACGAAGGCGGACCTCCGCGCGGGGTTCAACGTCCGCGCCGCGTCGCCGGAACCGGTCGCGCGCGCCGCTCGCATCTGTGCCGACCACGACGCCCCCATCGAAATCAACGCCCACTGCCGCCAGTCGGAGATGTGCGCGGCGGGGGCGGGCGAGTCGCTGCTGCGGGACACCGACCGCTTGCGCCGGCAGGTCCGGGCCGCCGCCGACGCCGGCGCGACGGTGGGCGTGAAAGCGCGCGCCGAAGTCGAGGGCGTGGACCTCGCCGCGACGGCGCGAACCGTTGAGCAGGCCGGCGCCGAACTGTTCCACGTCGACGCGATGGACACCGAGCGCGTGGTGGCCGAAATCGACGCCGCGAGCGACTGCTTTCTCGTCGCGAACAACGGCGTCCGGGATAGAGAGACCGTCCGCGAGTATCTGAACTACGGCGCGGACGCGGTGAGCGTCGGTCGGCCAAGCGATAATCCCCGTGTACTCAGTTCCGTCCACGACGCCGTCACGGAGTGGTTCCGATGACGCCGGCCGACGAGGCCCAACTCGCGTTGCTGTACGAGGTGGCCGGCACGCCGAAACCCGGCAACGTGGACCGCGCGCGGGACCACGAGGACCTCCACTTCGAGCAGTTCCTCGCGGGCGCCGTCGGCGCGCGTTCCGGCCTCGCGGCCGCCGAGAGCGGCGAGCGCGTGGGCGCGTCCTTCGAGGAGGCTGTGTCGGGGATGGCCGCGGCCGCTCGGACGAACACCCAGTTCGGCGCGCTCCTCCTCCTCGTGCCGCTCGTTCGGACCGCTTCCGAGGGGCCGCTCACGCCGGAGCGGGCGCGTCGAACCGTCGACGAAACCACCGTCGAGGACGCGGCCGACTTCTACCGGGCGTTCGAACACGTCGACGTGGCGCTCGACGACCCGCCCGCCGACGCCGACGCGCTCGATGCCCGCCGCGGACGCGACGCGATACCCGCGCTCCGGAAGCGGGGGCTCACCCTCGCTGAGGTGCTGGCGCTCGGCGCGGATTCGGACGACGTGGCCGCCGAATTAGTAGGGGAATTCGAGCGGACGTTCCGCGCGGCGGCGGACATCGAGGAGCGCTCGGGTCCCTACTCCGAGCGCGCCGCGGCGACGTTCTTCCGTCTCTTGGCCGCCGAGGCGGACACGCTGGTCGCGACGACGCACGGACCCGAGGTCGCGGCGGCGGTCCGCCGCCGCGCCGCCGACCTGCTCGACGCCGAGGCACCGGCGAAGGAGGCGTTCGCGGACGAACTCGTCTCACGGGACATCAACCCGGGCACGACGGCGGACATCACCGCCGCCGGTCTGTTCGTCGCGCTCCACCGGGGTGAGGGGGATGACTGATTCCCGGTCCGAGTCGGCGTGGCCGGTGCCCCTGCGCGGCGTCACGGAGACAGTCGTCACGACGCGGGGACCAAACGGGAAATGGAACGCCGCGGCGCTCGGCGTCCACGCCGGCGACGACGAGCGCGAGGGTGACGAAGGCGCCGCCGCGAGCGCGCGGACGTGGGGGCGGACCCGCACGCGGCGGAACTTCGAGCGCGAGGGCGAGGGGTACGTCCAGTTCGTTCACGACCCAGTTGTGTTCGCGCGCGCCGCGATGTGCGTCGTGGAGCGCCCGGAGCCGTTGCTCCCCGAGGCGCTGGCGTGGGCGGCGGTCGGCGTCGAGCGGACCGACGCGGGAAAAGAGGGGGAGACGCCGTGGGTCGACTGGCGCCTCTCGGTGCGCGATTCGGCGGTCGTCTCGGAGTCCGTCCCCCTCATAAACCGTGGGCACGCCGCCGTCGTGGAGGCCACCGTCGCGGCGTCCCGGTTGGGCGTCGCCGCCTACGACGAGGAGGCGCTTCGCGAGCGACTCGACTACTTTGCCGACGTCATCGAACGCGCCGGCGGCGAGCGCGAACGCGAGGCGCTCGGCATCGTTGCCGACCACAGCGACTGGTCGCCGGGGAGTGTCCCGTGAGTCCACGCTGAAGAACGAATCTTTTTAGCGGCGCGCCCGCCAAAGCCGGGTATGGCAATCAAACCCGACTACGTCAAGAAGACGGGGAACATCCTGCTCGAACGCTACCCGTCCGCCTTCGGCACCGACTTCGAACACAACAAGGAGTCCGTCGTCGAACTCACGAACATCGAGTCCAAGGGCGTGCGCAACCGCGTCGCGGGCTACATCGCGCGCAAGAAGGGCGGCGCGACGGCCGAGGCGTAAGTTCACGAACGTTCGGAAACACCGCCGGCAAGCGGGGGCGAATCCAAACCGTTTTCATCAGGTCGGCCACTACGGCGTGGCATGACCTACCGCATCGGCATCCTCGGCGCAACGGGCGCCGTGGGGCAGCGTCTCATCCAGCTTCTCCACGACAACGAGCAGTTCGAGATTGCGGCTCTCACGGCCTCTCGCGACAGCGCGGGCGACACATACCGACAGTCCGCGAAGTGGCGCATCGACGCGCCGATTCCCGATTCGGTCGCTGACACGGAGGTCCGACCGACCGACCCCGACGAAGTTCCCGACGACGTTGACCTCATCTTCTCTTCGCTCCCCTCCAGCGTCGGTGAAGCCGTCGAACCCGCGTTCGCAGAGGCGGGCTACGTCGTCTCCTCGAACTCCTCGAACGGCCGCCTTGAGGACGACGTTCCCCTCGTCATCCCCGAGGTGAACCCCGACCACATCGACCTCATCGAGGACCAGCGCGAAAATCGAGGCTGGGACGGCGCGCTCATCAAGAACCCGAACTGCTCGACCATCACGATGGTGCCGACGCTGGCCGCGCTCACCGGCTTCGACATCGAGCGCGTCCACGTCTCGACGCTCCAGGCCGTCTCCGGCGCGGGCTACTCCGGCGTCTCCTCGATGGAAATCATCGACAACGCCATCCCGCACATCGGCGGCGAGGAGGCGAAGATGGAGAACGAGACCCGGAAGCTGCTCGGCTCCTTCGACGGGGAGGGCGTGACGTGGCACCCGTCCGCCGTCTCCGCCTCGTGTAATCGCATCCCGACCATCGACGGCCACCTGGAGAACGTGTGGATAGAGACGGCCGAGAACCCCACCGTCGAGGAAGCGGAAGAAGCGTTCCGGAACGCCGACACCATCGACCTGCCGAGCGCGCCGGACCCGCTCATCGAGGTGTTCGACGAACCCGACCGGCCCCAGCCGCGACTCGACCGAACGCTCGGTGACGGCATGACCGTCTCCGTCGGCGGCGTTCAGGAGACGGACGCGGGCCTCCAGTACAACTGTCTCGCGCACAACACGATTCGGGGCGCGGCGGGCGCCTCGCTTCTGAACGGCGAACTGCTGGCGGAGAAGGGATACCTCTAACGCCGCGCCGTCTCGTAGACGAACACCGTATCGCCGTCCACGTCGTAGCTCTCGCGGGCGTCCTCGGGCACTGCTTCTTCGATTGGCTGTTCCTCGATTGATACGACCTCGTAGCCCTCGCCGTCGAGTTCGAACGTGTCGCCCTCGTCTGCGACCCGTTCGGGACGGACGAGTTCGGGCGGGTCCGCCGCGGCGGCGAACGCCTCCCGGTAGGGCCCCTCCGGCACGAGCGCGTCGGCGTCGATTTCCGTCACACCGGACGCTCGCCCGCGGGGTTCCTGAGCGTTACGCCTGGCATCGAGTGGCGCTCACCCGCCGCTTAGCACCCTTCTCGCCGCCTTCCCAAGGGTTTTTGACGCGGATAGGCAACGGGTGAGTATGGAAACCGCCGATGGGGGCCTCTCGTGTACGGCCAAACTCGTCCGGGTCGTACTCACCAACCGGGGACCGCTCTCCGCGAGCGAAGTCGCCGAGGAGGGCCGCATCTCTGCGAACGAGGCACGCGAGGGCCTCGAGGAACTCGCGCGTGTCGGTGAGGCCGAATCCGTCTGCGGCGTCTGCTCGACCCGGGAGGAAGTGTACGCGCTCTCCGAACCGCCCGAGCAGCGGCCGTAACCCAGCGCTTAACCTGAGTGAACTCCTACGGCGAACGCGTGCCTTCAGTCCCCGCCCGAGAGTGCCGTTTCGGCATCCGATGAACGGCGGCGAACCCGGGCACGCGATATGCGACTGGGGCTTCGCCCCCGCCCGCCACGAGGGTTATCCGGCAGACGCGGCACGCCGCCTCGGGATGACGCCGGTCGTTAGTGTTGCGGGCGCACATTTCAGTATACGATCAGAAATGTCTGTGACTGACGTCTACGGTATCCCGTTGGAATCGCTTCCTCCGTAGTAACCGCTCGTCTCACCGATTTTTGGAACCAGTCGATGCTGGCGTGCCTGGAGTGAGCTCTGCCAGGAGTACTCACCTCTGTCAGTTTCGGGTGGCCGTGTGGCTGCGGCGCACATGTCCCACATCGGCTACCTCATCGGTTTGAATAGCTTGATGGATGCCGGTTTACAATCTAGCACACGAAACTAGAGCCTGACTTCAGCCGGGGTTTCTTAGGCACAAGAGCATTGAACGTGGTGGCTGTATTGTCCACTGGGATGATTGGCGAGAACGCAGCGCACGACTGGTGCTCGCAAACGTCCACTCAGAGGTGATTACGCAATGGTGACAGAGACCGTCGTTGAGGGCTTGCGCCTCGCCGGGGAGATGTTCTGGGAAACCTGGTGGGCGCTCGTCCTAGGGTTTACGATTGCCGGTGCCGTCGAGACGTTCGTCAGTGAGGAGCGGATGTCCGCCGTCCTTGGCGGGGACGGCTGGCGCGAACTCGGTCTCGGGACGGTCTTCGGGGCGGCGTCATCGTCGTGTTCCTTTGGCGCGGTTGCGACGACCAAGTCGCTGTTCAAGAAGGGCGCATCGCCCGTTGCCAGTCTGGCTGCCTTCCAGTTCGCCTCGACGAACCTCGTGATCGAGCTGGGCCTCGTCATGTGGATTCTGCTGGGTTGGCAGTTCGTACTGGCCGACTATGTGGCCGGCCTGCTCCTCATCGGACTCCTCGCGGCGGCGTTCAAGTACGTTGTCCCGGAACGGTGGTTCACGGCCGCGCGCGAGCACCTCCGGTCCTCGGAAGGCGTGCGTGACCCGTCGTGTGGCATGGAAGTCGACCCGACGAGTGACGACACCGTCACGCTGGAAACCGATAGCGGGACCGAATACTTCTGCTCGGAATCGTGTAAACGGGCCTACCAAGAGCAGCAACGCCAGGAAGGCGCGACGTGGCGTGACCGGCTGCTAACCCGTGATGGCTGGCGGCTCGCCTCGAAGAACGCACTCGGTGAGTGGGGGATGCTCTGGACGGACATCGTCGCGGGCTTTCTCGTCGCCGGGCTGATCGGTGCGTTCGTTCCACGCGCGTGGTGGACGACCCTGTTCGGCCTCGGTACAGAGGGGACGCTGGGTTGGGTACTCGCCAGCGCGATACTCGGGGTCGTCATCGGCGTGGTGACGTTCGTCTGCTCGGTCGGGAACGTTCCGTTCGCGGTCATTCTCTGGAACAACGGCATCGCATTCAGCGGCGTGATGAGCTTCATCTTCGCGGACCTCATCGTCCCGACCATCGACGACGCCTACCGCCGCTACTACGGTCTACGGATGGCTGCTGTCCTGTTCGTCTCGGTTTTCACCACCGCGGTCGTCTCGGGCGTCGTCATTCACTATCTCTGGGGCGGGCTTGGCCTCATCCCGCCGCAGGGCGAAGCCGGCGGGACCGCTCCCTCCGGCTATACACTGTACCTCAACGCCGTGTTCACACTGCTGTTCCTCGGGCAGGTCTACGTCGGCCACTGGAGGACAGGGGGCGACGGGAACACCGACGAACACGAGATGCACGCGGGATAACGCGATGGATTGCGCGTGCGTCTCAGTGAAGCGCGGCTTCACCGGCGGTTTCCTCGGGTCCGGAAACGAACCACTTCAGCGCCGCCGCGACGACGACGCAGAGCAGGCTTAATACGACGAAAACGGAGAACCCGCGGGCGTAGCCGACGGCCCCGTAGACGTCCGTAAAGAGCCCCATCAGCGGGAGGATGACGAGCGTTCCCCCACCGCCGATGCCGCTGACCCACCCCGACGCCCCACCCACGGCTTCGGGGACGAACTTCGGCACCAGTTCGAACACGGCCGCGTTGGCGATTCCCATCCCGGTCCCGAGCACCATCATGCCGACAATGGCCGGCCAGAAGCCGGTGACGAACGTCATGATCGCACCCCCGGCCGCCATAATGCCGAAGCTCACGATGGCGACGTTTTCGCCGCCCAACCGGTCGCTGAGACTCCCGGCGGGAACTCTGATGAGCGACCCGTACACGATGAAGATGCCCGCGAGGAGCCCCGCGGTAGCGAGCGTCAGGTCGTGGAACTGCTCCCAGTAGGTCGGGAACCACGCCGACAGTGACGTGAAGCCGCCGCCGAACGAGACGGTGTAGAGGAAGACAAGCACCCACGTGCGCCGGTTCCGCGCGGAGGCTCTCAGCGAGTCCCACGTGTTGCCCGAGGGGAAGACGTCTTGCCCGAGTTCGTCGGCAATTTCGCGGGCCTCGTCCGGCTCTTTGCCCCGCTTTCGGAGCTGGAAGTAGTACGGATCAACGGCGTACACCGCGTAGATAGCGGTGACGACGAGGAGGAACACCAACCAAGTCGCGTACGCCATCGTTAGCCCCCAGACGCCGATAAGGAGGGGGAGGGCGTATACGACCATTCCCGGACCGATGTTGCCGACGCCGGCGAACGCGCCGAGCGCGAACCCCTGTCTGTCGCTGGGGTACCAGTACGACGTCTGCGTGATTCCGGCGGAGAAGGTCGCCCCACCCGCGCCGGCGAGTAGTCCGAAGAAGACGAGGAGCGGATACAGGCTCATACTGAAGTTCTCGGGATACGTCAAGAACAGGGTGACAACCAGCCCTCCCGTCCCGACGAGCGTGGACGCCATGAGGATGAGGAGCGGCTTTCGACCACCGACCTCGTCGACCCACGCCCCGAACGGGATTCTGAGCACCGCCTTGCTGAGGTGCGGGGAGGACAGTAGAAGCCCGTGTAAGACGCCGGCCAGCGCGAGGTGTTCCTCCAGGACCGGACCCGCGGCGCCGTAGAAGACGATGGTCGTCAGCCCCGCATAGAAGACGAGCGTGGACAGCACGAGCCCACGTCTCGGGGTTCCCGTGATGCCGTATTTCGACGCCAAGTCGCTCTGTTCGGCCATCACGTCGGCGTGGCGGACTCCCGCCGTATGTAATATGCGAAAAGCAGCCCCATCCCCCGAACCCACGGGCGCGACGGCCGTAGCAGTTAATCCCTGCCCGCCGCTACGCGCCCTCAGTGAGTGGACACACACCGACGCTGGGCATCGAACTCGCCGGGGTGGCCGTCGCCGTCGCGCTCGCGACCGTCCATCTGTTCGGCGGCCGCCTCCACGGCCTCGGGCGGATGCCGCGGAGTCGCTGGCTCTCGCTCTCCGGCGGCGTCTCGGTCGCCTACGTGTTCGTCCACGTGCTCCCGGAGATAAGCCGGGCGGCCCGGAACGTCGGTGCGGAACCGTTCGGGCTCGGATTCCTCGAACGCCACGTCTACCTCGTCGCGCTCGCCGGGTTCGTCACCTACTACGGCGTCGAGCGCGCGGCCAAACGCGGCACACCAGGGGACGCCGGTGAGCGCCCGGCCCAGCACGGCGGGGAGTCAGGGGAGGACGCCGACGGGACGCGCGTGTTCTGGATGCACGTCGTCGCCTTTGCGCTCTACAACGTGTTGGTGGGGTATCTGTTGCTCCACCGCGAACAGCCGGGGCTGGAGAGCCTGTTGCTGTTCGGGTTCGCGATGGCGCTGCACTTCCTCGTGAACGACTGGGGGCTTCGCCAGCACCACGGGGATGTGTACCACGACCGGGGCCGGTGGGTGCTGGCCGGGGCCATCTTTCTGGGCGTCGTCGTCGGGACCGTGGTGTCGCTCGACCACGCGGCGCTCGCCGTCCCCTTCGCGTTTCTCGCCGGCGGCGTCATCCTCAACGTCATCAAAGAGGAGGTGCCTGCGGAGCGTCAGAGCCGCTTCCCGGCGTTCGCGCTCGGCGCGGCCGGGTACACCGTCGTGCTGTTGCTCGTGTGAACTCACTCCGTAGCCGTCGACCCGCAGCCCTCTCCGCCGGTGAACAGCAGACCGACCTCGTCTCTCGTGTTGTCGGCGTCCGTCCGGTGGCTCCCGATTTCGACGAGGCATTCGAGACAGTCGGCGTCCTGTTCCCCCAGGTCGGATGTCTTCCACGTGTTCGGCGCTTGGGCTTCCGTCCGGACGTGGAGCGTGTAATCGCCGGAGTCGTCCGGGAGCCCGGTCAGCCGGACGGCGCCGGTCTGTTCGTCCGCCGGACTGTACGCCGGGACGCGCTCCGTCGTCCGGTACACCCGGCTCCCGTCCTCGGTCAGCCGAACCCGCACCGTCGCGGCCTCGGGAACGTAGTTTAGGGCCTGGATGCCCTCTATTCCGGTGTTTCGGGTCGCTCCGAGGGGGGGAACGACAGCCGGAGAGGAGACTGAGGGCGGCGGCACCACCGACGTGGAGGACACGGCGTCGGTTCGTCGGCATCGTCCCGATGGGTCACGCGACTCCCGGAAATACGTTTCGGGAAAGCAACAATTATCGGGTCCGCGCCGACCCGACGGGCTAGCGACACCGATAAGGCGGCGCCGAAAGCGTGACAACACATGACCGACCCCGCCGTGTACGACCACCTCTGGCCGACGGGCACCGACTACCCGGACGGCACCTACCGCGTCGTCGGCACGGAAAACGACGCCGTGACACTCCTCCGGGTCGCGAACGCCCAAGGGCGACGCGTCGCGACAGGCGAGGTCGTCTCCGTCCCCCGCGAGGAACTCGGCGGGTTCGATGCGGCCGAGAACCCCGACGGAAACCGACCGCTCGGGGCCGCGCTCAACTCGAAGATGCGCGCACTCTACTGGAGCGCTCGCGTCTTCGCCCGGAACATGCTCGCGAACCCGCGTTCTGCCGCACTCGCCCTCGCCGTGCTGCTGGTCGGCGTCGCCGGCGACGGGGTGCTCTCGCTCCCCGACGCCCTGTTTCCGGCCCTGACGCTCGTCGGCGCACTCTCCCTCGCGTACGTGGGCAGCGGTCGCCTGTCGTGATTGTAGCCGCCCACGCGTCCGCTCTGCGCCCCTGACGTTTTTGTCCGAGCGCCCGGTATCGTCGGCCGATGAACACCCTCCAGATAGGGCTTCGACTGGCCGCCGGCGTCCTTCTCATCGCGACCAACGGCTTTTTCGTCGCCATCGAGTTCGGGTTGACCCGGGCGCGCCAGTACACGAGAGACGAGTTCATCGGGGAGGGAAGCGCCGCCCTGGAGCGCGCCTGGGAGATGACGCAGAATCTGGAGATATATCTGACGACCTGTCAGGTCGGCATCACCGCGTCGAGCATCGCCGTCGGTATCGTCGCTGAACCGGCGCTCGCCGCGCTGTTCGAACCCGTTTTCGCCAGCACCGCGTTCGCCTCCGTCGGCGCGGGCGCGCTCATCGCCTTCCTCATCATCAACCTCCTCCATCTCACGCACGGCGAGCAGACGCCGACGTACCTCGGCGTCGAGCGCTCCCGGATGGTGTGTCGCTACGGCGCGACGCCGCTGTACTGGTTCAACCGGGCGATTTCGCCGCTCATCGCCTTCGGTGACTGGGTAGCGAAGGCCACGCTCAAACTGTTCGGCATCGAGATGACGGGCGCGTGGCTCGAAACGGAGGCGGACGTCCTCGAAAGCCGCGCCGACCTCCGGAACCACATCGGCTCCGCGCTCGACGAGGTGGACGTGCCCGAGGAGCGCCGCGAGGAGGTTCTCAACGCCTTGGACGTGGACGAACTCCCAATCAGCGACATCATGGTTCCCGCGGCGGACATCGTCTCCGTCTCCGCGAACGCGTCCGTCGAGGAGAACTTCGACAGCATCCGGGACACGCCACACACCCGCTTCCCCCTCCTTGGTGACGGACTCGACGACTTCCGCGGCGTCGTGTACGCGCCGTCGATAATCGACAACTACGACGCGTTACGCGAGGGCGAGACGACGTTCGAGGCGATAGCCACGCCGCCGATGACGCTGGCGGCGGAGACGAACGTCAGCGACGCCTTCGACCAGTTCCAGGCCCAGGACCAGGAGATTGCGCTCGTCATGGCGGACGGCGAGGTCGTCGGGCTTCTCACCGCGACGGACGCGCTCGAAGCCGTGATGGGCGAACTCGAAGACCCGCTGGACCGCGAGGCGGCGTGAGGTGTTTCGGCCGCCGAAACACCGCGTGTACGGTTATACTCCCCGGCCGCCAATCGCCACCGTGCCCTCCCTCCAACAGTTGCTGAGAAGGGCGCGAGGCGGGCGACGCTACGCCTGGCTCGCGGGACTTGTCGGGGGTGCCCTCGCGCTCGCGGGGTTCACCGTCGGAGCGCTCGCCCTCCCGCACGTCGTCGCGTTCGACTCGAACCTGTTCAGGGGCGTCAGCGTCGCCGTCTTCGGCGGTGCCGTCGTGCTCGGCGGGCTACTCCTCTCCGCCCTGTCGATGTAGCCCGACTCGCTTCCCGGGTTCTACCTGCTCGGCATGTCTCTGGTCGCGCTCTCGGGGCGGGCGAAGCAACTCGGTGATAGGGTCGCCGGGACGGTGGTCGTTCGGGACTGAGAAGAACTCAGACCTGCGAGCCCTCCTCGTGGGGTTGGACGACGACGAACCCCTCCGATTCCTCGAAGCTCATCTGGACGGACTCGCCGGACGTCTGGCCGATTTCGAACGTCTTGTTGAGCGCGAACGACGGCGAGAGGTCGGCGCTCCACGCGACGGTCGCGTCCGGGTCGGTGACGACGGGCGGCGTCATCACGAGGGGGTCGCCGTGCGTCGTGATGGCGACCTGCCCCGGCCCGGTGAGATACACGTTCGTCAGCCCGCCGGCGGCCATCTCCGAGATGTCACCGATGGTGCTGATCTCGTAGTCGACGCTGGACTCGAACGCGAGGATGTCGTTGCCGTTCACCGAGATGGATTCGCCCGCGTCGAGGCTGAGTATCTGTGCCTTCTTCCCCTGGTCAGCGAGGTAGAGGTGACCGCTCCCCTCGGCCTCCATGACGGGCGTCCCCTCGCTCGTGACGGCGTCCTTGACGAAGCCGGTGAGTCCGCCCTCCGCGGATGACTTGCCGGTGAACGTCATCTCCCCGGTGTACGCTATCATCGTGCCGGCTTTGACCATCACCGAGCCATCGACGGGCACGCCGAGCAGTCGGTTGTTCTCCGTTTCGAACCCGTCGCCGTCGCCCGTCGGCGTGTTGGCGTCCGCGAACTCGTCTAAGTCCATATGCGGACACGAATGTATCAGATTTATTAAAATTTGTCCTTGCGACCGTTCGGAACGGCCCTCAGGGGTTCCGTTCCGCCGATGGCCCGATTGAGGCGGGCGAAACGGGGAGGGCCGATTGGAGAGGGGATGTGGGCCGCGTGCCCACCGTGGGGGAGGTGGGCATTCGAACCTAACAGTCATGTCCTATTAGGCGGGGGCGACGCGTTTCGGGCTCTGAAACGCCGTCAGTCCGCGCCCTCCGCCCGCACGTCGACAGTCGGCGTCCGGCGTCCCCGAACCGTGCGGAGCGAGCACCACGCGAGTATCGCCAGCAGACCGACGAGCGGCACCGACACGACGGTTAGGACCTCGCGTGCGGCCGCCGCCACGGATGCGCTGAGCGCCACCGGCGCACCCGCCGCCGTCAGCGCCGCACCCACGTGTCCGGGTTGGACCGGGAAAGCGATGGCCGCCGTCCCGGCCAGCAGGAGCGACCGGCCACGACGCGACGTGTCGAGATACAGCAGACAGAGCAGCGGGAAGTAGACGTACACGACGTAGAGGACGTTCGAGGCCGGGGAGACCAACAGAACTGACGCCACCGCCACGAGATACGTCGCCAGCCTGTCGGTCACGTCCGACCGTCGCTCGCGCCCGGCGACTAAGACGGCCGCCGGCGCGACGAGGAGCGCCCCGAGCGGCGCGTACAGATGTGGGTCGACGCCGGGGAGCGCCTGCGAGAGCGGCCGGGACAGCGACATCGCGAAGAAGTCCGCCGAGACGGTGCCCGCGAACTCCGCGACGCGGCTCCGTTCGGCCAGCACGCCGAGATACCGGCGATAGGCATCGAGACCGAACCAGAGCGCGCCCATTGCGAGGCCGGCGACGCCCGTCGCGACCGCCGCTCCGAGCGCCCGCCACGCGCGACGCCACGCGAGCCACAGCCCCAACGCGATGGGGAACACCTTCACCAGCGCCGCGCCCCCGACGGCGACGCCGGCGAGTCCCCCGCGCTCCCGTTCGAGCGCGACGAACGCGCCGCCGAGCGCGAGCGCCACGAGCGCGTCCACCTGTCCCAGACCGAGGACGGCCAGCGCCGGGGCGCTCCCCAGGCAGAACCCGGCGACGAGTAGCCGGTCGGTCGCCGGGAGTCGCCCCCGGTGTGATTCGACGGTGTGAACGACGAGCGCGGCGAGCGCGAGCGCCGCCCCGGCGTTCAGAACGCTCTGGAGCGCGAACCCCACTCGCCAGTTCCCGACGGCGCCTTGCGGGAGAAAGAGCACGACCGAAATCGGCGGGTACACGTACGACACGCCGGGTACCCCGGGGTCGATGCCAACGAACGGCTCGCCGTGGAGGACCGCCCGCGCGGCGGCGTGATACGCGCGGAAGTCCCACCCGAGATGCGAGGCGTCAGCGATACCGAGAAAGTACAGCGGCACGAGGAGGCCGACGGCGGCGCTCCACAGCAGCGCGACACGGCGGTATCGACGCCGGTAGAGGGGCGTCTCTTGGGGGAGGGTGAACGAGGGGGAGGGGACCATCGGCGGGACATACCTGTTGAAGCCGCTTAGATAGGGGCCGCCGGTTTCCAACCCGGAAACAGGCTCATTCCCTGTCCGGCGACCGGTCCGGCACGTCAAGCACGACCCCGCTCCCCGATACTCCGTCCTCGAAGGAGAGTTCGCCACCGAGTCGGGTGACCGCCCACGAGACGAACCACAGACCGACGCCCGCGCCGTGTTGGAGCGGCGTCTCCTCGCCCTCTAAGAGGACCGCGCGCTCGCGCTCCGGGATTCCCGGGCCGTCGTCGCGGACGGTGATGCGCGCGCCGCCGACCGTCCGCGACAGTTCGACCTCTACAGTTGGCTCGGGGCAGTCGCCGTGTTCGGCGGCGTTCTCGACGACTTCGCGGAGCGCCGTGCGGAGTATCTCCCGGTCCGTCGTGAGCGCCAGGTCGTCGTCGCGAACCGACACCTCGATACGGCACTCGTAGGCGCCACGAACGTCCGCGACGACGTTCTCCACGAGCGACGGGAGGTCGAACTGACGGCGCTCGACGGCGTCGCGGGTCATGATGCGGTCGGCGCGCTCGACGGTCTCACCGATGTCGACGAGTTCGCGCGCCGTCCCGCGGATGCGCTCGGCGGTTCGCTCGGTGTCGTCGACCGTCCCGTCGGAGAGCGCCTCGGAGAACCCTCTGACGGCGTCGAGGTCGTTGCGGAGGTTGTGACGCAACACCCGGTTGAGGACTTCGAGACGCTGCTCGGCGGTCCGCCGGTCGGTGACGTCTTGGAACAGATACGACGTGCCGACCACGTCGTCCCGTGCGTTCGTCAGCGCGGACGTGCCCACGTCGAATCGCCGCCGGCCGTCGGGCGTCGGCACCGTCGCGGGGTCCCCCGCGAGCGCGCCGGGGTCGTAGCCCAGAATCGCCTCGACGGGCCGCCCGGCGTCGCGGGCGACCGTGACTCCGAGCGTCCGCTCCGCGGCCTCGTTCGCGTCCACGAGGCGCCGGTCCCTGTCGACGACGACGACCGCCTCGCTCATCTCGTCGAAGACGGAGGTGCGGGCGAGCGGCCCCATTCCGGGCGCCTCGCTGAACAGTCGGTATCGGAACACGCCCACGGAAAATGCGCCGACGGTGACGCCGAGGAACGCCGTCGTGAGGACCGGGAGCGTCGCCGGGTCGATGCTATCGAGGCCGCTCGTGGAGAACGACAACACGGACACGCAGACGCCGCCGACGGCGAGCGCCACGGCCTGTCCGGCCGGGAGGTCGTCGTACGTCACTGCCGACCGGACGAGCAGGAACACGGCGAACAGCCCCACGCCGATGAGAGCGGTCTGTAACACCGCCGTGCTCATCTGAAGTAGGCTCCCGAGCATCCCGTCGAACGCACTGAGGTTCAGCGACACCGCGCCGAGAGCGGTGACGTACACCCCGGCGAGCGCCATCCACCGACGGGTCACCGACGGCCCGCGCCCGGTGTACGCGAACACGAACCCGGCCCACAGTGGGACGGCGACCATCCACCCGATGATGACCGCGTACACGGCGACGCGCCCGGAGATAACGTCGACGCGACCGAACGCGAACACGAAGGCGAGCACGGCGAGCACGAACCACAGCGACGCGGCGGCGCCCGCTCCGGGCCGTCCCCGGCGGTGGACGCCGACGGCCGCGAGGAGCAGGAAGGACGCGGCGACGGCGACGTCGAGCGCGACGAACGGCACCGAGAGATTCACGCCGTCTCACCCGCCGAACGGCGCGTCTTCGAGTCCTGCGGGAGACGGACAGTCACCGACATCCCGTCGTTCGCGTCCACGCTCCACCGGGCGTCCTCGGCCGCGAGACGCGCGATGCGGAACGCGAGACCGGCGACGGAGTCGTCGTCTGGGTCGAACGGCGCGATTCGGACGATAGCGGCGTCGTCATCCCCGTCCGCCCGCAACTCGACTGTCCCGTCCGACACGCCGGTCGCGAGCGTCTCCAGCACCGCACGGAGGAGCGCGGGGTCGACGGCGACCGGTGCCGCGTCGGCCGAGCGCGTGACCTCCGTTGTGGCTTCCAGGTCCCGGACCGCGGCGGCCGCGTCGGCCGTCGCCGGTCGGTCGTCGCGCTCCGCCAGCGCGCGCTCCACGTCCCGCACGCGGGCAACGAGCGCGGCGACGCCGGTCGCGGTGTCCCTAATCCGTTCGCCGCCCGATTCCGGGTCGCGCTCCCCGGCGGCGACGTCGGCGGCGAGGTCCGCGACGACGTCCAGTTGCTCCTGTGTCGCCCCGGCGACGACCTGCGTGAGCACCGAGAGGCGGTGCTCCCGTCGCCGCTTTCCCGTCACGTCCCGGCAGACGAGCAGATGACCGAGCGTCCGCTCGCGGGCGTCGGTCACCGCGTCGGCAGTCACGGTCAGCGTGCGACCGGCGTCGGTGCGTACGTCCGTCGGTCCCGCCGCCGCGAGCGCGTCGGGACGCGGGAACGCGGGCGCGGCGTCGTCGAGCGACGCCCCGACCGCGGCGGAGCGGTCCACGCCGAGCAGGGACTCGGCCTCGGGGTTGAGGTCACGGACGCGGCCGTCGCCGTCGACCATCACCACGCCCTCCGCCATCTCGTCGATGACCCGGTCCCGGCCGACGACGGACGCGACGGGGAGCGTCTCGAAGACGCGATACCGCCGCACGGCCGCCGTGAAGAGGCCGCTCGACGCGGCGATGGCCGCGGGCGTCGTCACCGGGGTCTGGAGCGTCGCCGCCGCGAAGGGAAGCACGAGAACGGCGCCGATGGCGGCGGTGAGAAGCGCCGTCTGCGCCGCGGGGAACGCCTTGTGACGGAGCGTCGTCGCGACGACGAGGAACACGCCGACGAGCGCCAGCGACTCCGCGAGCACCGTCGTGATGCCGAGCAACGCGTTGAGCGTGCGCATCTGAACGCCGAACGACCCGGCGGCGGCCAGCGCGACGTTGGGCGCGACGAGTCCGAGGAGGAGCACCGCGACGGCGGCCAGCGCGATGGGGGACGTTTGCCTGTCCCGGCCGGTGTACTGGAGCGCGAACAGGAACCAGAACCCGCCCACGACGGCGGGGAGGTCGAACGCGATGAGTAGCCAGAACCCGCCGACGCTCTCGGTGGGCCCCCACGCGATTCCCATCGCGTCCCGAACCGGCGCGAGGTCCACGACGGCGAGGTGTACGAGCGCGCCGAGCAGTAACGCGACGGCGACGCCGATGAGCGGCCGGGTCGTCGGGTCCCGCCGGTAGCCGAGCATCGTCGCCAGAAAGGCCGCACTCGCGAGTATCGCCGCGATACTGGCCGCGAGGGCAGCGGGGGAGGTGGCCGTAATCATGGGTTTCGGTGCCGGCCGAACGCCGTCGCGAGCGGCCGAACGGGCGATTCTCGCCGCTCGGAGGGCGTCGCGCGACGCTTCGCCCCGCGGGGGCAAAACTGTGGCTACTCCGTCGAGTCCGGGCGACTCACTCCAGGCTCACCGCCGCCTCGATGCCGCCGTCGAGGGACACCGACAGCGACTCCGCGACGGCCTCGAAGCGCTCGCGGTGGTGCCCGTCCTCGCTGAGGGCCATCTCGCTGCGGACGAGGCCGGCGTCCCGTAAGTCGTTGAGTCGGCGGTACGCCGTCGGGCGGGACACGTCGGCGGCCTCGGAGACGGCGCGGCCGCTCCGGGGCCGTTCCGCGACGGCCTCGAACACGCGGCGAGTGTACTCGTCACCGAACAGGTCGAGCAGTTCGTCGGTCGTCGGGGCGTCCGTTTCGGCGCTGTCGGTCGGGCGCGCTGTCCGGGAGGGTTCGGGGTGGGCGGACATACACCGATGAAACACCCACACCGTACTGGAAGGTATGGCTAGCTATCCAGACCGGGATGGAAAACCCACTCTAGGAGTCCAGACGGCGCGCATCGAAGACGACCAGTTATAGGGGTTCGGACACGAACATCAGCCGAGACACACAAGCGCATGCCTGACACCGACGCGCCCGAGAACCTCCGCGCGCTCATCGTGGACGACGAGCGGGAGGTAGCGGATGCGTACGCGCTCCGCCTCCGTGGGTACTGCGACATCGAGACGGCGTACGGCGGCGCGGAGGCGCTCTCGGTCGTCGAGAACTCGGCCATCGACATCGTCCTCCTCGACCGGTACATGCCCGACATGTCCGGCGACGAGGTGCTCCGGGAACTCGACGAGCGGGGGTACTACGGGCGCGTCGTCATGGTGACGGCGGTGGACCCCGACTTCGACGTGCTGGAGATGCCGTTCGACGACTACCTGTGTAAACCCGTAGACAGAGCGGACGTGCGGGCGGTCATCGACCAACAGCGGCGGGTGTTGGCCTACGAGACGCTGGGCGAGTACTTCGGCGCGGAGTCGAAGCGCGCCGTCGTCGAGGCGGAGACGACGCCGGAGGAGCGGCGCAGCCACGAGCGGTATCTCGCCGTCGCCCGGCGCGCGGCAACGCTCGAACGGCGCGCGCGTCGCCTCCTCGACGACGACGCGGCGCTCGACGAGTTCGACAGCATCGGGCGCGAGGAGATGTAGGGCTACTCCTCGAAGAACGCCGCGAGCAGTTTGCGCTGGCTGGCGCGGAGGTGATACAGGAGCGTCGACCCCGTGATATCCAGCGACGCCGCGACTTCCTCGGCGGTGCTCCCCCGCGGGGACTCGAAGTAATCAGCGAGATACGCCGTTCGGAGCACGGTCCGCTGGCGGTCCGTCAGTCGGCTTTCGAGGGCGTCCCGGAGTTCGCTGGGTGTGGTCACGGAGCGCTTGCGTTCGCGCTTGGCGACGACGTCGGCGTCGAACTCCCGCCGTATCGCCTCGGCCATCCGGCGCACCTCGCCGTCCGGCGGGAGGTTGACGACTATCTCCCCGCGCCCGCCGCGCTCGAACGTCGCCTCGCGAACCGTCCCACCGAGCGTCGACACCGTGAGCAGCGGCGTCTCCCCGCGGAGTTCGACTTCGAAGGCGCGCCCGGCCCCGGACTCGCTGAGCGCCCGTACGTCACCGATGCCGTCGATGTCGGCGGCAGCACGTCGGACGGCGTCGGCGTCGTCCGTCCCGAGCGCGAGATAGCAGAGGAGCGCGTCCGCGCCGTACGGCACGACGCCTTCGAGCGCCACGTCGACGTCGAGCGCCGCGCTGAGCGACGCCAGCGCCGAGTCGTCCCCGACGGAAAACGTGACCTCCGTGACCGTATCGGAGAGCAGCAGGCTCCGGTTCCGTGCGGCCGTGACGGCGAGCCCCGCCACCCCGCCGAGCGTCTCGAAACTGGCGCGCTCGCGCTCGGAGAACGCGTCCCGGCCGTCCGCGTACACGCCGACGGCGCCGTACACGTTCGACCCGTATACGAGCGGGACCGCCAGCATCGACTGAACGCCGTCCGCGAACCCGGCCACCCGGACCGACTCGGGCATCTCGTCGCCCTCCGCGAGCGGTTGGACGACCTGCGACTCGCCGCGCTCGGCGGCGCGCTCCTCGGGCGTCGTCGCGTCGCCCCCGAGCGCGTCGCGGACAGCGGCGAACGTCTCGCCGGTCTGTCCCGCGGCGGCCTGAACGACTAGTCCGTCGCCGTCCACGTCGCGCTCACCGACCCACGCGAACTCGTACAGGTCGGTGTCACCCAGCTCGGTACAGATGGTCTCCGCTATCTCCTCCCGCGAGGACGCGCTCACGAGGTTCGCGAGCACCGCCGAGAGCAACTCGTCGATGACGGCGGTCCGGTCGCGCTCGGTCCGGAGGCGTTCGACGTCCTGGGCGTTGCGCCGTCGCGCCGTCACGTCCCGGAGATACACCGTTGCGCCGTCCGCCGTCGGAACGACTGTGACCGCGAGCCACACGTCCGGTTCGGGGTAGTACTCCTCGAACTCGGCGTCGTCAACACCCTCGTCGTCGAAGGCGTCGCGGAGCGACCCCTCGACGGAGCGGGGGAACACCGCCGACAGGGGCGCCCCCGCCGCATCGTCGGGGTCGACGCCTACCGACTCCCGCGCGGCGTCGTTGACGCCGGTCACCGTGCCGTCGGCCGTCGCTTCGATGACGCCGACTGGCGCGCGGTTGAGTCGCTCGTCCATACCCGAGGTGGTACTTCGCTCGGCATCGGTCTATCGGTTTCGGTGACACGTTGACAGTATTTTCAGAACCGCACCTCGAATCTGACGCCGCCGGCGTCCGCGCTGGCGAGCGTCAGGTCCCACCCGTGCGCGGCGACGATTCGCTCGACGATGGCGAGTCCGAGACCCGTCCCCTCCGTGTACGTCGTGTACCCGGGGTCGAGGACCGCCGCGCGCTCCGCCTCGGGGATGCCGGGCCCGTCGTCGGCAACGTAGAACCCGTCGCCGTCGTCGAGGCGACCGACGGTGACAGTCACGGACGCGTGGTTCGTCGCGTCGCGCTCGGTGGCGTCGCTCGGCGCTCGACTGTCCGTCGAACTGTGTTCGACAGAGTTCCGAAACAGGTTCTCGAACAACCGCCGCACGCGGTCCGGGTCGGCCGTCGCCTCCGGAAGCGAGTCAGCCATCTCAAGAGTCGCTTCCGCCGTGTCGACGGACGCCCAGGCGTCCTCGGCGGCGCTCGCGACGGAAATCCGTGCCGACGGGTCCACCTCGTCGCCGCGCGCGAGTGTGAGCACGTCCTGGATGATGCGTTCCATCCGTTCGTGTGCGCTCGCCACGGCCTCGAAGTGTTCGTCCGCCCCCGTCTCGCGCGCCGCACGGAGATGCGCCTCGGCCACGTCCAAGGGGTTTCGCAGGTCGTGGCTGAGCACGCTCGTTACCCCGGCGACGCCGGCGGTTCCCGCGATGCTCCCGACGCCGTCGAGCGGAACGAACGTCACGTACCCCGTCCCGTCGTCGGTGGCGGCTATCCGCGCGAGATACGGGCCGGCGTCGGACCCATCGAGGTAGACGCCGGCGTCGTCCCCGTGCGCGAGATGGGTCTCCGGCGGGGTGTCATCAGTCGAGTGGACGACCGCGAAGCGCTCGAACACGCTCGCGACGCGCGCGCCGACCGCCACGCTCTCGAACGCCGCCCCGAACGCCTCGTTCGTCGCCGTGACGCGAGGCGACCCGTCCTCGACGGCGTAGGAGAGCACTGGGTCCGGATGCGCGTCGATGGGTATCGCCGGTTCGTGCTCGGTCATCGATTGGGGTGTTACTCGTCGAATCGAACGCCGGGTTCGAGCCGTACCGGTCTGTTGTCCCGTCGGACGTTTAGTGTTGCTCCGGTCTGCTGGGTGTGAAACACCGACTCGCGCTTATCAGATTCGCCCCTGTCCGGAGCCGCCGAATCGGCCGCCCGTCGCCGTGTCGTCGCCGCCGAGTTCGCTGAAGTCGATGTCGTCGAAGTACGCGGGCGCGGTGTCCTCCGTCGCGTACACGTACAGCGCCGTCTTCGCGATGCCGGTGAGCGTCTTGCCAACGAGGAGGCCGAGGATGACCGCCGACCCGCCGACGAGTAACGTCGCCAGCAGTTGTACCGTCCCGAGTCCCGTCGTGACGACGAACGTGAGCGCGCCGAGGATGAGGCCGGCGAGCACGAACAGGAACGTCGCGACGTCGATGGTCCCCATCGCGCCGATGGACTCGCCCCAGGTGTCCTTGAACGTGGTTGCGCTCTCCTCGAACAGGTCCGTGAGCGAGGGGTTTCGGAACACGATGACGGGGACGACGAAGTAGGTCATCACGCTCCACGCGACGGCGAAGACGGCGGCGAGGAGGCGGGCCACTAGGTTGTCCTGGCGCTGTATCATCCGGAGAATAACCCCGACGAGCGCGGCGACGAGCGACCACGCGACGAGCAGGCGCTTCCGCTCCCACGCCGCGGCCAGCGACTCGCGTACCGTCGGTTCCTCGCCGCGGAACACGGTTCGCGTCGCCGCGACCAGCGCCGCCGTGAAGAAGGACGCCACGAACGTCTCCACGAGGTACGCGACGAACAGCGCCGCGTACAGCGCCGGTCCGGGGTCGTCGAGCAGTGGCCCCGTGAGATAGAGGCTCCCGAACAGCGTCAGGACGAAGGCGATACCGGAGAGTCCGCCCACGAGCGGAAACACGAGCAGTTTCGGATGGTCCCGGAGCACGTGGCCGCTCCGGCGGACCATGCCGAACCCGATTTTCAGGCGGTCGAACAGTCCCATACTACCCACTGTGTCGGTGTATGGGTTAAAGATACGTGCGTCCCGGAGCGAAAGCGGAAAGAGCGCTTACTCGGCTTCGACGGCCGCGGCGTCGTCTAGCTCGACGTACTCGTTCTCCCACTCGCGTCGCGCTTCGAGTTCGCGGCGGCCGCGCTTCGTGATGGCGTAGGAGTTCGTGCGCCGGTCCTTCTCGCCCTTCTCGACGAGGCCCTTCTCGACGAGTTCATCGAGGTTGGGGTAGAGACGACCGTGGTTTATCTCGTTCTCGTAGTACGTTTCGAGTTCCGCCTTGATGGCGAGGCCGTGGGGCGCCTCCAGGCCCGCGATGATGTACAGGGTGTCCCGTTGGAAACCGGTCAAATCGTACATACTATAATAACGTCCTATATACATCTATATCTTCCGGCCAATCGTCCACCTCAGCCCGAATCGCGGCGGAACGCGCGGGCCAGCGACGCCACCTCGGAACGAAACGTCGACAGGTCCACACCTTCGAGACGTCTCAATCGAGCGTGCTCCGTCCGGAAGATGTCCGCGAGCGCGCGCTCGACGAGTTCGTCGACACTCACGGCGTCGGCGCCGCTGTCGAGTTTTTCGAACCGTTCCGGCGTCGCCGTGCGCGCCGCGAGCTCCGCCGGCGTGCCCTCGGCCGCCGCGGGCGGCGAGCGCGCCTCGAAGTCCGGGTGGACGAGTTTCGCGCGCTGGCCGCGCTTGTTCCGGACGACGACGCCCGCCGGGGGGCCGTCGCGCCACGCGGACTCGGGCATCGCGTACGACTCGGGGTCGAAGTCCCGCGTGTTGACCTCCCGCGCGACGGCGTTCACCGGGTGGAGACCGAACGTCTCGAATATCCGCTCGACGGCGTCCGGCGGACGGAACCCCGTTTCGGCCGTCCACACGTCGAAGCCGAGCAGCGACGGCGTGCGCTCCCAGTCGTAGTCGAGAGTGTGATAACTCGTCGCCTCCCCGAAGAACACGACGCTCGCCGGGTCGTCGACGGCGTCCCGGAGCGCGTCCCGGTCGAGGTTTTCCCGAACGTGGCGCACGGCGTGTCGGTACGTATCGGGGAGATTCTCGGCGGCCCCGTACACGCGCTCTCGGTCCCCGAACTCCACGAGCCCCGACTCCCGAAGCCGGAACCGGAGCTGTGCGCCGTCGATGTGCTCCAACAGCCAGAGGTGGCCCGAATCGAGGAGGCCGTCGGGGGCGTCGTCGAGTGGGGGAATCGGGGGATACTGTTTCATGCGTGTTCCGTCGCGCCCGAATGGACTGGCGTCACTCGGTCGCGGCGTCGATGGCGGCGTCGAGGTCAGCGAGGATGTCCTCGGGGTCCTCGATACCGACGGAGAGACGGACCATGTCGGGCGTCACGCCGGCGTCCGCCTGCTCTTCCTCGGTGAGCTGCTGGTGGGTGGTGCTCGCGGGGTGGATGATGAGCGTCTTCGCGTCACCGACGTTCGCCAAAAGCGACGCGAGGTCCGCGTTCTCGACGGTCGCGCGCGCGGCGTCGTAGCCCGCGTCGAGGCCGAACGTTATCATCCCGCCGTACCCGCCATCCAAGTATTCGCTCGCCGCGTCGTGGGTCTCGTGGGATTCGAGACCGGGGTAGTTCACCCACGCCACGTCATCGTGGTCGTTGAGGTATTCAGCGACGATTTCGGCGTTCTCGCAGTGTTTCTCCATCCGGAGCGGGAGCGACTGAATCCCCTGAAGCGTCGTCCAGGCGTCGAAGGGCGACTGCTGGTTGCCCAGGTCACGGAGGCCGCGCGCGATGGCGGCGTAGGTGAACGCCGCCTCACCGAAGCGCTCCGAGAAGTTGACGCCGTGGTAGGCGGGGTTGTCCTGTGCGATTTCGGGGTACGCCTCGGCGTGCTCGTCCCAGTCGAAGGAGCCGCCGTCAACGAGGACGCCGCCGACCGTGGTGCCGGCGCCGTGGAGCCACTTCGTGGTGGAGTGCCAGACGAGGTCCGCGCCGTGGTCGAGCGGGTTGCAGAGGTACGGCGTCGCGAACGTGTTGTCCACGAGCAGCGGGACGCCGTGGTCGTGGGCCACGTCCGCGATGGCCTCGATGTCGGGCGTGACGAGCGCCGGGTTTCCGATGGTTTCGAGGTGGACGTAGGCGGTGTCCTCGTCGATGGCTTCCTCGTAGGCGTCCACGTCGAGCGTGTCCACGAACTTCGTGGTGACGCCGCGGCGCTCGACGGTGTGCGTAAGGTAGGTGTACGTCCCGCCATACAGTGCGGAGGCGGAGACGATGTTGTCGCCCGCCTCCGCGAGGAGGAACGTCGCGAGGTTGAGCGACGCCATCCCCGAGGACGTGGCGACGGCGCCGACGCCGCCCTCCAGCGCGGCCAGGCGCTCCTGGAGCACGTCCACCGTCGGGTTCATCAGCCGCGAGTAGATGTGTCCCGGCTTTTCGAGCGCGAACTGCCCCGCCGCGTCCTCGGCGTCGTCGAACTCGTAGGACGTGGTCTGATAGATGGGCGTCGCGCGCGCTCCCGTCGCCGGGTCCGGCTTCGCGCCGGCGTGGACGCTCTCCGTTCCGATGCTTCGTTCCGTTTCCTCGTCGTCTGCCATACTCTACCCGTTCTCCGAGTGGGTGAAAAGTGTGCCGCACGCTCCACCGAACTGGGTCGTCCCCCGGAGATGTACGGCGCGGCTACCACTCCGCGAAGGCTCGCGCACCGTGGGTCCGGAACAGGATGGCGAGAAACACCGCCGCGCCCGAGAGCGCGGCGACGCCGCCGGCGAAAAAGACCCACTCGATGCCGAAGCGGCCCATCAGCCACCCGCCCAAAAGCGGGGCCAACACGCTTCCGGGCTTCCAGACGAGCGAGCGCACGCCGAAACTGCTCGCGATGCCCTCCCCTTTCCCCTCGTCAGCGAACAGGGCCATGCTGGCCGGCTCGCGGAACGCGTCCGCGACGCCGAGCAGTCCGTTCAGCAGGAAGACGAGCACCACCGCACCGGTAATCTCGCCGGCCATCGGGAGCGAGAATCGGAGGAAGTCGTCGAACGCGGGCGCGAAGGGAAACGCGAACGCGAGGAGTCCGTACACACCGCCGCCGAGGAAGACGAACAGCGCGCGCCCACGCTCGTCCGAGAGGCGCCCCGCGAGCGGCTGGCAGAGCATGTTCGTGAACTTCTCGACGGCGAGGACGGCGCCGACGACGACGGTGCCGTACGCGAGCCCACCTTGGGCGGCCGAGACGCCGACGAATATCGGCACCCACTTGCGGACGAGCGTGACGGCGACGGCGTACTGCGCGCGGAAACTCGTGAGCGTCAGGATGCGCCGGTTCATAGCGAGGTCCGTGAACGCGAACCCCTCTATCTGGGTGTTGTCGCTCTCGACGAACGCCCAGACGCTCACTGCCGCGACGACGAGGAGAACGGTTAGCAGCCCGAACAGCACGCCGAACCCGGTGAGGGCGTAGAGGATGCCCGCGCCGAGCGTCCCCGCGATGCCGGCGGCCATCCGGAAGGCGTTGTACTTCCCGATGTAGTTGGCGCGCCCGTCGTCCGGCGCGAGCTCTCCGATGAGCGCGAGGCTCAACAGCCCCGTCCCCGTGAGCCCGAGGCCCTGGAGGACGCGTGCGACGAGGAACCCCTCGATACTGCTCACGCCCGCGAAGACGACGTACGCGACGGCGCTCACCGCCAGCGCGACGACGAGCAACACGCGCTTGCTGTACCGGTCCCCGGCCCACGCGAGCGGGACGATGCCGACGGTCCGCGCGAGTTCGAGCGCCGTGATGAACAGCCCGATGGTGACGCCCGTCGCCCCGAGCGCCTCGATGTACGTCGGCAGCAGCGTCATCACCGTCATGAACCCGAAACTCCCCGCGAACCGCGTCGCGTACAGCGAGGAGAACTGTAACTCGTCGCGGGTGAACGCCATTCGGCTCGGGGTTCTCGTGGCCCGACAAAACGGTTTCCGAAACCTACTCGGCGGCGACACCGACTGAAACACGGGGCACGTACCGGCGTCACGCCCCGGATGCGACGGCCTTAATCGGCGTCTGCTCGACTATCCGTCGATGACTGCGGCCATCGAGGTTGACGGGCTCGTAAAGGAGTACGGGGAGCTGCGGGCGCTTGACGGCCTCGACCTCAGGGTCGAGGAGGGGGAGTTCTTCGGCCTGCTCGGCCCGAACGGCGCGGGGAAGACGACGTTCATCAACATCCTCGTCGGCCTCGCGCGCAAGACGGGCGGCGAGGCGCGGGTGTTCGGCCACGACGTGGTCGATGAGTACCGGGACGCGCGCGACGCCATCGGCCTCGCGCCCCAGGAGTTCAACGTGGACCGGTTCTTCCCCATCCGCGAAGTGCTGGAGCACAAGGCCGGCTACCACGGCATCCCCGAGGAGGAGGCCTCGCGGCGCGCCGACGAGGCGCTGAAACAAGTCGGAATCTACGAGAAGCGAAACGAGCGCTTCGACTGGCTCTCCGGCGGGATGAAGCGCCGCCTCCTGCTCGCGCGGGCGCTCGTCACCGACCCGGACCTCCTCATCCTCGACGAACCGACGGCCGGCGTCGACGTTCAACTCCGGCGTGACCTCTGGGACGTCGTCTCCGAGTTGAACGAACAGGGGACGACGGTGCTTCTCACCACCCACTACATCGAGGAGGCCGAACGGCTCTGCGACCGGGTGGCGGTGATGGACGAAGGGAAAAAGGTCGAGGTGGCGACGCCCGCGGAACTGATGAAGCGCGGCACCGACACCATCACCATCACGCTGCGCGAGGCGCCGTCCTCGCCGCCGCCGCTGGACGCCGAGGAGGCGGGCGTGTCCTCCATCGAGCTCGACGGCGACGTGGTGATAGCCCGGGCCCGCGACGGCGGCGCGGCCGCGCCGGCGGTGTTGAACCAGCTCGACGACCTCGGGTTCACCGTCGCGGACTTGGACATCTCCCGCACCTCCTTGGAGGAGATGTTCGTCGAGATGACGGGTGAGGACCGATGAGCGTCCTCGACACCGGCACGAAGGCGCTGCTCAAGCGGGAGATTCTGCGCTACGTGCGCCGCCCCCGGAACACGTTCCTCCCCCCGTTCATCACGAACGTGTTGTACTTCGCCGTGTTCGGCGTCATCCTCGGTGAGCGCATCGGAGAGATCGGGGGTATTCCCTATATTACGTTCGTCATCCCGGGGCTCGTCGTCCTCGGCGCGGTGTCGAACGGCTTCGAGAACGCCTCCTTTAGCATCTTCCACGGCCGCTGGAACGAGTACATCCACGAGGTGCTCACCTCGCCGCTCTCCTATCGCCAGCTCGCGGCCGCCTACGTCGCCGCGTCGGCGCTCCGCGGCGTCGTCGTGGGCGCCATCATCGCCGTCATCGGCGTCGTGTTCACCGTGCTGAACCCCGCGTACAGCGTCGTCTCCGTCGCGCACCCGATTTATCTGCTCGTCAGCGTCGTCGTCATCTCGGCGCTGTTCGCGTGCTTCGGGCTCATCGGTGGCCTCTGGGCGAGCGACTTCGACTATCTCACCGTGCTCAACCAGTTCATCATCCGCCCGCTGGTGTTCTTCGGCGGCGTGTTCTACTCGCTGGACGCGCTCCCCGGCGTCTGGCGCACCGTGTCGTATCTCAACCCGATGGTGTTCATGGTGAACGCCGTTCGGTACGGCTTTCTCGACTACGCCGAGGTGGACCCGACGCTCGCGCTGGGCGTCCTCGTCGTCGCGACGGCCGTTGTGTTCGCCGTCGACGTGTGGCTCATCGAGCGCGGCTACGGGCTGACCGACTGAGCGGGACTCGCGCCCTCGCCCAAGATGCCGAGCGCCCGAGAGGTTTTCCGCTCGGGCGGCGTATCGTTATGTGAGACCACCACCGATGAAACGCGACGTGCGCGGCGTGTTCGCCCCGGACGTCGACCGGCAGTCGTACTGGGAGTGGGTGTCGGCGGCGCTGTTCTTGCTCCTGCCGGTCGACCTGCTCACGACGCTGTACAGCGCCGCCGTCGTCGGCCCGCAACACGAGGCGAACCCCTGGATGGCGTGGCTGCTCGCCCAGCCAGTGCCGGTCATCGTCGGCATCCACACCGCCGTCGGCATGCTCGTCGTCGCCGGGTTCTTCGTCTACGAGTCCGTCTCCGTCCGCTCCGAGGCGTACGGGAACATCATGCTCCGTGCCGCCCGCCTCTATCTGTTCTTGCTGGTGTGTGTGGGCTTCGCCGTGTTCGTGAACAACCTCGCGGTCATCGTCTTCCGGCGCAGTCTCGTTGCGCTCCTCGTGGGCGCCGTCTGATTCCTCGCTTCCCCCCTTTCTTGTGCCGGTACCCCATCCGCGGCGTGGAAGGTGTTATCCCCCGCTCCGTTCAACCGGGCGCATGGCCGCGAACGGCATCCACGTCGCGGAGGACGCGCCGTGGTACTGGGCGTACGACGGCGAACCGACGCTGCTCGTCGGGGGCACGAACACGGACAACCCCTTCCAGTGGACCGGCGACGCCCTCCGCGAGCAGTTAGACCGGTTGGTCGATGCCGGCGGCAACTACGTGCGCAACACGCTCTCGGATAGGGGCGGCAACGACGTCCACCCCTTCGCGGAGGTCCACGACGGCTACTACGACCTCGGGCGATGGAACGACGCCTACTGGGAGCGCCTCGAAACGTTTCTCGACGAGACGGCGGCCCGCGACGTCGTCGTCCAACTCACGCTCTGGGACCAACACGACCTCTCGACTGACCACCCGCTGTACCACGAGAACAACGTGAACTACGGCCGCTACGAGTCGGGGATGGCCGGCCCGGAAGACGCCTTCCTCGCCGTCGAGCGAAACGACGCCGTCTACCCGTATCTGGAGCGCTTCGTCGACCGGGTGCTGGACACCGCGCTCGCGTACGACCACGTCCTCTACAACGTCACCAACGAGTGTACGGTCGGTGAGGCGTGGGAACGCCACTGGGCGGAGTACGTCCGGGAGCGCGCCGACGAGGCAGGCAAAGACGTCCACGTGACCAGCATGCACATGTGGCCCGGTCGCTCGGTGGCGACCGCGAAGCGCTACCCGGAGACGCTCTCCTACGCCGAACTCTCGCAGGCCAACCAGAACTCGAAGGGGTACGCCGGACAGGCCCACTGGGACCGCGTCCAGTCGTGGCGCAAGGAGATAGCGGACTCGGTGGGGCCCCGGCCCCTCAACAACGTGAAAATCTACGGCGGCACGGCCGACGACGCCGACTACGGCACGCCGGCGGAGGCCATCGCGCGCTTCTGGCGGAACATTTTGGGCGGGTGTGCCTCGGTCCGGTTCCACCGCCCCGCCGGCGCCGAGGGGCGCTACGGAATCGGCCTCACGGAGCGCGCCCGCCCCCACATCCGCTCCGCCCGACTGCTCGCCGGGGCGGTCGACCTGTTCTCGCTCGCGCCCCACGCGGACCTCCTCTCCCGGCGCGCGCCGAACGAGGCGTACTGCGCCGCCGACCCCGGCCGCGAGTACGTCGTCTACTTCCCCGACGGCGGCGCCGTCGACCTCGACGTGTCGGCCGCGGACGGGTCGCTCACGGAGCGCTGGCTTGACGCGGACGACGCGGCGTGGACCGGCCCCGAACCCGTCGACGGCGACGAACGCGCCCTCTCGGCGCCGGCGTCCGGAAACTGGCTCGCGGTGCTCCGGTAGACAGTATCGGGGGCGCTCAAACGCCCGGCGCTCGGGTGCTCTCCCCCGATTTACTACTCGTCGGCTATCCGGCCGCCAACGAACCCGCCGACGGCGCTCACGCCGACGGCGTACGCGACGCTGAACAGCGCGACGAGGACCATAACCGCGAGCCCGGGCACGACCAACTCGTCCACCCCTGCGGCGGCGAACCCGTTGGCTACCCCGACGGCCACGAAGACGAGCACCGAGAGCGCGGGGGCGACGGACAGAAGCCCGGAGAACGCGCCGACGCTGGTTTCGCGGCCCGTCCCGTGGTGTTCGAGGTATCCGGCGACACCGCCGCCGAGAACGTGTGAGAACGGGATGAAGGAGAACACCGTCGTGACGACGGCGCCCATGACGGCGTACGCCCGGTAGGATCCCGCGGACTCGCCCGCCGGGGTGCGCTGGTGGGTGCGGTGGCGGCTGACGGCGTACCCCGCCGCGAACAGCACCAACCCGATGCCGGTCACGGCGAGTCCGATGCCGGACCAGAACGCCACCTCGACGACGAGGCTGATACTCTCGGCCTGCGTCAACTCCCGGCCGATGTCCACCGTCACGGCGCCCGATTCGATGCCCTCTGCGAGCAGTTCCCGGTCGACAGTGGCGCTGAGAACCGCGCCGATGGCGGCGAACGCGATGCCGCCCAGCGCGATGGCAACGGCGGCCATCCAGTCGGCGTACTCCGGGAGCGGATACCAGCGGGCGGGCGCGTCCCCGTCCCGTTCTGTCGTTTCCATACGCTGTCCTGAGTCCCCCGGAACTTAACCCCACCTTCGGTTCTCGGGGCCAGAAACCGGGTTTTCGGGGTGTCCCGTCTCCGGTCGTGAAACCCGTCCGAACGTTTTTGGCTTACTGTACAGTAAGTCCGGACGGGAGAGCCGAACCGATGACCGACCCCGCCGGGAATCGACGCACCGACACGATACGCACGCCCGAGGTGAGCAGCGCGTCATGACCGGGAACCCCTCGCTCGCGGCGCGCCGTGCGGCCATCGACGAGCGCGTCGAGGCGGCGCTCGCGTCCGCCGGACCGGACCGCCTGACGCCGGCGCGACGGACGGCGATGCGCCCCGAGAACCGCTGGTGCGGACAACTGTTGGCGCTGGCACACGAGGCGGCGCGGGACGACGGAACGTCGTCGGGCGACGCCGCGGCCGACGACGCATCGACGCTTTCCTCGGCGGCGGCAGTCGAACTGCTTCGCGGGTACTACCGTCTCCGCGAGGGCCTGTTGCTCCGACACGCCGGCGCCGAAGCGTCGTTCGGACCCGATTCGACGGCGCGACTGCTGGGCTCGGACTACCTGTTCGCGTCGGCGTACACGGCGCTCGCCTCCGTCGAGAGCGAGCGCACGGCGGCGTGTTTCGACGTCATCACGGCCGTCTCCGGGACGATAATCGAAGGGCTCGGGGAGCGCTATCTTCCCCGTGCGGGCCCGCCCGTGGCGTACGACACGTTCGTCGACCGGACGGCGGGCGCGCTCGGACGCGGGGCGGCCGTGTTGGGCGCGACGCTCGCCGGCGCGGACGAGCGACACCGCGAGCAGTTCGGCCGCGTCGGCCGCGGCGTCGGTGCGATAGAGCGCATTCGGGCGACGCTCGACGGGGACGTTGACGGGCCGAACGCTCCCGACGCCCGCGAACTCGAACGACAGGTCCGCGCCCGGCGCGAGGAGATAGCGGACGCGCTCCGGGAACTCGACGCGGCGTTCGACGTGTCCGGGCTGCGCTCGTTCGTCACGCGCACGGTGACAGACGACGCCACCGACGCGCCGATACGATAGTGACTTTTTATACCTAAGCGCCGCGGAAACGTATCTCTATATCCCTCAATACAGCCTCTAACCCATCATTTCCGTACGTTCGACTCCATCACCTCCTGTACCCCTATTATAAACCGCTTTAATGTCAGAACCTCCCTCAATAGTCGATGGCACGAGACCCAGATCAGGCCTCCGACTCCGTATCGCGGCTGTTGCTCACGGTCCGGGACCTGGAGCGAATCGCGGACCACGCCGTCAACATCGCCGCGCGTACGCTGTACATGGTCGAGAACGACCCGGCACTCATCTACTGAGCCCGCGTCCCGCCACTCGCTCGCACTCCCCTGAACATATTCGGCGTTGAGTCCTTGGACGGCAGAACGAAACGCCCGGTATGCCCGACAGGGGGGCCGAACTCGAAGCGCTCGTCGACGAACTCGCGGAGCATCGAGCGATAGCGGACGCGTGGGTCGCCAAGAGCTTCACCGACCAGTTGGTCGTCCTCGACGCGCGGACGGCGGAGTTGCCCAGCGAGGTGACGGCGACGCTCGCAGAACACGGGCTCCGGGGCGCGAACGAGGTGTACGACACCGAGGCCCGAAGCCAGTCCTTCGCGGGGAGCGTCGACGGCGTCGCGCGCCACCAGTTCGTCGACATGCGGACCCGCGGCGAACACCAGTCCTACGTCGTCGATTGAGTCTCCGCTTCGAGGTAGTCGAGTTGGGCCTCCAACTCCGCCGTTCGCTGTCGTTTTATCACCGTGCCGTCGAGGAGTTCACCGACGAGGGGCACGTCCAACTCGAACTCCGTCCGCGCGCGTACCTCCGTGCCGCCGTCCGCCTCTTCCAGGGTGAACGTCGTCGTCATCGCCTCGAAGATGCCGTCGCGTTGCTCGTAGGCGAACGCCGCGTCCGGGTCCTCGTACACCGCGAGTTCGAGCTCTATCTCGGCCAGCCCGACCCGGTTCAGTACCCGTATCTCGTCGCCCGACACCTCGACCTCGTCGAACCCCGCCGCGCGGGTGAACGCCTCGCGGTCCGCCATCGCTGATTCGACTGCGCCCGGGTCGGCGTCAATCGTCCGTGAGACCGTCACGCCTTGCATACCCGGCGTGTCGGCCGGGGTGGTAATACGTCCCGTGGTGAAGATGTTCGTCCCGTTCAGAGACGGCGACATCGCGCGCTGTTCCGTCGCCCCGCAAATAAGACGAACATGTTCGAGCAGATGTCCCAGCCGGTAGGATTGCCCCTGACCCGCTTTATATACTCCACCCAAAGCAGCAACTGTCATGAGAGAACGCGTCGGTGCGCCCGGCTCGAAGGTATCGCGTCGTGAGTTCCTCGCTGCGACCGGCGGCCTCGGCGCCGCCGCGCTCGCCGGCTGTCAGGCGCCCGCCAAGAACCAGGCGAACACGCAGACATCCAGTATCTCCAACTCCGACCTCCCGACGACGGAGCCGCCCGAAGTCGTCAACGTGGACGAACAGGGCAACCAGGTCACGCTGAGCACCCAACCGGCGTTCCACGAGCCCCACCCGCTCGACACGATGGGCGGTCCCGTCGAACTCCCCCGGGTCTGGGCGTTCCAGGCCGACGACGGGCCGGCGAGCGTTCCCGGCCCGATTCTGCGCACCACCGAGGGCGAGGACATGGAGGTGACCCTCGACAACACCGGTGGCAACAACTCGCACACGATTCACTTCCACGGCGTCCAGAAGACGTGGGAGAACGACGGCGTTCCCACCACGACCGGCATCACCGTCAACCCCGGCGAGAAGCACACCTATGACATCCCCGCGAACGTGCCGGGGACGCATCTGTACCACTGTCACTTCCAGACCCACCGGCACATCGACATGGGGATGTACGGCATCCTCCGGGTCGACCCCGAGGGGTACGAGGAGGCCGACCGGGAGCACTTCATAACGGTGAAAGACTGGGACTCGCGGCTCAACCGCATGATGAACGGGGAGGACGTCTCCTACAGTCCCCGCAACCGCAACCCGGACGTGTTCACCATCAACGGGAAGGTCGCACCCCGGACGCTCCACCCCGAGGACGGGTCGCCCATAATCGTCGAGAAGGGCGACACCGTGCGGATTCACTACGTCAACGCCGGCTACATGAGTCACCCGCTTCACATCCACAACCACCGCTTCCAGCGCGTCGAGAAGGACGGCGGCGTGGTTCCCGAGGCCGCCAGACACGACATGGACGTGACGAACGTCTCGCCCGCGGAGCGACACACCATCGAGTTCGAGGCGGACGCCGACCCCGGCATCTACCTGATGCACTGCCACAAGGTCAACCACGTGATGAACGGGAACTTCTACCCCGGCGGGATGCTCTCGGGCGTCGTCTACAAGGACGCGATGGACTCCGACGTGTTCAGTCAGCTCATGGAGTACGCCGGCTACGAAGGGTAACGTCTCAGTACAGCCGTCTTCGATTCTCTCTTTCTAACCCGAAGAACCTCCGGTCCCGAAAGCGCGTCCGACCGACACAACCCGGGAGGAGCAACCCGAAATCCGAACCGTAATTACGCGTCGTTCCGGACCTCGTTCGCCATCAGTCCGAACAGCACGCCGACGATGCCGACGCCGCCGCCGACGGTGAGCACGTCGTTCGTCGAGAGTCCTGAACTCCCCGCCGCGGGGTCACCGACGACGACGGCGCCCTTCATCCCCATCTGCTTGTGGGGCACGCAGGCGTACTTGATGATGCCCGCTCCATCGAGCGTCTGCGAGAAGGTGTGTCCCGCCTCCCCGGAGAGTTCGCTCTCGAAGTCGGCGTTCTCCGCGGAGACGTTGTGCCGGCCGCCGTCGCCGCTCCACTCCCAGACGACTTCGGTGCCCGGGTCGACGTGAACGGCCGCCGGGCCGAACGCGTACGCGCCGTTGTTCCCGGACGCGCCGACGGTGATTGTCACCTGGTCCTCGCCGGTCATATCGACGGTGCCGTCGTAGTTCGACACGTTGTCGAACCAGCCGCCGTAATCGGGTTCCGACCCGCCTGCTGTCGTCTCCTGGGCGGACGCCGCGGTGGCGCCGCCCAGTCCGGCGGCGGTCGTCGCCGCGGCCGCGCTGGTGCGGAGTACGGTGCGTCGCGTGGTGGTGTGTTCGTTCGTCATTGGTGTAAATCGTCGTCGTCGTCGCTCGCCGCGGGTTCCGCCGCGGGCGTCGGTCACACGTTGATGTTCGCGTCGCTGCTTAAAAGAGGGTCAACGACAATCCCACGCCGCTGGACGGGGCCGAATATGTTCGGGTCAAGTCGGAGGGTCGTTCGGCGCCCACACCGGGTATGAGCGTCGTACCCGGAAACGTCGAGACGGACCGCCAGCCGCCGATGGCGATTCCGCTGCGACACTTCCTCGTCGCGCTCGGATTCCTCATCCTTGGCTGCGCGCTAGGCGTCGCCGTCGCCACCGACGCCGTATCGGGGATGGCCGCGCTCGCGCACGTCCACCTCCTGCTGGTCGGATTCGTCTGTGTCACAATTATGGGCGCGATGACGCAGTTCGTCCCCGTCTGGTCGGGCGTCTCGCTCCATTCGCGTCGTCTCGCGAGCGCCCAGTTATGGCTCGTCGCCGTCGGCACGCTCGGGTTCGCCGCCGGCGCCGCGACGGGCCAGACAGGTATTGTACCGGCGTTCGGCGCGCTGCTGTTCGCCGGCGTGTGGCTGTTCGCGTACAACCTCGGGCGGACGCTCGCGACGCTCGACGCGCTCGGCGTGACGGAGTTTCACTTCGCGCTCGCGCTCGGTTTCTTCGCGCTCGTGACGACGCTCGGGCTCCTGCTCGCCGCCGACTTCCACGCGCCGGTGTTCGCGCGACTCCCGGTGACGCGCACGGCCGCCGTCGGCGCGCACGCGACGCTCGCCGTCTTCGGCGCGGTGCTGACGACGGTGTTCGGCGCTCTCTACCAGTTGGCGACGATGTTCACCCAGACGGAGCTTCACGGCGCGGACCGCTACCTCTCGCGCTTCGAGCGGGTCGGCTATCCCGTCGGCGTGACGGCGCTGGCGGGCGGCCGGCTCGTATCGAGCGCGCCGCTCGCCCGCGTCGGGGGCGTCCTCGTCGCCGTGAGCGCGCTCGCGATGGCGGCCGTCGTCGCGCGCCGCCTCGTCGAGACGCGCGTCGAGCGGACGCCGATGCTCTCCCGGTACGCCGTCTTCGCCCTCGCCGCGGCGCTCTGGGCGGCCCTGGCGCTCCCCGCGTGGCTCCGCGACCCGCTCGGTCCCGCCGCGCGGTTCGGCGCGCCCGGCGCGGTCCACCTGCTCGCGCTCGGCGTCGTGGGGTTCGTCGTCGTCGGGACGCTGTACCACGTCGTCCCCTTCATCGTCTGGGTCCACCGGTACAGCGACCGGCTCGGCTTCGAGGACGTGCCGATGATAGACGACCTCTACGACGGGCGACTCGCGGCCGCTGACTTCGCGCTCCTCCTCGTCGGCAGTGCTGCGATTGTTGCGGGCGACTGGACGGGCGCGGGCGCGGCGGTCGTCGCCGGCGGCATCCTCGCCTCCGTCGGCGCTGTCGTCTTCGGCGCGAACATTCTCCTCGTGGTGGTCCGGCACAGCCCCCTCCCGCTCCGGTCGGTTCTCCTCGGGTCGCTCGCGACCGCCGGGGACGCCGAGCGGGCGCCGTAATCCCAGAAATCTCAGAACGGCGCTTCGTCGGGGACCCGTCCGACGTCCGATTCGGCCTCCTCGGGGATTTCGCCCGTCTCCCGGTACGTCTCCTCCATCTCGGTGAGCATCTCGTTGATGGCCTCGCTCTCGTGGTGGCTCGGGTCGGCGCGCACCCGAACCAGGTCGTAGCCGTGACGCTCGCTGAGGCCGTTCCACGCCCGAAACGACCCGACGGTGAGCGTGTGGGTCTGCGGGCAGAACGGCGTCGTCGGCGTGAACGCCGCGCGGAGAACGGTATCGGACTCCTCGGCGTAGCGATAGCCCGCGTTCGGATGGCGCGTGTCCCGATTCAGGCGCGCGAGGTTGTAGTTGAACGTCATGTCGTACACGGTGCGCTCCTCGAACACCTCCTGGGTTATCCCGTGGAAGGCGACGTGACGCTCGTCGGTGAGCACGTCGCACCCGTCGAGAAACGGTCCGGGGTCGGGGAGGTGTTCGGGGACGAACGCTCCGGCATCGTCGAACTCGGCCGCGCTCCCGCCGAACGGCGAGGGAATGTCGGGCATACGTATGGGTACGCCTGCCGGGCCGGTATCCCCGTCCCCGAACATGTTCTCGGGCGTGGGTACTCCCGCACGTTCGCCGCCGGCCAGTCCAATTCCCCGGCGTTCGTCCCTCTCAGGCGTGCTGTATCTCGACGTGCCACTCCTCGGACCCGACGCGGGTCGTCTCGTACTCGAACCCGCGTCGTTCGAGGACGCCGTACAGCGGTTCGGGCTCGAAGGAGTTCACGACGAGGAGGCGCTCGTCCTCGTCGAGCTGTGTGAGCGCCGCGTCGATATCCGCGAACGGTTCGCCGTCCACCTCGCGCGCGTCGACAGTCTTGTCCACGGTGGATTTCGAGGCCATACACTCGCTTTTTCCCCGGCGGTGTTGGCGGTTGTCCCGATAGTGTTCGGCTCCCTATCGAACACGTTCGGTCGCCGTTCCCGTCCGCTGAAAACGTCCGGGACGGATTAGCCCGCTCCAACCATCCTCCCGGTATGGCCCGCGACAGCCCCGAATGGGAGGTGTTCCTCCGCGAATCGCCGGACGAACCGATGACCCACGTCGGGAGCGTCTCGGCGGCGACAGCCGACGCCGCTCGCGAAGACGCGGCGGCGCTGTTCGGCCGGTTCGCTGACGACCTGTGGCTCTGCCCGGCCGCGGAGGTCACCCGCGAGCGGGAGGTGACGGCGCCGTGATATCGGTGAGCAAACTGCTCTGCGGCCTCGACGCCGAGAGCGACGGCCTCCGCTACGACGCCGCCGCGGACTCCGACGCCGAGCAGATAACCGAGCGAAAACAGCGCCGCCCCGTGGTCGTCTGGAACTGTACGCGGCGCTGTAACCTATCCTGTCATCACTGCTATGCGAGCGCCGACGCCGCGCCCGCGCCGAACGAACTCTCGACGAGCGAGGGGAAGGCGCTCCTCGACGACCTGGCCGACTACGGCGTTCCGGTCGTGCTCTTCTCGGGCGGGGAGCCGATGGCCCGGGACGACCTCCCCGAACTCGTTGCCTACGCCGCCGACGCCGGACTCCGCCCCGTGCTCTCCACGAACGGAACGCTCCTGACGCCCGAGCGCGCCCGGGAACTCCGCGACGCCGGCCTCGCCTACGCGGGCGTCTCCGTGGACGGGATGCCCGCCGCCAACGACCGCATCCGGGGCGAGGAGGGGGCCTTCGACGCCGCGGTCGAGGGCATCGAGGCGGCGCTCGACGCGGGGCTCAAAACCGGACTCCGCTACACGATAACCGAGCACAACGCCGACGACCTGGCTAATGTTGTCTCCCTCCTCCACGACGTCGGCGTGGACCGCTTCTGCTTCTATCACCTCGCGTACGGCGGG
>Ga0207719_100257_pt1 | contig 40028 bp, 47 predicted proteins | sample A23P1SouthBayCA_2_FD_187279 | JGI IMG/M metagenome (GOLD analysis project Ga0207719, IMG submission 187279) | Aerobic enrichment media microbial communities from Eden Landing Ponds, California, USA - A23 P3 (3) (SPAdes) | ecosystem: Environmental > Aquatic > Marine > Unclassified | place... | reverse complement strand
CCGAGAATCTCGTCCTCGCGCTCCTTCAGTTCGGGCGTGTAGAAGCGCTCGGAGTTCTTCAGCGTCTGCCGGCGGGTGTAGTCCTCGGGCACGGCGTCGAGGTTCGGGTTCGTCACCTCGATGTAGTAGCCGTGTACCTCGTTGTGTCCCACCGACAGCGAGTCGATGCCCGTCCGTTCTTGCTCGCTGGCTTCGAGTTCAGCGACCCACGCGCGGCCCTCGCGCTCCGTCTCGCGCAGGTCGTCGAGTTCCGCGTCGAATCCGGATTTGATGACGTCGCCCTCGGTGATTTCCTGGGGCGGGTGTTCGCGTATCGCGCGCCCGATGAGGCCGCGCACGTCGTCGAGTTCGTCCAACTCCGCGCGGAGCTCCCGGAGGAGGGGTGCCTCGGCGTTCGCGAGCGCCGCCTTCGCGTCGGGCACCGCGTCCAAGGTGTCCTTCAGCGAGCGCAGGTCCCGGGCGTCGGCCCGGCCGCGCGAGACGCGGGTGAGCAGGCGCTCTAAGTCGTACACGGAGTCGAGCGCCGCGCGCATCTCCTCGCGGGCGAGCGACGTGGCCGTGAACTCCTCAACGGCGTCAAGGCGCGCCTCGATTTTCGACGCGTCGACGAGCGGGTGGCGGAGCCACTCGTCGAGTTTCCGGCGACCGAGCGCGGACGCCGTCTCGTCGAGAACGCCGAACAGCGTCGGGCCCTCGGGCCGCTCGCGGCTCTCGAACACCTCCAGGGAGCGCAGCGCCGCGCGGTCCACGCCGAGATACTCGCGGGGGTCGTAGCGCCTGACGCGGCTGACGTGGCCCAACTCGCCGTTCGCGCCGCCCTGGGTGTGTTCGGCGTAGGCGAGCGCGGCCCCGCAGGCGCGCCGCTCCGCCTCGCTTTCGAGCACCGCCGCGCCGTTCCCGACGTGAGTGTCGAGCGCCTCGCTCACGGTGCTGGCGTCGAAGGCGTCGAAGCGGGTCACCATCCCCTCGAAGCGGTCCAGTCGTTCGTCGCCGGGTTCGAGAACGAGTTCCGCGGGGTCGTAGCGCGCTATCTCCTCCGCGAGCGCCGCCTCGCTCCCCACGCCCGTCGCGAGGAACTCGCCGGTCGACACGTCCACGAACGCGACGCCGTGCGTGCCCTCCCGCTCGGCCACGGCGGCGACGTAGTTCGCGCCCGCTTCGAGGAGTTCGTCCTCGGTGACGGTGCCCGGCGTGACGACGCGGGTTACCGCCCGCTCGACGACGCCGCTCGCCTCCGCCGGGTCCTCGACTTGGTCGGCAACGGCGACCCGATACCCCTCATCGAGCAGCGTCTCGATGTAGCCCGCGGCGTTGTCTATCGGAATCCCGCTCATCGGATACTCGCCCGAGGAGTCCTCCCGGGACGTGAGCGCGATTTCGAGCACGCGGGCCGTCTCCTCGGCGGCCTCGCAGAACGTCTCGTAGAAATCCCCGACCTGGAACAGCACCAGCGAGTCAGGATAGGACTCGCAGAGGTCGAGATACTGCGACATCATCGGCGTCAGTTCCTCCCGGTTCGCCGCCATCTTCGACGGCGTCCCGGTGACCGCACCCTCCGACATACTCCCGAGGTGGGGTGCGAGAGGTAAAAACCTCCGCGGTCCGGGGAGTGTCGGACGCGGCGGGCGCACTCTCGGATCAGTTCCGAAATCAGTGTCCGCCCGTTTCGGGCGCTCCCGAGAATTGAGGAGTTTTGAGCGCCAAAAAGGCGCTATACCGCCAGCAACGCCAGTTTCAGCGAATACTACGGGGATTGCTCATTGTGTACTTATAACATATTGGGATACACTTAGATGATAGCGGTTTCTACACGAAGCTAATGTCAAGTGATTTCCGGCGCGTTTCGTCCGGACTGTCACGATTCGACGACGTGCTTCAGGGGGGGCTCATCGCGGAGCGGACGTACATGGTTCGCGGGTCGCCGGGGGCGGGGAAGTCGCTGCTGGGCGCGCAGTTCCTCGCTGAGGACCCATCGGAGTCGCTTTACATCACCTTCGAGGAGTCGGCGTCGGCGCTGCGCGCGAACGCCGGCCAGTTGGGACTCGACATCACGGACGCGACGGTGCTCGATTTGAGTCCCGGCTCCGAGGAGTTCACCGAGTCCGGAGGTCACGGCCTCTTCGAACCCGACGAGTTCGACGGCACCGAGGTGACGAACAGCATCGTCGACGCCGTCGACGAACACGACCCCGAGCAGGTGTTCGTGGACCCGCTCAGCCGGCTCCGCCAGTTCGCGCCCGACGACTACCAGTTCCGCACGGAGGTCGCCGGGTTCATGCGCTACTTGAAGGAGAAAGGTGCGACAGTGCTGTTCGCCACCCAGCCGAGCGAGCGCGGGGCGGACGAGGACCTCCAGTACCTCGCGGACGGCGCGTTCACGCTCTCGCGGACCGACCGGGGGCGGACACTCACCGTCGAGAAGTTCCGCGGGTCCGACTTCGACAGCGGCCACCACACCCTGCGCATCGAATCGGGCGGCCTCCGCCTGTTCCCGGTGCTCCGGCCGGAGATTCACGAACAGGAGTTCACCGCCGAGACGCTGAACGTCGGCGTCCCCGAGCTAGACGAGCTGCTCGGCGGCGGCATCGAGCGCGGCACCGTCACCATCATGGCCGGGCCGAGCGGCGTCGGCAAGACGACGACGGCGACACAGTTCGCCGCGGCGGCCGCTCAGCGCGGCGAGCGCGCGGCCATCTACCTCTTCGAGGAGTCGAAGTCCGTGTTCCGACACCGTTCGGAGACCATCGGCATCCCGACGGGGGAGCTCACGGACTCCGGGGCCCTCACCGTGGAGGCAATCGAACCCCTCTCGCGCTCGCCGGACGAGTTCGCGGACACCGTCCGGACGGAAGTGGAGGAGCGCGGCGCGAACGTCGTCGTCCTCGACGGCATCGCGGGGTATCGCCTCTCCCTGCTCGGTGAGTCGGAGAAGGTCATCAGCCAGCTCCACTCGCTGTGCCGGTACTGCCGGAACATGGGCGTCACCGTCGTGCTCGTGGACGAAATCGGCACCATCACCGGGGAGTTCGAGGTGACCAGCGAGCGCACGAGCTATCTCGCGGACAACATCCTCTTCCTGCGCTACTTCGAGGCGAACGGGGAGATACGGAAGGCGGCCGGCGTGCTCAAGAAGCGCGCCGGCGACTTCGAGCGGACGCTACGGGAGTTCGAGATAACCGAGGACGGCATCGCGCTCGGTGACCCGCTCACCGGGATGCGCGGCATCCTCACCGGAACCCCGGACTGGAACGACACATATCCGTGACGGACGCCGACGCCGGGCGCGCATCGAGGACGAGAATCGGGGCGTACATCGGGAACGAGCGCCACGGTGAACGCCTCCGGGAGTGGCTCCACAGCCGAGACGACGTGGAAACCGTCGATACGTTCGCCACGGACCGGAATCTCGACCTCTGTATCGTCGACCCGGCGGGGATGCGCGAGCACGCGACCGCCATCGCCGCCCGTCAGCGTGAGGAACGCCCCCGGCAGCTACCGGTGTTGCTCGTCGTCCCCGCGGGCAAAGACGCCGTTCCCGCGGACCTATCGGCGTTCGAGGCCGAACACGACCTCCACATCGACGCGACGATTTCGGCCCCGCTGCGCGAGGCGGCGCTGTCGCGACAGGTCGAGACGCTGGTGCGAAGCGGTCGGCTCTCGCGGGAGCTCTCGGAGAGCAGGGAGCGCTACCGGGCGCTCGTCGACCTCTCCCCCGAGGCGATTCTCGTTCTCCGCGAGGGGAAGGTACGGTACGCGAACGACGCCGCGCGGACGCTGTTCGACACCGACACGCTGGGCGGACGAACCTTCGAGACGTACGTCGCGTCCGAACACCGCGAGCGCTTCGGAATCACCGTCTCCAATGCCGACGGGGAGTTTGTCCCGCTGCGCGCCACCACGGAGACGGGCGAGGTCGTCGAATGCGAACTGGCCGCGATGGACGTACACTACGGCTCCGAACCCGCCGTCCAGATAGTCGTTCGAGACGTAACTGAGCAGAAGCGCAACGCCGAGCGGCTCCGCCTCTACCGGCGGGCGATGGACGACGCCGACCAGGGCATCACCATCGCTGACGCCGAGGCCGACGACTTGCCCATCATCTACGCCAACGAGGCGTTCGTCCGCATCACTGGCTACCCCACCGAAGAGGTCATCGGGGAGAACTGCCGGTTCCTCCAGGGACCGGGGACGGAGGAGGAGACAGTCGACGAGATACGGGCGGCGCTCGAAGCCGAACGGCCGATAACGACGGAGATTCTGAACTACACGCGGGATGGGAGGCCGTTCTGGAACGAACTCCACATCACGCCCATCCGCGACGAGTCGGGCGAGGTGACACATTACATCGGCCTCCAGCAGAACATCACCGAGCGCAAGCGCCATTTCCAGCGTCTCAGCGTTCTGGACAGGGTGCTCAGACACAACATCCGGAACAAGACGAACGTCATCGCCGGCTACGCGGCGGACATCGAGTCCGGCGCGGTGAGCGACACCGCCGAGGCGGCCGCGACCATCCGGGGGGCAGCGGAGGAACTCAACTCGCTCTCGGAGGCGGCCCGCGAGTTCCACGCCGCGATGGACGACAACGAGGACGGCACGGTCCGTGACCTCGAACGGCTCGCGACGGCGGTCGTCGACGACGCGCGGGCGGAGTACGCGTCGGACGCCGAGATACGCGTCGAACACGAGGGGGACGAACCGGTGTGCGCCCTCGTGACGCCGGCGATACGGCTCGCCTTGGAGGAGATACTCGGGAACGCCGTCGAGCACAGCGACCGGGAGCAACCAGTGATAAATCTCACCGTCGCGCGGCAGGGCCAGTGGGCAGAGATAGCGGTCGCGGACGACGGCCCCGGCATCCCGGAGCAGGTGCTCAACATCATCGAGGCGCGCACCGAGACGCCGACGGAGCATCTGAGCCGTCTGGGGCTCTGGCTCGTCCGCTGGGCCGTCCGGGGCGCGGGCGGCGACCTCGCCTTCGAGCGGAACGACCCCCGGGGGAGCATCGTTCGCATCCGACTGCCGTGGGTGGCGCCCCAGGAGTTGCCGTCCGAGGACGGGTAGCCCACGGACGGAAAGCGTAGCGCTTTGGGGAGCGAGCCCCGACGTGTTCGTCGTGTTCGAGAACCGGGACGGGAGCCTTCCGTTCTCGCGGTGGTGGCTGGTGGTCCTCTCGGCGCTCGTGATGGGCGCCGCCGGGACGTATCAGTTCGTCTGGTCGTCCATCCGGCCGGCCGTCAGCGCCACCCTCGGCGTCCCCGAGACGGGGCTGGGAATCGCCTTCACCGGGTTCATCGTCGCGCAGGCGCTGGTCCAGTTGCCGGCCGGCCGGGTTCGGGACCGACGCGGCCCGGCGCTCCCGCTGTTCGTCGGCGGCGTCGCCGTCACCGCCGGCTACGTCGCCGTGGCGTTCGCGTCCGACACGGTGGGCGTCACGGCGGCGTACGTGCTCGGCGGGGTCGGCTCCGGCATCGTCTACTCCGCCGCCATCTCGACGCCGGTGAAGTGGTTCGACGAGCGCCGCGGCCTCGCGACGGGCGTCGTCTCGATGGCCTACGGCGGCGTGAGCGGGCTCCTGATACCCTCCGTGCGCACGGGGCTCGACAGCGGCTTCCGCCCGACGTTGCTCGCGCTCGGCGTCGGCGCCGGCCTCGCGTGTATCGTCGCCGCGCCGATTCTCCGCGACCCGAAACGGGGCGAGGAGCCGAAGCGAGCGGCGACGGACGCGGACGCGTACGGCTGGCGCGAAACAGTGCGAACGTGGCAGTTCTGGGTCCTGTACGGCGTGTTCGTCGCCATCAACGCGGCCGGGCTGATGTTCATCGGGAAAGTCGTCAGCTTCGCCGCCGCGCTGAACTTGCCGCCGAGCGCGGGCACCGGCGCCGCCTCCGCGATCGCGCTCGCGGACAGCGCCGGCATCGTCGCCGTCGGCGCCGTCTCCGACAGACTCGGCGGTGAGCGGACCATCACCGCGACGCTTGCCGTCTGTGCGCTGTCGCTCGCCGCGGGGGTGTGGGCCGGCACGGCGGGCATCGCCGCCGGATTCGTCGTCGGCATCGCGGGCGCGGCGTTCTTCCGCGCGCCGGTGTTCGCCATCGTTCCCGGCCTCATCGGCACCTACTACGGCACCGAGCGCTCCGCGGAGAACTACGCCGCGCTGTACACCGCGAAGATATGGGGCGGCGTCGGCGGCGGCGTCGTCGCGAGCGCCCTCATCGGGCTCACGGACTGGACGACGGCGTTCCTCGCCAGCGCGGCGCTCGTCGGACTCGCCAGCGTCGCGAGCCTGTTCATCCGTCCCGTCGAGCGCTGAGCGCGGGGGCGTTTTATGACCCGCGACGCCGAATCCCCGGTATGCGAATCACCGGTCCCTGGTCGCGCGCCGAGGCGGCGTCGTTCATGGACACCCACCCCGTCCCGCTCCGAGTCGGCTATCATGGCGAGAACGGTCTCTGGATGGTGTCGCTGTGGTTCCGGTACATTGAGGAGCGCGGCGTCATCGAGTGCGCGACGGGGCGACAGGCCGACATGGTGGCGAGCCTCGAATCGAACGACGAGGTCACGTTCGAGGCGTCGACGAACGACCCGCCGTACAAAGGCGTCCGCGGACGCGGCACTGTCTCCATCGAAGCGGACGAAGAAAAGGAGCGGCTCCGGGACTTACTGGAGCGGTATCTGGGCACGACGGAGTCAGAACTCGGAAAGAAGCTGCTCTCGCCCGAGCGTGAGGAGGTCCGACTCGTCATCGAACCCGAGCGCCTCCACACCTGGGACTTCACCGGGCGGATGTGAGGCGATTCGAACCACCCAGGACGGCGCAGTACGTCACAATACCGCTCAATAGAGTCGGACAGGAACGATAATTTAAAACCGATGAGCGGACAGTATCGACACACAGGCATGAACCCCGATATCCAATCGGTGGACGCCCGCATCGACGACGGCGACGCCGCCTGTACGCTCTACCCGAGCGACGCGAGCGGCGTCGAACTGATGTCCACGTGGGTGAGCGCGGACGCCGGTTCCTACGTCGCCATCGCGGACATGCGATAGCGGCGACGAAGGGGTCTCATTTTTGCGCCTCGACCCGGAAAGCTACCGGTAGTCAGCGATGGCCGCGCCCACGTCGAGGCCGCCGCGCAACGCCGTGTGAAGCCGCGACTTGCCGCCGACTGTCCAGTCGCCGGCGACGAACAGGCCCTCGCTCGCGGCGTGCGCGACGGTCATCGGGTCCGCGGTGTCGTCCGCGAGCGCGTGCTCCCACCCCACGCAGTCGGTCCAGTCCGGGTCCGCGAGGCGTTTGTCGTCAAGGAGGGTTGCGACGGTGTCGGCAACGTCGTCGACAGTCCCGGACGCGACGGCGCCGTCGTCGAGGTGCGCGGCCGACCAGTCGGGAGCCATCTGCGCGACGAGGACGCTCTCACCCGCGGGAACGTGACCGGGTTTGGCCGACTCGCGGGCCAGCCACCCGAGTTCGTGGTCCTTGTCGTCGTTCACCAGCGCGTAGTACGGCCGCTCGATTTCGAAGGGGTAGTGGAGAATAGCCGTCAGCACCGGGCGGTACGGAACGGACGCGGCCGCCTCCGCGAGAGCGTCCGTCGCCGCCGCCCCGCCCGCGAGTATCTCGGCCGTCACCGGCGCCGGCGGCGTGAGAAGCGCCGCGTCGAATCGCTCGCGTCCCCCGTCGTGAGCGACTTCCCAGCCGTCGCCGTCGGGTGCGACGCGTTCGACCTCGGTCTCCGTGTGAACGGACGCGGCGGCGCGCTCCGCGAGGCGCTCACCGAGCTCCGAGAGCCCGTTCCGGTAGGTCCACTTGTGGTCGTCGTCGGACTCCCCGGGCGCGACGTTTCCGGCCGAGTCGAACGTCCACACCGGGCCGTCGGCGTCCACTAAATCGTCCTCCCCGAGCGCGCGGACGAGGCTGTTCACCTGCTCGTCCCCGGACGTGAGGTAGTTCGCGCCCACGTCGTACACGCAGTCCTCGCGGCGACGCGTCGCGGCGCGGCCGCCGACGGACGCGCGGCGCTCGTACACGGTCACGTCCACGTCGGTGTCGGCAAGCGAGACGGCCGCGCCGAGGCCGCTCACCCCGGCGCCGATGACGGCGAGTTCCATTTGCCGAACGCAGCGTTGCCGGACGGAAAACTCTGTATGCCTCGCTCCCGAAGCGAGCGTATGTGCGGTCGCTACGCGCTCGTCTCGCCGGTGCCAGAAATCGAGTCCCGGACCGGAGCGCCCGTCGATGACGCCGTCGCCGAGCGTCTGCCGCGGTACAACGCCGCGCCGGGACAGGACCTCCCCGTGCTCCGGGACGCGGGGACCGAGGTGGAGACCGCGCGCTGGGGGTTCGTGCCGGAACGTGCCGACCGGCGCGCCGACGCCGACCACATCAACGCCCGGGCCGAAACGATAGGCGAGAAGCCGACGTTCGAGGCGGCGTACGGCGCCGACCCTCAATCTACCGACCGCGGGCGCTGTCTCGTCCCCGCCGACGGGTTCTACGAGTGGAGCGACGACGGCCCCCACTACGTCAGCGTCGAACGCGGACCGGCGCTGCTGGCCGGCGTCTGGGAGACGTGGACGCCGCCGAGTTCGCAGACGGCGCTCAACGCGTTCGACGAATCGGGCGCTACTGAGACGACCCCCGACCCGGTCCGCACGTTCGCCGTGCTGACGACGGAGCCGAACGGGCTCGTCGCGGACCTCCACCACCGGATGGCGGTCATCGTCACCGACGGGGAGGCGTGGCTCCGCGAGGGGACGCTCCCGGACGAGCCGTTCCCCGCCGAGCGGATGCGCTCGCGGCGGGTCTCGACGGCGGTCAACGACCCCGCGAACGACAGTCCCGCGGTGTTGACCGAGCCCGCCGAGTGACAGAAAGCGCTACTCGACGGTGATGGTTCCCTTCATCGACGTGGCGTGGGGCACGCAGACGTAGTGGTACTCGCCCGCCGTGTCGAAGGTGTGTTCGTACGTCTCCCCCGCCGCCTTGATGTCGTACGGGCTGTCGGCCGGACACGAGGAGAACGGCTCCGCGCCCTCGGGGAGTGAGACGTTCGCGTGGTGGTCGGGGTTACAGCTCACGTTGTGACTCCCCGAGTCGAAGTACCACGTCACCGTCTCGCCCGTGGAGACGGTCAGCGAGGAGGGGTCGAAGGAGAGGTTTCCACCCGGACCGACGACGATGTCCGCGTCGTCCGGTACGTCGTCGTCCGATGAGCCGCTCGAACACCCGGCGAGACCGGCACTCACTGCGGCGGCGCCAGCCAGAAATCCGCGACGCGTGGTCATACTGGAGGTCCGGAACGCGAGGGACAAACGCTTAACGTTCCACGACGCTCGCGCTGTCAGCGATGACGCCATCGACGCCGGCCTCGCGGAGACGGGACACGGACGCGGGGGACGTGACAGTCCAGGCGTTTACCTCGATGCCGGCGTCGTGGGCCCGCTCGACGAACGCGCTATCGACGACCCTCTGTTCGGGGTGGACGAACGCGCAGTCGAGTTCGCGGGCGGCGTCGAGCGTCGGCTGCCGGCAGAGCGCGGCGCGCGACGTCGCCGGAGCCGCGTCGCGAACCTCGGCCAGCACGTCGGCGTCGAACGCCGAGACGAACACGTCGCCGTCGTAGGACGCCCAGCAGTCGGCTACGTCCGCGGCGAGGCCGGCCTCCTTGAGTTCGACGTTCACCGTCGTCGCCGGGAGCGCGTCGAAGACGGCGTCGAGCGTCGGGATTCCGTAGTCGGACCCGAGCACGTTCAGGTCGGCCAGCGCCGCGGAGTCGAGCGAATCGACGTGGCCGCTCGCGTCGGTGAGTCTGTCGACCGTCTCGTCGTGACAGACGACGGGTTCGCCCGACCCACACCGGCGCACGTCAAGTTCGACCCCGTCTGCGAGCGCCGCCGCGCGGCGAAGCGCCGGGACGGTGTTCTCGGGGGCGTCGGCGGCGAACCCGCGGTGGGCGATGAGGTTCACGGCGTCGCTTGGGCGCAACGGTGCGTAGGCTTTTCGTCGTCGGGGGCGGAGACCCGCCTATGCGCGCAGTCCGATACCACGAACACGGTGGTCCCGAGGTGCTCGCCGTCGAGGACGTCAACGTGCCAACGCCGGGCCGTGAGGAGGTCCGAATCGGCGTCGAAGCGGCCGCCGTCAATCCGGTCGACACGTACTTTCGCGAAGGGAGCTACGAACCGGCGGCGCTGCCGATGATTCCCGGCGCCGACGCGGCCGGCGTCGTCGAGGCGGTGGGGGAGAACGCCGACCTCTCGGTTGGTGACCGGGTGTTCGCGACGGGGCTCGGAAACGACCGCCAAGGAACGTACGCCGAGTCGACCGTCGCGCCGGTGGACCGGGTGTCGCGACTCCCGGACGGCGTCTCGTTCGCAGAGGCCGCGGCGGGCGCGCTGGTCGGGGTCACGGCGTGGCGGGCGCTCGTCCACCACGCCGGCCTCGAACCGGCCGAGGAGTGTCTCGTCCACGGCGGCTCCGGCGGCGTCGGCCACGTGGCGGTCCAACTGGGCGACGCCGTGGGGGCGGCGGTGACGACCACGGCGAGCGAGCGCTACCACGACAGACTGCGGGGGATGGGCGCCGTCCGCACGTTCGACTACCGGCGCGACGACCTGGCCGAACGGGTCGGGGAACGCCCGCCGGCGGTGATACTCGACCACCGTCTCGACGAGTACCTCCAGTTCGACGCCGACGTGGCGAAACAGGGGGCTCGCGTCGTGGGCATCGGGAACACGACGGCGGCAGCGGAGTTCTCGAACGTCGCGGCCGCCCGGGCGACGGAGCTCCAGCTCTCGCTGATGAGCATGTTCAACACGCCGGACCTGCGCGCGGTGCTGGACCGGCTGGCGTCGCTGATGGCCGCCGGGGACGTGGTGCCGGAGGTGGCGCGGACGTACTCGCTCGACGAGGCGGCGACGGCGCAACGCGACGTGCTCTCCGAGTCGTTCTTCGGGAAACTCGTCATCGAGCCCTGAGGCAGCGTGCCTATGAACCGTGGAGAAGCGAACAGGGGAGACGGAACGACGCGCGGCGGTGGCTCCCACACCGGCCTCGGCCGGCCGCGCGGCGGTCGGTCAGCGCACGACGGCGTTTGTTCCCGTCCCGGTATTTGAACGTCAGCCCGACAGGTCGCTGATGAACCGCTCCGGGACGGCGTCGACCACCGACGCCGGGAGGCGTTCGACGATTCGCTCAGCGAACGCGACCATCTGTTTGCGGAGGAGGGCGTACCCGACGGAGACGACGAGCGCGGCGGCCACCGTGGTCCGGACGTCCGGCCCGAAGGCGAGGAGGGTGGGGAGCGCCAGTACGGCGCCGAGCGCGGCGTCCTCCGGCGCGCCGTCGTAGCGGACGAGCCGCCGGGGGCGAATCCAGCGCCCGTTGAAGTGGTCGTACACCGCCTTCTCGGACGTTCCCTGCCACGGTCGGAGTTCGAGGCCGCCGCCGAGCGCGTCGCTGGCGGCGTGGAGCGCGGCGGCGGCGAGGAAGACGAACGCCCCGACGGTCCACGGCCCCGGCGCGAGCACGGCGACGGGGAGCGCGAGCGCGGCGGCGAGCGCCCCGTACACCGGGAAGTGAAGCGTGCGCCGGTGGCCCGCGTAGAGGTCGAGGTCCGGTGCGACGCCCCCGGCAGCGCCCGCGACGAGTGCGACGAACGCGAACTCCGGCGCGACGAACAGCGCGATGGCGCCCGCTGTCGCCCCGGCGAGCGCGTGTGTGGTCGCCATCATACGCCTCACGTAGTCGGTCCGTGACCTTACGCTTGTCGCGGGTTTTTAACCGTTGGACGACACCCCCCACGTATGAGAGGCGAGCGGGACGACCCGCGCTGGAACCGGACCCGGGTGATAGTCGCGGTCGCGCGGGTCGGTATTCTGGGCGTTCTCCTCGCCGGCGCCGCGAACCGTAGCCCCAGCGTCGTCGTCAACGCCGTCGTCGCGTTCGGGGTGACGTACCTCCCCGCCGTACTGGAGCGACGCACCGACACCCATCTCGAACCCGGCGCAGTCCTCTGGATAGCTGCGGCCGTGTTCTTACACGCCTACGGCATGCTCGGCGCGTACGGCTCCGTGTGGTGGTGGGACCATCTCACCCACACGCTGTCTGCGACGGTGGTGGCCAGCGTGGGGTACGTCGCGGCCCGGGCCATCGAGCGCCGGACGGCGACGCTCAGACTCCCGGGCGCGGCGATGGGGCTGTACGTGTTGCTGTTCACCCTCGCGGCCGGCGTGGCGTGGGAAGTTCTCGAATTCGCGGCACGGACGCTCGGTGCGTTGCTCGGCAGGGAGCCGCTGTTGCGGATGTACGGCGTCGGTGACACGGTGCTCGATTTGGTGTTCGACGCCGTGGGGGCGCTGGTCGCCGCGGTTCTCGGCCGGGATACCCTTGAGAGCGCGGTGTTGGACGACGGGCGGTCGTAGCGCTTTCGGTGATGGGGCCGTTCGGCGTAGCTATGGGTGTTCGCCCCCCGACGGACGACGACGGTTTCGACGACGGGGACGTAGTGACGTTCGGCATCGCCGCCGTGGACGCGCGCCTCAAGCAGGCGGACCTGACCTTCCCCGCGACGGCCGCGGAGGTCGTCGAGGCGCTGGACGACCCGGACATCGAGTACGGCCCGCAGGGTCGCAGCGTCGCGCTGTCGACGGCGCTTGAGAACGTGCCACAGGACCGATTCGAGCGACGACAGGAGCTGATGAACGCGCTCCACCCGGTGTTCGAGGAGTACCGTGCGGGCTCGGGAGGCGTCGTCTCGTGGCTCCGGTCGGTGCTTCCGGGCGGGAACTGAGGCGACGCCGCCGACACGCTTTTCCTCGTTCCGGGGATGGCACCGGTATGGCCGTCGTCGACATCTCCTGTCCGTCCTGTGGGCAGGTGGGCACCGTCGAGAAGGAGTCCATCGGCACGTATCGCTGTCGGGCCTGCGACGCGTCGTTCTCGCCGGCCGACGTGGCCGACGCCGGGGAGTAACGTCAGCGAATCCTGCCCCGTATCACCGCCACAGCAGGCGGTAATCCTCGTCCGGCGTGTAGCGCCGAAAGAGGAGGCTGTTCGACAGCACGGAGACGCTGGAGAACGCCATCGCCGCCGCCGCGAGCACGGGTTGGAGCAGGCCCAGCGAGGCGAGCGGAATCATCGCCGTGTTGTACCCCAGCGCCCAGACGAGGTTCTGCTTTATCTTCGCCAGCGTCGCCTCGGAGATGCGAATCGCCTTCACCACGTCGAAGGGGTCGTCGCGCATCAGCGTCACGTCCGCCGCCTCGATGGCCACGTCCGTGCCGCTCCCGAGCGCCGTCCCGACGTGCGCGGTGGCGAGCGCCGGCGCGTCGTTGACGCCGTCCCCGACCATCATCGCCCGGCGGCCCGTCTCCTGAATCCCCTCGACAGCCGCCGACTTGTCCTCGGGCAGCACCTCCGCGCGGACGTTCTCGGGGTCGATGCCGACCTGTTCGGCCACCGCCCGCGCCGTCCGCTCGTTGTCGCCCGTGATCAACATCACGTCGAGGCCCCGCTCTCGGAGCGCCGCGACGGCGTCGGCGGCACTGTCCTTTATCGTGTCCGCGTCAGCGACGACGCCGAGCACCTCGCCCCCGCCGTCGCGGACGCGCCCGACGAGCATCGCCGTCTTCCCCTCGCGTTCGAGTCGCGTCATCGCTTCGTCGGCCCGCGCGGTGTCGATGTCCGCCTCCTTGAGGAGTGTGCGGTTCCCGACGAGTATCTCCGCGCCCTCGACTGTCGCGCGGACGCCCTGTCCGGGGACGTTTTCGAAGGACGCGGCGTCGGGCACGTCGATGCCGCGCTCCTCGGCACCCTCGACGATGGCGCGTCCGAGGGGGTGTTCGCTCCCGCGCTCGGCGGCCGCCGCGAGTCGGAGCACCGTCTCCTCACGGGACAGTTCGGAGGACGGTTCGGCGGAGAGAGCACCGCCGTCCGCGGCCGTCTCGCCCTCCCCGACCGTCTCTTTGTCAGGTTCGAACGCGACGACGTCGGTGAGTTCCATCTCGCCTCTCGTGAGCGTGCCCGTCTTGTCGAAAATCACGGTGTCGACGTCCCGGGCGCGTTCGAGCACGTCGCCGCCGCGGAACAGGACGCCGTTGCTCGCGCCGATGGTAGTCCCGACCATCGTCGCGGCGGGCGTCGCGAGGCCGAGCGCGCAGGGACAGGCGATGAGCACGGCGGAGGCGAAGACAACAACCGAAAACTCGAAGACGGAGATGGTGCCGCCGGCGACCGTCGGCCCGCCTTCAAGCAAGCCCCAGAGCGGGAGCGCCTCCACGAACCCGGCGAGCGCCTGCGGGAACAGGAACCACGCGACGCCCCAGAACAGGGCGTTCAGGATGACGGCGGGGACGAAGTACGCCGAGATGCGGTCCGCGAGGTTCTGGATGTCGGGCTGGCGCGACTGGGCCTCCTTCACCGTCCGCACGATCTGCTGGAGCGCCGTGTCTTTGCCGACTTTCGTCGCCTCCACGACGAGCACGCCGTTCTCGTTGATGGTCGAGCCGACGACCTCGTCGCCCTCGCTTTTTTCGACGGGGACGGACTCGCCGGTGACCATCGACTCGTCGACGGCGGACTGGCCCTCGACGACGACGCCGTCCGTCGGAATCTGCTCGCCGGGGCGGACTTTCATCCGGTCGCCCACTTCGACGTCCTCGACGGGCACCGTCTCCTCGGCGCCGTCTTCCTTGAGGATGGTCGCCGTGTCCGCCTCCATCGCTAAGAGTTCGCGGAGCGCCTCACCGGCCTGGCCCTTCGAGCGCGCCTCCAGGTAGTTGCCCAGCGTGATGAACACGAGGATGAGCGCGGCGGTGTCGAAGTAGAGACGCCCCGCGATGAGACCCCCTAACACGGCCACGGAGTAGAGATACGCCGTCGAGGAGCCGAGCGCGATGAGCACGTCCATGTTGGCCCGGCGGTTCTTCACGAGCGCCTTGTAGGAGTTCACGTAGAACGGCTTTCCCAAGACGAGTTGAACCGGCGTTGCCAGCAGGAACTGTACCCAGCCGAAGTCGACGCCGAAGACGGACTCGGGGAGGATACCGCCGCCGAGAACCAGCTTCTCGACGAGAAAGAGCAAAAGCGGCGCCGCGAGCGCCGCGCCGAACAGCGTCAGGCGGAGCTGGCGGCGAATCTCGTTCTCGCGGGCGACGTCCCGGGCGCTCGTCTCGGAGTCGGTGTCCGATTCGTCCTCCCTGACGGGCGAGTAGCCCGCATTCTCGATGGCGTCGTACAGGTCCGCAAGCGACGCGTCCGCGGGATTGTAGGTGACCTGTGCCTCGTCAGTGGCGTAGTTCACGTTCGCCTCGACGACGCCGGGCGTGGACGCGAGCGCCGCCTCGTTGGTCTCGGCGCAGTTCGCACACGTCATATCGGAGATGGCGATGGTGACCGTCTCCGTGACGGCGCCGTACCCGGCGGCCTCGACGGCGTCGTACACGTCCCGAAGCGATGCCGTTTCCGGGTCGTACTCGACGGTCCCCTCGTCGGTGGCGTAGTTGGCGTTCGCCGCAACCACGCCGTCGAGGGATTCGAGGGCGTCCTGTACCGTGGTGGAGCAGTTCGCACAGGACATCCCCGTGATGTCGAGGTGTGCTGTTCGGGTTCCCATACCTGAGTCTACGTGCTCATCACTTAGGCCCGTTACCCCTTGGATGGTTTCGGAATAGTGCCCCGAAAATTTGGAATCGAAACCTACGCGTCCGATTCGAGCCGTCGGTACTGCTCCTCGAACCTGCTCCGACACGAGGGACAGCAGAAGTGATACACGTCGCCGTCGATTTCGACCGACTCCCCTTCGCTGTCGACGGTGTTGCCACACTCCGCGCAGGTGAGCGCGAACGCTGTGCCCTCGAGCGTCGGCGTCCACGCCACGTCGTCGAGGAGCGTCACGTCGTACTCGGAGTTCGAGGATTCGAGGAGCCCCTCGACCCAGCGGCGGACGTTCGCACCCTCCGTTCGGCCGGCGAACCACACCTCACCGTCCGCAGTGACAAAGCGGTGCTCGACGCCGTCCGCGCCGTCGAGGCGCTCGATGAGCGCGTCGCGTTCGCCGCCCACCGCCTGAACTTGAACGAACACCGGCACGCCCGCGCGGAGCTGTTCGCGGTCGATTTCGACGGTGAACCCCTCGATGACGCCGGCCGCTTCGAGGCGCGTCACCCGGTCCGAAACCGCCGGGCCGGAGAGGCCGACCGCCTCACCGATTGCGCTGAACGGCCGGCGGGCGTCCTCGGCAAGCAGGGCGAGAATCTCCATGTCGGTGTCGTCCAACTCGCGCATAGCGGTCGTAGCGACCGGAACGGCATACCCCTGTCGGGGAGAATCACCGATTCGCTGGTGTCTCGGGGGTTGGACTTTGGATTCCAAAGCCCGCCCCACGCTACGCCAGCCCGACCGCTTCCAGAAACCCGTCGGCGTTCGAGCGCTCCGTCACCCTGTCGGCGGCGGCCTTCGCGTGCTCGTCGGCGTTCGCCACCGCCACCGACTCGCCGGCGGCCTCAAACAGTTCCACGTCGTTCTCGGAGTCACCGACGGCGAGGAACTCACTAACATCGAGTCCGAGCGCCGGCGCGACGGAGTCGGTGAGCGCCCGCCCCTTGCTCACGCCCGGCGATTTGACGTGGTAGGCAAAGCCCGTGTCGACGACCTCCAACCCGTGCTCGGCCGCCATCGCCGCGATGCGCTCGCGGGGGAGGGTGCGCTCGACGGCGAACTCCGTCTCGCGCCAGCGGTTGACGAGGTCCACCTCGCCCCAGCCGGCGTCGAGACCCGAGCGGGAGAACGCGGCGCGAAAGCCGTCTACTGCCTCGGGGTCGCCCTCGAAGAACACCTCGTCGCCGGCGTGGGCGACGCCGCCGTTCTCCGCGATGACGTTCGGTTCGATGCCGACGAACTGCGCGAGCGCGATGGGGTACGGCATCGACTTCCCGGTGGCGATGACGACGGGCGCGTCCCACGCTCGGAGCGCGTCGAACACCGCGCCGGCGATGGAGGAGTCGGCTCGCGAGAGCGTCCCGTCGATGTCGACGGCCAGCGGCCGGGCCGTCATTGCTCGCTCTCGAACGCCTCGCGCTGTAGCCGCTCGCCGCGCTCCGACTCCACGTCGAGCTCCCCCACTTCGACCGGCTTTCCGTCGTCGTCGACGGCGACGAACACGAATCTAGATTCAGTGGTCTGTACCTGGTCGCCCGTGCGGGGGTTCTCCCGGAACGCCTGGAGGCGGACCTTCACGCTCGTCCGGCCAACGTCGTACACATAGGAACGGATGAGAACGGTGTCGCCCTCCGGTACTGGCTGGTGGAAGTCCATCTGGTCGATGCTGGCGGTGACACACTCCTCGTGGGCGTGTCTGGTCGCGGAGAGCGCGCCCGCCATGTCCATCCACTTCATCACGTTCCCCCCGTGGACGGTGTTGTGGCTGTTCGCGTGGTTCGGGTGGACCCGGTAGCGGTTCTCGATGAACGTATCGAGGAGGTTCGTCATAGCGGGTATGGTGTGGCGACGTACTGAAAGCTTCCGGGAGTACAGCCGAGCCGGCGAGTCGCCCCGCCGCAGTGCCCCGTTCCGTCGGCTATATTTACGCCCGACGCGAGGGGACTGCTATGGCGCTCTCCTCCGTTCTCGACTGGCTCCTCTCCCCGATTGCGGACTCGACCGGACGAACCGTCGGCGCGCTCGGCATCCTCGGCGGCGGCACGCATCTGGCGAACTGGACGCTCACCACCGAGTCGGCGTGGTACGACGCGCTCTCCGCGGGCGACGTGGGGAGCGCGCTCCCCGAACTGGCGTCGTACGCGACCGCCCATCCGGCGTACGTCGTCGCGGCGGTGTTCGGGCTCTGCCTGCTCGTCGTCGCAGAATGATTTTCTACCCCCGGGGCGTAATCGGGGTGTGTATCGAACCGGCCACTACGGCGCGGCGCTGCTCGTGTGGGCGCCCGTCGGACTCGCGCTGTTGCTCCTCGACCGCCCGGACGCGGCCATCGCCGGCGGCGCGGTCTGCCTCGCGCTGACCCGCCTCCCGGACTACGACCTCAAGGTGCCCTTTATGACTCACCGGGGCATCACGCACACCGTCTGGTTCGCCCTCCTCGTCGGGGGCGCCCTCGGGGGCGCGGCGTGGGTGCTCACCGGCCAACTTCCCCTCGCGGCGTTCGCCGGTGGCGTCGGCGTCCTCTCCGTCGGCGCGCACCTGTTCGCTGACGTGATTACGCCGGCCGGCATCGCGCCCCTGTGGCCCGTCTCGCGCCGGGAGTACACGCTCTCGCTCGCCACGGCGGACAGCGCCGTCGCGAACGCCACGCTGCTCGCCGTCGGCGCCTTTCTGACTGCTGTGGCGGTGCTGCTGGGCGGCCGGTTCGCCGGCGTGCCCATCGGCGTGTAAGCGAGGCCTTTTCCCCGCCGTCGCCCTGCTCCGAGTATGCGGCCGACCAGCGAGGGACGGTTCCGGGTGTACGAGGACCCACACGACGCGGAGCGAGTGCTTCTGGTACCGCTCGACGGCGAGTCGTACGACCCGACGGCCGTCGAGACGGCGGGGTACGAAGCACCGCTCGCGGACGCCGTCGCAACGCTTCGACCCGGGAACCGGGTGGCGGCGACGCTGGCGTGGGAGGACGGCGACGCGCGCTTCACCGAACTCACAGTCGAGACGGAGACGCTCGTCGAGTTCGTCCCCGGCGCGAGCAACATCTTCGAGGCGGCACAGGACACCTGGCAGGAGGCCAGACGCGAGGGCGTCGGCGTGAACAGCGACGTGACGTACTCCACGGACGGCGAACCCGTCGGCGCGGTGTACACGTTCGCCAAACAGCCCGGAGTCCGGGACGTGTTCTCCGAGTTCCAAGAGGCGACGCGGCCCCTCGAACCGCTCCTAGAGCGCGTCGAGAAGCCCGAACCGTACGAGGTGTTCGTGATGCGCCCCGTCGGGGAGGAGTTCGTCGTCGTGTACATCGTCTTCGACTTCGACTCCCTGCTCGCTGACACCGTCCGGGACACGTACGACTGCCCGCGGAGCGAGTGACGTGGCACGAACGACGCGCTCGCGGCGGCTGAGAGCCGCCGGAAATGCGCTGTTCGTCGCCGTTGCGCTCGCACACGCGCTCCTCACGTGGTCCCCCGCCGAAACGGCAATCGTGTTCGCCGGGAGCGTCCTGCTCGCCCTCCCCGGCGAGGCAGTCGTAGTTCGCGCGGGCCTCCTCGAACACCACACCGGGCCGAAAGTCGCGGGCGTTCCCCTTCCAATTTTGGTGGCGTGGCCCGCCGTCGTCTACGCGTTCGTTCGGGCATCGGGCGCGCTCACCGGCGGCCCCACTGCCATCGTGTTCGCGGCCGGCGCGGCGACGCTGTTCGACGCCGTCGTCGACCCAATCGGCGTCCGCCGCGGGGAGTGGTCCTACCCCGAGTCGGCGTTCTCGGAACCCCGGTTTCGGGGAGTTCCGTGGTGGAACTTCGCGGGGTGGTTCCTACTCGTCGGCGCCGTCAGTGCCCTCGTTTTCCTCGCGTAGCGCCGCCGACAGCGCATCGCCTGCGACGCGCCGGAGGTCCGCGCGCGACGCGGCGTGCGCGAGGTGGCTCCGACAGGAACAATCAGAGGACCCGAACCCCGGAATTGGGCCCTCGGGGAGCGTCGCGCTGACGGCGCACTCGGCGTCGACTTCGGCCGCGACGACGGCGTCGAGGGACACCTCGGGGTGGCCAAGAAGATAATCGACGTGCCAGAAGGCGTCGGTCTCCCCCGCCGCGCTCCGTCGGTGGCGGTCGACGCGGGAGAAGCCGCCGGGACCCAGCGCGGACCCGACGTAGGCGTACCACCCTGAGGGAAAGCGATGCGTGCCGAGCGCGCCGGCTGTCAGTTCCACAGCGTCCGGACACTCGATGAGGAGGACGTAGGTGCCGGGCACCCGCCGTCAGGGTTCGTCGCGGTAGTTGCGCGCGAGGAAGACGGCGAAGGCGATGGGCGAGAGGACGCCGATCACGATGAAACCGAGAAGCATCGTCAGGCTGTCCGTGAGGACGAACTGCCCGCCCTCGTCGTGGGTGTCCTCTCCGTGGTCGGTTTCGGTCGTCGTTCCCTCGGAATCAGATTGCGCCATCGTTTCGTCCCCACCGGGACCGGTTCCGGCCATCTTCTCGGACTCCTGGGTCGCCGCGCCGGCGGCGCCGGCCGCAGCGCCGGCCGCGGCGGCCGCTGTGCCCGCAACAGCGCCAGTGGTACGGAGGAACCCCCGTCGGCTCGTACGGTCTGTCATGCGCGTCAGTTCATCGGGGGCCGGTTAAAACGCAACGAAAAGCCACAGCGGATGAGCAGAGTAGAAAAAAGAGTGACGACGGCGTCGAATCCGTTTAGGCCGGGACGTTCGCGGCCTCTAGCAGTTCCTGATAGCGGTTCCGGATGGTGACCTCGCTCACGTCAGTCACCTCGCTGACCTCCGACTGGGTGACCTTCTCGTTGGTGAGAAGCGAGGCGGCGTAGATGGCCGCCGCGGCGAGGCCCACCGGCGACTTCCCGCTGGTGACGCCCGTCGACTGGGCGTCCGTCAGCAGCTCCCGTGCGCGGCGCTCGACGCCGTCGGAGAGGCCCAACTCGGAGATGAACCGCGGGACGTACTGCACGGGGTCCGCGGGCTGAACCTCTAGGGAGAGTTCGCGGACGATGTAGCGATACGTCCGCTTGAACTCCATCGGGTCGATGCGGCTGACGTGTGCCACCTCGTCGATGGAGCGCGGCGTGTCCATCTGCCGGGCGGCGGCGTACAGCGACGCGGTGGCGACGCCCTCGATGGAACGACCGGGCAGGAGGTCCTCGTCGAGCGCGCGCCGGTAAATCACGGAGGCCGTCTCCCGGACTTCCTCGGGAAGGCCGAGCGCAGACGCCATCCGGTCGATTTCACCGAGTGCCTGCTTGAGGTTGCGCTCCTTGGAGTTCCGGGTACGGAAGCGCTCGTTCCACGTCCGGAGCCGTTGCATCTTCTGGCGCTGGCGACTGGACAGGGAATTCCCATACGCGTCCTTGTCCTGCCAGCCGATGTTCGTGGAGAGCCCCTCGTCGTGCATCATCTTCGTCGTCGGCGCCCCGACGCGACTCTTCTGGTCCTTCTCGGCGGAGTCGAACGCGCGCCACTCCGGCCCGCGGTCGATTTCGTTCTCCTCGATGACGAGTCCGCAGTCGGCACACACCGTCTCGCCGCGCTCCTCGTCCGCGACGACGTTGCCGCCACACTCCGGACACACCGTCTCGTCCTCGTGCGCCTTCGTCTCGGTGTCGGGCGCCTCGACCTCGTTCGATTCGTACGTTCGGATTGTCGTGTCACTCATGATGGGTTTGTGAACCGGCGGAATCGGGTAAGATATAAATCCCCGTTCCGCTCTTGTCCTACCCATAGGTAAGACCGAAGCGTACTTAAACTTGTCGCTGGTTTCAGGTTATTGTCTAGCACACATATACCTATCGCCACTCCGGCGGGCGGCTTTTCCGGGGCGGGCGCGTGGACGGCGTGATGGCGAAGACGCAGACGGTTTCGAACCCGACGCCGGAAGCGGCGCACGACGCCGTACAGGAAGGGCTGGCGTCCGACGCCGTTGTGACGGTGTACGGACGCTGTGAGGTGGACTACGAGGGGCGAGCGACCAGCTATCTCGCGCCCGGCGACCGCATCGTCGTCTGTAAGCCCGACGGGACGCTGCTCGTTCACACCAACGAGCAGCGCACACCGGTGAACTGGCAGCCGCCGGGGTGTGAGCACGCCGCCAGTCTCCGGAACGGAACATTACTACTCACGAGCGAGCGCGAGAACCCGACAGAGTACGTCGGCATCGGCTTCGAGCGCGTGGACGCCGTCGTCGTCTACGAAATGGAGGACGTCGAGGAGCTCGAACTCTCCGGGACGGAAGCGGACCTCCGAAAGCGAATTCTGGACGAACCTGAACTGGTGGAGCCCGGATTCACCCCCGAGGAGACGGAGTACAACACCGACGCCGGTGCCGCGGACATCGTCGGCACGGACGAAGCGGGGAATCAGGTGGTCGTGGAGCTCAAGCGCCGGCGGGTCGGCCCGACGGCGGCCGGGCAACTAAAACGCTACGTGGACGCCATCGAACGCGAGTCCCAGGAGGCGGTTCGGGGCGTCCTCGTCGCGCCCTCGATAACCGAGGGCGCGGAGACGGTGCTTGCGGAGTCGGGACTGGAGTTCGTGAGCCTCGAACCCTGAGCGCGTACCGCCGACCGTAGATAGATACCTCAGAGGTTCTCCGCGATGTCCGAGAGCGAGTCGTCGGGCTTCTCGACGGCCGGGTACACCGTCCGCTCGCCCGGCGCGCGCAGGCCGTATGCGAAGCCTTCTTCCACAATATCGAGGTGGACGGTCCGCCCGAAGTCGAGGCCTTCAGATTTGACCCACTCGGTCAGCCTGTTCTCAGCGTTCCGCGGGTCGCGGGCGCCGTCGGGCGTGTCGTAGGCGCCGCGAATCTCTATCGTGTCGCCCGACTCGCTCGGCCTGATTCGGTGCTCGTCGCCGTCGAGATACAGTCGAACGACCGAGTCGGTCGATACGGCGTCGTCCGCGGGGAGCACCACCTTCGGCCTGTCGAGGCGACCCTGGCGTTCGAGCGTCCCGTCGAGCGTCCGCACCGACGGGTTGTCGCTCGCGATGCGGTCCATATCCCATCTCTACTCGGCGCGTTTGTGAGTGTCCCGGATTCGCAACCGCTTTGCCCGGGCCGGAACTGCCGCCGGTATGAGCGCGCAGGCCGCCGAACGCGCCCGCGACCACCTCGGCTACTCGCGGTGGTGGCTGGTCGTCGCCGCGGCGGCGATGATGGCCGTCGTCAGCCCGTATCAGTACGTCTGGACGGCCATCGAGACGCCCATCGCGGAGTCGCTCGACGTGCCGCTCCCCGCCATCGGTCTCGTGTTCACCCTGTTCGTCGTGTTCCAGGCGGGGTCACAGTACCCCGTGGGCGAGTGGCGGGACCGCCACGGCCCGCGGGCCATCACGCTCCTCGCGGGCGTCCTCGCGGGCGGCGGGTATATGGGTCTCGCGTACGCGACGGCGGTGTGGCAGGTGTATCTCTGCTACTCGCTGGGCGCTATTGGCGTCGGCATCGTGTACACCGTCGCGGTGAACACGGCGCTGAAGTGGTTCCCCGACCGCCGAGGGTTGACGACCGGCGTCGGGACGATGGCGTTTGCGGCCGGGAGCGCGGCGTTCGTTCCCTTCGTTCGTGCGCACGCCTCGGCCGGCGGGTACGCCGACGCGCTCCGACCGATGGGACTGCTCATCGGCGTCGTCGTCGTCGCGGGCGCGCTGGTGCTCCGCGACCCGCCCGCGGAGTTCGTGACGGGCGGCAAGGGTGAAGAAGGATACGAGCGCGCCGGGGAGACGTACGCGCCCCGCGAGATGCTCAAGACGTGGCAGTTCTGGCTGCTGTACGCGATGTTCGTCGCCGGGTCCGGCGCCGGTCTGATGCTCACGGCGAAGGTAATCCAGTTCGCCGCGTCGTTCGACCTCTCGGCCGACGTGGCGACGCTCTCCGCCGTCGTGCTCCCCATCGCGGGCGGCGTCGGCCGGACCGTCATCGGATGGCTCTCCGACCGATTCGAGCGGCGGTGGGCGATATTCGGGACGTTCCTGCTCTGTGGTATTGGTCTTTTTATCGCGCTCTGGGCGGGCGCCGAGGGCGCGAGCGCGGCGTTCGTCGCCGCCGTCTTCGTTGCCACCTTCTTCTGGAGCCCCCAGTACGCGCTGTTCCCGGCGCTCGTGGTCGATTACTACGGCACCCCGTACTCCTCCGCGAACAACGCCTTGCTGTACTCGGGGAAGATATGGGGCGGCGTCTTCGGCGGCGCCGTCGCCGGGTGGCTCGTCGCCGCCACCTCCTGGACCACGACGTTCGCCGTCGGGGGCGTGCTGGCCGTGCTGGCGGGCGTCGGCGCCGTCGCGCTCCGGCCGCCCGCGTAACGGGGCGCTTTTTGCGGGCGGGGCCCACAGTCCGGTATGGAAGCGCCACAGACCGTCGACGGAGGGGTGAACCGAAGTCGGGCCGCGCTCGCCATCCTGCCCTTTGTCCTCCTCGGCGTCGCGGACGTGATACTCATCCTCGGGATGGGGCTCAAACCGCTCTGGGCGTTCGTCATCCTCCCGCCGATTCTGTTCATTAGCGTCCTCGGGTGGATCGCGTTCAAGAACGGGTTCGTCCGGTAATCGACAGCCGTTTCGAAGCGGTCAACTACCAGCGGAACACAGGGACGCGCATGTCGGTCGTGTATCTCGGCGTCGGCCTCCTGGTCGGCGCGGTGCTGTTCGGCGTGGGGTATCTGCTCCGATTTCAGCACGCCGTCGCCGTCGTACCGCTTTTCAACCCGGCGTCGTTCGACGACCCGCGGGCGGCCGCGGAGACGCTCGGTGCCGTCGCGTTCGCGCTCGGCGCCCTCGCCGTCGCAATCGGCGTGTACGTGTATCTGTTCCCCGAGTCAATCAGCGCCCTGACCGGGTAGCCACTGCCGCCTCCGACATCTGTCTCTCGCGGGACGCCCGCAACCGATAAATGCGGACCCGTCCTCCGGTCGTGTAATGTCGGACGAGCGGGCGTTCGTTCGCGCGACGTGGGCGAACGTGCTCGGCAACGCGGCGAAGATACTCGTCGAGGGCGCGGTGGGCCTGTCGACGGGCAGTCTGGCGCTGATAGCCGACGCGGCACACTCGCTGGCGGACCTGCTGGCGAGTCTCGTGGTGTTGGTCTGGGGTCGGCTGACGTACGCGGGTCCCGATTCGACGCATCCACACGGCCACGAGCGAATCGAGGCGCTGACGGCGCTGTTCGTCGGCGTCACGCTCATCGTCCTCGCCGGAAACCTCCTCTGGGAGACGTATCACACGCTCCAATCGGGGACGGACGTACGGTTCTCCTACGCTCTCGTCGGCGGCCTCGCGTTCGCAATCGTGGACATGGTGGCGGTGTACTGGTACACCGTCCGGATGAACCGGGAGCTGAACTCACCCTCGCTGCGCGCGCTGGCGGTCGACTGTCAGAACGACGTGTACACCTCTTTCGCGGCGGCTATCGGCGTGTTCGGCGTCGCCTTCGGCTTCCCGGCGCTCGACGCCGTGGCCGGCGGACTGGTGAGCCTCCTGGTGGGGTACCAGGGCGTCGAAGTCGCGCGCGAGAACGTGGATTACCTCGTCGGGTCGGCGCCCGAGCAGGACGAGTGGAACCGCATCCGCGACGCGATTCTCGAACACCCGGCCGTCGAAGGGGTACACGACCTACAGGTGTACTACATCGGCCCCGAGCTCGAAGTCGAGTTCCACGCCGAAGTCGATGGCGCGTACACGCTCCGTGAGGCCCACGACATCGAGACGGAACTCAACCAGCGCGTGCGGGCGCTCCCGATCGTCGGTGACGCCCACGCCCACCTCGACCCGGCGGGGATGGGGGAGTGGAAGGACGCCGCCGAATAGTGTGGGAAGGCGTACCAACTTTTAGGGGTGCGGGGTGTGAACGATGAGCAAATGGGGGAGACACGGACAGAGGTGTTACAACACACCGCACGCAAGCGATTGCTCCGAGCGCTCCTCGACGCCGACGGGAGCGCGGACATCTCGACGCTCGCGAGCGAGCAGGCCGCGGCGATGGACACGAACTTCGTTCAGGCGGTCGCGGCCTGCCACGACCTCCATCTGCCGAAACTCGAAGCCGCCGGCCTCATCGAGAGTCCGAAGGGGGAAACGCGGGTCGAACTGTCGGTAGAGCCGGAGTGCGCCCGCCGACTGCTCCAAGAGGCGACCTGAGGAGCCGGTACGCTTTTTGTGGTATGAGATAACAAACCAGTATGGTCAAAAATGTGGCTGTCGGCAACACGTACCGGGACGGCGACACCGAACACGAGGTCGTCGGCATCAGCGATGGGGTCGTGGACGTCGTCGAGTACAACGACGGCGAAGAAATAGGAGAGTACACCGTCGAAATGGACGCGTTCAGCGAGCGGATGGTGGAGTGATTACCAGTCGAGGCTCCCGCCGCTCTGGTACTCCGTCACCTGCGTCTCGAAGAAGTTCTTCTCCTTGTTCAGATCGACCTGCTCGGAGAGCCACGGGAACGGGTTCTCGGTGCCGTACTGTTCGTCCATGTCGAGTTGGCCGAGCCTGCGGTCCGCGATGTGCTCGACGTACTCCGCGAACGCCTCGGCGCTCATCCCGAGAATCTCCTCGGGACAGGCCTCGTGGGCGTATATCTTCTCCAACTTGACGGCTTCGGTGACGAGCGACTCGATTTCGGCCTCGAACTCGTCGGTCCACACCGCCGGGTTCTCGGCCCGTATCTCGTTGACCAGGTCGACGCCGAAGCCGACGTGGAGACTTTCATCGCGCATGATGTACTCGAACTGCTGGCCGATGCCGACCATCTTCGACTGGCGTTTGAGGCCGAGCATCATCGCGAACCCGGCGTAGAAGAAGATGCCCTCCATGATGACGTAGAAGCCGATGACGTCCCGGAGGAAGGCGCGCAGGTCGTCGGCGTCGTCGATGGTGAACTCGGGGTCGTCCACTGTTCGGGTGAGGTCGACGACGAAATCGTCCTTCTCCTTGATGGAGGGGATGCGGTCGTACATCCCGTACATGTACTCGGGGTCGAAGCCCAGCGAGTCACAGCAGTAGATGAACGTATCAGTGTGAATCGCCTCCTCGTACGCCTGCCGGAGGAGGTACTGGCGACACTCCGGCGCGGTGACGTACTCGTACAGCGCGAGGACGATGTTGTTCGCGGTGAGCGACTCCGCCGTCGAGAAGAACCCGAGGTTCCACTCCACGAGCTGGCGTTCGGCCTCCGAGAGTTCGTCGCCGTTCCACTGGGCCACGTCCTCCTGCATCGGGATTTCTTGGGGCACCCAGTTGTTGTTGACGCCCGCCTCGTAGTACTCGCGGGCCCAGTCGTAGTCGATTGGCAGTATCTTGTTCGGGTCGTGTTCGGTGTCGGTGTTGATGACAGGCATTACTGGCAGGCGTCGCAGGTGGGGTCCTCCACGGCGCACAGTTCATCCTCGTCCGAATCGGCGTCCGACCGTCGTGTCGCGTTCGCTCCCGACGTCCGGCGTCCGCCGCCATCGGCGCGCCCGCTCTCGCGGTGTTGGGTCTTGCCGTAGTCGTCCATGTCGAGCGTGGACTTCTCGATCTGGCTCGCGCCGAGCGTGCGGAGGTAGTACGTCGTTTTTACGCCGAGCTCCCACGCCGTCGTGTACACGTCGTCGAGCAGCGACCCATCGGTGCTCGGGAAGAAGACGTTGTGGGAGACGGACTGGTCTATCCACGTGCCCCGGTGGGCCGTCAGGCGGAGCTGGTGACGCGGGTCGATTTCGAACGCGCCGCGGTGGAGTTCCCGAACCGACTCGGGGATGGCGTCGATGTCCTGAATCGAGCCGTCGTGGTACTTGATGCGGTCGCGCATCTCCTCGTCCCAGAGCCCCTCTTTCTTGAGGTCGTCGACGAGGTGGTCGTTTACCACCGTGAAGTCGCCGCTCATGTTCGATTTCACGTACAGGTTCGAGTAGCGCGGCTCGATAGACGGCGTCGTGCCGTTGATGGTCGACACTGTGGCTGTGGGCGCGATGGCCATCGTGTTCGAGTTGCGCATCCCGTGTTCCGCGACGTGCTCGCGCACCTCGAACCAGTCTAAGGTCTCCTCTCGGTCGGTCGGAATCTCGTGGCTCCGCTGTTCCTCCAGGAGGTCGACTGTGTCCTGCGGGAAGACGTCCCTGTCCCACTTCGAGCCCTCGAAGGAGGGGTACGCACCGCGCTCCTTCGCGAGCTTCGAGGAGTTGTAAATCGCGTGGTAGGAGACGAACTCCTGCCAGCGATTCGCCTTCTCGACGGCCCGCTCGCTCGCGAAGGGGACGCCCGCCTCGGTGAGCGCCTCGTGGAAGCCCATCACGCCGAGGCCGATGGGGCGATGGCGCATGTTCGAGCGCTCCGCCTCCTCGGTCGGGTAGAAACAGAGGTCGACGACGTTGTCGAGCATCCGCATCGCCGTCTCGACAGTATCGGAGAGGCGATCGCGGTCGAGTTCGGCGGCGTCGCCCTCTGAATACATGTGCGTCGCGAGATTCACGCTCCCGAGGTTACAGACGGCGTGCTCGTCCTCGCTCGTGTTGAGCGTTATCTCCGTACAGAGATTCGAGGAGTGGACGACGCCCTCGTGGTCCTGGGGCGAGCGGACGTTACACGGGTCCTTGAACGTAATCCACGGATGGCCCGTCTCGAAGAGACGCGTGAGCGTCTGTCGCCAGAGCTCCGCGGCGTCCACTTTCTCGTACTGGCGGAGTTCGCCGTTCTCGGCCTGCTCCTCGTACTCCTCGTACAGGTCCGCGAACTCCTCGCCGTACGTCTCGTGGAGTTCCGGCACCTCGTCGGGGCTGAACAGGGTCCACTCCTCGTCTTCCTGGACCCGCTCCATGAACAGGTCGGGCACCCACGCCGCGGTGTTCATATCGGGGGTGCGACGGCGCTCGTCGCCGGTGTTCCGCTTGAGGTCGATGAACTCGGGGAAGTCGAGATGCCACGCTTCGAGGTAGCCGGCGGCCGCGCCTCGGCGCTTGCCGGAGCGGTTGATGGCCGCCGTCACGTCGTTGGAGATGCGCAGGAACGGGACAGTACCGGTGGATTCGACGCCCGTCGAGGAGATGAGCGACCCGGCGGCGCGGACGTTCGTCCAGTCGTTGCCGAGGCCGCCCGACCACTTCGAGAGCTGGGCGTGGGACTTGTACGCCTCGAAGATACCCTCCAAGTCGTCGGGAACGGTCGTCAGGTAACACGAGGAGAGCTGGGCGTGCGTCGTGCCGCTGTGGAACAGCGTCGGGGAGGAGGGCGTGAACTCCAACTTCGAGAGGACCTCGTAGAACTCTTTGGCTCGTTCTTCGGGGTCGTCCTCCTCTAAGGCGAGTCCCATCGCCACGCGCATCCAGAACGCCTGCGGGAGTTCGAGTCGCTCGCCCTCGGTGGTCTTGAGGAAGTAGCGCTGGTAGAGGGTGTCGAGCGCCATGTACTCGAACTTCGCGTCGCGCTCCGGTTCGAGCGCGTCCGCGAGTGCTTCGAGGTCGAAGCGCTCGGTCATCCGGTCGTCGAGCAGTTCGAGGTCGACCATCCGCGCGATGTTCTCGACGAACGTCTCCCGGTACGCCTTATCGCGCTCGTAGCCGGTCGGGTCCGCGCCGACGACTTCGCGGAAGTAGCGCTGGCGGAAGACGTTCGCGGCGACCTGCTTGTACACGGGGTCGCGCTCGATGCGGGCGGTCAGCACGCCCAGCACCGCCTCGTACGTCTCCTCGGCGCTCGCGCCGTCGTAGGCGTCGCGGCGGGCGGCGTCCGCGAGGTCCCCCACCTCGTCGGGGAGGGTGTGGCCCTCGCAGGCTCGTTCGAGTATCGATTCGACATCGGTCGTCGCTATCGCTGTGTTGCTCATTCGGTGTCCGGTGGGTCCGGAGCATCGTCGAGTTCGCGGTCGAGTACGGCGTCGAGTTCGCGGAGGAACTCCTCGGGGTCCGAGAACGCCCGGTACACCGAGACGAAGCGGATGTACGCGACGCCGTCCACGTCGCGCAGTCGCTCCGAGACGGCGTCACCGACGAGCGTCGAGGAGACGATGCGCGTCTCCCGCTCCCGGAGGGTGTCGGCCACCTCGTCGACGAGTTCGGTTATCGTCGCGTCGCTCACGGGCCGTTTCTCCGTGGCGCGCTCGACGCCGGCGCGCAGTTTCGCGCGCTCGAACGGTTCGATGCTCCCGTCTCGTTTCTTCACCTGAAGCGTCTCCCACTCGGGCCGCTCGTACGTCGTGAAGCGGAACCCACAGCGGCGACACTCGCGCCGGCGACGCACGGTCATCTCGTCGCTCCGGCCGGTGTCTATCACTCGCGTCCGTTCGTCGCCGCAGTCGGGGCAGTCCATAGTTGTCACTACGCGCTTCGGGCTTATCATCCCCAACATATGGGGGGTCGATTCGCTCGCGCCAACATCTGGTGCCACCGCGCCCCCCTTAAGCGTTATCACTAGAGTTTTTCTAATTCAAGTGTAGTTGTATTTCGGGAGAATCAGGATAAAACATTTACACGAATACACATATTCGACGACATGAACCGGCGGGCGCTCCTCGCCACGCTCGGCGCGTCGATAGCAGGGTGTGCGGGGTGCGTGTCGGCCGTGAACGGCGGCCCACCCACCTCGGATGGCTCGGATTCGATATTCGAAGCATCGGAGGTCCAGCGGCGCGTCTCGCTGGGCGAGGTGGACGACGCGCCAGTATCCAAGGTGTCGCTCGATGCCGAACTGCTGAACGGCACCGTGACCGGCGAGGGCCCGGCGCGCGTCCGGGTGTCGCTCACGAACGAGGGGAAATCGAAACGGCTCACCGACAACGAGGGCGAGTGCGCGCTGTTCAACCGCCGCGGCGGCGCGAGCGACCCCGCTGGCGTCTCCCTCCATCAGCCGGAGTTTCCGGGGTACACAGGGGAGTGTCGACACTACAGTCGCCGCGGCAATCGCTGGCGCCTCGACCGCCCGTCCTCGGAGGACTGTCGGGTGCTGTCCTACGGCTGTGAATCGGTCGCGTACGAGGCGGGCGAGACGCGGGCGACGACGTATCAGCTCTGGGACGACCACACGGTCGAGGGGTACATGCCCCCGGACACCTACCGATTCAAAGCGCAGGTAGCCGTCGACGAGGAGTCGTTCGACTGGGGGTTCTCGGTGGTCGTCGAGTCGCCCGAGTGAAACGTCCAAAAACGCGACGGCGTCGCCCGCTCGCTGAAGTTCGCTTGCTTCCTACTGCGTCGCGCGCCGCACCGCGTCGATATCCACCGGGTCGCCGTCCACGGCGGCGATGACGGCGTCCGTGAGCGTCGGGTCGTACGTCCAGAAGCCGTAGAATCCGCCCTCCCGTTCCTCGGCCAGGAGCGCGCATTTCTGCTCGTCGCGGCCGTTACCATCAAAAGCGACGAACCACGTCTCCCCGACGACGGCGTCGACCGATTCGGCCGGGTGGACACGGAACCCGCCCTCGGGAGGGTCCGCGTCCGCGACGCCGTACACGTCGACGGTGATGTCGGCCTCCGCGAGCGTCCGGTACACGTCGGCCTGCGGCCGGAAGTTCGAGAGCGACTGGAAGCCGGCGACGATGCGGCCGCCGCGCTCCCGCCACGCGCGGTCCTCTATCTCGCGGGACGCGTGAATCATCTGTCGGCGGTCGTAGGAGGTGAACGTCGTCTCCTCCAGGTGGGCGAGCAGGGGCGCGTAGGGGCGCTGGTCGGCGCCCAGCGGCGCGGGCGGGTCGGAGAGGAGCGCCTCCAAACTGTCGAGTTCGACGGCGACCAGCCGCTCGCCGTGTTCGTCGCGCAGCTCCGCGCGCGGCTCCGTCTCCACGTCCGTCCGGAACGTGACGTCGACGTTCTGGGAGTCGAAGTACTCGCCCAGTTCGTTCGCGAGCGACGCCCGTTCGGGCGGCGCGTAGACGACGAGTTCCTTGCGCCGCTCCTCGACGACGGCGACGAGGGCGGGAAGGGTGGCTGTCATCTCATTCGGGCGTTTCCGCCGTCCGTATTTATAATCTCGCACTGCCCTCCCGCGCCGGAATCGCCCGTTGTGCGCACCACAGAAAACGTTATGTGTTATCAACCCACATAGATAACGTATGAGCGACGCCGAGAACCGCTCCGACCCACGACTACGGCCCGGCGACCGCTCGATACTGGCGTTCCTCGACGCCGAGGGAGCGGAGTATCCGGCCATAGTGGCGAACCGAATCGGCATGCACGCGCCTCGCGTCGAGGAGCGCTGCGAGGCCCTCGCGGACGCGGGGCTAATTGAGGCGGTGAGCGACGAGGTGGTGTACCGGGTCACCAGACAGGGGCAACGACGCCTCTGAGCGGGCAAACGACTTCCGGCCGGGCGTGTTAGAGCGAGTATGGACCAGCAACGCCGGCGGGGGGAGCGACGCGACGACCGGGTTTCTCACTCGTTTCCCGCCTGAATGTACGATTATCATATCCACTCGAACTACTCGGACGGCCGTCCCCTGCCGCGGATGCTCGCCGCCGCCGAGGACCTTGGGTTGGAGGGCGTCGGCGTCGCGGACCACTGCGTCGTTTCCTCGCGTCCGGAGGCCCACCGGGCGAGAGTGCGGAAGGGATTCAACCTCGACGTGACCCACGAGCGCCGCAGCGAGGCCATCGAATCGTTCCGCGAAACCGCCGATGTGGAAATCTACGACGCCGTCGAGATGGATTATCACCCCGACGACGAGGCCGACATTGCGGCGTTTCTCGACGGGACAGCTTTCGATTACGCCATCGGAAGCGTCCATTACCTCGATGGCGTGAACGTCCACGACAGGGAGTACTTCGGGGCGTTCTCGGAATCGGCCCGCCGCGAGTACGTCGAGCGCTACTTCGAGCGACTCCGCTCGCTCGTGGAGAGCGGCCTGTTCGACGTGGTCGCACACCCCGACCTGATAGAGCGCAACCCCGCGCTCCGCGGGTTCGCCACGGCAGAGCAGTACGGTACAATCGCATCGGCGCTCGCGGACCACGACGCCACCCCCGAAATCAACGCCGGGCGGGCGAACCGCGCGTACGGCGAGTTCCACCCCGCGCCCGAGTTCCTGCGCGAACTCCGGGAGCACGGCGTGTCGATAACGCTCGGCTCCGACGCCCACACGCCCGGCGCGCTCCGGGAGCGCCACGAACTCATCGATGATTTCCTCGCCGAACACGACATCGAACCCGCCCGGCCCGTGTAGGAGGGACACGCTTTTGCCCGGCCGCATCCCCCTACGGGTATGGACGAGGACCGACGGGAACTGCTCGCGTTGCTCGCTGAGGACGCCCGCCAGTCGACAGCGGACCTCGCCCGCCAGACCGGCATGGAGGAAGCGGCCGTCGACGCGGCCATCGAGGAGCTCGAATCCTCGGGGGTTCTCAAGGGGTATCAGGCCGTCGTGGACTGGGAGGCCGTCGACGAGGACCGCGTGGAGGCAGCCGTCGAGTTGAACGTGGAACTCGACCGCGAGACGTCCTATGAGGACATCGCGAACCGCATCGGGAAGTTCCCGGAGGTGAAGTCGCTGCGCCTGGTGAGCGGCGACTACGACTTCGCGCTCGAAGTCGCGGGCGAGTCGATGCGCGAGGTGTCCTTCTTCGTCTCGGAGCGCATCGCGCCCATCCCGGAGGTCACCCAGACGGTCACCCACTACATCATGACGACGTACAAGGACCGGGGCGTCGAGTTCCGGGACGGCGACGACGACGACAGGCTCTCCGTCTCGCCATGAGAACGTCGGCGCTCGCTGAGGAGATTCCCCCCTCCGGCATTCGTCGGTACTTCGAGTTGGCCGAGGAGCGCGACGACGTGATATCGCTCGGCGTCGGGGAACCGGACTTCTCCGCGCCGTGGACGGCCCGCCGGGCCGCCATCGACTCCCTAGAGTCGGGGAAGACGTCCTACACGACGAACCGGGGCAAGCGCGAGCTCCGCGAGGCCATCTCCGAACACGTCACCCGCTACGGCCACGAGTACGACCCCGACGAGGAGATACTCGTTACGACCGGTGTCAGCGAGGGCGTCGACGTGGCGATGCGCGCGCTGGTCAATCCGGGCGATACGGTCGCCATCGCGCAGCCGTCGTATCTCTCCTACGAGCCGACGGCCGAACTCGCGGGCGGGGAACCCCTGCCCGTACCCACGCGGGCCGCGGAGGAGTTCCGCCTGACGTACGACGCCCTCGAATCCGCTGGCGCGGCGGACGCCGAACTCCTCGTGCTCTGCTACCCGAACAACCCGACGGGCGCGACGATGGACGAGCGCCACCTCCGGGAGGTCGCGGAGTTCTGCCGGGAGCACGATTTGCGAGTGCTCTCCGACGAGGTGTACGCGGCGCTCACCTACGGCGACGACCACGACTCCATCGCGACGCTCCCGGGGATGCGCGAGCGCACCGTCGTGTTCAACGGGTTCTCGAAAGCGTACGCGATGACGGGACTCCGTCTCGGCTACGCGATGGGGCCCCCGGACGCCATCGACGCGATGAACCGCATCCACCAGTACGTGATGCTCTCCGCGCCGACGACGGCCCAGTACGCCGCCATCGAGGCGCTCGAATCCTGTGACGACCAGGTCGAAGAGATGGCGGACGCGTACAACCGGCGGCGGAACTTCGTGCTCGCGCGCTTCGAGGAGATGGGCATCGAGTGTTTCCCCGCGAGCGGCGCGTTCTACGTGTTCCCCGAGTGCCCCACGGACGACCCCGCCGCGTTCGCGGCGGACCTCATCGAGGAGCAGGGCGTCGCCGTCGTGCCGGGCGACGTGTTCGGCGCGGGCGGGGACGGCCATCTCAGAGTCTCCTACGCCACGGGGATGGACGAGTTGCGCGAGGCGATGGACCGCATCGAGGCGTTCGTATAGCGAGTCCTCACCCGCGACGAATCCCCCGCAAGCCACCGAATTAGGTGGGCTTCTCCGGTGTCCGAGCAGTGAAACTACCCATCAGCGTTAACTGTAAGGCGTCTAATATTTCTCTCCATGCGTGGCTCCCCGATACCAACCATCGCCGTTGTCGCCCTCCTCGTCTTAGCCGGTTGTACCGGCGCTCCACCTACAGGCGAGAACGAGACCAGGGAACCGCCCGACGTGTCGCCCGATAAGTTCCCGGAGGCCTCGGAAATCAACCCGTCCGTGTTCGAGACACACGCGACGGTGATGGGGAACACGAGCTTCACGCTCGCAGGCCAGCGAAACCGAACGGACCGTAATCCCGACTTCATGGATGCGAACTTCTCGTACCGCAACAGCACAGCCACAATACTGTTCGATACGAACGATTCACAGTTCCTCAAACGCACTCCCGGTGGGGCACTCTACTCGGACGGGGAGAGGAGGTACAGGTATTCAGACGAGGCGGACCAAGCGAAAAACCAAAGCCCGACCTCCTTCAGATCCGTGTTCAACACATCGGGTGAACACTACCTCTGGAAGGGGTTGCTCACCGCAAACGACCCGCCCGCAACTGACGGCATCGCAATCAACGCCACCTACGAACGCGAAGGTGCTGAGTGGTTCAACGGCACCGCAGTCATGCGATACGAAGCCACCGGTGCCGACGCGCTCCCCGAGCGAATAGACGACGGACTGTACGCGAACTTCTCCGCGACGCTCCTCCTCGACGAGGACGGCGTCATCCGCCACTACCACTACACGTTCGAAAAGCCCTCGAGAGATGCCCCTCAAACTAAGATATGGGACGAACGCTCGTACACCATCACCGATATCGGCACGACTGACGTCGAAAAGCCCGACTGGCTAACGGAGTTCCTAGAAAGCGAGTAACGACGCACCTCGGGCGAACTGCCTAGGCTGTCAGCGCGCATCCGATTTGTACGGCGCTCAACACACCGCCGATACGGCTTTGAGTACGGCGTACCAAGTGAGTGTATGAGCGAGACAGCGCCCGGACAGTCCGAGGACGTCGCGCGCCGGGTCGTCCTCTCCTACCCGGAGAACCTCTCCCAGCGCACCCGCGATAGAGTCGCGCAGGCGTACTACCGGAAGTATCTGGGACGCGTCCACGACGAAGTCGCCGTGGGCGACATCTGGGAGGAGTTCACCGACGTGGGATGTTGTGGCAGCCAAATCGGCATCGACTTCCACGTCGAGAAAGTCGACGGCGGGAGTCGGATGAGCACCGACACGGAGATCGAGTTCGTCACCCGCGAGTGGGGCAGCGTCGAGGGTGGGTGGACGGTCCAGAACGAAATCGACTAGTTCATCTCGAAGTCGTCCACGGCGCTCGCGGCGATTCGGAACCCGACGCCGCCAGCGATGACGGCGATAACCGCGGAGAGCAGCGTCGCGCCGCCCTGAATTGCGATATCACCGCCGTCGCCGGCGACGAGCGACGCGGTGGCGGGGTACCACGCGAGCAGCGCCGGCGCCATCGCGATGACGACGACCAGCGAGTAGCCGAGGAACGCCCACGGGCTCGGGAGCACGGCCTCCCTGCTCCGGAACACCGTCGAGGCGTCCGTGTTCGGGAGCGTCGCGCCGAACCCCGCCGCCGCGGCGGCCGCAGCGGGACACGCGATGAGACAGAGCGCCGCGAGCGCGGCGGTGCCCGAGAGCGAGAGCGGGGAGACGGCGCCGAGCGCAAGGACGAGAAGGGCCGCCAGCGGCGCGCCGACGAGCGACCCCGCGAGCACCCGGCCCGCGACGTACCGCCGCCCGCCGACGCCGCTCGTTATCGTGCCCGGTAGGACGACGCCCTCGTCACCGAGCGGGTTGAGCGAGAACGCCGCGCCGACGGCCCAGGGCGCGTACAGCGCCCCCAAGACGGGGAGCGCGGCCACGACTTCGCCGGCCGCGACGCTCTGTCCTATCGGCGGGCCCATGAAGAACAGCGGGTACGGAACGTAGACGAGCGTTATCGGCGCGCGCAGGCCCCGACGCCAGCACCGCCGGACGACGGCGGCCGTCGGGCGCGAGATTGGGAGCCGCGCTTCGATGCCGGGACCGGTGGACTCGTGGGTCTTCTCACCCGCGTCCGACTCATCGGCTGGGAGCGGGTCGGCGTGCCACACCGCGTCCGCGAGGCGGAGCGTGGCGGCGCCCGCGAGCGGCGTCGCGACGGCGGCGACGCCGAGCGCCCCGGCGGCGAGCGTCGGTGACCCGTCGACGGGGAAGAGCGCGAGGTGGGCGAACCAGCCCGCCGGCGTCACGGCGAGCGCCGAGACGAACGGCCCGAGTACGGAGTCCGCCTCGCCGGTGGTGAGGACGCCCATGTACGCCACGAACGCCGCGATGCCGATGGCCGTCTTGTGGCGTGCGAGCGCCGGCACCCGTGCGAACGCGTACTGGAGCGCGTAGGCGAACCCTTTCCAGAGCGGGACGGCGAGGAGCCACAGGCCGAGAATCGCGGTCAGCGTCGTGAGTCCCAACAGCGGGTCCGCCGCGCCGAGGCCGAAGGCGAACGAGCCAAACACGACGAGGGGGAGCGCGAATAGCCCCGTTATCGCGTACTCCACGAGCAGGTATCCGAAGGCGAGCGTCGGGCCGGTGACCGTCGTGAGATGCCCCGCGAGCGCGGGCGGTTCGCCCTGGTTCATCTCCCGGACGAGGACGATGAACCCGACGAACACCAGCACGCCCGCGCCGAGCGGTTCCGCGAGCGAAACGGGGTCCTCGATGTTCCCCTCCCGGACTGCGACGCCGCCGAAGTACGCCGCGGCGATAGCGCCCACCATCCCGACGGCGACGAACAGGCCCGTGATGGCCATCGCGACGAGTTGGCGACGGTCGTCAGTGACGGCGCGGACCCGCCGCCGGAACTCGGCGCGTCCGACGAGGTAGCCCTGACGACGGTTCATCGCTCCCCGGTGCCGCCCGTCACTTCGAGGAACACGTCCTCTAACGTGCCGCCGCCGGACGCCGCGCGCTCCGCGAGCGACTCGGGCGCGCCCGCGGCGACAAGCGACCCCTCGTAGAGCACGCCGACGGTGTCAGCGAGTTCCTCCACGACGGGCAGAATGTGCGTCGAGAGGAACACCGTCGTGTCGGCCGCGGCGAGGTCCGCGATGGTCTCCCTGACTGTGCGGGCCGCCCGGGGGTCGAGCCCGGAGGTCGGTTCGTCCAGGAACAGCACCTCGGGTTCGTGGAGGATGGCGGCCGCGATGGCCGTCTTCTGTTTCATCCCCTTCGAGTAGCCGTCCGTGCGCCGGTCGGCGGCGTCAGCGAGGTCGAACCGTTCGAGGAGGTCCGCGATGCGGGCGTCGGCTTCGGACACGTCACGGAGGCCGGCGTAGTATTCGAGCATCTCGCGCCCGGTGAACTCGTCGAAGAGGGGCGGTTCCTCCGGGAGGTAGCCGATGTGCTCGACGACCGCGGGCCGGTCGCGGACGTCCTCGCCGGCGACGGTCGCCTCGCCGCTCGACGGTTTCGTGAGCGTCGTCAACATCCGCATCGTCGTCGTCTTGCCGGCGCCGTTCGGGCCCAAAAACCCGAACACGTCGCCCGTGTCGACGGTCAAATCGATGCCGTCGACGGCGACGGTCCGGCCGTACTGTTTGCTCAGACCGCGCGTCTCGATGGCGGGAACCATATTCGGGACATGTCTATCGGACGGTAAAATACCCGGGGAGAGCGGTGCCCGCAAGCGTTTAGTCCGCCGGCGCGGACCGGGGCGTATGGCAGACGACGACACCCGTTTCGGAGAGTTCGGCGGACGACACGTGCCCGAGATGCTGCGCGAACCGCTCGCGCAGTTGGCCGCCGCCTACGAGGACGTCGGCGGTTCCGCGGCGTTCCAGTCGGAACTCGACGCCTTGCTCGAAGGGTACGCCGGTCGGCCGACGCCGCTGTATCACGCCGAGAACCTCTCGGAGGTGTACGGCGCGGACATCTACCTCAAGCGCGAGGACCTGCTCCACGGCGGCGCGCACAAGATAAACAACGCGCTCGGACAGGCCCTCCTCGCGACACACGCCGGCAAGGAGCGTCTCATCGCGGAGACGGGCGCCGGACAACACGGCGTCGCGACGGCGATGGTCGGCGCGCTGTTCGGCCTCGATACGGAGATTTACATGGGGGAGAAGGACGTCGCGCGTCAGGAGATGAACGTCTTCCGGATGCGCCTGATGGGCGCGGAGGTGAACGAAGTCACGAGGGGCGGCGCGGGCCTCGCGGACGCCGTTGACGCCGCGCTGGAGGACTTCGCGGAGAACATCGACGACACGCATTACCTCGTCGGGTCCGTCGTCGGCCCGGACCCGTTCCCGCGGATGGTCCGGGACTTCCAGTCCGTCATCGGCCGGGAGGCCCGCGAGCAGGCCCTCGACCAGATGGGCGGACTCCCCGACGCCGCCGTCGCCTGCGTCGGCGGTGGGTCGAACGCCATCGGCCTCTTCGACGCGTTCCGCGACGACCCGGTCGAGCTCTACGGCGGCGAGGGCGGCGGCGAGGGCACCGACTCGACGCGCCACGCCGCGCCGCTCGCCGCGGGCGAGGAGGGCGTCATCCACGGGATGAAGACGAAAGTCATCGGTGAGGACGTGGACGTTCACTCCGTCTCGGCGGGCCTCGACTACCCCGGCGTCGGCCCGGAGCACGCGATGTTCGAGTCGCTCGGGCGCGCGGAGTACCGGGGTATCCCCGACGAGGAGGCGCTCGCGGCGTTCCGGACGCTCGCAGAAACTGAGGGTATCATCCCCGCGCTCGAATCGAGTCACGCCGTCGCGCTCGCGAAGCAACTCGCCGCGGAGGGGGACCACGACACCATCCTCGTCAACCTCTCCGGGCGCGGCGACAAGGACATGGAGACGGCCGCCGAGAAGTTCGACTTCTGAGCGCCGTCGCCCGGATACCGCGCTCATCGGACTCCGTTTGTCGCCACCTATTTATTCGCGTTCGCGGTTGGTGACGTATGACGATTCGATACGGTATCATCGGCTGTCGCGGGTTCGGCACCACGCACGCGGACGCCGTCGTGAACACCGACGGTGTGGAACTGGTGGCGGGCGCGAACCGCGGGGAGGAGGGCGCCCGCGAGTTCGCGGAAACGTACGACTGCGCGGCGTACACCGACCACGTCGAGATGATACGCGACGCGGACGTAGACGCCGTCTCCGTCTGTACGCCCTCCGGTACGCACGCCGACATCAGCATCGACGCGATGGAAGCGGGCGCGGACGTGCTCTGCGAGAAGCCCCTCGACACGCGCGCCGAGCGCATGGACCGGATGATAGCGGCCGCCGAGGAACACGACGCGACGCTCGCGGGCGTGTTCCACCGCCGGACCGGGCCGGGCGCACAGCGCGCCAAGCGGGCCGTCGAGAGCGGCGAAATCGAGGAGTTGGTGTTCGGTGACGTGGCGGTGAAATGGCACCGCACGCAGGGGTACTACGACGGTGACGAGTGGCGGGGCACCAGGGAGTTGGACGGCGGCGTGTTGATGAACCAGGCCATCCACGGCATCGACCTGCTCCAGTGGCTCCC
>Ga0207719_100256_pt1 | contig 40062 bp, 45 predicted proteins | sample A23P1SouthBayCA_2_FD_187279 | JGI IMG/M metagenome (GOLD analysis project Ga0207719, IMG submission 187279) | Aerobic enrichment media microbial communities from Eden Landing Ponds, California, USA - A23 P3 (3) (SPAdes) | ecosystem: Environmental > Aquatic > Marine > Unclassified | place... | reverse complement strand
CCTTCCAGCCGCTCCGTTTTGATGTGGCTGGAGCAGGCGATTGCCCCGCAGTTCGGACAGTAGGTGTACGTCTCGTCGCCGCCACTCGTGTCACAATGGACGTAGCGGTGGATGCCGTCCTCGGCGGTCACTCGTGACGGGCCTGCCGCGTAGTACTCGTAGGGGTAGGTGTACTCCTGGAGCTCGATCGTCTGTCGAACCTCGGGGAGGTATACGGGCTCGATCGACTGGACGGAGATGTCCGAGCGGTTCGGCTCGCAGGTCTTGTTGTAGGTGACGTTGTTGTCGCCCGTGTAGGTCACCGTCGTTGTGTGGTGCTGCTGGAGCCGCTCGACGGCCCACTCCTTATACTCCGTTTGCGTCTGACAGAACCGGACTCCTCGACGTCGTCGAACACCTCTCCGAACTGCTCGGCATCGAGGTCGACCGTCGCGTGGAGATTCTCGGTGACCAGCGTCCCGACGTCCTCGTCGACGACCTGCGGCTGCCCGCGTTCGGCGTGGGCAACGAATCGCGTCCGGTCGTTGATCTGGTGGATGACGCCCACCGACGTCTCGAAGACAGCATTCGTGTCCGCGGTGACCGCGACCACCGGCCGGAACGTCACCGCTGAATGCGGTTCTGGCAGGTCGGCAGCCTCGATGTTCTCGATGTCGCGGAACGCCTCTTCGACGGCCACGTCGACGTCGGCGGCCGGGTCGTACGGGCGGAGCGTCTCGTCGCAGAGTATCTCGATGCGCCCGTTGTAGAGGTCGAGGCCGATCTCGTCGGCGATCTCCCGGAGGTCCTCGCCATCGAGCAACTCGATTGGGTGCGGGTCGTCGTTCTGCTGGAGGCGGTCGGCGTACTCCTGGGCGGGATTCGTGAATCGGCCGGTCGTGACGACCATTCCGCGTTTGGGGCCGTCGAAATCGAATGTCGCGATGGCGGAGTGGAGCTTCTGGACGACCGGCCGCCCGACGGTGTCCGTGTGCTTGCACTCGACGATGATCGCGCGGCGCTGTCCGTCGACGACCTCCTCCATGATGACGTCGCGTCCCTCGTCGGCAGTCCGTTCTGCCTGGCGGACGTTCTCGTAGCCGAGGTTCCGGAAGACGTCTTCCATCACGTCCTCAAACTCGAACCCGGAGAGGTCGTCCAGTACAGCCATCCGAATATAATTGGACTGTATCTTGCTAGAACTAAATACGTTGCCGATTCTGGCGACAAAAATGGATGGGGCGACAGCAGTGGTTCTGCTATTATTGGCTGGCGGATGCCAATCAGATATACAGTAGTTCCAACCAGATGCTATCCAAGGAGGTCTCGTTGAGCGCCGCCGAAATTCTCCTTCGGAATGCCGTAGTCAACGTTCAAATCGTCGAACCACTGGATGACGATTGGAAGAAGTTCTGCTTTCTGACGTGCCATCTCCGCGTGGGTTTCCCACGACCCCGAGTAAGCAAACGACCATCCCTCAAGGCCATGTTCCTCGCAGAGATAGATATCATGTCGAGCAATCCCAGGATCATCGAGGGATGTATCGCCCACCAGCAGAAGATTAATCGTCGAATCAAGAGGTGGATCTGTAGATTCCTCCGAGGCCTCTATATTGACAGAAATGCTTGCCTGATCGACGGCCCCATTCAATGTCACCTCCGTCGGGAAACCCTCGCGACTGGTAATGCCGGCGAGCCGGGATGCTATCTCCTGCTCCAGTCGCTCAATATTCGACCTGGGACGCTCTATATCCAGGATATCACAAAGCTCCTCAATCCGTTGTTCAGACGGATTCTTCTCGTCCAGAATTGAATCGAGCAGTCGTTTCGCTTCCTCTTCTGACAGGGTTTTAGTATCACCATCAAGGGGAGCAAAGTCATCGCGACCAAGCGTTCCGGATCCCTCGGTGTAGATTTCTCCAATCGATTTCAATGAGTGGATTGTATTCCATGAAATCTCGTCACCATCTTCCAATCCGAAGCGTTCGATGATCGTGTTTCCCCGAGAGCGAAGCTTGTAATTGATGTTCCCAAGGTCGCTCGTCCAAGCGCGGATGTAGTAACCAGGATCGTGTTTATAGGCGTTAATCGTCGGCATGCTCAACGGCCCTCCTCTCGCTGACTCTCAAATCGACTGGACATGGTGGCAAGCCGAAGTCGAGGGTGATCTGATGGCATCCCATCAGGAGACATAAACCCAAAAATCAATAAATATGGCGTTAGAGAGTCTTAAACCCCAAATCACGCGCGACATTACGCGCGTATGGGGGAGGAAACGATGATTATCCTCAGATGCCAGATCTACGATGAGTTGCGACGACAGCTTCGGTCGGATTGGGAGGGCGTGAAGGTTTCGAGGGCGACAAGTGGCGGCTCCGGGCTAGCACAGCTCAGCCGATACCTGTTCGCGAGACATCGACGTCGCTGATGAGACGCCGTCACCGGAGGTCGCCGACATCACGACGGTTAGTTCCGGCAAGACGAGCCTCGCGGTCGAGCGAGCGCTCCTCGAGAAAGACGACATCAGCGTTCACCAGAACGTCGACGATCGGTGTGAAGAACTCGAAACCGTTCGGGAAAACAGTCCGCTCAGCGGTCAACGACTCGGATGAGGCGCCCAACGACACTGACGGCTTCGAGTTCCTCACAGCCAGCCAGTAGGGGCGACGGTGGCGGTTCCAGCTCTGTTTCTCGAACCCCTGAGAGGGGTGCGGGGGTCACCGAACCGCCCGCGAGCGACGAATGAACGGGAATGTACCTGTAGCAAGTTCGGAATCGGTTCCAGAAGCATCGCCCGGTCGGTCCCACCGAGACACAGCCGAATACGTCGGCTTCCGCGTCGACGGCCAAGCCGTCGTCCTGAACCTCTCGGAGCATCGGCGACTCTCCCTCGAGCGCAGTCTGGACCTCGTCAACCACAGTCCGAGCGGGTTCGAGTGGGGATACAGTGGTAGCGGGCCCGCCCAGCTCGCGTGCGCGCTCCTGTTCGACTACTACGACGATGAGCAGTTAGCCCGTGAGCACTACATCGCGTTCCGGAATCAGGTGGTCTCACAGTTGGAGTGCGACGGTGCAGCGGCGTGCTGGCACCTCACTGGCGAGGAGATTGACGCCGCGATGGCGGCCCTTACCGACGACGTCGTCGCGCTCCCCGACGGTGGACTGCCGTCACCGACGCTCCCCGAGAACTGGCGAGCCGTCTCCCGCCCTGATCGAAGAGTGTTCCAGCGCGCTGATCGTGACCACTACATCGTACTCGGGGATGGAAGCGACGAGTGGCTGGTCGTGCTCTGCAGCCAGGGTGACCGAGCATATCCAGCCCCGCTCGCACATCGGATGGTTACCGAGGAGGCTGACGTGGAACGGGTGATCTAGGAACTCGCAGAAGAGAGCAACAACCTCATCGAGCCCCCGGAGGGGGAGCACTGATGGAGACGCTTCGGCTGGCGCGAGCCACACACCAGCTCCTCGAACGTGGTGTCGAGGCGCTTGAGAAAATCGGGCGCGAACTGGAGCAATACAACGACCGGTAGGAGCCTAAGCACCAAGCGACCGACGAATAAGCTAATGGCGGCTATTCCGTGAGGAAGTCGGTATCCGAGTTGCGCATCTCAATCGAGACTGGATTCGACGTTTCCTCAATATCTGTCCCGATGTCCCAGGTGTCCTCACCTAACGGGCCAATACGTGGAGTCGAGTCAAACTCCCCAGGCAGCCCTCGATAAGTACCACCAGCCAGCAGGTGATCCAGCGTAGCCACCAAATCGTACCACTGTGGTTCGGTAAACTGCGCCGTCACGCCGGCTTTCTCACCCGTACCTAAGTCCACCTCGAAAATTTCGTCGCCTTCGCCCTCGTCGACAAGACTCCGGATCTCTAATTCTAAGAGATCCTCCTCTCCGAAACGGCCCTGTAGTCGAAGATGTTCACTGTCACCCCGAATCGGGAATGTTTCCAAATCGATTACTTTGCCCTGTCCACGTATCGTCGCCCCATTGAGGTCCGATATGTTCAGCAGAACCGAGAGCAGCTGCTTGATGGACTTGCCAGTGAACCAGAGATAACCCCCCACCCACGAGCCACCGCCAAAGTTCAACTTCAGCCCTGGTTCGTCAGTGTCTTCAAACCACTCCAATGCCAAGCGAGTGTAGCCGCCCATCATCTCATCTTGGTCGACATCAGAGTCGAGGAGGTACGGGCCAGCTTTCACTCCACGGAGGAGGTAGTACCGCACTCGCTCCTTTGTGAACTCATCTTCTGTTCGTTCGGCGCCCGTCCAGTCGTCGACGTCAATCCAGCTCCCTGCGGGCGCGTCCAAGTCGGCTGACTCAATAATGGGTTTCGCGTAGGCGACTGAATCGGGATGCTTGACCCGTTCAGCTTCTTCCTCGGTGAGGTATAGGTTCGATACTGGCTCAAGCCACGGTAGCTCGAGATCGCCATACCCGACCTTCCGATTATGATGATTCTCGAGATAGCTATCGTATTTCGGCGTCAGGTGCGTCGCTTCGCGAGCGATGTTGACGCCGCCAGTGTCGTCTACAGTGATGACACCAACTGTGTCAAGCTCGTGCTGCTCAAGGAATGTTACTGCACGCTCGCTAAGCGTTGTTGGAACAGCAAGATAGAGTTTTGAAAGGGTTTCAGTTGCTAAGAACTGTTCTAATTGCTCGGTTTTTCGTGAACCCGGAAAAGAGCTCTCACCCTTTGCCTCGATACCGATGACTGTATTCGATTCGGGTGTTTCGACTGCTGCAGTCGGATCAATATCCCCTTCGAAGGCCAGAATGTCGATTGGGCGGGTGGGAGTGTCCGAATCCAAGTCGTTCGGGATATGGGCTTCCGGGATGCCGCCAAAATGAGTCCAGGTATGATGTCGCACCCATGGTTCTTCTGTCGGAGAGATCTGGCCAGTGGTATCATCGCCAGCATAGACTGGCTCGGCATCCCGGACGATCGAGGGCATCGGACCGTCACCGGGAGTAAGCAGGCTAGAAAAGTCGGACTTGGATCCGTTCTTTTCGATCGGGACGTGAATCACACCCAACTCCTCTGGAAGTTGTGTCCGTCGTAGCTCTTGAGCAGCCTCGTCGAGAGATATCGGCTCGTTATCCTCCGGGGAACGATCTAACAGCTGCCGAATTAGGTCCTCGACGGTACGATGCTCCAGCGAGTAGGCAAGAAAGTCTGCAGAGATCGCGTCCCGAATATGAGTGATAACTTCCGACGGTGTGTACCAGTCCTCATCAACGCCCGCAGCTAACCGATAGCTTATCGCACGGATACTTATCTGGTCGACAGGATCCGATTCCGGATTGGTCCCAAGGTTGTCGGCGTCGGGAGCAGCAAAGTACAGCTGATCGAGGGCTCCGCTGTCGATATACCGATGGGTTTGGGCATATACGTCTCTATCGAGCCCGAATTCAGATGCTCGCTTCAGCTCGACCCCGATAATCTCTCCCGACGGTGATTCCGCGAGCAGGTCGATGCGACCAGTCCCGATATTGACCTCCCCATCTACTGCAAATTCTTTTGACTCCTCCAGCCAGTGCCAAACTCGCTGCTTGGCCAATGCCTCAAGAAATGACGCCACAATAGTTGACTGGAGTTTGTCATAGCGAGTAAACGTTCCGGTTCTATTGAACCCAGTTGCGGTATCCACCTCAGCAGGGGGCAGTGAACCTGAACAACCAGACAACCACCTATTCTCGTTTGTGTTGTTTTTGCGCCCGGGAGAGGGGCGCAGGGCGTGAGACGAGGCAGGCGCTCGTCGATGACCGTTCCTGTACTGAGGTGACTGCAATGAAAGATCCAGAGTCCAGAACCATCTTCGCCGGCGTCGATGGCCGTACCGACACCGAAGCACCCGAGTGGTACCGACAGCGTCGCGGGAATACAGAAATCGTGATGTTCGCCGATGCAATTCGTGAGCTCCCGCAGGCCGTCGAAACGACCGTGGCGTACCAGAATCCGTACACCGACGAGTGGGTCGAAACGGAGCGGTTCAATGCACTCGTCGAACCGAGTCGGGCTCGCTCGCAGGCCCAGGAAGCGGACGATGGGACGGACCCGCTGTTCCATATCCTGACCGACTCGTACTCGATCATCAACCCGGTCGACGTCTACGCCCCGCTGGAGGAGGTCCTCCGCGAGGAAACCATCGACGGGACGCCGATGGGTGAGGTGATGTTCGGTGAGATTCGGCGCTACCGGGGCGGCGGCGAGGTCCACATGGACATCATGTTCGACGGCCTCGAGGTGCGTCTCCCCGGCCGGTCGGACCCGATTACGATGGGCGTCACGTCGGGCTACGACTTCTTCGGCGAGCACGCCGTCTACGTGGAGGGGTTCGCCCAAGACAGCTACTGTTCGAACACGATGCGCTCGCTCACCGACAAGGAGGTCATCAAGCACGTTGGCGACGTGCGGAACTTCCGAACCTGGTGGGAGGAGCTCCTCGCACAGGTCGAACTCATCGCCGACGACCTCTTCGAGTTCATCCGGGACGCCCTCGACAAGATTGAGGGAAACAAGCCGACACAACGGTTGTTAGCGGCGATCGCGAACAAGAACGGCGTGACGCAGACCGAACTCGCAGAGTGGCACGATACCGGTCGAAGAACGATCTACAGTTGGCTGATGCGACTTGATACGGACGAACCGCTTGAGCAAGCCGTCTCTGATGCTCATCGATCCGGAAGAAAACGAAATCTTTCAGAATCACAGCAAGAAGAGTTCGAACAAGCCGTTCACGAACCACCCGAAGAAGTCGGGATCGACGCGCCGGCGTGGACGCCGGCGCTCGTTCAGGAGTTTCTCGAAGAATCCTACGGCGTCGAGTACTCATATCCGAGTTGTCGGCGGTTGCTGAAAGAAGCTGGATTGAGTTATCAAAAACCGCGTCGTACAGCCGCCGAAGCCGAGGAATCCGACAAAGCGGAGTTCCACGACGAGATCAAAAAAAAGCGAGCGGAGATGGACGCCAAAATAGTCTGCATCGATCAGACCAAGAAATCGGTGCAGGTCGAGCCGCGTGCCGCGTGGTTTCCGCGCGGCACGCGGCCGAGCGTCGAACTTTCAGGCCAACGAGACTGGACGTGTCTACTTGGCGCAGTCACCGAAAACGGTGACTGCTTTTTCTCCCGATTTACCGAATACGTCACCGCCGATCACGCAAAACATTTCATTCTCGCGTTATGCGAAGAATTCGAAGAATTCGAAGAAGATTTGATCGTCGTGCTGGACGGAGCGCCGTATTTTCAGGCTTCGGCCGTCACGGACCTGGCGGCCCGTGACGACATCGCCTTCGTCACGTTGCCAGCGTATTCCCCGGAACTCAACCCTGTCGAAGAGTGCTGGAGACAACTCCAAGACGCACTGAGCAACCGATTCTTTGACTCGCTCGATGAACTCACGACGGCGATCGATGCCGCTCTCGACCAACTATCGCTTCCAAAGGTGAGCAATTATTTCTAATGGGTACTATAGCCGAGCGTGCCGCCGGCGATGCAGAAGCCAATGCGGCGTCACCCTTTGAGATCGATATGTGGACGCTGCATTCCGGCGCGACGTACGCGCTCACTCACTTCTTCCAAGAGAAAGAAGGGGCATCTCTCGATCAATACGTCCGCATCGCCAACGACATCCTGTTCAACCCGGAAGGCACGGTCGAGCGTGTTGAGCAGGCATATGAGGAGGAGTTAGAGGCGGACGGAGACGACGGGTCGCAGGCCTCGCTGGCCGGCGAACGAGCGCTGGCGAGCATCGAGCGCGTCAGCGATGACCTGCAGGAGAAAGTTGAGCAGTTCGAAGAGCGTGAGGACGCGCTCCGGGAGCGGTTACAAGAGGCGATGGCCTGACACCGCGTCAGTGACGTAGTCGTCTGTTCTGTTTTTCTCGCCCTGGAGGGGTGGAGGTCTATCGAGATGGAACAGTCCGCGATTAGCGACGGGAGCGACGACGAATTCCCACCTGAGAAGCGTCTTGAAGCACCGAATTACCGATTGATCAAGGCCGGTATCGCGACGATCACGGATATGGAAACCCTCCAAGAGGGCCTTGTTTAGACGCGTGATTTCACGGTTGTGAGTGGCTGACGCTGAGTTCGATGTTTCTGACAGCGCATTTCAGGACGAGTTCACGGAACTGTCCGAACCACGTTCGAGCACGAACGATCTCACCGTATTTTCGCCGAAGCGCGAAAAACGTGGATTCGGCGTTCGAGCGTTGATGGTAGATCGTATCATCTTGCAAGAGATTGTTAGCGATGCCATGCCAGCCGAATTCGCGGTGCTTGATCACCGGTTTGACGCCTTCAGCTCGTAACCTTTGGCGAAGCAGCCACCAATCGTAGCCTTTGTCGGCGGTAAGAATGTTCAGTTTGTCGAGATTACGTTTGACCATTTGCCAGCCGATCTTGGAATCGTGTGGTTGTTTCATCGAGCAATGTATATCTAGGATCGCACCAGTCTTGCAATCGCTGAGAAGCGTCGTTTTCACCGCCTCGAACGTGTAGTTCGTCCGTTTTGCGTAGTTTTGACTGGCAGCTATTCGATCCATGCCGGTTGCGTCGATCGCCTGAACATCGCCGAGATCGTGCAACTCCGCCGACAACCGCAACAAGACGCGCCAGATCCGCATTTCGAGATCCTGCTTTCGCGTACACACGGTCGTGAAATCTGGCAGATCAGCCACCTCTAAGTCGAGTTGAGCGACAATGCCATGCATCTCGTGAAGCACGTCCAGCAACCGCCGATACGTGTGGTCGAGATACTCGTAGAGGCCGTGAATCGCCACGATCACCCAATCTGCGTAGCCGCCGTCACCCTTCTGGACGGTTGGATCTGGCTCGCCGACGACGGCTTTTTGAGCAAGCGTCACAACCCGATCAGTGAAGCGGGACAGCTTCGATGACACAACCGAACTTTCCCGCTTCACTCCCTAGTAAGTTAGACATTTAGCCGCTCTTACTAGCGTCTAAACAAGCCCGAAAACACTAGAACGGACAAACGGAAATACCAGCTTGAGAAGCCGGGGACCAATGCACGACTCGAGGAACCGCCAGATATTGAGCGCCGATGGGGGGACCCGGCAGAACTGAGCTCAGACAATCCTGATTTTGAATCGCTGTTGTCGCCCGGTGAAGCACAGGAATTCTTCGACGCGAGAGACTGACGGTCTCTGCGGTTTCTCTCTCATTCCGATGTATCCCTCGGGCCATCCTGTTACTCCTGCTTCTCGCGCAAGTCTCTTCGAGTACGACGTGAGCCTCCGGACGCTCGACATGGTACTGTGGGCGCTTGGAGGAGACGAGTAAAGCATCGCTGGCGATTAAATACTGTCAGGAGAAATACTACAACGCATGGACGACTCCCAACGGCCTGAACGTCCTGGCCCCGATGCCGATGCCGCCGAAATAGCGCGGTGGATGGAGGGGGATTTCGGCCGGGCCGTTGCCGAGGGGATGGCAAACGCTGGTGACGAGGACGACCCCGGCGACGAGCACGGGGTTGTCGAGGTCAAGATACTCAATCACGAGCGGGGTGAAGTCGTCGGGTCGATTGATACGAACGGGAACCTCGATACGGAGAGCGAGGCACTCAGAAACGTCTCGCAGAAGTATCTCGAAGAGGGCGTTCCAGTGCTCGTCCCCACGACCTACGAGAACGAAGACGGTGAAACGGTTCACGCGGATGCAGAGGTGATGGTCAAGCCGGGCACTAGGGGATTCGTCCGGGCATTCGTTAACGAACTCCCGAGTCCGTTCGACTGTGACACAGATGTTCTCCGTGAACTGCCCGTGTTTGAACCCGAGTGACCCGTATCGTTTTGCCAGCTTGCGGTCAATTCCCTGGGTATGACCGAACTCGTATACCATGACCCTGCGGACCGAACCGGAATATCACCGTTCGATAGGGTCATCCGTGAGATTACGGACGACGAAGAGGTGTTAATCGCCTGTCCGTACATTTCTCCAGACTACCTCCAAGAAATCACCGAACAAACAAACGAATGGTTCCTCCTGACCGACATAGGAGAGTGGTTGAGCATACACGGACAGACGAACCGTGAGGCTATTCAGGAGTTCCTCATCGAACACCAAGACCACGTCAGGCACGTCACGGACCTACACGCGAAGGTCGTCGTTGGTGGCGACCGGGCGTTGATAGGGTCAGCGAACTTCACGAAGAAAGGACTCACCGGACGAACGGAGATGTCTGTACTCCTCGATGAACAGGATACCATCAATGAACTTACTGAGTGGTTCGAGACGTTGTGGACGATATACGACCCACCGGAGGTTGACCGGATCGAAGTGTACATAGAATCCGCATCTACAACCCCGAGTCCTGCGCAGAATCAATCGGGTGTTTCGTTTTCATCAGGTGAATCACCGGGCACAGCGTCTCTATCAAGGTCGCAAAGGGACACCGAAGTCATGGACGTCGAAAACGAGGAGAGCCATGCGAAACTCGTCCAGAGAGTCAGTAAAGCGCCCAGTCCCGAGTGGATGTATTCGTATTTCAAATTGATCGATGGGTTGCTATTCGAGACGAAACTCACGAATGATGACCCTCGGCTACTGATGTCCATCCCGACGGCCGGGACGCTTCCTGTGACGGTGAACAATCGGTACGTACTCGTCGCGTTTCGAGGTGAACAGTCCAGAACCGAGTTCATCCTACCACCGACAAAGAAGTCGAAACCGTACATCGAACAGGCGGATTACACTGGACGATTTGACCCGATATACGACGAGGATAAATCCGATAGGCCGTGGTTCGTGGGATTCGGCGGCATTCCTAATCGGATAGTAGACGACGAATTTCGGGAGGCATGGATGAGTGCCGTGGATGAGGAGATAGACCGAGCAGAGAAGGCCCCACAGAGACGGTATCATGAACCCGTGGTGTACCGTGCAGCACAAGACCGCGAGTACCGTGAGAAGGTAATTCGTGAAGCATTTAATTTAGATTGAGTAGTTCTCACGGGTCTGCATCAGAGCAATCCTTATTCAGCTAGCTTCTGAACGGCTGACTATGCCAAATCAACTCAGAGAGTTCGTCTATTTGAACGAAGTGAGTATAAATAACCATCTATCATCGATGGGCAGGGGTGTACCTGAGGAAGTCGTACAGCAATCGGGAGAAGAGACGGAGACAAGTGGAAATGCAAAAGTGGGTATCCCGAGTGTAGGCCTTGGAGCAGGTGGAAAAAGGAGTTACCTCGACTCGGATAATTTGGAGACGAGAATAACAGTCACTGGACCTTATCGATTTCAGGAACTTCGTGATGAGATTGAGGACGCGGGAATTTCCATACATGACGGGAGCAACCCAGACGAGCTATCCAGAGGTGATGTTGTAGAGGTGTCTGGAAAGCTGAAACCGATGTCTCTGTTCAAATTCGAGATAGCATTCAAGGCATTTCTCGATATAATGGACAATGAAACTCAACAATACTTGCAGGAAATCGATTATCAGGACCAACAGGTGCAAGAGGAGATATCGGAAGAGGATGTTGAGGAATTGAAGAAGATGCTCAATCTGATACAGAGGTTTGCGGGAGACAAGATTCCACTACGAGCTGACGTGGATAGCCACCCATTTGGTATCCCTCTCGACCGAAACCACATGAGAAGTAACCCGGAGAGAGTGTTCTTCGAGGATAGGGAATATACCGTCTTTGGAAGAGTGGAAAACCTCATTCAGGATGCAGAGCAGTGGGACCCCGCAGCGGTAACCGATATTATCGACACATACGTTCCACAAGAACAAACCGGAGAGGAGATGCGGACCATACTCAAGCAGGTTTCGAGGGAGTTCAATATGCAATTGAGCGATGAAGATTTCATAATCAAGTCTCCAGGGAGCATCATGCACCCAATCGCAGTTCATTGGTAGCGGTCACTCATACAATTCTAAGGAACGCACTCGGACGAGCCATTTTAGACGGCTTTCTATTCCGGCAGTTCAAGAACGAGAGAAGGGAAGTTACCGATTCTCACTGTGAGACTCATATCTCGACTAGTAGAGTCGATACCTCGATAGTAGTGACTGGGGCCTATGTGACGCCTCAGAGTGTACTCTATTCGCCTTTTGATTACGACTGTCCTCTCTCAGAGGGTAGCAGACGTGATTCTCTGACGTTCGTTCACTTCTTTCTCGAAATGTATGGATAGAAAGCTGGCCTCGGCACTCAGAGGACTCTTCACTTCGTTGTAGAGGGATACAATGAATTTGTAAAGATGATTCATTCTGCCCGTTAACTAGACTTCTGCCACGGGATCTTTCCATAAAAGGGTATTTCCCACTTTACGAGATGAGACTATCTCATCTTCTTCCATGTCCTGAAGTCGCTTGTATGCGGTATCATGAGCACATCCAACTCGTTCTGCAATATCGCCTGTACCAGCCAACCCTCCCTCAGCTTCAATAGCATCAAGAAAGTCTTCAGTAGAGTATTGGCCGGTATATTGGCCTGTCTTTTCATCACGGTCAGGCATTACCTCCCTGTTTTTTGCCGTTCTGATTAGTCCTAACGGTCTGATCGACTCCGTTATGAGTCCTCCGAAAGGTATTTACCAATCGGAGTTCTCATAATGGTATGGATCCCGGTCCCAGAGGGGCGCTACGTTCACTAGAAGTGCCCGGGTGCTGGAGACACCCGGACCGGGCTTCCCACTGGATGTGAGAGAACCCATGAAAAATTCAAAGCCACCGATCCAAGAGGTTGACGGTAGCCCATTAATTGAAGACGTAAATAAACTTAAATTTCTTGCACTCGGGGAAGGGCCCGGGTTTTGTCACGGGTGCGGTGCGGTGTTGCGGGAGGGTGAGCAGGCGACCGCGTATGTGTTCCGGTTGTGTTGTCATTCTGGTTGGCTGGTTGGGCAGTCGCGGTGTTCGGAGCATGCCGTGTCGCTTGTGTCGCTTTCGACGCTTGGGGTACGTGAGGCGGTCGTGACGGGACGTGTCGGAAGATGCGTTGATCAGGGGCGGCAGTGTGATTGGCGGGTGCTGCTTGACTTGGAGGTTCTGGAGGTGTCGTCTGCTAATTCTAAGAGTGTGTTCGATGCGTCTGAGGTGGGCGCGTCGGCTGATTGTTCGTGTGTTTCCACGGCGCCTGCTGCGTCGTGTGATGTGCTGACCGTAATGGAGGTGCGGTAATCATGGCACGCGGGTTTGATGCGAGTGATCTTGCTGTTGAGTTCGATCTGCCGGTTGATCCGGGTGACTTGCTGTTCCCGGATGTGTTCGTTGGCCTGGAGATTGGGTTGCTTGCGCCGGGTGATGGTGTGGTGACGGATCGGCATCATGCGTCTGCTGGTCGGTATGGGGCGGATGATCCGATGAATCAGATTGAGGGGCAGATTTCGCCGTTCACGTTGAGCGGGTGGCTTCGGCATGGCTGTGAAGCGGTGGTGCAGACGGCGGGCGCGACAGCTTGCCACCCTGGTGAGGCGAATGCGGATTTCAAGCGTGAGGGTGTGTATGAGCGCGATCTTGAGTCCGGGTATCACGAGAAGGGGAGTTGCGTTGCTGATTACGATGCGGGGTGCGTGATTTACGACTTGTTCGGTGGGTTTGGTGATCGGCCGGGGAAGTTGCTTCGTCGGCCGGTGTCGTTTTCGCCGATTCGCCGGCACGTGGATGTGCTTGATGGTGAGGCTGAGGCGCATTACCGGCAGGTGTCGTCGCAGGTGCGGTCGCGGAATGATGAGGATGGCGGGCAGCCGCTTCGGCAGGCTGATCGGGATGTGCTTGGGAATGTTGAGGGGACGTGGAAGCTGACGTTGCGAGAGCAGAAGCCGGAATTTGTCGGACTCCTTCTGGAGGCTGTGGCGTTCTTGGACGCGCATTGTGATGAGTTTGCGTTCCAGATTGGTGGGGCGCGGAATTTCGGCGCGGGGATTGCGGATGCGTGGGTGGTGAATCCGTTGTATTCGGAGGGAGAGGTGCGGCGCGTGTTTAATCGGGCGCAGGGGGCGACGCAGTTGATGGAGGAGAAGGATGAGGTGTGGGTCGAAGAGTGTCGGGATGAGTTTGTGCGGGCGTTGCAGGCGCGTATCGCGGCGCGTGCGGATGATGCTGCGGTGCCGATGCCGGACGGGGGTGATGATGCGTGAAGCCGGATGCAGGAGATGATGACGGTGAAATCACGGGTGAGGCGGATGCTGAACCGGTGAGTGAGTCAGTCGGTAGTGACGGTGGGTTCGCGGAGGAAACGCCGTCTGGAGGAGTTGGCCGGAGGATGCTTGCCGTGGGTGATGTGGAACCGGGGTCAGGGGGTCTCGGTAGTACTGGTGGGTCGGGAAATCGCGGTGGAGACGGGGGTTCGACGGTGTCGATGCTGGTTGCGTATCGGCATGATGTGCACAAGCTTCGCGGTCGGTCGCACGAGGCAGCGCAAGACGAGTTCGCTGACGTGCGGGTGAACGAGCAGGTGCCGCTCGGGGCGGATCGGGATGCGGCGTTGTTGTCCCGGCCGCGCGGGCAGCCTGAGCGGTCGGTGGAGAATCACGCGTCGCCGTACCGGTTGTCGTTGCTGTCTGGTGACTCTCCAGTGGAAGATGTGGGGGCAGGGAAGATCGAGTCGGCGGTGCGTGAGTTGGTGACGATTGCGGACCCGGTTGAGGCGCACCGGGCGTGGTTGGATTCGCGGGTGGCGTCGTTGTTCTCGGAGTCGTTGTTCTACCCGTACACGTCGTTGAAGTCCCACACGGTGTTGACGGCCGCGTTGCTGTCGAATTACCGGGCTGGCGCGTCGTTAGACCGGTTGTTCTTGGTTGTTGATGAGCCGGGTGCGGCCCCGGTGCCGCACCGGACGGTTCTGGATTCAGGGCCGGTGTCGTTGCGGGTGACGTGTGAGCCGGACGGGCGGCCGGCGGCGCGACTCGGAGACGTGCCGGCGAGAAGCTTCGCGGATGTGTGGGCGCGGCTCCCGGCGCATCCGGGTGAGGTGGATGGGTGTCGGGCGTGGCGCGTGTTGGATGCGCAGTTGCGGCGCATCAGGTCGTGGTCGACGGCGCTGCAGTTCATCGAGGACTACGTCGCGTGGCGGGGTGATGTGCTGTGACGGTCGTCCAGCAGGTACTGTTGGAGTTGGAGCAGGACTACGTGGGGCACCCGTATTTCGTGTCGGGGCACGCGTTGTTTTCGGCGCTGGCACAGCGGGTTTCCAGTGAAACAGCGAATCGCTTGCAGGTGAGCACCGGGGTATTCGTGCCAGGGACGCACGGGGCGTACCCGGACGAGCATTCGCAGTCCCGTGGGAAACCGTATCTCGGGACGAGCCTCCCGCCAGTGGCGTCGTACGATGATTTGTTCGTGTTCCGGGATGCGGCGCAGCGGTGGGTGAGTGACGGGCAGCCGCGGGATGGTGAGAACACGTTGGAGTGCCGTGAGTACGCGGGGCGCGTGGGGTTCGCGTCGGCGACGCGGTTCGGACGACCGGTGGAGGCGCATCAGTCAAAGCGCACGGTAAATTGGTACGTGCAGTGCTACGTGCACGCGGGCGGGAGTGACGCGGGCGTGGTGCCGTTGGACGATGCCGTGTTGGACGGGCTGCGTGTTGGTGGTGCTCGGAATTACGGGTTCGGGGAGACGAGCCTGGCTGACACGCAGACTGTAGCGTTGGAGGACCTGGATTATTCGCGGGTGCGGGCGGCGGATGCGCATGAGATTGTGCTCGTGTCGCCGTTCGTGACGGCGAGTGAGTGCTCGGGTGCGGACGAGCAGTCCGTGCCGTGGTGGTGGGGTGTTGAGCGCGATGACCGGTTGCGGCGCCGGGCGTCACGGCTTGTGCAGGGCGGTGACGTGTTTGCGGTGGAGACGATCGATCATGGGCAGGTCGTTCCGTATGCAGGTGATGATCCGGTGGGGACGGCGCTGAACGGCGTGACGCGGGTTGGGACGCATTCGAAGTTCGGGTTCGGTGAACTCCGGGTGCGGCCGGCGAACGATGATCGTGTCCCCAGGCGGGCGGGTGACGGGGAAGGCCTGACGGGAGGTGTGGTGTGATGGCCGGGGAGTTGCGGCACGTGGCGTTTGATATCGAGACGACCGGGTTCGACGTCGACGATGAAGTGACGGTCGTCGGGTTCGATCTCGAGCTCGGGTGCCGCGTGTTCCTTCAGACGGGCGGCCGGTCGCATGAAGAGTGTGAGGCGGCCGTCAGCGACCGGGCCGATGAGCACGTGAAACTGTCGGCGTACCGGTCGGAGGCCGCGTTGTTGGATGCGGTGGCGGAGTTTGCGGCGGCGCGACTGCAGTCGAACGACGTGTTGTTGGTGGCGTATAACGGGGAAGTGTGGCGCGGCGGCTTCGATTTGCCGTTCCTGCGGACCCGGTTCGCGGCGCACGACATCACGTGGCCGTTCCAGGATCTCCCGTACGCGGATTTACTGCCGATTATTCGGGACCAGTTCAACACAACGATCGACGGTGAAGACTCCGCGACGCTCGACACCGCGTATGACGCGCTGTGCGACGGTGCGTACGGCGAATTCGACCCGTTCCATGATAGCTCCGAAGCGGTCACCGCGTTCGAAGACGGCCAGTTCGCAGACCTCGTGTTGCATAACGTGTCGGACGTACTGCGTACCGGGCAGTTGAGCGGGCTTGCGCGGCGATACTGCAGTAAGTCGGATTTCAACTTGAAGTCATTGACGCCGACGAGTCACGAATTCGGGTAACGCGGAGTAACTGGCCGGGAACCGGGAATGACGTGCGAGATCGTGTGGGTCGCCAAGCAACTTTGAAGCGATACACCAGCCCCACTCGGTTCACGGATCGCCGTGGAAACGACTGCACGCAGAACCTCAGACACATGCACGAAGATCACACGAATGGAGTATCGATCCTGAAGTACACGATTGGGAGCGTCCGAACAGAGGTGAGTGGCCTGTGACGGGGCACGCGGAGTGTCACGAGACTGTAGATCCTGATACGCGCCAGGAAATGCTGGTCGAGTACAAGCATCGGTGCCAGGGGTGCGGGCGGTGTGGGCCGGAGGCTGGCGGGTTAGCGACGCTGCACGTGCATCACCTGACGCGGGATCCGGACGGGATGGACGAGCACGACCCGGAGAACTTGACGGTGTTGTGCCGGTCGTGCCACTCTTGGCAGCACCAACAGACGACCGAGGAGGACGTGCCTGTGGAGGTTACGGACGAGGACTTGACGGTGCTGCTCCCGCACGACATCGAGATCCTGCGGATCCTCGCAGAGTCCGGGCCGTCGACGACCGGTGACGTCGCGTCCGAACTATCAGCAGACCTGACTTTGACTGCTGTCAGGGAACGGTTATGGGTGCTGATGGGGCTCGATAATCTCGTTGAGTCGCGCGACCGGCAGGTCGTCGACCAGGACACCGACACTGGTGCGTGGGGACTGGCTGGCCAGATCGAGCACTCGGCGCGCAGTCGCATCTCGAGTGACCCGCAGATGCTGTGGCAACGCATCGAAGACGAATTGGTCCGGCAGGCACTGGATCGCGGGTGTGACCGGGACGCAGTCATGTCGGTGCTTGACGTGTCACGCCGCTCGACGTTCTACAAGGAGAAGCGCGGGCGAGCATACGACTTCCCGCTAGACGCGATTGACAAGCGCGGCGGGCGGCCGCGTGTAACGACCGATGCGGGTAACCAAGGTGATGCGGGGAGTCGGAGTGAGGAACCTGACGCGGGTGATGCGCAGCAACAGTTAGATGCGATTGCTGACGGTGCAGGCGAGCGAGTGTCGACTCGTCGCAGTGCCGATCGGACCCGGGATGCGAAGGATGATGCTGGGGAAACCCAGGATAGTGCTGGGGAGAATCAGGAGCGTGTCGAGGAGTCTGTAGGAGAGGAGAGGCAAAGTGGTGGAGATGACCTGCACGAGCATGTTGAGCAGGCGATTATGGCGCTTCGAGCGGTAGAAGAAACGCTGTAAGTCTGCCTGACGTTCTTCGGGTTTTTCGTCGGGGAATCAGTCTAGGTTTATTCGTCGCGTTGAGTCTGGTGAGTTTTCTAGTGAGTGCCGCTGTGCTAATGTCTAGACCGGTGTTTTTGGGGCGGTGTAAGTGGGTCACGATGGGCTGTTGAAGTGGCGGATGTGCCTGTTCGGGGAGTGTTGCGAACAGTGGGGTTGTGGGTGCCGGAACTGCGGTGATGTCGAACCGATGTGTCTGCGAAGGTGTTCTGGCCGCCGTTATCCAGTACCCTCAGGTTGTTGTTGTTGTATACAATGGAATCTCCAGAATCGGGGTACGGCGATAGGACCGCGAGAGCGTATTACCATCTCAAAACCCTCAATAGGGCCTGAAAAACGCTCTAAACCCCTCTCGCGGATAGGGTTTATAAGGAAATCGTGCATACAAAGAGTGCCGTAGGAACATGACGCGAATGTTGAGAAACGCGATGCGACTAGCGATCCCACGCGGCCCTGTAACCGCGACACTGACAGTACCGCGTACGGGATCAAGGCAGCAGTTCCAACGGCACGCAAAACCAAACGAAGAGGATCAATGATGGTAACACAAGACGATTCTGAAACCGAAACAGAGCGATCACAGTTGAATGAGATGGCCGATCAGAGCACTGCAGACGGCGAGTACCCTGCTGGAGTCTCGAAGACCGACGTGCAGGAACTCGGTGAAGTCCTGTACGAGCAACTCGAAGATCGGATCAAAAACCTCGCCGCTGATACGACCTTCACCCGATCCGAAGCGGAAGTGTGGGCGCTAACGAAAAGCGTCGAGGAACACCACCACTTCCTGACCGCGGACGCAGTTGCGCTCCTCCTCTCCACCCCTGGTACGGAGTTCGGTGACCCGGCTGACTCAATCAAGGAACCAGTGGAGAGCTATCGAATCACGGCCGAAGAGGTACAGGAACACTTCAGAGTTGCCAAGCGGAAAATCAAAGAAGCACGGGAAACCATTGGTGCAGTCACGTTCCCGGATCGAGAAGCCGCACTGACGAGCCCAGAGATCGTGTGGCTTGACCGGCACACTGTCCAACGACTGCGGAGTCACCGGCAGTCCGACGACAACACACTCAACGACGTCGCCATACGGGTTCTTGACGAGACGGAAACTCGACTGTCACTGGAAGAGTTTGCTCGCGGTTACCTCACTACCCGCGGGCAGAACAACATTGCCCAACTTGCCGTCCACCGACAGAGCTTCAAAACAGGCGCCCTCCACATTACCTCGCACACCGGTTTCCTCGAGGAGGTCCCGGACATCGTGACGGAAACCGATGCTATCATCCTTAACGGCCAGCGGTATGATCTTCACTTCACGGAAGACCCGTACGGGCCACAGGACCTCGGTCGCATCACACTGTATGCGTCGGACAGCATCGTCGGGATGGACGAGGTGCCGTTAGAGGATGGGCTTGCTGCCGCAAAGGAACACGCACAAGAGCTACGTGAAAGCGAGGAACCGCTCCCGAGTCGAACCGTAAACTAAGCACGACGCCTCCGCCACGGCCCCACTCGTTTTTGACGCAGAGATACATCTCTGTTTCCACCGGGAATTTTAGTAACAATGAAATCTTGAAAATCGCTGGAGGATAAAAGTGCGAGTTGGAGATTGGACGCGAAACGGCGTATCAAGGAGTTTACTGCTACGCTCTTGGGTAGCACATTGTTGATGTAGAGCCTTCTTGCGATTGTACGCTGAACTTGGCGAAACGAGAACGGACTCTTCAAGCTTTCAAACTGCTGGTTTCAGTTATCGGCCTACTTCGGAGGAGCCTGTCATAGAATAATTCTCGGAATTCGACCATTGGCCAATACAGATACCTGCTCATGTGCTGTCGCTGCTAAGGAAAACACTCGTATCGCGTTCCGTGGCTGCTTCAAATGCTTCTCTTTCTTGTTTCATCGAATCAACGACACCGTCACTCAACGACTCTCGTAGCTCTGTTTCTGTTATTTCGCCACGTCTGTACTGTTCATAGATTCTGATTTTCTCTGCGCCAGTGTCCTCCATAGTTGTGTATTCGATCCTCCTTGAATTAAGAGTGACTGAGCAACAGACTTCTCGATGCTTGCTGCTCACCTTCCTTGATCAACTGTGACTGATTCTATGACACGCTGTCGGAGAGCAATATCAACAATTTCCTACCGAAGAGCGTAGGTGCTTTCAGTTTGGTGGGAGGGGTTTTGTTCGGTGTGTTAGCGATCGTGGTGATCGGCATTGCTTGGGGTGGGCAAAAGCTGGCTGCTAGGGGCTTCGATGAGAGATACAACCAACTCAAGACACGCTTGTCGGCGTGGGTTCGGAGTCTCATCCCTCTCACAGTTTCCCTCGATTGGGGGAGCGGTGATGGACAGTGATTTCATTTCGGTGCCGAGGGGCATCGGTGCAGCCGTGCCAGCATAATATCCATCTTAGGCCACCTGCGTGAATTCGGATTCGGAGGATGTCTAACCCATTTGAATCATTATCCCCATTCGTGTTGGTCCCAACCTTCGTAGTGCTTCAGACGGCTCTTGATTTCGAAGGGTTCCCATCCACACTCGTGGTAGAGAAGGTCAGCGAGTGCTCCGAACTCCCCGTTATCCAGTTCGATGCCCTGCTTTCCCCGGTTGGTGATGTAGGGGGCAGATCGGAGCTCGTCAAAAACCTCACTAGCGGTGGGGTAGTCGTTCGCCTCGATGGCGGAAATAGAGAGGAGATTCTCCTCTATGATCGGTGATCCCCACCGGTGCTCAGCTATCATTGCTGCGAGGAGAGCACACTTCACTGACGGCTTGCGCATATATTTCCACCTTCATCCCCTCTCTGATAAGTGTGTGTTAACGCGCGTTTACGCTAAAGCAAACAATTATGTACGCCGACCGGAACACTAGGTGTATGAGCGAGTCAACGCGGAAGCACACGGCCGAGGAGAAGGATACCAAGGAGGCTCGCCTTGAGAACCCCTCTGGTGTCCTTCACCTCTTTCAACACGAGAGCGTTCCCATCCTCATTGACGCTATCCTCACACTTCCACCGGGTCGGGAGTTTAACAAGACTGAGTTCGCCGACCACGCCGGCGTCACCCGGCAAACGGTGAGCAATTACATCGACCTCTTGCTGGAGACTGATATCGTTGAGGAAGTTCCCAACACCTCACCCCGCCGATATCGCGTCGCCAAGAGTGACGCCGTCCAAGAACTCTTTGAGCTTAACAGCGCGCTGAACACTGCTGGCGAATAGCGCTCGAAACAACGAGCAGGATTCTGAAGACGGTCACAGCGCTATCATGCGATTGGACGGTGGATAAGCTTGAACTGAGTGACGACGCGTCGATGCCGGTGAAACCCTCTGGTGTCGGACCAAGGTGTGCTACAATCATGGTGCATATCCTAGACACACTCACAGGATATTGCCTTCACGAGCCTGCCATAGAAACGTTCACGGGGTATTGGATTCACTCTCAAGCGGAATGAAATAGTGTTCTTTCCCGTACAGGCGGCTCATCTTCTCGTCAACCGCGAGTTGATCCGCGGTGACTGTCGAAACTGGCTATAGATCGGCTTTGTTCACCCACTCGTGGATCGCAACGTGACTCCGTCCGACTCCCAACTCTTCCAGATACTGACTGGCATCCCGAAGTGACATACCCCAAGTGACACCGGATCCCCACCTGAATCGCCCACTCGGGAGTCCGCTGGCGCTCCACAAACGACAAACGTTCTTGTGAAGGACATTGTTGATTTTCAGAGGGCGGCGCCGAGAGCATGTTTGAGCGCTTCGTCGCCTGGTTTTCTGTAGAGTTCGCGGCGGAGTTCGAAGGCTCTGAGATACGGCGTTAGCTTGTCTTTTGAGACGCCTCGATGGAGCGAGAGCCACCGTCGCGCCAGCAACGCGTGGCTCTCGCAGCCGTTGACATGTACTTCGCCATCAACGTATTCACCGTCGCCATCGATGACGTATTCGCGGTCAACTGCATCGTCGTTCTCTAGTGGGTCGTAGGCTCGAAATCCGTCCGTATAGACGGTCAGCGACTCCTCTTTGTGGTCCGCGAGCAGGAGTCGCACAGTCGATTCGTCGGCGGATTTCGCTGGTACGACGTACCGCTCATCGCTGCCGCGATCGACCAGCGTGAACACCGGCGGTTTGTCGCCGGCGTACGATCCTCGTCCACGCGGGGACAGGCCACGCGAGCGCGACTCCTGGTCGCGCTCGCGGCTTTTCAGCCCGGCAGAGACGTACACTTCGTCGATTTCGACCGGCCCGGACAACCGTATCGCAGGCGCGTCGAGCGCTCTGGCGAAGCGCTCGACGCGCCGCCTCACCGTTCTGTAGGAGAGATCGAGTTCCGCTTCGATCTGACGAAGGCTCGTGTTGAACCGTACAAACACGTAGATCGTGAAGTACCACTCTTTCAGTATGAGCTTCGAGTGAGCGAAGATTGTGCCGGTCTTGTCGTTGAACGTGCGACCGCAATTCTTACACAAATACCGCTGATACACCCGATAGCTGCCGTTTCTGACCGTCAGATCAGAACGGCAGCGGGGGCACTTGACACCATCACGCCAGCGAACCTGTTGCAGCAGGTCCGCTCCAGCCGATTCCGACACGAACCGGCTTATTGGGAACATATCAGGCACCGCTGGCGCGGTGCGCTTGCCCTCTTCGACTTTCAGCCGCATCTCTCGCTATCAACAATCTACTTCCCAAGAGCGATTTTTCTATGTAACTGTATGGGATGTCGATGATTGAATTGTGGAGGCGTAGCAACTTTGCAATTCATTAAGTGTTCAGACCAACCCCCTATCAAATGTAATGCGCCGAAATGATTTACACGCACCACGAGATGCGTTCGAATCGGAGTACCGGTCAGAAGGACGGGAAGAGGTAGTGCCGAATTTCATTATTCGTACACCGGAGAGGCGTGAGGAAAGTGATGGCCGTAGTCTCACTCCGTGTTCGGGGGATGAGAATATCGCTGTTGTTCCTGACGGTGATGAGTATTTGATCATTGGGAGTATCGGGAACGAAGTGTATGACGATAGTGTTGAGGTTGAACGCGAGCCCGCGGTTCGTCATGCAGTCGTGCAAGGCGAACAGCTCTGGCGGATTCCAAATAACTGGGAGCAGTATCTGCGAGTCAGCAACGACGAATCACCCGACAAGGTCGTCTACCGGATTCCGGCATCAGCAGTCGACGTCCTTGTCCGCGTCCCCGGACAAGACGAGAGTGATGAAACCCGGTATAACGTAGAGCAGGTTGGAAGCGTTGGAGCACAGATGATTGAGGAACCAGACCGCGACGCATTCCGCGATCTCATTGCGACGGCAGAAGAGGAAAATGATGTATCTGAGGAAGTGCTAACGGTGCTGCGCACGATTGAAGACCAATGGCACAACTTTGAATCCGATTATAACAGTTACATGAGCAAATGGGGAACCGAAGCGGTATGGGGGCTGTTCAAATCGGAAGACGACGCGGTAGTCGAGTCATGGACATTCGATCCGTGGGATACTGACGAGGATATCTCGGGATTCATTCCTGGCTGTCGTGACGTAGACAATGAGGTGCTTGGTCAAGTAGCAAGCCGACTGATCGATGCTGGTGTCGTCTCGCCGTCACCTGCGGCCAAAGTTGAATTCAGGAACGGTGAAGGGTTGCCTCCTGGATATTTCGTGCAGGCGTTGACCGAAGCCGGTTGTTCACCAACTGAGATCGTCGATTGGTTAATGGTCAAGACGCGTGGACACAGTGAGTCAACGTGGAGTGACGTGCGTGGTGAACACGAACAGAAGATAGCGGAGAACATTAGCGCAGCAGAGAGCACATTCACGTCGTAGCGCGTTAATTGAGGGCACGTAGGTTATCGTAGCCTCAGAAATGCCAAATCATACCCTGTCTGCAGCGACAGGTGTATAGTGTCGCCGTGTCTTGAGAAGCGTTGAGGCGAATCACCCCCGATAAGCGTGATAGCGTTCCGATATAAGCAGGGTGTCATAGAACAATTGTCATACCTGAACTTCCTTCCGGAGAACGTTCAGTACAGGGAAGACACTTACCGTTAGGTCACTGTCTCCGTATTATGCGTCGTCGGTCGGTCCTCGCAACGATCGGTGGGCTCACAACAAGTGGAGTCGCTGGCTGTCTCAGTATGACACCGCAAGACACCAACAGGCGGACTGAGACCCCTGCCTCCAGTACCGAACAGATTCCACAGGGAACGTGGCCACAGGTCGCTTACGACGCCCAGAACACCGCACATGTGCCGGAGGCACGTGGTCCCCGCGACGATGCAACCATCGCATGGACCAGTCTCGGCAATCGGCCTGTATACCCACCAGTCGTCGATGACGGGCTGTATCTAATGAGGAGATTAGCGGTTTATCAATAGACAAGGACGTTCCAGTCGGTGCCCTTTCCTCAACGAACCAGGCTAAGTAGATCGATGACGTGGTTGGACTTGAGATGCCAAGGTTTGGTATGAGGTGTAAGGGGGTCTGTCCGCAATTAGCGTGACTTGTTTAGTACTTTAGTCGAGGAGGTGATTGAACGGGGGGTGTCCGGAATTATTGGGTGTGTTGAAGTCCACTGTTTGGGAGCAATGGGGGGGTGTCCGGAATTCTGTATATATTAGATATATGACTATATGTATGTGATGTCGATTGTGATCAGGGTGTGTAAGTACTAGATCTGGCATGTTAGCAGAGCCACTATGAGTGAGTCGGTCGGTGTAGGAGTTCCGAAAGTAGATTTATCGGGTAATCGGTGGGTGGAGACCGACTGATGGTGTTGTGTCCGGTGGTTTCAGATGAATCATTGTTCTATGCTGTGCTGGGCGACTCGCTCCATGGCGCGCTCTTGGGCAGCGTCGGCGTCTTTGTGGGTGACATCCTGATCGAGGACGCCTTCGACGGGAGGGGTGCCGTCGGCGCCCGGGTCGATCCCGGCTTTGTCGAGTAGCGCCCACCGTAGGTAATATTCATCGAGCGTGTTGGCATCGTCGTAGATGTAGCCACGCAGTGCAGTTGACTCGTGGGCACTCCGCTGTTCTTTAGTCGTGGTCTCATAGCTGGCAGTGTCCACGATTTCTCGTTCGACGAGGAGGTACATGTTACTCATTGGGTTTGATTCCCCGTGATACAGCTCCAATTCGACGCGGGTGCGACTCTCGTCAGAATAACTTATGGCACCTGAGGACAGCAGATTCCACGGTGTGTCGTCGATTTCATCGGGTTGGCGAGTGTCACTATCTCCCCACGGGTGTGGCCCCATGACCGTACAGAGTGTTTGCGCGCGATGGCACTGGTCAAGCGCGTCGGTCCAGTGATCCTCAATGGTGTCCGGGTAGAGGGTCAGTATTTCGCTGATTTCGTTGGTGCTGTGGCCCGTTTTCTTCAACGCGACGATCTCTGCTTGTCGCTCGGAAAGTGGGGTGTGCTTCGTTAGGTAATTCGCGTGTGCTCGCCATCCGGTGTGGTATCGATCCATGTTTTCAACCTGTATTGTCTTATGAACTGTATTGTCTTAAACAGTTGGAAACCTTGATGGCTAATCCCGCGAATTCGGGCAAAATAGTACCCTTACTTGTAGTTTAGGGATCTCGGTCTTGCCTCCCTATACGGATTCCGTAGATATCATTGTACAGAAAATCCTCGCACCTTAGCGAGGAGAACGGATCGAAGCGCCCGTGCCGTGACTTTCAGCACCTGTCGAATTCTGATCGCACTGGATTTCGGGGATCAGCATGGACTGTTGAATCGCGTTGTCAGGGTACACGACTATAATGCTGGCCGGACTAATTTTGGATATGAGATCGGTCAACCTCGCTGTCTCAGCTGTCGTTGGGGTGATCGCCGCAGCGTTCTTGATCGGAGTTGTGCCAAGGTGGCTCTACGGGGCATCGCTCATCGTTGGGACCGTGCTCATATTGGGTGGTCTGTACCGACAACGGCACCTGGTGTTCGGCAAATCGGCTGACGAACTCGTATAACAAATCCACGGGTTTAATCCATTTCATAGATAGAGGAATAGCCTGTTCAGTAGGTGAAAAGGTCTTATTAAAACCCCCTGCCAGAAATTCCGACAAATATTGGGAAGATTTATAATATGTTGAATTTTGTCTGTTAACCAGACAGTAAGATCCGCACCTTATCTGATTCAACACAGCATTATTCTTCCAAACTCATCTCATGGCGCTTTCAACTGTTCCCGATTGATCCCTGGTATATTCGATTATTTTTTCGAGTCACTGTTCAGTCTGGTCTCTTTTTCCGCGGCCGCTCTCGGGAAGCAGGTTGTTGATCTCTTGGGCAGTGAATCTCTGAGAGCGATAGATTACGCGGAACTACAATAATGAATTCAACGAACAAGACGAAAAGAACGAATAAAACGAACACAATGGAAGCCTTTTGAGAACCAAACGGCATGAGGCGGAATTGATTGCCCTGTATTCGGTTAATGGAACGAACAAATCGAACATAACGAGCGGAACGAACTAGTTAATGGCAACGAGTGTGTTAACATCAACGAACAAAACGAACAGTTGGTTTTAATATCGTAGTAACCCACTCACCGAGTGAAACACCCTCACCGAACGCACCGAACCGAACGATCAAAACGAATGGAACGAACATAACGAGAGAAACGAAGACAATGACCGGCACCAATACCGCACGAATCACGGTGGCGAATCAGAAGGGCGGCGCAGGGAAGACAACTGACGTCATTCATACTGGCGGCGCACTCTCCGCCCGAAGCCACGACGTCCTTCTGGTCGATATCGACTACCACGGCGGCCTCACCTGCTCGCTTGGCTACAACGATCTGTACTACGATACCGACCGAACAACGTTGTTCGACGTCCTCGACTTCGATCAGATGGAGTCGGTGAACGACATCATCGTCGAGCACGAGGAATTCGACATCCTTCCCGCCAGCGAGAAACTCACGAACAACAAGAACATCCAGACGTTGCTTGAGGCGCCGAAAAGTCGTGAGCGGTTGGAGATGACCCTCGACGAGCTCGACAAGGACTATGACTACATCATCGTCGACACGCCGCCATCCCTGAACGTCCTCACCGACAATGCCCTCGTCGCGACTGGCAACGTTGTCATCCCCGTCATTCCCGAGAAGCTCAACGCCAACAGCCTCCAGATTTTCGCAAAGCAGCTGAGCTCCCTCGAACAGGCGTACGGAGACATCAATCGGCTCGCGATTGTCTGTAACCGTGTCGAGCAGAACGCCGAACACCGCGACACCATCGAGGAGATCAAGTCGGCGTACTCCCTCCCAGTGTTCGAGATACCGAAGCGGACCGACCTCTCCCAGTCGATTGGTGAGAGAGTGTCCGTTTTCGGCTTCGGCAAGGAGAACCAGCGCGTCGAGGATGCACGCGACCTGTTCAACGAGATTGCCGACCTGTTCGACGAGACGTTCGAGAAGACCGCGCCTGAGGAGGTGGAAGCATGAGCGACGGCTGGGGGGATGCTTCCGGTATCGAGGGCAACTACGATGAGGGGGGCGATGAAGTCGAATCCAGCGAAACGAGTGAGGTGAGTGAAACGGTGGAAACTAGTTCATCGACCGAAACGACCTCAACGAAAGAAACGAAAGACACGAACGAAACGAACAAAACGAAGACGAACATCAAGGACGAGTGGAACGGGCGGACGATCTACATTCCCGACGATGTCCTTGACGAGATGGAGGATACCTACCTCGAGTCCCAGCTAAAGCTCCGTAAGGCGGATCAGGACGAGTTCAAGAAGAACCGCCACTTCTACCCGCTACTCGTCCAGTTCGGTATTGAAGGGCTCTCTGAGGCGGATACTGAGGAAATCCAGACTCGACTTTCGGAACTTGGCGACGGATGACCTCGCGCAGAGCGAGGTCCGAGTGTAGTTGCGAATGCCAGAATCTGTGCATCTAACCTAATCCAGGTGTGCAGAATGCACATTCTATCCAACCATCCTAATAGAAGGGTCTTTGTGGAAGGGTGAGATTGCATAATATATGGGCGAAGAGGAACTAACCCAATCCGACGAACAGCTTCTTGCCGAGTTGTCGGCCGGCGCAAAAACGAAGGGTGCCCTGGTCGATGCGACGGATCTATCGAGGAACACCGTCTACAACCGCTTGGAGCTACTTGAGGCGAACGGGATCATCGAATGCATTCACGAACCGACGCGACTGTTCGAGCTTTGCTATGACCCACGCGGGCAAGAACAGGGGGTGAAGGTACTCGGTGAGGTTTGGAGCCATCCAGGCAGAATTTCGGGCAATCTTGTCTGTCCTGGTTGCGGCGAATCCCTCTGCCATATTGGATTCAACGGTACTCCGACCGCATTCGAGGCCGAGTGTAGCGAATGCGGCAGTCCCTTGTTCTCTGGTTCGACTCTTCTCATCAGCGGACTAGATAACGACGAATACCCGTCTACCGAGGAAAGGCAAGAGATCGTCACCGATTACTGGGAGATGATGCTCGAAGAGGAAGCTGAACGTGCCGAATTGTTCGCTGGACAGTACGAACTCTACGCGGACAATTTCGGGTGGGACTGGTCTGCCCCGGTGTTGGAGGAATGTGATGTTTGCAACGAACAGATGACGGCAAACGAGTTGAACGGTGCCACGTGGATCGACGAGAGTGGTGGCGCGTTCGTGCAAGTTTGTACCGATTGCACGAACGAAATGGCGAAACGGAAGGGCAAGAGCGGATGCAGCATTTGTGGCAGAGAACGGGAGCAGAGGCGGTCTGAAGGTTTGCTGATCCACGGAGACGCGGATATCGATATCGACGCGGTCTGCGACGAGTGTCGGAGAGAGGTTGTCTTTGATAATCAGCCCGAAACAGACCCTGTTTGGATGTAATCACGAGCTGTACGAGCCGTTCACATACTCGGGGTCTATTGGACGGTGGAATTGCAAACGCCATAATCTGTGCATCGACCTCATCTCCGGTTGACGGGGCGGGTGGCAGCGCCCCTCATCCAATGCCCTATTAAGCATTAACTTGGTAGCTACTCCGCAGATGGGCGAGCACAACGATCCGTCCGAGGAAGATCGCCCGCGCGACTCGGACAGCCAGGCGGTGGCGGGAGACATCGCCGAGTGGGCTGTCGACGATTGGCGACCGGAACGTTCGTTTGAGGAGATCGAGGAGTTGATGGAAGGGGTGCGCGATGAGGGTATCAACTCGGAAGCAGGCGCTCGAAAGGCAGTCAGACTGCTCCGAGAAACTATGGAGTACGTCGAGACCTTCGGCATCCGCCTTCTGGCCGAGTTCGAGGGCGAGGATCAAATCTCGTCTCGATTGACGACCTACGAGCCCGATGAGGTGCGAACCATCTACAAGCACATCGCCACGGAGAACGCCAACTCCTTCTGCGAGTCATATGACGAGATCAGCGGAAGTTATACCGAAAACCTGCTGTTAGCCTTCGGGCTCCCTGAGGAGATTACGAGATACGATGCGTTTTCTGTCCTCAAAGGACATCTTTCTCGGATCGCCCAGTACTACACGAACTACTACGACATCTATAACGCAGCAAAGCACGCTCGGCGTTACGATGTGGTCGAATTGGAGGAGTTCGAGACGGATGCCCCCATACAGTTGGAGGAGGAGACGAAATACGTCCTCTTCGTCCCCAAGTCCGCTGGAGAGGCGGCGTCGACCGTTGTCTCCGCTCAGTTACTGGCAAACTACTCTTTCGGTGTCGCCAAGCGAGTTCGCGCCCTTTCAGAGACTATCGAGCGCGAGGAGTCGGGCGACGAGGAAGGGGAACCAGATCTGACCCTGATACAAGACGATCTCGAGTCGATACTCAATGAATACGGAGAAGTGCGGCGAAGCGAATCAGGCACTCCGTTCGTCCTGTACGGGAACTTCAGTAAGGAGGAGGAGTTCAACCGAATCTTCCGAAGACTTGCGGTGATCGAATACCGAAACGGAGAGTTACAATTCCATATTGTCGATGACAGCGACTATGGGCCATTTACAGTCCATTTCGATGGTGCCTCTCGGGTTATGGGGACTACGGAGCAGACGGTCACTATTGACCGATTCGAAGTCACGGGACAGTTGACCATCAATCAGTACGAGGAGTTGTGGAAGCTTCACTCCGCGATGGAGAAGGGGGACGTAGAGAGCATCGGCCTGTACTTCTCCGGCAAAAAGGCGGGCAAGGGACTGGAATACGCGTCCCTTGACGACTGGCTTCCCCCCGACGAGGCGGGCCGATTCCTCCATGCCGCCCTCGTGGAGCAGAAGCACATTGACCTGCTGAAGGCAATAAACCAGATGTACGACACAGAGATCCCGGCGCCTACCAGACTGCCCGAAGAAGATCTTCAATCCCTCGATAACTGCTTAGATGGTCGCACGACGAGCGAACTGACCGGTGAGGAGATTCGAGACCTCGCAGAGCAACTGTTCGAACTCTAACCAGTTCGATATTTCGGCGGAGTCGTCGATGCGCCGTTTCTCGACGCCGTATCAGAGAACGACTCTGTTAGTTCCGAATCCCGTCGACAATCCGAACCAGAGCCGCCAGTAACAGGCTGCCTCCCCCCTAAGACGAGATGCCATGTCCCTGTAACCGTGTTCTGGGCGAGCGTCCGCCACCGGTACCCACGCGACCTGTGATAGTTAAGGAGTGTCGACAGCACAGCCGCTGGCACCTGCGTGAGTTTTCCCCACATCTACTGGAGTGCTCCACCACCCCATCCGAACAGAACCTCAAGAACGAATCCCTGCCTGGCAGAGACCGTCGGCCACCCGCGAGTGTTGGAGCTGAACCATCTGGCGACTGGCGGAAGTCGATACTTTCCCCCGATCTTTGGGCTCCGCACCCACCGCCAGTGCTCCGAGACAAACTGCGCGGCGTTTGAGAGCCGCTGCTTTAGTCCTTCGAGCACGTAACGTGTACTAACATACCAAAACAACGGCACTGTCTAGTTGAGGGAGTTTGAGAAGTGAGCAGGTCGTAGTGAGTGGTGTCCATGACACTCAGAGACCTACTCAAAGAGAATTTAGTCGTGGACGATGAAGGCGTTTGGGAGAACGAGCGCACGCTGACACCCGTTCGCTGTTTCGCGGTTCGACTTCACTCGATGGGGCTGTCAGTGCGTGAAGTCGAGGGTGTCTTAGCCTAGTTGGGTGTCGATCGTTGCTACCAGGCGGTCTGGAACTGGAAGGAGAAGTTAGCCGAGACGCAGAGCGACCCGCCGACGGCGGTAAAGCCGCCGGTACGCCGCACGATCCGTATTACTCACATCAACCACATCTAACCCAGTATGCCGGCTGACAGCATAACCGCTTCTCCTCCTCAGCCGTGGAAACGCCCCGGAAGCCCCTGGCGGCCCCTGTTGTAGCCGGTGGTCAGGCGATATCAGGCCAGTCCTCAATCGTCGTTGAAGCTATCCCGACACAGCTCCCGGAGGCCACTATCGTATCTGCGGGAGCGTGCAGCTTTTTTGTCTCCTTGCGAGCGGGGTCGTTAGGGAACTCCACAAGGTTCTGACGGGGGTACCCATCCTCTCCATCGTAGGTGTACTGGATATCTAGATAGCGGTCGTCTGTGGATGCGTCAACAACGCTGTGAACGGGTGCGGACGCTGATGAAATCGACTGCTGCCGGGTCTGTAGTGATAAGCTAGCGCCGGATGCGTGTGGGACGACAGCACTTGCGAGTGGTGTTTCGTTGCCGTCAAGAAAGGTGATAGAAGTTTCCACGACGGTGGTCCCTGTTGCAACACTTCCGGCGTCGTCTCGTGATTGATCGGTTTCTACAAACCTCGGCTCTATCGATGAACCTTCGGCATTAGCGGGGTGAGAGTAGTCGTCCTTCATTGCCCGGTGTAGGCAGGCGTACATCCTTGACGGTAGAAAGCTTGTCGCCGGTGTGGGGATGGTTCTATCCGCTCTTAACCTGGGTTTTGGAGGCTGTCGAACCCTCCTTGTTCACGTTGCCGCAGCCATTCCTCGAATACCTGGAGATTATTCGCATCCACCGGACTGTACGTGGATACCACCTTCTCATTTAGGAACGCAATGGACACGATCAGCCGACGGGTGAGTCCTCGCCAGTCGATACTCTGGAAACCGCGGGTGGCGTCGTAGATGTTGTGCGCGAGTTCGTTTCGACCGATGCCGAGGTCAGTTGACTCGTTGTAGTAGGTGTCCACGAGAAAATCCCGCTCGTACTCGGTGAGGGTGCCGTAGCTTTCGTACAGCGTATTCAGCACATTCTTCAGATTGTCTTTCGGCGTCTTTGATTCTAAGCGGCGGAATTGAATGCTGCTCTTTCCCTCAAACGGCTGGTTTTTCAGTTTGACTCGGTCGGCGAGTTGGTAGGCTAAACCTTCGAAGAACGGGTACGCCAATGACAACGCTTGGTATGCTCGGAACGAGTCACTCTGCTCTAAATCGTGACTACCGGTTTCGCCATCCAAGAACTGTCGGAATTGGGTGTGGTCCGCGCTGAATTCGCGCATCACCCAGTACAATTCCTCCAGGATGTCGTTCGGGTTGAACATGACTGGTGGTGCGTTGCTGGTAGTGGACTTTTCGCCGGATAGGCCCGGGACGTTAAGACTGCGGTGGTCGGCTGGAACAAGGAGGGAGATGCCTTGTTCGTATGTCTCGGTTGCGATGGGGGTGAGATCGGAGTAGTCTTTGATGCGGCCGGGGTTAACGATGATTTCGAAGTGCCGGTCGTTGTCGAATTTTCTGAAGATATGAAGTGCGGCGTTGTAGAGGAAGTCATCAATATGGCCCCACTCGTCGCCGAAGTCCCAATACTCGTTGACCTCATCCTCTTTGTGGAACGTTTTGAGCAGGTAGGTGGAGTCGGTGTCGGTGATGCCTGAGTAGGCGACGCGGTCGGTTGTACCGGTTCTGGTGACGTAGTAGCCACCGACACAGTCTTCATCGCGGACTTGTTGGTACGAAAAATGTTCGGGAATCATCCACCTGACACTCCGTTCTTTTGTTCGCAAGCTTCTTCGATGGCGTCTAGTGTTGGGAGCAGGTTTTCCTTCTCAATTTTGGCCAGCTGTTTTCCCGAGTCAAGTTCGCTGACGGCGTGACCGAGGCTGTCGGCGGCTCGGTGGAGATCGGTGACAACGTTTTCGTCGGCACCGATGGCTTTGCCGCGGGCGGCATGTTCTCGGAGTTCATCGCGGCGGTCAAGGAATGTGGTCTTGGCGTCAACATCGTAGTCTTTCTCACCGGAGGTCATGACATCCCACCAGTCGTCGCTAGTGCGTTGGGCCAGGGCGATGCTGCGTTCGTACCATTCGCGGAGGCGTTGCTGGTTTTCCGCCTGTATCTGTGTGTGGACTTGTTCTTTGGCGACGCGGCTTGAGACAAGGTAGGAGATGCCGCCGCCGAGGATTGAGCTAAGTACGGCGCTGACGACGGCAGCGGTGACTGCTGGAGAGGCCATATTGGGTGGTTGTTTAGTTCGGTGATACTTGAAACGGAGGCTGTGACGGGTTGCCTAAGCCTTGCTCTCTTCGCCATATTATCACTGTTCTAATACCATCTCGGGAACGTATATGATAGGTGGTGTTTTCGGACAGTAATTCAGCCGATGGAACCACAGATACTCAGCTATACTACATTATTGTCAGCAAGGAATCGTTTTGTAGCCGGGTATCTTCCGAACCTCTGGCAACTACAGGCCCGACGATAGTTGAGACTGGTCGTCTCAATGCATATGGCATTCTGGCGCAGTTCATAAATAGTATGAAGACGTAGCCAAGGGTAGAACGATGGCTCGAATCACCGGCTCATATCCAGACGATCTCGATCTCCTCATCGAGGGCGCTGTCGAGGCTGGTGTGTTCAGTGGCAAGAGCGATGCGTTGCGAGAGTTCGTGCGTGAATACTTCGAGGACCACGAAAGCGAGCGCATTGCAGCTGCGGTCGCTCTCTACGAACGCGAGCGGATCACACTCGGTGATGCTGCGCGACTCGCTGATGTCGATCGGTGGACGATGCGGGATATCCTCCGTGAGCACGGTGTTGAGCTCCGCCTCGGACTCGTTGACGAAGACGACGCAGCTTACGAAGTAGAGGCAGCGAGCGAACTCGAATTCGGTGATGAGGACTCGTCTGATGAGGAGTCACCTGCGAAATGATAGGTGACGATATTCCAGCGAACCCGAGCGTCTTGAACACGACTGTCCTCTCGAATTTTGCGTACATCGATCAGCTGTGGGTAGTTGCTGGCCTCTCTGGGATCTGTACGGTACCAGTCGTTCGTGAGGAGCTCGAACACGGCGTCGATAATCACCCATATCTCCAGGAAGCACTCGATACGCTTGATGACGAAATCCCAGTCGCGACTATTTCGGATACTGTCGCAAACAGAGAAGCCGTTGTTGGTGGGCATCTCGACCCCGGGGAAGCACAGGCGTTCGCCCTCGCCGACGCACACGACGGTCGACTGCTGACAGACGACGGAGATGCCCGGTCGTTTGCGAAAGACCAGGGTGTGACCGTTGTCGGGTCGGTTGGCGTTCTGTTGGCTGCAATCGATGCTGGGAAAATCGATGAAGCCACTGCTGACGAGTGGCTGTCGACGTGGATCGATGAGATCGGCTACTACGTCCCGTATCGAACGATCTCCGAGTATCGGTGACGGGCTTGCTCGGAGTTCGAAACGCCTGATTAGTGTGACTGTGAACACGTCTATTACCAATGAGTGAAGCCGACAGACGGCTGTCCGAAGAGAGCGAACAACGGTTTCTGGATCTGTACGCTCATCTATTAGTGTATATCAACGACCGATTCGATGTCATCGAAGAGATCGAAACGGTCGCTGATCTTGAACAGCACTATACTGACGAGCTTCTCCCGCTCCGAAACATGCTGTACAACGAGTCGACGACGGACCTGATAGAGGACTTCGTTGAAAAGAACCCTCCCGACCTGTCGGAGGCTGATCTCGAACAAATCGCAGCGTGGACTGATTTCGTCGCCGGTGAGTTCGTCGTCGTCCGCTATCGCGAGGACGACGCGATCTTCCTCGATTGGACAGAACCGACGCAAGCCTACGCAGTCCGCCCGGCTCGGCTTCCGTTCGCCGAACTGTGGGACGAGTCCGCACTTCCAGTCCCAGTTTCGAGTGTCGTCCTATTGCCGTTCGAGGACCAGATCGTCTACGACGGGTGGATCGGGGTCAAGAACATCATCTTCGGGGGTTCCCTCAGTACTGACATCGATGACGAGTACGAAGAGGCCAAACATCGCTTCGGCATCATCGACTCGCTTCCAGTACCCGAGGAAGACGATAAGACGGACGCCGAGGAGTTGCGCTTCTACATGAAGAACAAGCGCAACCGAGAGCGATACGCGTCGGAGATCGAGCAGTTGCGGGAGAAAACCGACGAACTGGAGCGGATTTACCACCAGGAAATGGGGAAAGCCCGAGCCCGCAGCTTGGGTCGCGAACTGCGCGAGTTGGGACTCAACGAAGCCTATGTAGCGATCTACGATGATCGGATCATCACTAGTGCCCCCTCCGAATCCGAGGTTCGCAAGCTACTCGAAGAGATTATGCCCGCTGGGAAGGCTGACCACCCCTACATCTACCACTTCGATCCCTGACCGAGAGTCCACAGCTACGACTGGAGTTGCGTGACAGTCGACGCGATTTCGCTTTTGGTCGGTACGCTGGAGAACTCGAACATTCTGTCCCCGACACCGAAAGCGTATCTCTGGTAGGAGACATCGACGTGAATCCAGCATTCGACATCGCTGTCTGTCGCCTCATACTCGGCTTCACCTGTATTCTCTCCGTGCTTCAGCACGTCGAGCAGGTACTCTTCGATAAGTGGCGCATTTGCGATTCGTAAGAGATGATCGGCAGCGACGTTGTCCAACACGTCTGCTGGGGTCCCGTACCCTTCGCCAACGAGATAGAACTCGCCGTCGTATTCGTGTGACTCGACCTGGACACGGAGTGCGTACGTCTCAGCCATATCGGTAGTTCCGAAGAGACACGTATCAGACTGTCTGTTACGGAGACTACCCACCGATGATCGCGTTGTGAACAAGATTTAGTCGGAATGGCACGCAACCACACTATATGTCTTTCACCGCCAGTTGGCACACGCTTCTTGAGGAACTCGATGATCTTCCCGAGAGTGCGACGCTCATCACGCCGCTCTCCCATCACCGATTTCGTATTACTGACGTGCAGGACGCTCGCGTCATCATCCACTTCGAAGACAGGGACGAGACGCGGCCGCTCCAGCGAGACCAGTTCGAAACGCTCTATCGACGGATCCAGGATGTCCCGGACGGATTTGACCTTGATCGTCTTCCGGCGGATGCCGATCCGTATCCTGCGGTGTGGAGTGTCCATCCACGGTTCGAGGTTGATGAGGATGCTGGTGTCATTACCCGATCAGAGATCGCGACGGCGACGCAGGTAGTCGACGCAGAACAGGAACCTACGGGCGAGGACCGAACTGAACCCGACGGACTGGATGTCTACTCGGACGCGCTCCTCCTCATCGATGCACTCGAACGTCACGAAGTGACTGATCTCCTTGAATTGGAGACGAACGCGCTGGTGAACCTCTATACGCTGCTCTCGGATGTCCAGCGAGATGCGAACGACTTTCGGCAGGAAGTCGCGGATGTTCTTCTTGCTCGACTCCATCACGACCGTCCCGTCTCCGGGCAGTACGGCTCTGTCCAGCGGACGAGTCGCCGCAATCGCTCGCTCAAAGACGACGAGGAGGTACTGGAACGCCTCGAGAACGCTGGCATCGACCGTGAACGTGTGCTGAGCGTCGACCGCTCGAAAGTCGATGAAGCACTCGAAGTGACCACTCTCTCTGAATCGGATGTCTACGACATCGAGGAAAGCGAGTACGTCCGGAAAGCAGAGGTCGATGAAGACGTGAAAGAATCGCGGCTCCAGGGGTTGAAAGACCGTCTCGCCGCCAGTGACGACGACGAAGCTGAACAACTTCGAGACGAGATCGAAGACCTAGAGCACCGTATCGACGACCTCACGAGCTTCCGCACGGGTACGGAGATGCAAAGATGACTGCCTACCGATTTCGCGTCAAGTTCGACCCCGATCCGACATCCCTGTGGCGAGATATCGTCGTCGGCGCAGACAGAACGATCGCTGAATTCCAATCAGCAATCAACCCCGCATTCGGGCTCGATCAGGGGCATCTCTGGTTTGTCGGCGACGACGAGGACTACTGGGACAGCGCAGTCAAATACCAGTGCCAGCAGGAGTATGAGGAATCACTTGGTGGCGATCCGGTATTACGTACCGAGCGGATCGAGAACGCGGGTGATGTGACGATCGGTGAGATGACTCGTCAACTCGGTCTCGAACAGTACGACCGCATCTGCTATCTCTACGACTACGGCGACGAGTGGCGCTTCTACGCTATCCTGAAAGAGATTCTCAGTGATGAACCGAGTGACACAGAGCCAACAGTCGGGAAAGAAAAAGGCGATCCGATCGACGACCAGTACGAGCCGTCGGGGACCGATGAGAGCGGCCCTCTTCTGCCTGATCCGCTGTATTCTGTACTGCCAGAAACCGCTGTGCCCGTTGCAGACCTCCGTGAACTGGAGGAGCATGAGGATATCGTCCACGTCCTTCCGTTACTCAGCATCGAAACCGGGTTCGGAGCTGTCTGTGAGCGGTTCGCGATTCAGTTCAAGGAGACAGGATACGCCCTCGAAAACTTTCAGCCGGGGTGGCAGATCGTCGAGGAAGTCAGTGGGGCAAACAAGACCGAGGAAGAACTTCTCGCCGCGCTTGCGGACGCAGTCCGCGAGTGGCACGCTGAAATCGCGGAGATCTCGGGAGCGATGACGAGACAGCACTTCGGTGAGGAAACTGTCGAAGCGATGCACGTCGAACTGGAAGCCGAACTCGAACGCAAAGGGTACGGCCACCTGTTGTAGTAGTAGTCCAGCCCTCTGTTGATCTGGACGAATTCTTGTGCGTGTCTTACTGACTCTCCCGTAGTGGCTTCGACTCCTGTCTCTCGTCGCACGGTCTTTCGAAGCATCGCTCGACGATCGTACGTCGAGTGGCCGGCGTATCTTCGACACCACTGTACGACCGAACATCGCTTGCGGGATTGGAATCGGATATCCGAACGGTTTCGGGCGCGTGGTTCGCCCACGAGAGCTACGACTCAATCGAGCAGTTCGTCTGTTCGCTACCGCTGGACTACTTCAGATTCGATCCCCATGACCGCTACGCGAAGTCGACCCGGTATGAGATGGACACTCTCTTTCGCATCTTCGTGCTGAAAGAGATCCACGGATGGAATCACGAGACGGCACTCGTCGAATACCTCGATAGTCACCCTGAAATTTGCAAGCAGTTCGAGTTTGAGGCCGTTCCGAACCAGTCAACACTGTGGCGAAGCTGGCACGAGCGCTTCACCGCCGATTTGCGGGAAACAGTCGAGACTGCCGCACAAACGGTTCTCATTACTGCTCAGAGCGAAGGTGTCACTGTTCCACGTCATCCGGAGCGGAGATCCCCACAGCGAGAGGACGACGGCAGGGGATCCGATTCCGACGATCAGACCGTCTTGGAACGGGCGGAACAGATCATCGACCACGTCAGCCGGATCGTCTTTCCGATGTTCTCGTTAGATCGTGGTGAAGGCTGTGAGATTCGCGAGAATGCCTACTGGGGGTTACAGACCTATCTCGGGCTGCGTGAGAACCTCGCTGCTAACGAGGGCGCTCGTAGCTTCATCCACGAGTCGACACGTGATCGGACGCCGCTTGGCCACGCCCATCGCGACCAGATTCGTGACCTCTCCATTGAGGAGATTCGCGAGATGTACCGACAGGCCGTCACCCGGCTACTGGATGAGGTCGGCCGAACAGAGGAGTTCTTTCGGGCGGGCATCGTCGCCATCGACATCACCGAAGCTGACCCGTTTACTGGCGATAGGACGGGCCACGAAGACGAGATCATCGGCACGAAGGAGAAGACCGACGAATACGCGTACCAGTGGGCGACGGTTCAGTTAGTCGGGAATGCTGTCCCGATTGTACTCGATGCGCGACCTGTGCGGCGGGGTGAGTCACGGAAGGAGATCGTTGAGGATCTCTTGGACTCTGCTGAAGCGGCCGTTCACGTCGACAACGTCCTGATGGACCGGGAGTTCGACAGCCAGCACGTTCTGGAGATGATCGGCCAGCGGGGACTGTCGTATGTCGTGCCCAAGCGGATGCAGACCAGCGAGAAAGCCCAAGCAAAGCGGTTGATTCGACGTGATCAAGACCAGTACGAGACCGACAGGAAGCTCCACCTCGGCAAGAACGAATGGCACGAGACGACGCTGATCTACCGCCGGAAAGAAGACTCTGAACATGACGACCACCGGCAATACTCGGTGTTCATGACGAATTGCGGGAATGGTCACCTTACTGAGTACGGCTACCGCTGGGAGATTGAGAGCGGGTACAGGTCGATCAAACGGTTCATGGCGGCGACGACGTCGAAGGATTTCGGGCTCCGGTTCTTCTACTTCGCGTTCGCGTGTCTCCTGTACTCGATTTGGCGAGCAGTGGATCTGCTGGTACAGGTTGAGTTGACCAGTGACTATGAACATTCGCCGATGGTGACGGCAGACAATACGCTGACGCTGGTGAAGAAGGAAACGGGAATCGGATAGCAAGGGTCTCTCTCCGTGAGAGCGCGGCGTCTGAGTGGCAACACTATCCAGAGTCTCGGAAATCCGCTGGAATAGTTGCCTGTGGAACAAGAGCGGCCGTTCAGAAATAGATCTGACGTAGATTCCGCTCATCGATTCGGGCGATACCACGCATTACAGACCCGCTATACCTGCTGTAGTCTCAACTCCCAAAGGGCCGATATTTTGTATAGCGTTATAAGATATATAACCCACTGTTGTGCAGATTTCCAGCGTTAAGAGGCTTCAGAACCCCGAATTCTCCCGATGGACCGATTACAAAAAGTGGTCCTGATTATGCCCGTAATCACGACCACTTTGAAGTACCCCGCCGCCGTCGGTGAAGCACGAATGCTGCAACCGCCTCACGACGGCGCTTCCCCCGGGGTAGAGGCACCGAGACCGGGCCCGCAGGACGGTGGAGGG
>Ga0207719_100255_pt1 | contig 40132 bp, 39 predicted proteins | sample A23P1SouthBayCA_2_FD_187279 | JGI IMG/M metagenome (GOLD analysis project Ga0207719, IMG submission 187279) | Aerobic enrichment media microbial communities from Eden Landing Ponds, California, USA - A23 P3 (3) (SPAdes) | ecosystem: Environmental > Aquatic > Marine > Unclassified | place... | reverse complement strand
GAGAGGATGACGTAGGGGTTGAACGCGAGCCACGCCGGCAACACGCCCATCGCGCCCGAGATCAGCGAGACGGCGCCCACCAGAGGGAAGACGACGGAGATCGTGAAGCGGTTCCCGGCGACGAGGTCGTCGAGGCGGGACTCGACGGTCGCGCGATCCAGCCCGCGCTCCATTGCCCCGGTCAGCGCGGGCCAGCCGTCAGCCATGGATCGCCCCCCACGGTCCGGCGATCGCACCAAGGGCCACGACCGGCAGTTGGTCCGGCGGTACCAGCCGCCACAGGCCCGCGAGCGTCAGCACCATCCCCACGAGGGTGTTGATCGCGGGGTAGTACCAGTACGCCCGGTCGATGGCGATCCCGCCGACCTCCCAGGCGACCACGAGCGCCGGGTACAGGAGGAGCAACAGGCCCGCCAGGGGGTCGAGCAGGGCGAAGACGACCGCGGCGAGTACCCAGACGGCGCCACAGTACGCGAGCGTCGCCCGCCGACCCAGGACGGTCGCGAGCGTCCGGATGCCGGCCCCCCGGTCCGGTTCGATGTCGGGGATCGCCGAGAAGGTGTGCATCGCCATCGTCCACAGCCACCCGCCGGCGACCGCGGACCAGGGCGGGTTCGTGCCCGCGAGCGCGGCGTAGGCGGCAACGCCCGGGAGGACGTAGAGGCCATTTGAAACGGAATCGAGCGGTGGCGTCGTCTTCAGGCGCAGTGGCGGCGCGCTGTAGGCCGTCCCCAGGAGGAGAAAGCCGACGATCCAGAGGGCCGCTGCCGGGAGCAGGGCGGCGAGCCACAGCCCCGCGATCGCCCCCCCGATCGCGAGGCCGGCTTCGAGGCCGTCGCCGGTGTAGCGGACCTCCTTGTCGTCCTTCTTGGGGTTTTCCTCGTCGACGTCGGCGTCGAACACGTCGTTGATGCCGTACAGGAACAGGTTCGCCGGCAACAGGAAGTACAGGAACAGCCCCGCCGACGTCGGCGAGAGCAGTTCAGACACCGACCCCGCGCCGAAGGCAACCCCGACGAGCACCGGCCCAGCGAGGTACAGCCAGAAGCGGGGGCGCGAGCGCTTCAGCAGGCGGCGGACGCGGTCCGTCCCGGTCCGGGGGCGCTCGCGGCTCATGGACACCCCCGTGTCAGCGCGGCGCCGCGGCGCGCGGGAGGTCCTCCATGAGGGCGTCCGCGGTGTGCTCGCCGCTGATCAGACACATCGGGACCCCAATACCCGGCGTGGTATAACTCCCGGTGAAGTACAGGCCGTCGAGCGCCGAGGAGCGGTGACCCGGCCTGAGGGGCCCGGTCTGCCGGAGGGTGTGCGCGAGGCCGAGCGCCGTCCCCTCGCGGGCGTTGTAGCGCTCGCCGAAGTCCGACACCGAGAACAGCTCCTCGACGACGATCCGGTCCCGGAGGTCGGTGCCGGTGTGCTCCGCGAGATCGTCGAGGACGAGGTCGCGGTACCACTCGCGGGTCTCGCTGTCGTCTTTCAGCCCGGGCGCGATCGGTACGAGGACGAACAGGTTGCCGTGCCCCTCCGGGGCGACCGTGTCGTCCGTCTTCGAGGGGACACAGACGTAGTATGCGGGGTCCTCGGGCCAGCCCGGGTCGTCGAAGATCTCCGTGAAGTGGGCCTCCCAGTCGGTCGGCAGGACGAGCGTGTGGTGTTCGAGTTCGTCGAGTCCGCCCTCGACGCCCAGGTACATCAGGAACGCGGAGGGCGCGTAGGTGCGGTCCGCCCAGTAGGACTCGTCGTACTGGCGGTCCTCCGGACGCAGGAGTTCCTGCTCCGTGTGGGCGTAGTCGGCGTCCGAGACGACGAGATCCGTCCCGCTCGGCCCATCGGGGGTCGTCAGCCGGAAATCGCCGCGCTCGCCCCGGATCGCGGAGACGGGCGTCCCGGTCCGGTACTCCACGCCGAGTTCCGATCCCATCTCGGCGATGCCGTCCACGACGCCGCCCAGCCCGCCCTCGGGGTAGTACACGCCGAGGTTGAAATCGACGTGGCTCATGAGGTTGTAGAGCGCGGGCGTGTTCGTGGGGGACCCCCCAAGGAACACCAGCGTGTACTGCATTATTTGCTGGAGCTTGGGGTGGTCGAAGTACTCCTCGACGTGGTCCTGCATGGACCCGAGGAACGTCAGCCCGCGGGCGTTTTTCACGACATCCCAGTCGAGGTAGTCCCGGAACCGGGGGCGGTCCGTGTACACGAAGTGTTCCATGCCGATCTCGTAGGTCTCCTCGGCCCGGTCGAGGTACGCGTCGAACGCCTCGCCCGCTCCGGTCTCGTAGGACTCGAACAGCTCCCTGGTGCGCTGGAGGTCGCCCGAGACGTCCACCCGGTCGCCGTCCTTGAAGAAGATCCGGTAGTGGGGATCGAGGTGTTCCAGTTCGTAGTACTCCTCGGGGGCGCGATCGAACTGCCCGAAGAACCGCTCGAACACGTCGGGCATGAGGTACCAGGAGGGCCCCATGTCGAACCGGAACCCGTCCCGTTCGAGCCGGCTCGCGCGGCCCCCTAGCTGGTCGTTCTTCTCGACCACCGTGACGTCGAGGCCGGCGTCGGCGAGGTAACAGGCCGTCGAGAGCCCGCCGAAGCCGCCGCCGATCACGACGACCGATCGTTCATCACTGCTCATATGTGTCCCCGGGACCCCCGTCCGTACGCCATCGGATCAGACCAGTCCCCCGAGCCGCCGCAGGAAGGATCCGGCCGCCTCGATCGCCGAGCTCCCCGGAACGCCCCACCCCCGACCCGGGTTCGACGCTGCCGTCAGGTCCCCTCCGGCGGCGTCCTCCGCTTTCATGTCCGCCGGCGGCACCGCGCCCACGGCCTCGAACGTCGCGACCGGGTCGCCGGTGCGCCTGTAGTGGTACCACGTCTTCGCGACGAGCCGGAGCCGGCGGCGGTTGGTGAGCGTCCGCCGTGCCGAGAGGACGTCGTAGTCGTGCTCGCGAATGTCCCGGTGGTGTTCGGCGTACAGCACAGCCGACAGGAGAACGGCGAAGCGGCAGTCCTCGGGCAGGTACTGGATCCCCTCGACGCCCGTCCGGTAGAGCCGCTCGGTCCGCCTGAGTTCGGCACGCATGGCGGCGGCGAACCCCTCGTCGAACCTGAAGGAAGCGATCTGCTCCTCCGAGACGCCGTACTGCGAGAGCGTGGATGTCGGGAGGTAGATCCGCCCGTAGTCGTCGATGTCTTCCCGGACGTCCCGCAGGAAGTTCGTGAGCTGGAACGCCTCGCCCAGTGCCCTGGCGTGTGGGCGGGCGCGCTCTTTCTCCGCGGGGTCCATCACCTCGAGCATCATGTACGCGACGGCGACCGAGGACCCACGGAGGTACCCTTCCAGGTCGGCGTAGGTGTCGTACCGGTCAAGGGTGACGTCCATCTCCATGGCGTCCATGAACGCCTCGACCTCGCGGTCGGGAATGCCGTAGCGCTCCTTGATCGACTGGAACGCCGACAGCACGGGGTCGTCGGCCTCGCGCTCCCCGAGGGCGGCCTCACGGATGCGGGCCAGTTCGGCGCGCTGCTCGTCGGGGGGCTTCCCGTCGGGATCGTCGACCACCTCGTCGGCGACCCTGAAAAACGCGTACAGCACGTAGGTCGCCTCGCGGACGCGCTCGGGGAGCAGCCGCGTCGCGACGTGGAACGTCTTGCCGGTTCGCTGTTGGATCGCCTTGCTCGTAGCGACGTCGTCGGGGGATACCATGGTGGGACCTCGATCCACGCCTCCCTTCCGGCACGGAGGCGATGGAGTGGCTTGTTCTATACTCCGTCTCCGAGGCATTAAAGCAACCGCCCCAACAGGTTAGGCCTCGGATCGGACGTGGCTGCAGTGGCCGGGTCACCCCTCGAAGAACTCCTCGACGAGCTTGCGTTCGGCGGCCCGGAGGTGCTGGTGGAACGTCGGCCGCGAGATGTCCATCGACTCGGCGAGCTCGTCGCCGTTGGTGCCACGGTTCCAGTCGTAGTACCCGCCGACGTACGCGCGCTGCAGCGCCGCGAACTGCTGGTCGGTCAGCCGGTCCTCCAGGTCGGCGATGAACTCGCGTTTCGTCGTCGGCGGGCGCTCGCGCTCCCGGTAGCGGCTCAGCTCCGTCCGCGGGTGGCGCTCCTGGATGCGCCGGACGATCGACCGGGCGTCGGCCCCCGCCGGCAGCTCGATCTCGATGCGGGCCTCGCCGCCCTCCGCGGTTATCGCGTTCGTCTTCGCCCCCATGTCGGCCAGCTCCGAGACGATCGACTCCGTCGCGACGCGGAACTCGATCAGCGCCGAGCCGTCCTCCTCGCTCACGACCGACGCCTCGGTGATCTCGGGGGCGTCGCGGGTGAGTTCCACGAGCGCCCCCGAGTCGCCGTCGGTCGTGACGAACGTGATGGGCGCCCCCTCGCGGTACACCGATCCGGCGTACTCGATCGTCGATCCCGATCGGGTCGCGAGGTCGACGAAAAAGAACGCCGGGTCCCGGATCAGGAGCTCGATCTCGACGACGTTGTCCGTCGAGATGATCCGTTTCGACTCGTGGGCGTTAAAGGCCGTCGCGATCATCCGGCCGAGCGACGCAAGCACCGCCGTCTCCCGGTCGTTGAAGCTCCCCGTCTCCTCGGCGTGGACGAAGAGGGCACCGTAGTCGGTGTTGCCGTAGACGAGGGGGACGACGGCGACCTCGCCGCCGGCCTGGTCCTCTCCCGGGAGGACGCGATCGGCGGGCAACACGCGCAGTTCGGAGCCGTCGAGCGCCTCGGCGAGCGCCTCCGCCTCGGTGAGGTCGGTCCCGTCCTCCGGGGGCGCTCCGCCCGCTCCGCCGTCGACCGCAGTTGTGTCGAGCCGTTCGCCGGTGATGTCCGTCTCGCCGATCCACGCCGCCGCGTACGGCGTGGTCTCGGTGATGCACGTACACACCGCCCGTTCGATCTCCTCGCGGTTCACCGCGCCGACGAGTTCGCTCGTCACCCCCTCGAGCAGCCCGTTGATGCGATCCAGCAGGTGCGCCAGGTTCTCGCGCTCGCGCTCGGCCGCGAGTTCCGCACGCTTGCGATCGGTCACGTCGGCCTGGAAGCCGACGAAGTGGGTCACCTCCCCCATCTCGTTCCTGAGCGGCGCGATCGTGACCTCGTTCCAGAACTCCTCGCCGGACTTCGTGTAGTTGCGCACCTCGACCGTCGTCGCCTCCCGCTCCGCGATCGCCCTGGCCATCTCGGCGGTAGGCCCCTCCGCGGTGTTCTTCCCCTGGAGGAACCGGCAGTTGCGCCCGAGGGCGAACTCCGTTTCGTAGCCCGTCATCCGGACGAACGCGTCGTTGACGTACACGAGCGGGTTGTCCGGAAGGGTGGGGTCCGAGATCGTGATCCCGACCGGGGCCTCGTCCATCGCCTGCTCCTTGAGGTCGAAGGCAACTTCGGGGAGCGTCTCCGACCCGGAGGCCGTCATGAGTCTGCCCTTTGGACAGGGGGGAAAAGAGCTTTTCCGTCCCGGGAACCCGTTCGTTAGGCTTCCCCGTACACCGGCACCGCGGCGCCGCTTGTCACCCCGGCCGCGTCCGAACACAGGAACATGACGACCTCCGCGATGTCGGCAGGGTCGACCCAGGCGTCGTGGTCGGCGTCGGGCATCATCTCGCGGTTCATCGGCGTGTCGATCACGCTCGGCATGATCGCGTTCGCCCGCAGGTCCCCCTCGTTCTCGGCGGCGATCGTCTCCGTGAGCAGGCGGACGCCGGCCTTCGAGGCCCGGTACGGACCGTCGCCCGTGCCGCCCTCCAGCGAGGACCGCGAGGAGACCGAGACGATCGCCCCCTCGCTCTCGGCGAGGTGCGGGATCGCGTGCTTGGAGGCGAGAAACGCCGTCTTGAGGTTCACGTCGAACAGGAACTCGAAGGTGTCGACGTCGGTCTCGGCGATCGGGTCGCCCCCGCGCCAGGTGCCCGCAATGTTACACAGCGCGTCCAGGCGACCGTGGTCCGCGACGACCGCCGAGACCACCTCCTCGACGTCGTCCTCGTCGGTGAAATCCCCCCGGTAGAACTCGATCGCCTCGGGGTCGACCAGCGCGTCCTCGTCGTCCGGTTCGACGACGTCGGCGCCACAGACCGCCGCGCCCGCGTCGGCGAACGCCTCCGCGATCGCGCTCCCGAGCGCGCCGCTCGCGCCCGTGACCAGTACCACCTCGCCCGTGAAGTCGAAATCGACCGTCATACCGGACCTCTCGCGCGCGACCGGAATAAGTGGCGTGGCGACGGAACCGGGTACGAGCGACCGGCGTGGCGACGGAACCGGGATGCGAAGCCACGACGAGAGGACAAGCCCTAATTCGGTTCGTCCCCTAGGCTCCCCGTGGCAAGCCCGCTTCGCTTCCGTCGCTCGACGGAGCGCTGGACGGAGGGCCGCGTCGCCGGCGAGTTGCACGGCGCGCTCGACGCGAACATCGGCGCGACCATGCGTGGATCCTGGTACGCGCCCCCCGAGGGATACGACGCCCGGCGCTTCGAGATGGACAACGGCGACGTCGCCCTCTTTTGCTGGGACGACGCCGGCGCCTACTGGGTGGGCAACACCGAGACGCCCAAGGCGCTGTGGCAAACCAACAAGATCTCCTTCTCGGAGGCGCCGGAGGCAGTCACGGAGTGGGCCGAGCGCGAACTCCTCGCACAACTCCACGAGGAGTCCCCCTGGCTCGCCGACTACCCCGCCCTCTCGTGGTTCTTCCTGCCGGCCTTCCTCTCGAAGGACGGCCGCGAGACGACGCGGGCGTTCTTCAGGGAGCACGCCGCCGGCTTCCCCGAGACGGACTACGAGGAGGCCTGTGCGTTCTACGACGACTTCCTCGACCGGGGCGTCTTCGACGAGTACCGGTTCGTGATGGCCTCGAAGCTCGGGACCTCGGAGTACCTCGATCTCACCCGGATGAGCGCGACGATGGGCGAGTTCGACGCCGCGAAGCTGCTCTCGGACGCGGGCTTCTCGCTGGAACCGGAGGCGGCGGTGACGACGGGCCACTCCATCGATTACCGGATCTCCCGGTCGGGCGGCGAGCCGTCGCTCGTCGAGGTGACCCGGCCGCTGCCCCCGAACCGACGCGCCGCGAACTCGCCGACCGCCGCGCTGAAAGACACCGCGTCGACGAAAACCAGCGGGCAACTGGAGGCCCACGGCGGCGGCGTGACCCTGTTCGTGGACTGTTCGAGCTTCCCCGAACGCGCCTGGCGGAAGATCGAGGAGGGGCGCCCCGACGTGGGGCACCGCCCGGCGGTCGTGTTCTGGATGCGCCCCTCCGGACGCGTCGAGGGCTACACGAGGGGCTCGCTCCCCTTTGACCTGGGCGAGTGGCGCCGCGGGGGAACGTCGGGAGGCCCCGGGTGACCGTCACCCGGATCGCCCACCGGGGATACGCCGGCGAGAACCCCGAGAACACGGCCCTCGCGGCCCGTCGTGCCGCCGGGGCGGCCGACGCGGTCGAGGTCGACCTCCGGCGGTGTGGGTCGGGCGAGATCGTCTGTTGCCACGACGAGACGGTCGACCGGGTGACCGACGCCTCGGGGCCGGTTTCCTCCTTTTCCGCCGACGAACTCGCCTCGCTGTCCGTGCTCGGGTCCGGCGAGGGCGTCCCGACGCTCGGGGCCGTCCTCGACGCTGTCCCGGGCGGGGTGGCCCTGAACGCCGAACTCAAGGAGGACGGGATTGCTGGCGACGCCCTCTCGACGCTCCGGGAGACTCCACGGGAGGTCATCGTCTCGTCGTTCAGTGATGCGGTGCTCCGGGAGGCCCGGTCGGCCCGGGAGCGCCCCGGCGAGGTCGCCCTCGCCTCCCTCCACGCCGTCTCCGGGGGTATCGAGGAGGCCGTCGAACATCGCCGACTACGCGAGCGTGTTCGACGCCGGCTGACGGCTGGCCGTCCGGGCGGGTGCGGTCTCAGTGCCCGCTACCCTCGGGTTCGTCCATCCGTGCGACGCCGGCGGTGAGCAGCCCGAACGCCAGCAGGACGATGACCCCGCCCGCCAGCATGAGGCTGTTGAGGTGCTCGCCGTTGGTCAGCGTCACGCCGTAGATGAGCACGCCGAGGCCGGCGATCACGCCCGCGAACGAGAGCCCGAACACCGTCGAATCGGATGCCATACCCGGAGGCTGGACGCGGGCGTACAAAAACACACTGGGATCGGCCGGCCACCACACCCCGGGAGGTCCGTCGGTCACCGGGGGGCAGTCGGGCGCCACGGGACGTACGCCTTTGTGTCCGGCCCGCCAAACGGGATCACGCATCGATGACGGAGGCAACCACGCTCCTCGACCTGCTCGGGGAGGGGACGGAACTAACGATCGTCTGTCACAACAACCCCGATCCGGACTGTCTCGCGAGCGCGCTCGCGCTCGGCCGGATCGCCGCTCACGCCGGGATCGACGAGCGACGCATCCTCTACAGCGGGAACATCTCCCACCAGCAAAACCGGGCGTTCATCAACCTGCTCGAACTGGATCTCAGGCCGTTCGACGCCGAGACGGTCACGAACAGGCCGGAGGGCTCGCTGCTCGCGTTCGTCGACCACTCGACGCCCGGCGTGAACAACGAGGTCCCCGGGGAGGTGGCAGTCGACATCGTCATCGACCACCACCCCTCCGACGGGATCGAGGCCCGGTTCGTCGACCACCGCGAGGAGATCGGCGCGACGGCCACCATCCTCGCGGAGTACATCCAGTCCCTGGAGGTGGCCGTCGACGCGACGCTCGCGACGGCGCTCCTGTTTGCCATCCGCCGGGAGACGCTGGGGTTTCTCAGGGGGACGACCACCGCCGAGTACGCGGCCGCGGGAGCGCTCCACGAGAGCGCGGACATGGACCTGCTGCGGACGCTCTCGAACCCCTCGGTCAGCGGCGCGACCGTCGACGCCATCGGCGACGCGATCGAGAACCGGTCCGTCCGCGGGAACGTCCTCATCACCCACGTCGGCCGGACGAGCGAGCGCGACGCGCTCCCGCAGGCGTCCGATTACCTCGCCACGCTCGAGGGCGTCGAGACCGCGATCGTCTTCGGGATCATCGACGACGCCATCGAGATCAGCGCGCGCTCGACGGATCCCCGGGTCCACGTCGGCGACGCGCTCGACGCCGCGTTCGCGGACGTCGGGAGCGCCGGCGGTCACCGCGAGATGGCCGGCGGCGAGATTCCACTGGGCATCTTCGCCGGCGACACCGAGGACGATCCGAACCTGATCGGGATCGTCGAACGGCTCATCACGCGCCGGCTCGTCGACGAACTCCACCTCTCCGATCCGGCCGACGAGGGGTCGGACGCCCCCGATCCGGACGCGTGATACGGTCGGTTGTAGTCTCTTACCGGTGGTCGCCGTCAACGGGATGGCGACCACTGGTAAACAGTTACAACCGACCGTATGACGACCCGACGGCGGCCCTCCTTGCACCCCTCGGACGCCGCGGGCCGGCCGAAGGCCGCTCCCCGGCGCTTTCGACACTCCTAACATGGGTTCGCCGGAAGTATCTATCGAGCCGAAATGAAACTACACGAGTACCAGGCGAAAGACGTCTTCGCGGACGCCGGCATCCCCGTTCCCGACTCGGCGCTCGCGACTACCGTCGAGGAGGCGGTCGAGGCGGCCGGGTCGATCGGCTACCCCGTCGCCGTGAAGGCACAGGTCCAGGTCGGCGGGCGCGGGAAGGCCGGCGGCATCGAACTCGCGGACGACGAGGACGAACTCCGCGAGGCCGCCGACGCCATCCTCGGGATGGACCTCAAGGGCTACCGCGTGGACCGGGTCCTGATCGAGGAGGCCGTCGACTTCGTGAACGAGCTGTACGTCGGCGTCACCATGGACCGCGGCGAGGGCCGTCCCGTCGCCATGGCCTCGACGCGCGGCGGCGTGAACATCGAGGAGGTCGCCGCGGAGGACCCCGACGCGATCGCCCGCGAGCACGTCGACCCCGCCTTCGGCATGCACCCCTACCAGGCCCGCAAGGCCGTCTACGACGCGGGTGTCCCCCGGGACGTGGCCCGCGACGTCTCCTCGGTGCTCGCCACGCTGTACGACCTCTGGGCCGAGAAGGACGGCGCCGACGCCGAGATCAACCCCCTGATGATCACCGGCGACGGCGAAGTGGTCGCCGCCGACGCCGTCTTTAATGTCGACGACGACGCCCTCTTCAGGCATCCCGATCTCGCCGAGATGGAAGAAGAGGCCGCCGAGGACGACCTCGAGGCCAAGGCCAACGAGTACGGGTTCGACTACGTCCGACTCGAGGGGAACGTCGGCATCATCGGCAACGGCGCGGGGCTGGTGATGACGACACTCGATCTGGTTGATCACTACGGCGGCGCGCCCGCGAACTTCCTCGACATCGGCGGCGGGGCCAAAGCGGAGCGGGTCACGAACGCCCTCGATATGGTGTTCTCCGATCCGAACGTCGACGCCGTCGTGTTCAACATCTTCGGCGGGATCACCCGCGGCGACGAGGTCGCCGAGGGCATCAACGCCGCCCTGGAGGCGTTCGACGAGATTCCCAAGCCCGTCGTGGTTCGCCTCGCGGGCACCAACGCGGCGGAGGGCATGGAGATCCTCAACACCGACCTCGTCACCGTCGAGTCGACGCTCGAGGACGCGGTGAAGCGTGCGGTGTCTTACGCCGAGGAGGTGGACGCATGAGTGTGCTCGTCGACGACGACACGCGCGTCGTCGTGCAGGGAATCACCGGCGGCGAGGGCAAGTTCCACACCCGCCAGATGGTCGAGTACGGCACGAACGTCGTGGCCGGGACATCGCCCGGGAAGGGGGGCCAGGAGATGGACGGCATCCCCGTCTACGACACCGTCGAGGGCGCCGTCGAGGCCGAGGACGCCGACGCCTCCGTGGTGTTCGTCCCGCCGGCGTTCGCCGCGGACGCGCTGTTCGAGGCGCTGGATACGAGCCTCGACCTCGTGGTGGCGATCACCGAGGGCATCCCGGCACAGGACATGTCCCGGGTCAAGCGCGCCGAGGAGGAAACGGACACCTACCTCGTCGGGCCGAACTGCCCCGGCGTGATCACGCCCGGCGAATCGAAACTCGGCATCCTCCCGGGCAACATCTTCTCCGATGGCAACGTGGGCCTGATCTCGCGGTCGGGCACCCTCACCTACCAGGTCGTCGACAATCTCACCGAGCGCGGCCTGGGACAGTCCACCGCCATCGGCATCGGCGGCGACCCCATCATCGGCACCGACTTCGTGGACGCCCTCTCGCTGTTCGACGAGGATCCGGACACCGACGCCATCGTGATGTGTGGCGAGATCGGCGGCGAGGACGAGGAGGAGGCAGCCGCGTTCATCGACGAGCACGTCTCCACGCCCGTCGTGGGTTTCATCGCCGGGCGGACGGCGCCCCCCGGCAAGCGCATGGGCCACGCCGGCGCGATCGTGTCGGGATCGGGCACCGGCACCGCCCAGTCGAAGATCGACGCCCTCTCGGCGGCGGGCGTCCCCGTCGGCGACACCCCCGAGGAGGTCGCCGACGCGGTCGCGGACCTGCTGTAGGCGGCGCAGGTCGTGTCGGCGTGACTCCTGCCGGAACGCTTTTCCCGATCGTGTGCTATTGAATAGCACGAATGATCCCGAGCCACGACGGCTACTGGGGCATGGACACGACCCGGACGTCCGTCGCTCTCGGAATAGCGGTCGCCGTTGCACTCGTGATGATCCTCGCCACCACCCTCACCCAGCGCCCCGGACCGGGACTGGAGAACCCGTTGCTCTCGGGGCGAGGACTGTTGTCGACCGCACCGGTCCTCGCGGGCTTCGTACTCACCGTCGGGGGCGGCATGGCGGCCCTGAACGCCTACTGGAACGACGGGATCGTGGCGAGCTGGGCGTTTAGTGTGGCGATCGCGGCCTTCCTGTTCTGGCCCGTGCTCTCTCTCATGTCGATCGGGGCCGTCGGCGGCGTGGTCGTCGGGACAGGGGGGTACGCACTCGGCCGTGCGCTTCGAGTTCTGATCGCGGACGGCCGGTGGAACGACCCCGCGAGCCCGTTGTTGCAGCGGCTCCTCGGCGTCGATCCCGGACAGACTGCCTCGTGGGGGCTGGTCGCCGGCGGGCTCTTCCTCGCCGCGCTCGGGATCGCGTCAACGCCGTTGCCGCACCTGAACCAGCAGGAGACGCGGGTCGTCCTGGCAATCGGCGTCGGCGCCGTGCTGGCGACGGTGGCTGTCTACGGGAACGGGGGCCTGCTCGTGAGCTGGCTTCTCGCCTTCGTGCCCGCGTTCGGTGCGGGAGTAGTGCGGTTCGCCGGATTCGATTACGCCCTGCCGAGGGCCCTGACCTTCGCGTTCCTGGGATCCCTGTTCCTGGCGGTCGTCCTCGGGACCGTCTGTTACACCCTCGGGACGAACCTCCGTCGGTTCTTCCCGCCCCAGTCCCGGGAAGGGTCGCCGTCACAGGCGTGAGCGTCACCTTCCCACCGTGAGCGCCACGACGTTCGCGGCATCCACCCTCGCCTGTTCCGGTCCAGTTTTGATCCCGACGCCGTAACCCCGGGTATGGATCCGTTCGACGTCCTCGGGGTCGATCCCGGCGCCGACGAGGACGCGGTCGAGCGGGCCTACCGCGAGCGCGTCAAGGAGGCCCACCCCGACCAGGGCGGATCCGCCGCCGAGTTCCGCCGGGTCCGGGACGCCTACGAGGCGATCGTCTCGGGGATGGCCGCGACCGATCGGGACGGGACGGCGGGTGCCGGCGGCGATTCGGGACCACCCGCCGGCGCCGGCCCGGATCCCGGGCCCGACCCGCGGCCGTCGCCGGGCGACGAGCCCGCCGGGGCGGATGGTGCCGCAGCCGGGGAGGCGGCCACCCCCGAAGAGCCCGCCGCCGTCGAGGTGGAGTACCTCAACTACGAGGCGCTCGGCGACCACGGCTGGGACGTCGACGACCCGGACCTCTTCGAGAAGGCCGCGGGCGCGGACCTGGACCCGGTCGATCACGGCCGCGTCACGGTCGAGTCCGGCGAGTCGCTGCTGGAGGCCGCCGAGAAGGCGGGCTTCTCCTGGCCCTTCGCCTGCCGGGGCGGGGCGTGTGCGAACTGCGCCGTCGCGGTCCGGGGTGGCGACCTCGACCAGCCCGCCGATCACATCCTCCCCGATGAGATGGTCGACCGGGGCTTCCGGCTGTCCTGTGTCGGCGCGCCGATCACCGCGGACACCCGCGTCGTCTACAACGTCAAACACCTCCCCGGCCTCGACGAACTCCGCCTCCCGCCACACCCCTTCGACCGGTCCCGGGCCGGCGATTGATATACTGTCGGACAGAACGTTTATGCAGCACAGTGAGGACAGTCACCCCGGTACCTCGCGAGATCGCCCCCCGTCTGGCCCGTTTGGCGTCGGGTGCATGCGTTAGCCCATCACTTTCGAGACATCGCCTTTTTCGAGTTAACGACTCGATAGTAACCCTTTAGTCCGCGCTCGGCCGGTACATACGGTAGGGAGCGGCACGGCCACAGATCCGACGTCGCCACGCGCTTGCGTGGCTTGGGAATGTGGCGGTGCGGACGGACCGCCGCGAGCGGTTCGTCAGCAGCGTCTCGTGACCGGCGTCTTCGGGTTCGTGCCCGTTCCAATCACGACTATGGCACGAATGCACACCCGCCGTCGCGGCTCGTCCGATTCGGACACGCCCGTGGCGGACGACCCCCCGGAGTGGAGCGACGTTGACGAGGAACGCATCGAGGAGCGCGTGGTCGAACTCGCGGAGGAGGGCAAGGGCCCCTCCGAGATCGGCCTCGAACTGCGCGATTCGGGCGTCGCCGGAACGCCGATCCCCGACGTGAAACTCGCGACGGGCAAGAAGATCACCGAGATCCTGGACGAACACGGCGCCGACCCGGAGATCCCCGAGGACCTCCACAATCTCATGGAGAAGGCGGTCTCCCTGCACGAGCACATGGAGGAAAACCCCCAGGACCACCAGAACAAGCGCGCGCTCCAGAACGTCGAGTCGAAGGTCCGCCGGCTCGTGGACTACTACCGCGGCGACGAACTCGACGAGGAGTTCAAGTACTCCTACGACCGGGCCCGAGACCTGCTCGAATGACGGCGACCGACCGGCAGGGGAGCGAGGTCGCGCTCGATGGAGGGATCGCCACCGCGATCCACGAGGCCGACCTCTGTCACCTGCTGGTCCGCGCGGACGGCGACGCGGTCGCGGCGGCGGCGACGCTGGCCGTCGCCTGTGACGCCGCCGGGACGCCGTACCACATGGGCACCGTCCGGACCCGCGCGGAGTTGCACGCCCGGCTCGACGTGGCCGACCCGGACGCGACGACCGTCGTGCTCGGGGCGGAGACGCCGGACGCCCGCGCGCTCGCCGGCCCGCCGATCAGCGGGGACGCCTTCGACGCCGCGGTCGAACTCGGCGGGTCTCCCGATCCGGCGCTCGCGCTCGCGGGCGTCGTCGCCGCCGGATTCGACCCCGCGGAGGCAGTCCCGTCGCTCCTGGATCGCGCCGGCGCCGAGCCGACGGCCGGGGTCGCCGTCCCGACGGCGGACCTCGCCGACGGCCTCGCACACACGACGCTCGTCCACGCGGCGTTCTCGGGCGATCGGGAAGGGGTAGCGGACGAACTCGGCGGGCTGGGCGACGATCCCGACCCCCGGCGCGTCGCCTCGCTGCTCGCGTTCGCGACGGCTGGCCCGGACGCCGCCTCCGAACGCGCGGCGACGGCGGTCGAGCGGGCGATCCGGCCCTACCGGATCCCGGGGCCCGTCGAGACGATCGGTGGCTACGCCGACGTGCTGGCGGCGCTCGCCCGGCGATCCCCGGGGCTCGCGGTCGCGCTCGGGATGACGGGTGACGGCCGGGAGGCCGCGCTGTCGGCCTGGCGCGAGCGGGCGGTCCGTGCCCACGCGGCCGTCCGGGCGGCCGACACCGCGCGGTACGACGGGCTGTTCGTCGCGCGCGTCGATGGCCCGCCCGCCCCGGTCGCGCGCCTCCTCCGTGATTTCCGGTCGCCCGAGCCGGTCGTCCTCGCGGTCGACGACGGCGAGGCGGCGATCGCGGCGGTCGACGCGCCCGTCGCCGACGCGGTCGAGACTGCCGCGGAGGCCGCCGGCGGTTCCGGGCTCGGCGCCGATATCCGCGGGTACGCGCGATTCGATCCCGACCGGACGGACGCGTTCGTCGACGCCGTCAGGGGGGCGCTATGAGGGCTGCGACGATCCGCACGGAGCACGCCGATTCCGCCACGGTCGCGGCGGCCGTCACCCCGGACAACACCGACGAGATGGAGTCCCGGGTCGAGGAGGGCGCCGTCGTCACGACGATCAAGCGCGAGACGACGACCGGGTTACAGTCGACCGTCGACGACTACGTCGTCAACGTCGATATCGCGTCGGCGATCGCGGAGTGTGCGCGAGCGTTCGACGGGTCAACGGATAACAACGCATCCAGGGAGAACCGCGAGACGACAGACACAAACCCACGGACGAACACCAACGACCAATGAGCGAACGATCGATCTCACGACAACGACAGGAAAAGCGGTGGTACACCCTGATCGCGCCCGAGCAGTTCGACCGGGCGGAACTCGGGGAGACCCCCGCGGACGAACCGGATAAGGTGATGGACCGCACGGTCGAGACGACCCTCGGTGACATCACGGGCAACGCAAACGAGAACAACGTCAAACTGACGTTCCAGGTGAACGACGTCGGCTCCGAGACGGCCTACACCGAGTTCATCAAGCACGAACTCACCCGGGACTACCTCCGGAGCCTCGTGCGCCGGGGCTCCTCGAAGGTCGCGGCCGTGATCACGGTCCGGACGACCGACGACTACCGGATGCAGATCCAGCCGGTCGCGTTCACGACGAAGCGCGCCGACGAGAGCCACGAGAAGGCCATCCGCCGGACCATGATCGACATGGTCGAGGACGCCGCCGAGGAGCGCACGTTCAAGGAACTCGTCGACAGCGTCGTCAAGGGACGGCTCTCCTCTGCGATCTACGGCGAGGCGAAGACGATCTACCCCCTCCGCCGGGTCGAGGTCCAGAAGGCCACCCTCGAGGCCCACCCCGAGGAAGTGTACGAGGAGGAGGAGGCCTCCGCGGACGTCGAGGAAGCCGAGGCGTAGCGGTTCAGGACTGGGTTTCGCGCACCTCTACCGTGCCGGCCATACCGCCGACCTCGTGAGGAACGCAGAAGTAGCCGTACGTGCCGGGGGTCTCGAACGTGTGCTCGTAGGTTTCGCCGGCACTGATCGATCCCGAGAGGTCGCCGTTGTACCCGTCCCTGGCCGCCTCCGTCGAGTCGAACCCGCCCGAGGCGAAGAACTCGGCACCGTCCGGGAGCGCCGTCCCGTAGGCCGTCACGGTGTGGGGGCGGTCGTTGTTGTTGTACCAGACGACGGTGTCGCCGACGTCGACCTCGATCTCCGCGGGGACGAACGCCGCCGCGCGCATCCCGACGTCGAAGTCGGGCGGCGTCGACCCGGTCCCGAACACGCCCCCACAGCCCGCGAGTCCGACGCTCGCGCCCGACGCTGCGACCGCGAGAAACGCACGCCTGTTCATACGCCTCCCTCGGAACCGCATGGATAAGTGCCCCGCGAATTCGTCCCGCGTCCCGCGGAACCGGGGGGATCGTGTCCTCCCAGAACCGCCGGATCGTCCCGTTCGCGTCCCGGCTGTCGGCGAACGAAAAGAGGTAAGGTCGGCGTATTCGACCGTCGGGGTATGCGCCCGCGGTTCGTCGGACGGCTCGGGATCGCCGACGTCGTCACGGTGGCGAACGCGATCCTGGGGTTTCTCGCCATCGCCGCCGCGACGGTCGAGCCCCGCCTCGCGGCCCGCCTCGTCCTGCTCGCGGGCATCGGCGACGGACTCGACGGCGTGTTCGCCCGCCGGTTCGGGGGGACGCCCGTGGGCGAATACCTCGACGCGCTGTCGGACGTGGTCGCGTTCGGCGCCGCGCCCGCCGCGGTCGTCTCGGCGTACGCGGTCGACGCCTGGGGACTGTCGACGACATCGCTCTCCCCCCGGCTCGCCGTGGCCGTCGTCGTGCCGGCGGTGTTCGTCGGGATGGTCGTCGTCCGCCTGGGACTGTACACGGCCTACGACGCCGGGGACCACCACACCGGCGGCGTCCCGAGCACGCTCGCCGCGACGGTGCTCGCGGCGGTCGTCCTCGCGGGCGTGGGGAACGCCGGGTCGTTCGCCGGCGTGAACGACGCCACGCTGCTCGTCGCCGGGACGGCCGTCCTGTCGTACCTCATGGTCACGACGACGACATACCCGGACCTGCTCGCCCGCGACGCGTTCCTCATGGGCGCCGTCCAGGGGCTCGCCGTCCTCTTCCCGAACGTCGCGGGACGCGCCTTTCCGTACGCCGTCCTCACTCTCGCGCTCGCGTACCTCCTCCTCTCGCCGCGGTTCTACTGGCGCCCCGAGGGCCGGGAGACCGGGGAGTCGGACGGAACCGCCCGGGCCGAAGGGAAACGCTGAATAGGCGTTCCGACCGAACTCGCAGGTATGGAAGACGGGGACGACGCGGACGCCGACGACGAAACCGCCGTCGAGGAGCCGGCGGACGCGACGCTCGCCGACCACCTCGACGCAGCGGCCGACGCCCTCGCGGACGAGGACGACGCCGGCACGATCGACGCCGCCCTGTCCGAACTGTCGGCGGCGATCGAACTCGCGGAGACCGAGGCCGACCTCGACGACATCGAGGCGGGCATCGACGAGGTCGCGGCGGCGCTCGAGGACGCCGAGTTCCCCGAGCCGGGGGACGACGAGGACGACCCCCGGGAGGAACTCGAAACACGCCTCTCGGGGCTCCGGGACGACGTCGAGGCGGCCAGAGGTCCCTACGCCGCGGACGCGATCGGGGCGATCGAAGACGCGAGCGGGACGGTCGCGGACACGCGCTGGACGGCCGACGGTGAGGACGACGTGACGGCGGCCGTCGGGGCGTTCCTCGACGCCGCGGGCGACGCGCTCGGGGAGTCCTTCGAAGCGCCCGCGAGCGTCGCGGAAAGCGAGGGCGCGCTCGAATCGGTCTCTGCGGCGGTCGAGGCCGCCGACCTCGACCCCGACGCGGACGCGGCGACGATCGGGGCGCTGGTCGCGGCGACCGACGACCTCGCCGCGAGCCTGGAGGACGCCCAGGAGTGGGACGACCTCACGACGGTCGAACAGTTAGAGGCGGAGGGCTTCTACGACGTGCTCGACCACCGCAAGGACTTCCCGCCGGAGTGGCACGCGCTCAAGGTCCACGAGAAGCGCGGGAACGCCGAGATGGTCCTGCTGGCCCTGGAGAAACTCGGGTCGGAATTCATGGAGGAACACTGCCTGGAGGCGCTCGCGCGGATGGGGCCCGAGGAGGCGATCGACCCGATGCTCCAGCGCGCGAACCGCCGCGACAAGGACGCGATCCGGATCCTGGGGAAGATCGGCTCCGAGGAAGCCCTCGGAACCATCGAGGAGTACGCCGGGCCGGACGCCGACGACGCCCTGCGCCGGGTCGCGCTGAAGGCTGTCGGCGAGATCGGCTCCCGGGAGTCGACCGAAACCGTCGCCCAGGGGCTGGCGGCCGACTCCGAGAGCGTGCGGAGTCGGGCGGCGCGGGCGCTGGGCCTGATCGGCGACGCGCGGGCGGTCGACCCCCTCGCTGAGACGCTCGCGGCGGACGACTCCCACACCGTCCGGGCGAGCGCGGCGTGGGCGCTCGTCCAGATCGGCACCGAGCGCGCCCTGGAGGAGGCAAGCGAGTACGCCGACGACCGGTCGGCGCTGGTCCGGGCGGAGGCGGAGACGGCCGCCGAGGCGATCGGGACGATGGCCGCTTAACAGTGGCCCTTACAGAAGCTCGGCCACGAACTGCATCGCGAACGCGACGGCGATCATGACGGCACCGAGCCGGCCGGCGAGGCTGTACTGCTGGACCTCGCTCGGCGAGACCTGGATGTTCCAGTTGTCCCACTCCTTCTCGTAGGTGACGTAGCTCGGCAGCTGGAAGAACTCGACGAACAGGAGCAGGCCGCCGATCGTCCCGACGGCGTGGCCCGCCAGCGCGACGAGCATCGCGTACTCAACCATAGTCCCAGAGCCGCGCGTCCGGGACTAAAACCCACCGAAGCGCCGTTTCGCGGGTGCCCCTGGCGCCACGGGAGCCCCGATTCGGCACGAACGCTTTTCCCCGTGGCGCGTGAAGACGGAACGATGCGCTCGGTACGGAAAGGGCTGCGCGCCGGCGAGCTCGAGAAGGGCCTGTACGACAGGCTGGAGTGTGCCGCGTGCGGGAAGACACTCTCGACGCACGACGACCCGGACGTCCTGGGCGTCGTGAGGGAGTGTCCGGACTGCGGGCGCGAGTGGGAAGAGATCACGTGACGGACACGGCGGTCCCCGGGGGGCACACCCCGCGGGCAGGCGGTCGATCGGGGCGAACCGGGAACGGCCGGCCGGCACAAATCAACGCTTATGAGGGTGCGATCCGAAGCCCGGGACACGAAATCGCATGAATCCATGGATCGCAATCGGGGCGCTCGCGCTCGTCGCGGTGGCCATCCCGCTCGGGATGATGGCGGCGTCGTGGCTGCTCCGCCCGACGGTGCCCGAGCAGGGGAAAAGCGCCACCTACGAGTCCGGCGAGGTCCCCACCGACAGCCCGCGGGGGTTCAAGTTCAACATCCAGTACTACATGGTCGCCCTGCTGTTCGTCGTGTTCGACATCGAGACCGTCCTCATCTTCCCCTGGACCGTCGTCTACGAGGACGCCGTCACGGACGTCGGACTCGTCGCGGCACTGGCGCCGATGCTCGTGTTCATCGGGGTACTGGTCGTCGGGCTGGTCTGGGCGTGGCGTAACGGCGCCGTCCAGTGGATCCGGAACCCCGACCGGGCCCGGCGGGAGGTCAACCAATGAGCAGCGACACACCCACCGGCGCGATCGCCGGTAGCGACGAGGCACAGGCCGCCACCCGGGAGGCCCGGATAGGCGAAGGACTCGACGACCGGTTCAACTCCAGGCTCCGGGAGGCGTTCGGCTCATCGCCCTTCATCCTCACCAAGTTCGACCAGTTCATGAACTGGGTGCGGGGCTCCTCGATGTTCCTGCTCCAGTTCGGGATCGCCTGTTGCTCGATCGAGATGATGCACACCTTCGCGGTGAAACACGACCTCGATCGCTTCGGCGCGGGCGTCCCCCGTGCCTCGCCGCGGCAGGCCGACCTCATCATCGTCCCCGGGACGATCGTCTCGAAGTTCGCCCCCCGGATGAAGCGCGTGTACGACCAGATGCCCGAGCCGAAGTTCGTCGTCGGGATGGGCTCCTGTACGATCTCCGGCGGGCCCTTCCAGGAGGGGTACAACGTCGTGAAGGGCGCCGAGGAGGTCATCCCCGTCGACATCCACGTCCCGGGATGTCCGCCCCGCCCCGAGGCGCTGATCTACGGGATCGCCAAGCTCCAGGAGCGCATCGCGACCGGCGAGTCCTCGCCGGTCGTCGTCAAACCCTACGAGCTCGAGGAGTTCGGCGACCTCGAACGCGACGAGGTGGTACAGAAACTCGCGGACCAGATCGACGAGGACGACCTCGTCATGCGGTACAACTGGGCCGATTCGCCATAACAATGAGCCTGGAACAACCCGAACGACCCGGCGTCGACATCGAGCCACTCGAAGCCGTCGGTGCGACCGAAGACGGGCTGGACTACGACGAGCTCGCGGACCTGCTCGGCGACCGCGTGCTCGACCGGGAGGAACACCTCAACGCCGAGGGGTTCGTGATCGGCCCCGACCAGGTGCAGGACGTCCTCTCGACGCTCCGCCAGGAGGCGGGGTTCGATCACCTCTCCTGCGTGACCGCCCAGGAGTACGAGGATCGCTACGAGTCGATCTACCACCTCAAGAAGTACACCGACCCCACCCAGGAGCTGTCGGTGGTCGTCCCGTCGCCCAGAAACGACCCCCGCAACGAGAGCGCCGAGCCGGTGTTCAGGACGGCGGACTGGCACGAACGGGAGGCCTACGACCTCGTGGGGGTCGACTACGAGGGCCACCCCGACCTCCGCCGGATCCTCCTGCCGGAAACCTGGCAGGGCCACCCCCTCTCGAAGGATTACGATCAGGACAAGCCCCAGATCGTCCCACTCCGGGAGCACGCCAACCCCATCCAGGAGGACCACCGCGGCGAAGGCTCGGACGCCGACACGATGTTCCTCAACATCGGCCCCCACCACCCCGCGACCCACGGCGTCCTCCACCTCAAGGCGACGCTCGACGGCGAGCAGGTCGCCGACGTCGAATCCGACATCGGCTACCTCCACCGGTGTGAGGAGCAGATGGCCCAGCAGGGCACGTATCGCCACCAGATCATGCCCTACCCCGACCGGTGGGACTACATCTCCGCCGGCCTGCTCAACGAGTGGGCCTACGCCCGGGCCGCCGAGGACCTCGCGGACATCGAGGTTCCCGAGTACGCCCAGGTCATCCGGACGATGGGCGCGGAGCTGTGCCGGATCGCCGCCCACCTGCTCGCGCTCGGCACGTTCGCGCTGGACGTGTACGGCGACTTCACCGCCATCTTCATGTACACCATCCGGGACCGCGAGAAGGTCCAGGACATCCTCGAGGACCTCACCGGCCAGCGCCTGATGTTCAACTACTTCCGGCTGGGCGGGGTCGTGTGGGACCTCCCGGAGCCCCGCGAGGAGTTCTTCCAGAAGGTCCGGGACTTCCTCGACGACGTCCCCCGCCGGATGGAGGAGTACCACGACCTCGTCACCGGTAACGAGATCTTCCAGCTCCGGTGCGTGGACACGGGAGTCCTCGACCCCGAAACCGCCAAGCAGTACGGCGCGACCGGTCCGGTCGCCCGCGCCTCCGGGATCGACTACGACCTCCGCCGGGACGACCCCTACGGCTACTACCCGAACCTGGACTGGGACGTCGTCACCCGGGACGGCTGTGACAACTACGCCCGCGTCCTGACGAGGATGCAGGAGGTCGAGCAGTCCGCCCGGATCATCGAGCAGTGTGTCGACCTGCTGGAAGACTGGCCCGAGGACGAACGCACGATCCAGGCGAACGTCCCGCGGACGATCAAGCCGCCCGAGGACGCCGAGGTGTACCGCGCCGTCGAGGGTGCGAAGGGCGAACTCGGCATCTACATCCGGTCGGACGGTACCCAGAAGCCCGCCCGGTTCAAGATTCGCAGTCCGTGTTTCTCGAACCTGCAGACGCTCCCGGAGATGTCCGAGGGCGATCTCGTCGCCGACCTGATCGCGGCGCTGGGTAGTCTCGACATCGTGCTGGGGGAGGTGGACCGGTGACGTTCGTTCCGCTGGCAGGCGAGACGCCCCTCCCGGACACGCTGGTCGACCTCCTCGGCCTGGGGGAGTTCGGCGTCGCCGGCGAGTTCCTGGCCGCGTTCGTCGCCTCCGCCGCCCTCGGGACCGTGCTGCTTGGAATCGTCGCCGTCTCCGGCATCTGGGGCAAGCGCAAGATCACCGCCGCCTTCACGGACCGGATCGCGGTGAATCGCGTCGGCCCGTTCGGGCTCCTCATCATCGTCGCGGACGCCGTCAGGCTGCTCTCGAAGGAACTCATCATCCCCGACGGCGCCGACCGCCCGGCGTACGACCTAGCGCCGATGATCGTGCCGTTCTCGGCGCTTCTGGGCTTCGCGGTGATCCCGATGGCCCCCGGTCTCCAGATCGCCGATCCCGAGACCGGGCTCGCGTACCTGTTTGCCGTCGCATCGATCGCCTCTATCGGGCTCGTTATGGGAGGGTACGCCTCCAACAACAAGTACTCCTTCCTCGGTGGGTTGCGCGCGGTCGCACAGAACATCGCCTACGAGATTCCCCTCGTCCTCACGGCGGCGGCGGTCGTGATCTTCACCGGAACCTTACAGTTGAGCGAGATCGTCGCCCAACAGCAGGAGGCGCTCCTGACCGTCGGCGGCGTCACGATCAACTCCTGGTTCGCGTTCGTCAACCCCTTCGGGTTCGTCCTGTTCCTCGCGGCGAACCTCGCCGAGGTGGGGCGCAACCCCTTCGATATCCCCGAGGCGCCGACCGAGATCGTCGCGGGCTACCAGACCGAGTACGGGTCGGTGTACTTCGTGCTCTTCTACCTGGGGGAGTTCCTGCACATCTTCCTCGGCGGCGCGATCGTCGCGACCGTGTTCCTGGGTGGCTTTGCAGCCCCCATCTCGGCGCTCTCGTTCATCCCGGGGATCGTCTGGTTCCTCGCGAAGATGCTCTCGGTCTACCTGTTCACCCAGTGGGCGCGGTCGGCGGTGCCCCGGGTGCGCATCGACCAACTCATCACGATCGGCTGGAAGGGCATGCTCGTCCTCTCCTTTGCCAACCTGCTCCTCACGGCAGTCATCGTGGGGGTGATCGCATGATCGGCATCCTGAAATCGATGACCACGACCCTGAAGCACGCACTGGACGGGGAGACGTTCACGGTGGAGTACCCCGACGAGGCGCCCGAGGTGTCGCCCCGGTTCCGGGGAGTCCACAAGTTCTCACAGGAGCGGTGCATCTGGTGTCGCCAGTGTGAGAACGTCTGCCCGAACGACACCATCGAGATCAAGATGGACGAGAAGCGAAACGGCGAGGAGTACAACCTCCACATCGGCCAGTGCATCTACTGCCGGCTGTGCGAGGAGGTCTGCCCCGTCGACGCGATCGTCCTCACCGAACAGTTCGAGTTCACCGGCGACACCAAGGACGACCTCGTGTACAACAAGGAGCAACTGAAGAACGTCCCCTGGTACAAGGACATGGACCCCCTCGCTTCCCGGGAGCCCGACCGCGGTGCCTGGGTCGGCGAGGGCGAGGGCGAAGTCGACTACCAGTAGGCCGGGCGACCGAGCGCCCCGATCAGTTCCCGGAGGTGGGGGTCGGCGTCGGGTTGCCGACCTCGACGAACCCGACCATTCCGTTTTCCCCGCTGTTCTCGTGGGGGATACAGACGTACCGGTAGAAACCCCGCGTCTCGAAGGTGTGGCTGTACGTCTCGCCGGGTTCGATCGCGCCAGCGCGCGCGCCGCCGTTCCAGTCCGACCGGGCCACCGACTCCGAATCGAATCCGCCGGAAGCGAAGTACGCCGCACCCTCCGGGAACGACGACTGGTCAGCCGTGACGGTGTGGGTGAGGCTCCCCTCGTTGACCCACTCGACGGTGTCACCCGGGTCGATCGCGAGCCCGTTGGGATCGAAACTGCGGTCGTCCGTCATCCGGACCGTCTCCTCGGGGCTCGGCGGCGTCGGCGATTCCGTCGCCGTCCGCGTTTCCGTCGGGTCCGGCGTGGCGGTTTCGGGGGACGTCGAGGTGGGCGTCGAGTCCCCGCCGCCCCCGAAACAGCCCGCCAGGGCGACCGCGGCGCTCGACGCGACGCCGAGGACGGCCCGCCGGGTGACGCGACGCTCGCTCCGGGTCGTAGAATCGTCCCGTGACATGCCAACACGCTGGCCGCGCCGGGGCATAAGTCTTGTATCTTCGCCCGGCGGCGGTTCCCCAGGACCGTACGGGATCAGTCCATCTCGCCGTCCCGCTCGACGACCTCGGCGGGCACGACGTCGACGTTCGCCATCCGGTCGCCCTCCTCGACGCGCATCACGATCACGCCCAGGGTGTTCCGGCCGACGACCGAGACGTCCTCGACGGGCGTGCGCATGATCTGTCCGGACTCGGTCATCCCGAGGAGGTGATCGCCCCGGCAGACCGTCTCGATCGAGCAGACGGGGCCGTTTCGGTCGTCGGTCTTGATGTCGATCAGCCCCTTGCCGTTGCGCGACTGGACGCGGTAGGCGTCGATCTCGGTGCGCTTCCCGTAGCCGTTTTTCGTCACCGTGAGCGTCCACTCGCTGTCGGGGCCGACGGCGGCGACGCCGACGACGCCGTCGTCGCCCTCCAGGCTGATCCCGTGGACTCCCCGGGCGTTCCGGCCCATCGACCGGACCTCGGTTTCCGAAAAGCGGATCGACATGCCCTCGCGGGTGGCGATCACGAGGTCCTGGTTCCCGTCGGTCATGACGACGTCGACGAGCTCGTCGCCGTCCTCGAGTTTCGTCGCGATGATCCCCGTCGAGAGGATGTTCTCGAACGCGGAGACTGGGGTGCGCTTGACGTAGCCCTGCCGGGTGACGGTCGTGAGGTAGGCCCCGGCGTCGAGGTCGTCGGTGGCGACGACGGACTCGATCTCCTCGCCGTCGGCGAGATCGAGGACGTTCACCGCCGAGGTGCCCCGCGCCGTCCGGCCCATCTCGGGGACGTCGTACACCTTCAGGCGGTACACCTGGCCGTGGTTGGTGAAACAGAGGAGGTAGTCGTGGGTGTTGGCCTGGAACACCGTCGAGACGCGGTCGCCCTCCTTGGGATCGGCGCCGATGATCCCCTTGCCGCCGCGGTTCTGGGCGCGGAACTCGCTCAGGGGTGTGCGCTTGATGTAGTCGTCCTCGGTGACGACCACGACCACGTCCTCCTCGGGGATGAGGTCCTCCCGGCGGCGCGTGCCCGATCCTTCCTCGATGGTCGTGCGGCGCTCGTCGCCGTACTCGGCTTTCATCTCGCGGAGTTCGTCCTCGATGACTGCGAGCAGTTCGGACTCGTCGGCCAGGATCGCCTCCAGGCGCTCGATCCGGTCGGTGACGTCGGCGTACTCGGCCTCGATCTCGTCGGCCTCCATCGCGGTGAGGCTGCCGAGTTGCATCCGGACGATGTGTTCGGCCTGGGCCTCGGAGAACGCGAAGCCCGCTTCGAGCGCGGCCTTCGCCGCGTCTCGGTCCGCGGCGTTCCGGATGGCTTCGACGACGTCGTCGACGTTCTCCAGCGCCCGCAGGCGCCCTTCGAGGATGTGGGCACGGTCCTCGGCCTCCTGCAGTTCGTGCTCCGACCGGCGGCGCACGACCTCCTTGCGGTGATCGATGTAGTGCGCCAGCGTCTCCTTGAGGTCGAGCACCTCCGGCTGGCCGTCGACCAGGGCGAGGTTGATGACGCCGAACGTGCGCTCGAAGACGCGTTCGAGGAGCTGGTTCTCGACGACGTCGGTGTTGGCGCCGCGCTTCAGGTCGATGACGACCCGGATGCCGTCCCGGTCGGACTCGTCGCGGAGGTCGGAGATTCCCTCAATCTCGCCCTCGTTGACGAAGTCGGCGATCTTCTCGACCATCCGTGACTTGTTCGCCTGGAAGGGAATCTCGTTCACCACGATCCGGTCGCCGCCCCGGTCGCGCTCCTCGATGTCGTAGTCGGCCCGCACCCGAATCCGACCCCGCCCCGTCTCGTAGGCGGAGTAGATCGGGTCCCGGCCGACGATGGTGGCGCCGGTCGGGAAGTCCGGGCCCTTGATCGGGCCGGGGCTCTCGGGGTGGTGGACCAGGTCCATCACGTCACAGTCGGGGTTCTCGATGACGTGGATCGCGGCCTCGACGACCTCGCCCAGGTTGTGGGGCGGGACGTTCGTGCTCATCCCCACCGCGATCCCCGAGGAGCCGTTCACGAGGAGTCCGGGCACCTTCGCGGGCAGGACGGTCGGCTCCTCCAGGCGGTCGTCGTAGTTGGGCTCGAAGTCGACGGTCTCCTTGTCGATGTCGGCCAGGAACTCCTCGGCGATGGGGGCCATCCGGGCCTCGGTGTAGCGCATCGCCGCCGGCGGGTCGCCGTCGACGGAGCCGAAGTTGCCCTGGCCGTCGACCAGTGGATAACGCATCGAGAAGTCCTGGGCCATCCTGACGAGGGTGTCGTAGATGGCGGAGTCGCCGTGGGGGTGGAAATCCCCCATCGTCTCGCCGACGATCGAGGAGGACTTCCGGTGGCCCGACCCACTGGTGACGCCGGCGCGGTGCATCGCGTACAGCACGCGCCGGTGGACGGGCTTGAGGCCGTCCCGGACGTCCGGCAGGGCGCGCCCCGCGATGACGCTCATCGCGTAGTCGATGTAGGACTGCTCCATCTCCTCCTCGACCCGGACGTCCTCGATGCGATCCGCGAGGTCGGTCGGCGTGTCGGGTACGTCCGAACTCATGCGTGTCCGTGAGTCGTGTGTGGTGAGTGTAGCGCGGTCATGGTTTCAGATGTCGACCCAGTCGGCCTCGTCGGCGTGGTCCTGGATGAACCGCTTTCGCGGTTCGACCGCGTCGCCCATCAGGATCGAGAACATCCTGTCGGCCTCCGCGGCGTCCTCCAGTCGGACCCGCTTCAGGTACCGCCGCTCGGGGTCCATCGTCGTGTCCCAGAGCTGGGTGGGGTTCATCTCGCCCAAGCCCTTGAACCGCTGGACCTGCGAGGGATTGCCGTCGGCGACCTCCTCAACGATCCGGTCGCGCTCCTCGTCGGTCATCGCGTCGTAGGTTTCGCCGCGGTACTTGACCCGGTACAGCGGCGGTTTCGTCGCGTACACGTGGCCGTTCTCGATCAGCGGGCGCATGTGGCGGTAGAAGAAGGTGAGAAGCAGCGTCCTGATGTGGGCTCCGTCGACGTCGGCGTCGGTCATTATCAAAATTTTGTCATATCTTAGTTTCCCGATGTCGAACTCGTCGCCGATCCCCGTGCCGATCGCGCGGATCATCGCCCGGATCTCGTCGTTCTCCAGGATCCGGTCGAGGCGGTGTTTCTCGACGTTCAGGATCTTGCCCTTGATCGGGAGCACGGCCTGGAAGGCGCGATCCCGAGCTTGCTTGGCACTCCCGCCGGCGCTGTCTCCCTCCACGATGAACAGCTCCGCCTCGGCGGGGTCGCGGGTCTGGCAGTCCGCCAGCTTCCCGGGGAGCGTCGTCGAGGACAGCGCGTTCTTCCGGCGGGTGAGCTCTTCGGCCTTCTTCGCGGCCTTCCTCGCCTTCGCGGCCTGGACGGCCTTGTCGACGACCGCCTCGGCGGTGTCGGGGTTCTCCTCGAAGTACGTCGAGACCCCCGTGTGCATCGCCGACTCGACGATCCCCCGGACCTCGGAGTTTCCGAGTTTGGTCTTGGTCTGGCCCTCGAACTGCGGGTCGGGGTGTTTGACCGACACGACCGCGGTGAGGCCCTCGCGGATGTCCTCGCCTGTCAGGTTCTCATCGAGGTCCGAGAGGAGATCGTGATCCGTCGCGTAGTCGTTCACACACCGCGTGAGTGCCGTCTTGAACCCCGTGAGGTGTGCGCCGCCCTCGCGGGTGTTGATGTTGTTCGCGAAGGAGTGGATCGACCCCTGGAGGTCCTCGGTGGCCTGCATCGCCACCTCGACCCTGATCCCCTCGCTCTCGTCTTCGATGTAGATCACGTCCGAGTGCAGCGGGTTGCGGGACTCGTTCAAGTACTCGACGAACTCCCGGATGCCGCCCTCGTACTCGAAGACATCCCGGTCGCCGCTTCGCTCGTCCTCGATGACGATCCTGACGCCGGGGTTGAGGAAGGCGAGCTCGCGCAGCCGGGAGGCCAGCGTGGAGTACTCGAAGGTCGTCGTCTCGAAAATCTCGCCGTCGGGCCAAAAGCGGATCGCGGTTCCCGTCTCGCCCGGCGGGCCGCCCTCCGCCCCGGAACCCGGGCTCTCGCCCGCGTCCGGACGGCCGGGATCGTCGACGTGTTCCAGCCCGTCGGGCACCCCGCGCTCGAAGGACTCGCGCCACACGCCGCCGTTCCGGCGCACCTCGACCTCCAGGCGTTCGGAGAGGGCGTTGACGACCGAGACGCCGACGCCGTGCAGGCCACCGGACACCTGGTAGGACTCCTTGTCGAACTTCCCGCCGGCGTGCAGCGTCGTGAGAATCACCTCGACCGCCGGACGGTCGTACTCGGCGTGGGTGTCGACCGGGATGCCCCGGCCGTCGTCCACGACGCTCACCGAACCGTCGTCGTGGAGCCGTACCTCGATCTCGTCGCAGTAGCCGGCCATCGCCTCGTCGATCGAGTTGTCCACGACCTCCTCGACGAGGTGGTGGAGGCCCCCCGCGTCGGTCGACCCGATGTACATGGCCGGGCGCTTGCGGACCGCCTCGAGTCCTTCGAGGACCTGAATGTGGCCGGCTCCGTACTCGCTCCGTTCGGACATGAGAACTTACCATGTGTAGTGCCCCACGGGTGTTAAATTTGTGCATGTGCGCGCGGGCGCGCGTGGCACGAGCGTCAGCGCCACGTCAGACGCCCGGCTGACGGGGGCCGTACCGGCGATCGATCGTCCCACGGGGTGGCAAAAATACGCGTGAGGGCTCTACTTTCACCGCGGTACCGGTGGCGTTTTAACCCCGCCTTCAGTAGGGTATGGAAATGTCGTTCCAGTCGACCCTCGGGGAGGGAGACGTCGCGGACGAACTGGCCGAGAGCCAGCGCCAGATCTCCATCGCCGAGTTCTTCGAGAAGAACAAGCAGATGCTCGGGTTCGACTCGGAGGCCCGGGCGCTGGTCACGGCGGTCAAAGAAGCCGTGGATAACGCGCTCGACGCGACGCAAGAAGCCGGGTTTCTCCCGGACGTGTACGTCGAAATCAAGGAGGAGGGCGATTACTACACGCTGATCGTCGAGGACAACGGTCCCGGAATAACGAAGGACCAGATCCCGAGCATCTTCGGGAAGCTCCTGTACGGGTCGCGGTTTCACAAACGTGAGCAAAACCGCGGTCAACAGGGGATAGGGATCTCCGCGGCGGTGATGTACGCCCAGCTCACCTCGGGGACGCCGGCGAAGATCACGAGCCGAACCCCCTCCAGGGACGCCGCCCAGTACTTCGAGCTGATCATCGACACCGAGAGCAACGAGCCCGACATCAAGACCGAGGAGGAGACGACCTGGGAGCGCCCCCACGGCACGCGCATCGAGCTCCGGATGGAGGCGAACATGCGTGCCCGCCGGCAACTGCACGACTACATCACCCACACCGCCGTGGTCAACCCCCACGCCCGGATCGAACTGGTCGAACCCGACGCCGAGTTCAAGTTCGACCGCGCGACCGACGAACTCCCCGCCGAAACCGAGGAGATCCGACCCCACCCCCACGGCGTCGAACTCGGGACCGTCATCAAGATGCTCGGCGACACCGAGTCCTATTCGCTGTCGGGGTTCCTGCAGGGGGAGTTCACACGCGTCGGCGGCAAAACGGCGGCGACCATCCTCGACGCGTTCCGGGACCGGCACTTCGGCCGCGAGATGGGGTGGTACCCGCCCCGGGGGAGTGCCGACGCTGATCTCGAAGCCGATGTCGTCGACGCGGTCGCGAACAAGCCCGCCGACGCGACCGCGGCGTTCGCAAAGCGGGTGACCGAACGCGTCGAGGCCGACGCCCCGGTGACTCGCTCCGCGCTCGTGGGGATCGTCGGGGAGGTCGGCGACGCCATCGAGGCGGAGTTCGACACCGTCTTCGGCGCGACGGTCCGGGAGAAGGCGACGGCGGCCGCGTGGGACGCGCTGACCGCCGACCGGGCGGGACGGCTGTACGACCTCGTAGACGACGTCACGACCGACCGCAAGGACGACGCGGTCCTCCGGGGGTTCGTCGACCGGCTCGCCCCGAAGTTCGACGAGGCCGACCGGGACCGCGCCACCCGGGACCGGCTCCGGGAGTTCGTCGACCGCGCCGCCGACATGACCGAGGAGCGCGACGATGCCACGTTCGGCGACACGTCCCGGGAGAACGTGGTCGAGGCGCTGTGGTCGTCTATGGGGACTGTCCCCGACGATCTTCCGAACGTCGGCAATGTCGCGGGTGACCGTGACGCCGCGGCCGACTTCGTCGACGCCATGCGGTCGATCGACGTGATGGCGCCCCCCACCGACTGTCTCTCGCCGATCCGGGCGGAGCTGATCGAGGAAGGGTTACGGAAGGAGTTCGACGCCGACTTCTACGCCGCGGAGACCCGCGACGCCGAGGTCCACGGCGGCGACCCGTTCATCGTCGAGGCCGGCATCGCGTACGGCGGCGAACTCGAGGACGGCGAGGCCGACCTGATGCGCTTCGCCAACCGCGTTCCCCTCGTATACCAGCGCGGGGCGTGTGCGATCACCGACGTCGTCCGGGGGATCGACTGGCGCAACTACGAGCTCGACCAGCCTGGCGGCAGCGGAACCCCCGCCGGCCCCGTCGTACTCCTGGTCCACGTCGCCTCCACGAACGTCCCCTTCACCAGCGAGTCCAAGGACGCCGTCGCGAACGTCCCCGAGATCGAAAAGGAGATCGAACTCGCCGTCCGGGAGGCCGCCCGCGACCTGAAGTCCCACCTCAAGAAGCGGCGCTCCCTGGAGAAGCGCCGGCGCAAGCAGACCGTCATCGCCGATATCCTCCCGAAGATGGGCGAGAAGCTGGCTGCGGTCACCGGGCGACCGAACCCGGACGTCGACGTCGCGCTGGCGCGGATCATGAACAACGTGCTCGTCTCCCGGGCGCGGGAGAACGGGACGGTCGAGCTGACCGTCGAGAACAACACTGACGCCGGCGTCGAACTCGACGTGACCGAGATCGTCTCCGCCGAGCCGGCCGACCTCTCGGCGGGCACGGCAGTCGAGATGGACGGCGAGTGGTTCGTGAAGTGGGGACCGGACGTGGGGTCGGGCGAGGAGGCGACGCTCTCCTACCGGGTTGACGACGGCGCCTCCGTGGACGTGACCGTCGACGGGATCCCGGCCGAGAAGCTGACCGTGGAGGACTGACATGAGCACCGACACCCCGACACAGGACGAGACGGCGCGCGCACAGCTGATCGACCTCGCCGCGGAGATGTACGACCAGTTCGCCGACGGGGAGATCCCCCGGATGACGCTTCCGACCCGAAGCAAGACCAACATCGAGTACGACGAGGACGAGGACGTGTGGGTGTACGGCGACCGCACGACGACCCGGAGCGCGAACACGGTGAGTGGCGCCCGGAAACTCCTGAAAGCCGCCTACACCATCGAGTTCCTCGCGAACCAGCTCAAGGAGGACCGCTCCTCGACGCTCCGGGAGCTGTACTACCTCTCCGAATCCTGGGACGAGGAGGAGGCGCAGTTCACGAGCCAGGACGAGTCCAACGGGCTCATCGAGGACCTGGAGATCGTCTCGGGAGTGAAACGCGAGGACTTCCACATGCGCCCCGAGGAGTCGGGCGCGACCGTGATCGGGCCCCTGGAGATCATCGAGCAGACCAGGCGGGGTGAACGCGAGATCCACTGCCAGGAGGACGTCGGCGAGGGTGGGTACCAGATCCCGAACAATCCCGACCAGATCGAGTTCGTCGACTCGACTGCCGCGTTCGTCCTCGCCGTGGAGACCGGCGGGATGCGGGACCGCCTGGTCGAGAACGGCTTCGACACGGCCCACGACGCCCTGATCGTCCACCTGAAGGGCCAGCCCGCCCGCGCGACCCGCCGGCTGGTGAAGCGCCTGCACGGCGAACTCGACCTGCCGATCACCGTCTTCACCGACGGCGACCCCTGGTCGTACCGCATCTTCGGCTCCGTCGCCTACGGCTCGATCAAGTCCGCGCACCTCTCCTCGTACCTCGCGACGCCGGCCGCGCGGTTCGTCGGCATCCAGCCCGCCGACATCGTGGCGTACGACCTCCCGACCGATCCCCTCGCCGACTCCGACCGGAACGCCCTGGAGAACGAACTCGAGGACCCCCGGTTCCAGTCCGACTACTGGACCGAGCAGATCGAACTCCAGCTCGACATCGACAAGAAGGCCGAACAGCAGGCGCTGGCCTCCCGGGGGCTCGATTTCGTGACCGACACGTACCTCCCGGAACGGCTGGGCGAGATGGGCGTGCTGTGACGGTTCAGCGCAGTTCGGTTTACCCGTCCTCGCCGACCCGGACGACCTGCAGGAGCGAGTACACCGGGACCCCCTCGATCTCCTCGATGCCCTGCTTGTCGACGATGACGACACACGCCATCGGTTTCCCGCCGGCGTCATCGATGGCCTCGATCGTCTCGGTCATCGTCGTCCCGCTGGTGACGATGTCGTCGACGACGTAACACTCCCGGCCGCGGATGCTCGCGAAGTTCCGCGAGAAGGAGCCCTGGACGTCGTCGAGGTCGCCCTCCTCGTCCCACTGGTGTTTCCGGGGGGCGTAGGTGGCGAGATCGGTGTCGAGTTCGCGCGCCACCGTCGTCGCCAGGGGCGCGCCGGCCTTCTCGATCCCGACCGTGAGATCGACGCCCTCGCCCTGCTTTTTGAGGAGGTCCGCCATCGCGGCCCCGGCGTGGTGCAGGCGGGTGCTGTCCCGCCCGAGCGTGCTCCAGTCGACGTGGATGTCGTGGGGCTGGCTCGGTTCGGTCGTCGGCTCCGTCCCGACGCCGCTCCGGCCCACGAGCCAGCTTGCGGTCTCCCGGGAGATGTTGAGTTCGTCGGCGATCTCGCCCTTGGTGTGGCCCTGCTCGGCCAGCTCGACCGCGTCGTCGATGAGCCCGTCGATGTTCTTCATGTCGCCTGGTTCGGATGCGGGCTTTATTGACGTTTCGCCGGACGTGGCGTCCGGGCCGGAACAGGACGGTCGCCCCGGGGCGAACGATCACGCCCCGGACCCGAGCACCGCCGCGAACGCCCGGTAGACGCCGAATCCGACCGCGATCGACGTGAACAGCGTGATCAGCCAGAACGCCAGGGTGACGCCGATCTTCCGCCGGGAGACGCCCGCCGACCCCCCCGCGAGGCCGCCCCCGATGATCCCCGAGATGATGATGTTGTTGAACGAGATGGGAATGCCGAGCGTGATCGCGGCCTGCGCGATGACAAAGCCCGGAACGAGGGCGGCGATCGACCGGCGGACGCCGAGTTCGGCGTACTCCCGGGAGGTCGCCTGGAGCAGGCGGGGCGCGCCCATCCACGCGCCCGCGAGGATGCCCGTCGCGCCGATCGCCAGGAGGACGATCGACGGCAGGTTCAGTTCGGCGGTGTAGAGGTTCTCCAGGGGCCCGGTCGCGAGGCCGACCTGGCTGCCGCCACTGGAGAACGCGACGACGCTGCCCAGGATGACCAGGAACGTCCGCACGCCCCGGTCGACGGACTCCTGTGTCCGGAGTCGGATGAACTGGAACGCCCCGGCGGCGACCGCGACCGTCGCGAGGACGACGACGGGAGCGACGCCGGCGACCTCCGGCGCGTCGACGACCATGGCGACGAACCCCGCGATCGACCCCTGGCTCTGCCCGGCCGGCGAGGGGATGACGCCGAGCTGGATGTTCGCGATGATCCCGCCCACGAGCGCCGCCAGCAACGGGACGCCGACAGTCTCGGGGATGTCGTCGCGGCGCAGTATCGTGGCGGTGAGGTATGCCAGTCCACCGGATACCGGCGGGACCAGCGCCCAGAAGAGCGCGATCTCGCGGTAGGTGCCGAAGGCCGGTTCACCGCCGAGTCCCAGCCCCACGCCGACCATCGCGCCGGTGGTCGCGAACGCGGCCGGGACGGGATACCCCGTGTAGACGCCGAACGCCATGAAGCCTGTCGCGGTGAGCAGGCCCGCGGTGGCGGCGAGCGACGTGATCGGTTCGCCCTTGATCAACCCGGAGCCGACGGTCTCGGAGATGGCGCCCCCCTGGGTGAGCGCGCCGAGCGCGGCGAGCACGCCGATGAGGAAGGCGGCCCGCATCGTCGAGATGGCGTTCGCGCCGATCGCCGGGGCGAAGGGCGGCGAGTTGCTGTTGGCCCCGAGCGCCCACGCCGTGACGAGACCGGTGCCCGTCGCGATGACGACGAGCGCCCAGAAGGTCACGCCTGCCATTGGGGGGCGTTGCACCCGGGGGTGGAAAAGGGTTCCCGACGGAACCGGCAGCGCCCCGCCACGTCGGCGTTCGCCCGACCGGCCGGCGAGCGATATAAATCCCCGGCGGCAGTTACGCCGGCATGGCCTCGCTTCCGGTCCAGGTGCTGTTCGGGATCTACCTGGGGGTTCTCACGGGCATCATCCCGGCGGTCGTCGCGTGGGTGCTCGGGTTCACGTTCAAGTATATCACCGGCGTGACCATCCCCGGGTTCGGCGTGGTCGTCCTCGGGGTCGCGCTCGCGGGCGTCAACGGCGGGCTGCTCGCGCTCACCGACCCGACGATCACGGACGCCCCCAACTCGGTCGCGCTGACCGTCGCCGTGCTGGTCGTGCTGATGCTCACCCTCTATGCCCACGCGAAGGGCGACCAGATGGGCGCGACCTTCCCGAGGCGGCTCTCCATTCGTGACCTCCGCGATCGGACGCTCTCGCGGGACGTGGTCGAACTCGTCGGCGGGCGCCGGCAGGTCCGGATCACCGTCGCCGGCGAGGTCGGCGACGTCGAGGGGTACCCGCCGCTCCCGCCGGACCTCCGCGCCGAGATCGGGTCGGGCGAGTGGGCCTTTCCCTCCGACCTCCCGATCGCGGAACTGGAGACGCGCCTCGCGGACACGCTCCGCACCGAGTTCGACCTCGCGGCGGTGTCGGTCCGGATCGACGAACGGGGTCACGCGTCCGTCGACGCCGCCGCCCCCGAGAGCGGCGTCTCGAAGCGCGTGCCGAGCGGGAAGCGCGCCGTCTCGGTGGGCGCGCTGCTCCCGACGGGGCTGGCGCGCGGCGACGTCGTCGCGCTGGCCCTGATGGACGATCCCGGCGGAAACGCCGGGGCGCGGGAGACGTGGATCGAGGGGACGGTCGTGAGCGCGGGGAGCGCGCCGGCGCGCGCGAAGTCGGACGCGGCCCCCGGCGGCGGCACGGCGACCGACGGCGGCGAGCCGGACTCGCCTCCACAGCCGCGCGCCCCGACGACCGACGGCGGCGAGGGCCGCCTGACGGTCGCGGTCGACCGGGACGACGCCCGTCGGCTCCTCCGGACGGATCGCGCCAGGGTGCTCGTCCGGTCCCGCGGGACGAGACACGAGTTCGAGCTCATCGCCCTGCTGCGCCGCGCAGGCAAGCGGTTCCGGCGCGTTCACGTCGGCGAGTCGAGCCCCCTCGCGGGGTCGACCCTCGGCGACGCGGGGCTGCGCGAGGCGTACGGCGTCGTCGCGCTCGCGGTCCGGAGCGATGGAACGTGGACGATCGCGCCCCGGGGAACGACGCGCCTCGCGGGTGGCGATGACCTGATCGTCGTCGGCGCCCGGGACGGCCTCGACCGGCTCGCGGGGGCGATCGGCTGATGGCCGCGCTCCTCCCGGAGGGCATGCTCCGCGCCCTCGCTCGGATCGTCGGGGTCGCCCTGCTCGCGGGGGGCGTGACGGCCCTCGTCGCCGTCGTCTACCGGTGGTACGCCCGCCTGCGCCTCCCCGTCGGGCTCGCCCTGCTCGTCGGCCTCGGAACCGTCGCGGCCTACCTCAACACGACCGCCGCGCTCGGGCTGGCCATCGACGAGGCCGACGGGCTCCTGCAGGTCAGCACGGCGGTTCGAAACGTCGCGACGTTCGCCGCCGCGGGAGCCGTCGCCGTCGCCGGGGGGCGCCTCGGCGACCGGGTGGGACGGGTCGTCTCCGTCGCCTCGGGCGTCCGCGAGTTCGACGACGAGCTCGGGCGGGTCGTCACCGCCGTCGGGCGGGCGATCGCCGTCGAACTCCCGGCGGAGATCGACGACATCGAGGGGTACGACCCGGAGCCCGGGGCGACCAAGGAGACGCTCGCGGGAAAGACGCTCCTCTTTCCCCGGGGGCTCACCGTGGCCGAACTCCGGGACCGGCTCGTGACCCGGCTCAAGGACGATTACGGCGTCGGCCACGTCGACCTCGACCTCGAGGACGACGGGTCCGTGTCCCACCTGGCACTCGGGCGGCGGGCGGCCGGGCTCGGGCCGACGCTCGCGCCGGGCACCGCGGCGGTCGCGATCCGCGCCGACCCGCCCTTCGCGGCGAGTTCGGGCGATCTCGTGCAGGTCTGGACCCGGGGCGAGGACTCCGCGTTCGTCTCGCTGGCGGAGTTCCGGACGAAACAGGGCGACGTCGTGACCCTCGCCCTCGACGAACTCGACGCCCGGGACCTCGATCCGGGTGACGAGTACCGGCTCGTGACGCTACCCGCGGGGGACCGGTTCGACCGCGAGTTCGCCGGGCTCCTCCGTGCCGCCGACGAGACGTTCGGCGTCGCCACGATCGGGACGGGAAGCCCGCTCGTCGGGGCGCCGGTGGCGGCCATCGACGCCACGGTCGTCGCGCTCCGGCCCGCGGAGGGGGCCGTCGAGGCGATCCCGCCCCGGGAGCGCACTCTCGGCGTCGGCGACACCGTCTACGTGGTCGCCAAACCGGAGACGCTGCGCCGGATCGACGCCGCCGCGGCCGGGGCGGAACCCTCTTGAAGCGGCGCGTCTCACCTCCGGACATGGAGTGGAAGCTGTTCGCCGACCTGGCGGAGGTGGCCGGCGAGCGCCGGGTCGAGGTTGACGCGGAGGCAGACACCGCAGGCGAGGCGCTCGACGCCCTGCTCGATGCGGTCCCGGCGCTGCGCGAGCGTGTCCTCGACGACTCGGGGGACCTCGCCGAGCACGTCAACCTGCTTCGCAACGGCGAGAACGTCGCCGGCGCCGAGGGCCTGGCGACGCCGGTCGATCCCGGCGACGAACTCGCCCTGTTCCCGCCGGTCAGCGGCGGGTAGGTCCATAGAAGGGGTCGTCAGGCCCAGGGCCGGGACTGCTCGGTGATCTCGCCCGCCAGCGACCGGCGCATCGTCGCGCCGGCGTCGCCCGTGTTCGCGAGCGCCCACATCAGTTTCACGTACGCCGTCCCGGGGAGGGTGTCCTCGGCTTCGACCACGCCCGCCTCCAGCAGGTCACGCCCGGTGTCGTACACCCGGTCGCAGACCCGTCCCTCGATGCATCCGCTGGTCATGACGACGGTCGTGCCCGCCTCGACCAGCTCCTCGATCCGGGGGATGAGGTCGGTGTTGACGTGGCCCAGCCCCGTCCCCTCGAGGACGATCCCCGACTTCCCCGCGCAGGCATCGAGTAGCGCCCCGTCCATGCCGGGGGAAAACTTCACGAGTTCCACCTCGGGATCGAGGTCGGGCGCGACGTCGAGGTCGGTCCCGCCGCGTTCCTCGTGCTCCCGGCGGAAGGAGACCCGGACGTCGTCTCCCCCGTCGGGCGCGCCGCCGACGGCGTAGTCGGCGACTCCGAGAGGGGCGCGTCCCACTGTCTCGAAGGCGTCCCGGCGGGAGGTGTGGTTCTTCCGTGTCCTCGTTCCACGGTGGAGCGCACACCGGTCGTCGGACTCGCTTTCGTGCATGCAGATCAGCACCTCCGCCGCGTCGGCTTTCGCGGCCTCGACGGCACAGACGGCGTTCATCACGTTGTCGGAGGAGGGGCGATCGGCGGAGCGCTGGCTCCCCGTCAGGACGACCGGGACCGGCGTGTCGAGCGCGAAGGCGAGCGCGGCGGCGGTGTACTGCATCGTGTCGGTGCCGTGCATGACGACGACGCCGTCGGCGCCGGCGTCGATCTCCTCGTGGACCGCCGCCGCGAGCTCCCGCCAGATGGCGGGGGTCATGTTCTCCGAGAGGATGTTCGCGACGACGCGACCGCGGTAGTTCGCGCGCCCCGCGAGGTCCGGCACCGCCCGCAGGACGTCCTCGGCGTCGAACTGTGCGGTGACGGCGCCGGTGCGGTAGTCGACCGTCGAGGCGATCGTGCCGCCGGTGGAGATGAGCGCGATCGTGGGCAGGTCGTCGTCGAACGCGATGGTGGAGGCCTCGCCGCCGCCGCCCGTCTCGCCGGGTTCGATCGCGTAGGCGTTCGATTCGAGCACTTCCGCTCGGGCGTCGTCGCGGTCGATCCCGACGTTGTACCCGCCGTCGAGTTTCAGGACGTAGTGATCGGGCGTGCTAGAGGGAAGGAGCACTCCCTCGTAGCTCGTCCCGGCGCGCTCGACGCGGACGCGATCCCCTGGTTGCATACCCGTGAGGCGGTCCCGAGCCGACTTGAAAGCTCCTCTCTGCCACGGGCCGTCTCCCCGCGCGAGGTCGCGACGGCGGTCGGGCTACGAATCGGCGAGCGCCCACTCCCCGCCCCCGTGTTCGATGACGCCCCGGCGTTCCAGGCGCCGGAGGTGGTCCTCGACGATGCCCGCGGGGACCCCGACCTCGTTCCCGATCTCGCCCGGCGTCCCCGCCCCGTCGGCCAGCGCCGACAGGATCTCCGTGTCGAGGGACGCATCGGAGTCGATCGCCTCGCCGAGCCGTTCCAGGACCGCCGCGATCCGGCCCTGGACCCATCGCTGGGCGAGCGAGAGCTCCCGTTCCAGGTTCTCGAGCTCGTCGAGCTCCTCGATCAGGTCCGACACCGGGGGCGCGTCGTCCGCCGTCCCCGACGTCGTGACGCCCGCGGCGTCGCCAGCCGCCCCGACGTCTCCCGCGTCGGTTCCGTCCGCCCCGACGTCACCAGCGTCGGCCGTCCCGACATCGCCGACGCCGCCGTCGGCCGCCTCGACGTCGCCCGCGTCGGTCGTCTCGACGTCGCCGGTCTCCGCCGGTTCGGCGTCGGCCTCGCCCGTCCCCTCGCGGACCGATCCGTGGGTCATCTCCACGGAGAGGTACTGGCACCGCGAGAGGTCGAGGCTGGGGCTCGCGGGGTAGGCGCTTTTCATCCCGAAGTCGTGGGGGGCGAGCGTGACCTCCAGGCGGATGTTCTCGGCGATGTGGAAGTACTTGCGGCGCTTCTCGTCGACGCGGCTCTCGATCAGGCCCGCCTCCTCCAGTTTCCGGAGGTGGTCGATCACGGCCTTCGGACTGACGCTCAGGTGCTCGGAGATTTCCGTGACGTAGCAGGGCTTGCGCGACAGCAGGCGGAGTATCCGCCTGCGGTTCTCGTTGCCCAGCAGGTCCAGAAGCGCGTTGGCGTCCATCCGATCACCGGGAGTTGTGTGCGAGCGAAGAAAAGGATGTCTGCTCGCGGGGTCCCGACACCGGTTTTCTGGACAGCCGGGAAACGCCGGCGTGACAGCGGGTGCGCGCTCTCGCGGCGCTCGTGCCGCGAGTGCGTCGCACAAGGGATGAGCGAGCGAACCGACGACGTCGGTGAGCGACTGGATCGGCTGGGGAGGTGTGTGGAGTGTCCGAGAGGATCGGAGAGAGTGGGTTCTAAACGAATCATCACGACGGGCGTTATCACGGCGGCGGACAGACGACTCCCGACGATCGGCGCTCGACCCACGACGATCCGGCGTACGATTCATGATACCGGGGGACGTACGTCGGGGTCGGGACCGGGAGAACACGGACGGGTACGAACGACCGGTGAGAGCACATGGGAACGGACGGTTCGACGGGC
>Ga0207719_100254_pt1 | contig 40197 bp, 37 predicted proteins | sample A23P1SouthBayCA_2_FD_187279 | JGI IMG/M metagenome (GOLD analysis project Ga0207719, IMG submission 187279) | Aerobic enrichment media microbial communities from Eden Landing Ponds, California, USA - A23 P3 (3) (SPAdes) | ecosystem: Environmental > Aquatic > Marine > Unclassified | place... | reverse complement strand
GGCCGGCAACTTCGCCGGCGGCGCCATCGGCGCGATCGTGCTCGCCTACGGGGGCGTGTTCGAGCCCCAGGCCGCGGCCGTGGCGGCCGACCTCGCACGACACGGCGTCTACGAGACCACCCGCCTCCAACTGTTTTTCAAGGGCGCGTTCGCCGGACTGGTGGTCGCCGGCGTCGTCTGGATGAACTTCGCCGCCCGGGACACCGTCACCCGGGTGCTCATTGTCTACCTGGCGTTCCTCGTCGTCCCGCTGGGCGACCTGTTTCACGTGGTCGTCTCGTTCACCGAGTCGGTGTACCTGATGCTGGTCGGCGATCTGGGGCTCGTGCTGGCGCTGACCGACTTCATCCTCCCGGTGTTGCTCGGCAACACGATCGGCGGGGTGGTGCTCGTGACGGTTGTGAACTACTACCAGACGAGCGAGCGGCGCCTCGAAACCGCGCGCTTCGAGAACGTCAGACAGCTGTCGATCCGGGAGTGGCTGGTCGGCAACCTCGCGGGGCGCTCGTACGTGCCCCTCGTCGACACCGTCGAGGACTTCGTCAGGGATCCCGACTCCTACCGGGTGCTGGTCCCCATCGCGAACCCCCGGACCGAGTCGGGGATCGTCGACCTGGCGTGCTCGGTGGCGAGTACCCGCGAGAAGGGGACCGTCCACGTCGTCCACGTCGTCCAGGCACCCGAGCAGGGCGGGCTGAGCGCCAGACAGAACCAGCGAACCCGGATCACCCGCGAGTCCGAGCGGCTGCTCGACGACGTGCGTCCGATCGGCGAAAACTACGACGTGAACTTCGAAACGTCGACCATCGTCACCCACCGCTCGTTCGAGGACATCTTCGACCGGGCGAACCGGACCCGACCGGACCTGGTGGTGATGGGCTGGGAGCGCAACGCGCTCTGGTCTTCGGCCCGTGCCGAGCGGCCACTCGACGAACTCACGAACCAGCTTCCCTGTGACTTCCTGGTCGTCAAAGAGCGCGGGCGGGACTTCTCTCGCCTGCTGTTACCGACCGCCGGCGGGCCGGACTCGGACCTGAGTGCCGAGGTCGCCCGGGCCCTCCGGGAGACCGTCGGCTCGGACGTCTCCCTGTTGCACGTCGTCGACGGCGCCGAGGAACGCGAGCGCGGGGAGGAGTTCCTCCGGGGGTGGGCCACGGACCACGACCTGGCGGACGCGACGCTGAACGTCGACGAGTCGGGAGACGTCGAGGAGGCGATCAAGCGCGCGGCCGACGGCCACACGACGGTGCTGATCGGGGCGACCGAGCAAGGGTTGCTCTCCCGCCTGGTCACGGATTCGCTGCACCTGAACGTCGTCGACGAGGTCGAGGGATCGGTGTTGCTCGCGGAACGACCCACGGATCGGTCGCTCCGCGAACGGCTGTTCGGCGGCGGCCGGCGGAACAAGTGAGGGACAGGTCTATTCGGCCGGAGGCCCGCTCGTGTGTCATGGCGACGGATCCACAGGAGTGTGGCCTGTGCGGCGAGCGACTGCTGAAGAAGGGCGTCTCGGGATACCCCCAGCGCGCCGGCCGCGTGTTCGAGATCGACGACCGCGAGGCGATCGACGCGATGGCGGGGACCAGCGAGCGACGGCGGGAGGGAGAGGCGGCCGCCGCAGTCCGGGTCGGCCTCTGTCCGTCCTGTCTCGCGGACGTCGGCCTCGACGAGGACGGCGACGGCGGGGACGACGCCGACCGGGCGGCGGTTCGCGAGGTGGCCGATCGGCTCTCGCTCGATCGGGCGACTGTCGTTTCGGACGGGGAGTGAGGGGACCCCCCGACGGAGCGGATCAGTACTTGGTGCTCGTCGCCAGTGGCGGGCCGGACCGGGGACCGTACGGCGCCTCGTCGAGCCACTCGCCGGCGGGGGTGTAGTAGTCTGCGAGTTCGGCAGCGAGGCGCTTTTTGATCCGGGTGGTCAGGTCGTCGCCCGTCAAGTACTCCAAGGCCTGTTCGGCGGCACTGGTGTTCCACTCGGCGGCCGTCTCGCGCTGGGCCGCGAAGTCCTCGACTGCGGTGCGGGCGACGCCGTCCTCGCTGGCTTTGCGGGCGAGTGCGACCGCCGAGGCGGCGGCGTCGGCGTCGGCGATGCCGGAGTTCATCCCGCGGGCGCCGAAGGGCGCAAACAGGTGGGCGGCCTCCCCGACCAGGAGCGCGCGCCGGTGCTCGTCGACGAACGAGTCGGCGACGACCTGCTTGAAGTGGTACGTCGACACCCAGCTCACGCGGTCGCGATAGCGCTCGCCGAGGCTGGTCGCGACGAGGTCGCCGACGACCTCGTCCTCGGTGAACCGCTCGGGGTCGTCGTCGGCCTTGCCCTGGATGTCGACCCGCCAGCCGCCCTGGAACGGGACGAGCAGGACGTTCCGGCCGCCGACCTGGGGGTGTTCGTAGTGGAAGATCCGCTCGTTGGGGCGCGGGTCGTCGGGGTGTTCCTCGACGTCGACGATGAGGTAGAAGTGATCGGACTGGCTGCCCTCGAACTCCGCGCCGATTTCGTGGCGGACCTCCGAGCCCGCGCCGTCGGCGCCGACCACGTAGTCCGTCTCGTAGACGTCGCCGTCCTCAGTTTCGAGGTGGACGCCGTCCGGACTCGTCTCGACGGTCTCGACGGTCGAGTCCCACTCGATCGGGACGTCGGCTTCCTCCAGCGCGTCCAGCAGGAACCGCTCGGTGTCGACCTGGGGGAGGCTGGTGAAATGCGGGAGTCCCTCGGAGCCGCCGGCGTCGGGGTAGGTGCGCGAGAACACTTCCTTGCCACGCCAGCGAGTGATTCGCGTCGGCCACACGAGGCCGGCGTCCGCGAGCGTCTGCCCGAGTCCCGGCCTGTTGCGCTCCAGCGTCCGCAGGGTGGTACCGTGGACGTAGATCGCCCGGCTCCCCGGTCGCTCGCGGTCCTCGGGATCCGCTTCGAGGATGCGAACGGGGACGTTCCGCGCGCGAAGCGCGAGGGCGGCGCTCATCCCGACCGGCCCCGCGCCGACGACGACGACCTCCTGGCCGTCCGTATCGGTGTCTGGTGACACAGACATGGTACTACGTCGAACGTTGTAACGGTAACATCTGTCGGTTCGTACACGGACCGACGCGAACGGGATCGAGCGGCCGATCAGAACAGCCGCTCGACGGCGTCGCGGACGTCGTCGCCGTCCGGGAGCACCTCGTCCTCCAGTTCGGGGGCGTAGGGAACGTGGACGTCCGGGACGCCGACGCGCTGGATCGGCGCGTCGAGGTCGTAAAACGCCTCCTGTGAGAGCCGGGCGACGAGTTCCGAGCTGGTGCCGTAGGAGAGCCAGCTCTCGTCGGCGACAACGAGCCGCCCCGTCTTCTCGACGCTCTCGCGGATGGTGTCGGTGTCGAGCGGGTAGATCGACCGGGGGTCGATCACTTCGAGGTCGAAGTCGCCGGCCAGTTCTTCGGCCGTCGACAGGGTCTCGCCGAGCAGGCGCTGGGTGGCCACGACCGTCACGTCCGATCCCTCGCGCTCGACGCTGGCCTCGCCCAGCGGCAGCGTGAAGTCGTCGTCGACCGGGACCTCGCCCTCCCGTCCGTAGATCATCTTGTTCTCGAAGACGAAGACGGGGTCGTCGGCGCGGATGGCGCTCTTGAGCAGCCCCTTCACTGCCCGCGGCGTCCCGGGCGCAACCGCCTTGATCCCGGGGACGTGGGCGATCCAGGTGTGCATCGTCCCCGAGTGCTGGGCCCCGGACCGCGTGCCGCCGCCCTCGGTCGTTCGGATGGTGAGGGGCACGTCGGCCTGCCCGCCGAACATGTACCGCATCTTCGCCGTCTGGTTCAGCAGTTGCTCGGCGGCGATGCCGACGAAGTCCGAGAACATGAGTTCGACGATGGGGCGTTTGCCCTTCGCCGCCGCGCCGGCGCCGGCGCCGACGAGTGCGGCCTCGCTGATCGGCGTGTCCCGGACCCGCTCCTCGCCGAACTGGTCGAGCATCCCCTGGCTGGCGCCGAAGACGCCGCCGAACTCGGCGACGTCCTCGCCCATCAGGAACGCGTCGTCGTCGCGCTCCATCTCCTCGACCATCGCCGACTGGATGGCCTCCCGGTAGGTCAGTTCCTCCGTCTCCTGTCCGCGGTGTTGTTGTGACATAGTTACAGTAACGTCGGGTTGGTGAACTGCTCGATCTCCGGTACCGGATCGGCGTACATGTCCTCGTAGGCCTCCTCGGGGTCGGGGTGTTCGGCCGCGGAAGCGAACTCAACGGCCTCCTCGATCTGGGCCTCGACGTCGGCCCGGAGTTCCTCGAAGCCGTCCTCAGTGAGTTCGCCGCGCTCGATGAGTCGGTCCCGGTAGGTGTCGATCGGGTCGCGCTCCTCGCGGACCCGTTCGACCTCGCTCTCCTCGCGGTACGGCTCCGGATCGGACTCGAAGTGGCCGTGATAGCGGTAGGTCTTCCCCTCGACGATCGTCGGCCCCTCGCCGGCGACCGCCCGCTGGCGAGCCTCCTCGACGGCCTCGAACACCGCCTCGACGTCCATGCCGTCGACGGTGACGCCCGGGATGCCGTAGGCCGCCGCCGTCTCCGAGAGGTCCTCGATGTTGTGCTGGTCCTCGGCGAGGGTGAACTCGCCGACCTCGTTGTTCTCGACCATCACGATCAACGGGAGGTCCCACGTCGCCGCGAGGTTGAGCGCCTCGTGGACCTGCCCCTGGGCCATCGCGCCGTCGCCGATGAAGGCCAGCGAGACGTTGCCGTCGTCGTCCATGTGGTTCGCGAGGGCGGCGCCCGCCGTGATGGGCGCCCCGGAGCCGACGACGCCGTTGGCGCCGAGCATCCCCTTGTCGGTGTCGGCGAGGTGCATCGACCCGCCCTTGCCGTTACAGAGCCCCTCGCGCCGGCCTGCGAGTTCGGCCATCATCAGTTTGGGGTCGAGCCCCTTGCCGATGGCGTGACCGTGCCCGCGATGGGTGCCGGTGATGTCGTCGTCGTCGTCCAGGGCCGCACAGGCGCCGACGGCCGTCGCCTCCTGGCCGATACAGAGGTGGACGGTGGCGAACTCCAGGATGCCGTCGGAGCTCAGCCGGCTGGCTGTCTCCTCGAACTCGCGGACGAGCAGCATACGCCGGAGCGCCCCGCGGCGTCCCTCCTCGGTCTCCAAGTCGAACGTTACCATGGCCGATGCCACAGCCGGCAGGGTGATAAATCCCGGCGTGGCGGCCAGGCGAGACACCCATCGCCGGACGACCCAGCGACCGACGCCGGACGACCCAGCGACCGACGCCGCTGGACGGACCCCGGGCGAGCAAGCCGGCCACGCGTGGCCGGTTACTCGTTGGGGTGATACATCCGATCCGGCTCCGCAGGGCCCTCGTCGCTCGGCTCGACGATTTCGAGGATGGTCCCGTTCATCGCCTCCCGGAAGTCGAAGTACCAGAACGTCGATCCGTGGTAGACGCCGCTCTGGACGACCGGGACGCCGGCGTCGATGTAGCTCTCGGCGACCGCTCTCGGGTCGTCGTAGTCGAAGCAGGCGACGTGGTGGATGCCCTCGCCGTGTTCCGCCAGGTGTTCGGTGTAGGAGTTCTCGCCCTCGAGGGGTTCGATCAACTCGACGTCCATGGGGCCGGCCTCGGCGACCGCGAGCCGGAACGACATCTCCCGCTCCTCGCCCTGATAGGTCGCCTCGCTCAGCCCCGGCGGTTCGAACCGCATCACCCGCCACGGCTCCAGGCCCAGCATCGCCCCCCACCGATCCATGCCGTCCTCCAGGTCCTCGACGACCAGTCCGACCTGGCTCAGTTCCGGAACCTCCACGTCGAGCGACTCGACGTCGATGTCGATGTCCATGGCACACCTCCAGACGGGGAAACCATAAGTGCGGTGGCCGGACTGACGAGCGCCGTCCCGGCGGAACAGTTATGATTCCGTGTGCATTGGTAACGTGTATGTCGCTGGTGGGGTGGGCGATCGTCCTCGGGTTGCCCGTCTACGCCCTGGTGCAGTGGTGGCTCATCGTCCGCCTAGGGGAGGAGGTCAGCGTCGAGGACGGGGCGGGGCTCCCGCTGAGCGCGACCTACGGGGGGACCGTCCCCCACCTGACCGGGGAGCCCGCGGGAACGGGGAGCGTCACCTGCCGGTCGTGTGGAGCCGAAAACGCGGGGTCGTTCGACTACTGCGGCCGCTGTGTCGCCCCCCTCGATCCGGCCGAAAGCGGCCGGTGAGCCACGCTGTCGAACCGATGACCTCGGCCGTCGGCGGAGCCGGAGCATCGGCCGCGTCCGCGAAATCGGCGAGTGCGTCCGCGTGGGGTGTCAGGCCGCGTCGACGAGCCGCCGGTACTCCCCGTCGGAGAGGTCGATGCCGGAGGCGGCGACGTTGGCTTCGAGGTGATCGAGGCTCGACGTCCCCGGGATCGGGAGCGTCACCGGCGAGTGGTCGAGCAGCCACGCGAGCGCGATCTGCGGCCGCGTGGCGTCGTGGGCGGCCGCGACGTCGCCGAGGACGTCGGCCATGTCGCCGTACTCGCCTTTTCGGAGGGGGACCCAGGGGATGAAGCCGATGCCGGCGTCCTCGCAGGCCTGCAGGACGTCCTCGTTGTCGCGGTTCACGACGTTGTACCGCACCTGGACCGTCGCGACGTCGATCTGCTCGCGGGCGGCGTCGAGCTGGTCGACGGTGACGTTGCTCAGCCCGAGGTGGTTGACGAGCCCCTGGTCCTGTAGCTCCGCGAAGGCCGCGATGGAGTCCTCGAAGGGCGTGTCCGGGTCCGGCCGGTGGAACTGGTAGAGGTCGATCTCGTCGACGCCGAGCCGATCGAGGCTACAGAGCACCTGGTTGCGGATGTAGTCGGGGTCGCCGTGGGTGAGCCACTCCCCCTCACGGTTCCGCAGGAGCCCCGCCTTGGTCGCGACGACCACGTCGTCGTCATCGTCGAGTTCCGCGCCGATCAGGCGCTCGCTCACGCCGGGGCCGTACGAGTCGGCGGTGTCGACGAAGTCGACGCCGAGTTCGATCGCCCGGCGGAGAACCCTCCGTGCGGCCGCCTCGTCGTCCGGCGGGCCGACGATCTCGGGGCCGGTGAGCCGCATCGCCCCGAACCCGAGCCGGTGTACCGTGAGGTCGCCGCCGATGTCGAACGTCTCGCTTTCGTTCGCTGGTTCCTCGCCCATACGCGAGGCAGTCGCCACGGGCGGAAAGCCCTTGGGCCCGGTCCAAAGGTCAGCCCTACTCCTCGCGCTCCGCGAGCCACTCGTCGAGCAGCGTCCGGATCGCCGCCGCACGATTTCCCCGGTGGTCCTCGAACGCCGCCTCCTCGAGCGCCTCGACGGTCCCCTCGTCGAGTTCGAGCGTCACCTCGTCCATGTCCGCGAGCACACCGTCATCCATCAGCAGGTGGCGACGGCACAGGAGGCAATATAACCCAGTCAGACGCCCGTCGCCCGCGCGTCAGATCGGTCCCGCTGGGGGGGGCGACGCCGCTCCCGGCGCCCCGAACCCCGCGGCGACGGGCGGATTCCGTCGCTCCCACGGGGGGAGATCCCGCACATCGCGGGGACGTCAGACCCCCTCGCCCCCGACGAACACGGTCCGGAGGCGGGCGCCGCAGGTCGGACAGCAGAGCGTTTGCCAAACGTCGGGGTCGAGGCTTCCGAGGGTCTCGCTTCGGATCGCGTCCTCGAACGCGACGGTCGCCCCGCAGCCCTCGCAGTCGAGGCGATCGGGGGGATCGAGCGCCATGGGGTCGGCCCTCGGGCGGCCAGGGAAGTAAGCGTCCCGACCGGAGCCGGTCGAATCGGTGGATCGCCCGAATGCGGCCGAATACCCACCGTTCGCCCGTCCGAGAGATTCATATTAAGCAGTCCTTAATGGGGGGTATGGATCGCAGAACGTTCCTCGGTGCGGGCGCGGCCGCCGCGGCCGCGGCCCTGGCCGGGTGTTCGACCGCAGTGGGCGCCGTCGCGCCGCCCGACGTTCCCGAGGAGCAACTGTCCGAAGGGGGCTGGGAGCGGACCGATCAGAGCCAGGAGACGGTGTTCGAACGGGAGATGCTCGGGACGACCGTCGAGGCCAAGTCCCACACCCTCGTCTACGAGGACGCCGAACTCCGGCAGCGGCTCAACGAGAAGACCCTCGGCAACGTCCAGAGCACGGTGACAGTGATCTCGGTGAGCCACGTCGACGTGAGCGGGGACGTCGACGGCCTCCCCGGCATCCAGGGAGAGATCCTCTCCCGGACCGAGGCCGCCGCCCGCGAGCAGTTCCGGGCCCGGATGGAAGACGAGGGCCTGGAGAACGTCGAGCGGACCGGGACGGGCGAGCTGTCGATCGACACCGGCGAGAGCGCCCGGCACACCACCTACGCCGCCGACTTCCCCGTCGACTCGTTTTCGGTCCCGGTCGGCGACTCGGAGACGCTCACCGTCGAGGGCGGCACCCTCGGCGTCCGGGGCGACCTGGCCGTCTGGCACCACGACGACTACGTCCTGATCGCCGGGGGCGTCCACCCCGCCGAGAACTTCACGCGACAGATCGAGAAGGACCTGACGTCCGCGATCACCGTCGACGTGGACATCGACCTCGGCCTCACGCCCGAACAGTACCGCGAGGAGGTCCGGGGAATCCTGACCGCGGTCGAGTGAGCTAACTGGAGGAGCGGTCGATCACCGCGAGTCGCACTGGAGGAGCGGCCGAGCACCGCGAGTCGCACTGGAGGAGCGGCCGAGCACCGCGAGTCGCACTGGAGGAGCGGTCGATCACCGCGAGTCGCACTGGAGGAGCGGCCGATCACCGCGACCTGCGACCCGAGATCGACTCGATCAGCAGCGACCACCCCCGCACGTCGGTCATCGGTTCGGCCTCCGAGAAGAGGCTGGGAAACCAGGCGTTGTCCTCCAGGGCCGCACGCATCGCCGGCCACTCGTCGTCCTCGACGGGGTCGAGGGGTCCCGAGACCACGACGCTCTCCCAGTCGTGTTTGCCCCGGGCGGCGACGACGGTGAAACTCGCCCGGGCGGTCCGTTCTGCGTACCACGCCTTCCGCGAGTCGGCGGTGGACTGCAGGAAGACGAAGTAGAGCCGGTCGCCGTCGTACCCGAAGGACATCGGCAGCGAGTGGGCGATCCCGTCGTCGGCCAGCGAGAGGACACCGTAGCCCTCCCGTGAGAGGATCTCCCCTGCCGTCTCCCGGGTCATTTCGACGCCGCGCACGGTGTCGGGGTCGGCTGTCATTTGTTGACACCTGTCGAGGAGAAGATCGGCCAACGGATAAACCTGGAGTGCCGTTGTCAACCGATGGGAACGCCGGCGGGGCGGCGGCGACAGCCACCACGGCGGGACGGGCCGGGGATCGACGAGTGGAATCCGGGGCCGCGGGACTGTGTGACGGCGCTCGGGTGATTCGAAGGCCTTTTAGCCCGTCTGGGCGTTCGACCGCACAAGTAACCATGTCAGACAAACCTGCCTCGATGTACCGGGAGATTTCCAAGCCCGCGTACACGCGACGCGAGTACATCACGGGGGTCCCCGGCTCGAAGATCGCCCAGTTCAACATGGGCAACCTCCAGACCGGCCCCGAGGACTACCCCATCCACATCACCCTGCGGGTCGGCGAGGAGTGCCAGATCCGGCACGGCTCGCTCGAATCCGCCCGCCTGTCGGCCAACCGCCTGATGCTCAAGCAAGTGGGCGAGGAGAACTACAAGATGGTCCTCCGCAAGCACCCCCACCACGTCATCCGCGAGAACAAGCAGGCGACCGGGGCGGGCGCGGACCGCGTCTCCGACGGGATGCGCCAGGCGTTCGGCAAGCCGGTCGGCACCGCGGCGCGGATCGACGACGACGAGCGCATCTTCACCATCTACTGCGACCCCGAGGACGCCGACGTCGCCAAGGACGCGCTCCGGCGCGCGTACAACAAGATGTCGCCGCCCTGCCGGGTCGTCGTCGAGGAAGGCGAACAGCTACTGGTCGCCTGAGCGGGTCGCCGCGGCCGACGACCGTCGACCGGGTTGCCCCCCGTCCCGATCGGAGCGGGCGACCGAGGCCAGGCTTTTCACCGCGCGCCACCCCGGGTAGCGTATGCTGCGGCTGGCCGTGACGACCCGGGCCGAGACGTTCGAGCGACTGCAGGAGCCGCTGGCCGAACGGGGCATCGAGGTCGTCCACGTGCAACCGAGCGAGCGGACGATCCCGCTTTCGGGCGACCCGGAGCCGTTTCCGGCGGTCGACGTCGGCTACGTCTACCCCTCGCGGGCGATGGAAGGGGGGGTCGTGGACGCGCTGCTCGGGGTCCCGTGGGTAAACGGGCGGGAAGCAGTGCTCACCTCGCGCAACAAGGCGGGGGTGATCGCGGCGCTGTCACAGGCGGGCCTCCCGGTTGCCGACGCGACCATGGTGTCGAACCCGGTCGACGAGGACGACCTAGTCGCGGCGGCGACAGACCTGGGGTTCCCGCTGGTCGTGAAGCCGAACTCGACGACGCGGGGGGTCGGCGTCGCTCGCGTCGACGACGTCGACTCGCTGCTCGGGGTGGCCGACTACCTCGATTTGCTCCACGAGTTTCCCGCGACTGGCGATCGGTCCTACCTCCTGCAGGAGTACCTCCCCGACGCCCGGGACTACCGGGCGATGATCGTCGACGGCGACTACGTCGGGGCGGTCGAGCGACGGCTCCCCGACCCGGCGCGGGCGGCCGGCAGGTGGAAGCACAACGTCCACCGGGGCGCGGAGGCGACGGGGGTGCGCCTGCCACCCGAACGCCGCCGCCTCGCCGAGCGGGCGGCCGACGTGCTGGGGATCGGCTACCTGGGCGTCGACCTGCTTGTGACCGACGACCGGACCGTCGTCAGCGAGACCAACGCGCGCCCGACGGTCGACGCGGCCACGAAGTACGAACCGGGCTTCTTCGACGACCTCGCGGCGCTGATCGAGCGGACGGCAACAGCGGACGGACGAGGCGGGGGCTAGCGGGCGAATGGCGGCGCAGGGAAAATCGGGGGCCGAGGCGCCGCGTTACTCGACGTCGATGTCCGTCGAGTCCTCGAGTTTGTCGAAGGTCACTTCGAGGACGCCGTTGCGGAAGGAGGCGTCGGCGGAGTGTTCGTCGACCCGGGCGGGCAGCCGGATCCGCTCGTCGTACTCGCGGCGGTTCGAGGCGGCGGAGACGGTGAGCGTCTTCCCGTCGCACTTGAGGTCGATGGCGTCCTTCTCGACGCCCGGGAGGTCGGCGACGAGGCGGATCCGCCCGTCCTCGTCGTAGACGTCGACGTGGGTCTCGGTGGTGAAGCCGGTTCGGTCCGTACCCGTCATCTCGTTCATCATCCGCTCGATCTCGTCGAAGATGTTGTCGAACGGGTCGTCCCGGTCGTCCCTGTGCATGTGCTTACTCGGCCCCGGGCGGGCAAAAAACCTTCTGCAGGCCGCAATCGTCTCCTCCCCGCGACCGCGATCACCCACGCTCCGCGGGCCGCGAGCGTCCCCCGCAGTCGATATCGACCTCGACCACCGAAAGGCACATACGCCCGAGCGGCGGAACTCCTCTGACAACTCGCTTATGAGTGAAAAATCGTACCTCGACGCCGGCGACGACGTCCCGGGGGAGGACGTCGTCCGCGTCGGCCTCAACGGGTTCGGGCGCATCGGGCGGAACGTCTTCCGGGCGGTCCTGGACGAGCCACGGGTGGCGCTCGTCGGCATCAACGACGTGATGGCCGACGAGGACGCCGCCTACCTGGCGACGTACGACTCGGTCATGGGGCGCCTGGAGGGAGTCGAGCTGCGCGAGGGCCGCCTGGAGATCGGGGGGACCTCGGCGGACCTGTTGAGCGTCGAGACCCCGCGGGGGCTGCCGTGGGAGGATCTGGACGTCGACGTCGCCCTGGAGGCGACCGGGGTGTTCAGGGCCCGGCAGGACGCGGCCGGGCACCTCGACGCGGGCGCCGACAGGGTGGTCATCTCGGCACCGCCGAAAGGCGAGGAGCCGGTGACCCAGTTCGTCTACGGCGTCAATCACGGCGACTACGACGGCGAGTCGATCGTCTCGGCGGCCTCGTGTACCACAAACAGCGTGGCGCCGGTGGCGAAGGTGCTGGACGAGCGCTTCGGGATCGAGGCCGCCCAGCTCACGACCGTCCACTCCTACACCGGGAGCCAGGCGCTGATCGACGCGCCACGGGGGAAGCGTCGCCGGGGGCGGGCCGCGGCCGAGAACGTGGTCCCGACCTCGACGGGGGCCGCGAGCGCGACCACAGAGATCCTCCCCGAACTGGCGGGCAAACTCGACGGCATGGCCGTCCGCGTGCCGACGGTCAACGGCTCGCTCACCGAACTCGTCGCGAACCTGGCCGACCGCCCGGACGCCACGACGATCAACGACGCGTTCCGCGAGGCCGCAGACGGCGACCTCGCGGGCGTGCTCGGCTACACCGACGACGAGGTCGTCTCGCGGGACATCCTGGGACTGCCCTTCTCGTCGTACGTCGACCTCCAGTCGACGAACGTCGTCGCCGACGGACGACAGGCCAAGGTGCTGACGTGGTACGACAACGAGTACGGCTTCGCCTGCCGGATGCTGGATCTCGCCAGACTCGTCGCCGGGTAGCCCCCGCGCGATGCGTCCCAGCGCGTCGCGCCTCAGCGGATCGTCGCCGCCGGGGCGCTACTCCGAGCGGTTCGCCGGCTCCCACCCGTCGCGGTCGGCGACGACGGGGAGCACCGGTCGCCCGTCACGCCGTTGCGGTCGGACCCAGTCGTGGGTGTACACCGTCGCGTCGTCGGGGATGCCCGAGCCGTCGTCAGCCCGGAGTTCGATCCCATCCGCCCGAAGCCGCCCGGCGGTGACCTGCTCGTCGTACTCACGGATGTCGCCGTAGCTGATGTATCGGCCGTGGTCGCCGGCCGCGGTCAGCCCGACCGAGGCGAGCGCGCCGATCACGCCGTCACCGGTGCCGCCGTACTCGTCGAGGAACAGCGCCTCGCCGGCGGTCGCGGCGACCTCGTACGCGTCCCGTTTCTCGAGCACCTCCTCACCTGCGCGTCGGCCGAACTCGACGACGGCGTCCGGGACCGCCGCGGACGGGGCCACACAGAGCCCGGGGTCGGCCACGTCGGCCATCACGTCGACGAGGTAGTCGCCGGCGTCGTCGATGATGGCCTCGGTCGGCGGGTCGTCGGCCGCGAGCACCAGACACGCGGCGCTGTTGTGGGTGGTGTACGGCACGCGGGGGTCGACGAGGAACTGCTGGCGGACGCTCGCCACGAACTCGACGCCGTGCTCCGCGGCGAGTTCGGCGCCGAGGTCCCTGCTCACACGTCCTGTGCCGTGGTCGCTGTCGAGCGAATCCGTGTCATCGATGCCGAGCAGTAGGTCCATCGTGGTCTCCGAGGGTCAGAGGGTTTTAGTAACCTTCTCTATATCTCTGTGTCGATGAGGAAACAACGCCGCCGTGACGTGCTCCGCGTGCTCGGGGGAGCGACTGCCGCCGGGATCGCAGGGCTCGCCGGCTGTACGTCGAACGATTCCGGCAGTACCGAGACGGAACCGGAACCGACCGAGTCCGCGACGCCGGGCGAGGAGACCGAGTCGGCGTCACCGACCGAGGAGACCGAGTCCACGACGCCGGGCGAGCGGACCGTGACCGACGCAGTCGGGCGTTCGGTGACGATTCCCGGGACCGTCGACAGCGTCGTCGGCCTCGGGTCGGGGGCGCTCCGGTTCGTCACCTACGCCGGCGGCGCCGACTCGGTCGTCGCCGTCGAGCAACTGGAGTCGACCAACGCCGACCGACCGTTCCGGCCGTACACGCTGGCGAACCAGCGGTACACCGACCTTCCGACCGTCGGCACCCGGAAGAGCCCCGACCCGGAACAGGTGTTGCAGGCCGACCCGGACGTGGTGGTGTACGGCTACGCCACGCCGGCGGAAGCCGACGAGATGCAGAGCCGCCTCGGCATCCCGGTCGTGGTGATCCGCCCCGGCGGCCTCACGGCCGAGCTCCGCGAACGCTTCTTCGGCTCACTCGACCTGCTCGGCACCGTTCTCGGGACGACTGACCGGGTCGAGACGCTCCGCACGTCCGTCGAGGAGATGCTGGCCGACCTGCAGGATCGCGCCGCCGAGGTCGACCAGCAGCCACGCGGCTACGTCGGCTATCTCGGCCGCGGCAAACACGGGCTCACGTTCACTCAGCCCAGCTACGTCCCGTTCCAGTACGGCGCCGTGACGAACGTCGCGGAGGGAGCGACGGGGAGTGGTGACAGCGGTAGCGGTGATGGCGGTGGCGGCGGTGGCGGTGGTGGCGGTGGCGGCGGCGGCGGTGGCGGCGGTGGCGGTGGCGGCGGCGGTGGTGGCGGTGGTGGTGGTGGTGGCGGTGACGGCCGAAAGGGTGCCAGACGCGTCGCAATCGACCCCGAGACGCTCATCCAGTGGGACCCGGAGGTGCTGTTCGTCGACCTCGGTACCGAGAGCTACGACGCCCTCGAAGACCCCCAGTATCAGGACGTGGCCGCGATCGCGAACGAGCAGGTGTACGCCACCTTGCCGTCACGCGATTACGGCACGAACTTCGGAACCGTGATCGCCGACGCCTACGCGGTGGGCGCCGCCGCCAACCCCGACGCCTACGACCTCGACCCCGTGGCGAAGGCGAACGAGATCTACGAGACGTTCGTCGGCGAGCCCGTCTACGACGGCGTGGCCGACGCCTACGGCAACGGGTTCGGCAGTATGCTGTAGCGACCGATGGAGCCCGACACTGAGTACACCGGATCGAACGTCGAACGGGGATCGTCGCCCGGGGCGGCCGAGGCCGTCGATGCGTACGAACGACACGTCCGGCGCAAGGTCGGCGTCGTGGTCGGCATCCTCGGCATCCTCCTCGCTCTCGCGGCGTACTCCCTGCTAACCGGCCCCATCGAGATCCCGCTCTCGCAGTTCCCGGCCATCGTCGCCGGGAGCGTCGAGGGAACGCCGGCGCGAGTGATCTGGAACATCCGGCTCCCCCGGATCGTCGCGGCCATCGGTGCCGGCTTCGGCCTCGCGGTCGCCGGCGCGGTGCTCCAGAGCCTGTTACGGAACCCGTTGGCGTCGCCGTACACGCTTGGCATCTCGCAGGCGGCCGCCTTCGGCGCGGCCGTCGCGATCGTCGTCTTCGGCGCCGGCTCCACGACTGGCGGCTCGTTCGCGTCCTGGGTGCCGTACCTGACTGGCGTGACCGCATTCGTCGCCACGCTGGGCTCGACCGGGGCAATCCTGCTGGTCTCCCGGCTGCGGCGCGCGACGCCCGAGACGTTGGTGCTCACCGGGATCGCGCTGGGGGCGTTCTTCAGCGCCGGCACGTCCATGCTGGAGTACTTTGCGACCAACGTCCAGCTCTCGGCGTTGATAGCGTGGCGCTTCGGCAACGTCTCGAATGCGACGTGGGACGGGAACCTCCTGCTGTGGGGGAGTGCGCTGCTCGCCGGCGGCTACTTCGTCCACCGATCGTGGGCGTACGAGGTGCTCGACGCCGGCGACGACACCGCCCGCACGCTCGGCGTGAACGTGACTCGGCTCCGGGTCGCCGGGATGGTGATCGCGTCACTGCTGACGGCGGTCGTCGTCTCGCTGTTCGGCGTCATCGGCTTCGTCGGCCTGGTCGTCCCCCACATCGTCCGCCGGCTGATCGGCGGCGACGAACGGTTCCTGATCGTCACCTCCAGCGTCGCCGGGGGCGCGCTCCTGCTCGCGTCGGACGTAGTCGCCCGCCGGATCATCGCGCCGGTGGTCCTGCCCGTCGGGATCCTCACGGCGTTCGTCGGCGTGCCGCTCTTTCTCTACCTGATCGTCAACGGGAGGGAGTACTGGTGATCCGGATCGACGCCCTCACCGCCGGCTACGACGAGCCGGTCGTCTCGGACGTCTCCTTCGGCGTCGAACGCGGGGAGCTCGTCGCCGTGCTCGGCCCCAACGGTGTCGGGAAGTCGACGCTGTTGCGGACCGTACTCGGACTGCAGCCGCCGCTCTCGGGGTTGGTGACGGTGGCCGGCGACGACGTGACGGCCCTCTCCCGCTCCGAGATCGCCACCCGACTGGGGTACGTCCCGCAGTCGGAGTCCGGCGGGCTGCCGTCGACCGTGTTCGAGACGGTGCTCGCCGGCCGGAAGCCCCACGCGACCTGGCGGCCGACCGAACACGACCGGGAGGTGGTGGGGACGGTGCTCTCCGATCTGGGGCTCTCCGACCTTGCAATGCGCCAGCTCTCCGAGCTCTCGGGCGGCCAGCGCCAGCAGGTCCGGCTGGCCCGCGCGCTCGCCCAGCAGCCCGCGGGGCTGGTGCTCGACGAACCCACCAGCAGCCTCGACCTGCGCCACCAACTCGACGTGCTCGAGCGCGTGCGGGGGTTGGCCGACGAAGGAGTCGCGGCGCTGTTCGCGCTCCACGACATCGACCTCGCGCTCCGCTTCGCGGATCGGTTCGTGTTCCTCGCCGACGGCGGCGTCGCCGCCGTGGGGGGTGAAGACGTGGTGACTGCGAACCTCGTCGAGCGGGTCTACGGCGTGCAGGCGACGATCGCGACAGTCGACGGCCGGCAGATCGTCGTTCCGGAGTGAGCACCGTGGCTCCACCAGCTACCTGGGGGGGGTCGGATCGCCCGACCGTCGTCCCCCGCCGACCACCCGAGGACCCCAGGGCAGAAGCGACACTGCCCCGTCACGACCGGCGGCCGCGGGAGCGGTTCCCCCATCGCTAAGTGGCAGAACGGCGTCGGGCACGGTGATGACCTTCAGGACGCTCGACGACCTCGCGCCCGGACAGCGGGTGCTGGTTCGGCTCGACCTCAACTCGCCCGTCGAGGACGGCGTCGTGCGGGACAACCGCCGGTTCGACCGGCACGCCGAGACCGTCCGCGACCTGGTCGCGGACGACCACCGGATCGCGCTCATGGCCCACCAGGGGCGGCCGGGGCGGGACGACTTCGTCTCGCTTGCCGAGCACGCCGACATCCTCGCCGACCATGCCGGCTGCGACGTCGACTTCGTCCCCGACACCTTCGGCGACGAGGCGCTCGCGGCCGTCGAGGCGCTTTCCGCCGGCGACGTGCTCCTGCTCGAAAACACGCGGATGACCGACGACGAACTGCCCGAAAAACCGCCCGAAGAGCACGCAGACAGCGAGTTCGTCCGATCGCTGGCGCCGGCGTTCGACGCCTACGTCAACGACGCCTACTCCGCGGCCCACCGGTCGCACGCCTCCATCGTCGGCTTCCCGCAGGTGCTGCCGGCCTACGCGGGCCGGGTGATGGTCAGCGAGTTCGAGGCCAACAGCGCGGTCGCAAAGCGGGAGTTCGACGGCGACGTGACCATGGTCGTCGGCGGCACCAAGGCAGCCGACGTGATCGACGTGATGGAGTCGATCGGCGACCGGGTCGACGCGTTCTGCGTCGGCGGCATCGCCGGCGAACTGTTCCTGCGGGCGGCGGGGCACCCCGTCGGCCGCGACGTCGGCGACGACGACCTGTTCGCCGAGCAGTGGGAGCAGACCCACGACACCGTCGAGACCTTGCTGGAAGAACGGGGCGACGGGATTCGGCTGGCGAGTGACCTGGCCTACGAGGGCGACGACGGCGAGCGCGCGGAGGTCGCCGTCGAAGAAATCGAGAAGAAGGACCGCGCGTACCTCGACGTGGGCAGCGACACCGTGGCGGCCTACGATCCGGTGATCCGTGACTCGGCGGCGGTGTTCGTCAAGGGGGCGCTCGGGAAGTTCGAGGACGAGCGCTTCGCCGACGGGACCGTCGGGGTGCTCGAAGCCATCGCGGAGACGGACTGCTTCTCGGTCGTCGGCGGCGGCGACACCTCGCGGGCGATCGAACTGTACGGGCTGGACGGGGGCGACTTCTCGCACGTGTCGATCGCCGGCGGCGCGTACATCCGGGCGCTCACGGGGAAGCCGCTCGCGGGGGTCGAGGCGCTAAAAACGGAGTAGGCCGGTCGTCGGTGCGCCAGGAAACGGGTCAGCGGCCGAGAGGAATCGATCGGCGCGGTAGAAACGGGTTGGCGTCGGAGTCGATCAGTCGTCGGCGAACTGTGCGCGCTGGTCGTAGCCGTCGGGGGTGCCGCCGGCGATGCCGATGCCGATGGTCTCGTCGGTCAGCGCCATCGACTCGGCCTTCTCCGCGAGGCCGGTGACCGCCCGGATGGCGTCGATGTTCTCGGGGATCACGTCCGACTCCTGGTGGATCGCCTGGAACAGATAGAGGTCCTTGCCGCGGGTGGCGATCGACTCGCCCCAGACGCAGTTCTCCCAGAGGTCCCCACGGGGGCGGCCGGCGTCGAGCGCGAAGTCCTTGAGTTTGCCCGCACCGTCGATGCCCATCCCCTCGGGGATGACGTAGATGCGGGGTTCGGCTTCGAGCAGGTCGCGGATGTGGGCGGCCGAAGCGCCCGACTCCAGGGTGACGTTGAGCGCGTGGACGTGCATCAGCGTCGCGGGCACCTTCAGCCCCATCGTGTCGATGTCCAGGTCCTCGAAGATGGTCTGGACGTCGGGGCCGTGATGCGAGGGGATCGAGATGGGGTTGGGGAGGATGTCGTTGATCGGGCCACGGGAGTTCTGGGCCGGGTCCCCGCCGCGCCTGACCAGCGTCGCACGGACCTTCTCGACGCCGTACTCCTCGCCGAGCGGGGCGATCAGCCGCGAGATGCCGGTGGTGTTACACGAGACGACCCGGACGTAGTCGGCGTCGGTCGCGGCGTCGAAGTTCGCACGGGCGTTGAAGGAGACGTCGACCAGATCGGCGTCCTCGCCGCCCTGGAACAGTGCGGGGGTGTCGTGGGACTCGTACAGCGACTTGTTCTCGGCGCCGATCCCCGAGGGAGTACAGTCGACGACGATGTCGGCGTCGGCGACGAGTTCGTCGACCGGTCCGGCGACGTCGATGCCGGCCTCGGCGAACAGCGGTTCCCGTTCCGGAATCGCGGCGTACATCGGATAGCCGCGGTCCGAGGCAGTCTGGGCCTCGAAGTTCGGCTTCGTCTTGGCGACCCCCGCGACCTCCATGTCGGGCTGGAGGGCGACGGCGTCGGCGACCCGTTTCCCGATGGTCCCGAAGCCGTTGATTCCTACTTTCAACATGGGCGATTGGAGGCCGCGAAGATAGATAGTTATTCCGGTGGCTCGCGATGGGAAATTAACTATCCGCCGAGTAATCCGGGGACAGGCGCGTCGCCGTCGAGTCCCAGTACGCCGCCGGAGACGGCGACAGCGGCCGCGACGCCGCCGGTCCCAGCCTCACACGCCGCAAGGGTGCGTCCTCAAAACACCTATGCAGACGTCCCATTGGTAATAAGCCACATAGGAGGGCGAACACGGCCGTCGACGGGCGCGGTCGGGGCCACCGGGCGAGCGTCGGGCTCGCGCGCGCTGACGGTGGCGTGGTCGACTCGTGCGCGGCGAGGCCGTACTACCGGGGGCGGAAGGTTGAACGGCCCCCCGACCCGACTGTCGGCCATGAGCGATGCGGAACTCCTCAGGGGCGCAGCGGAGACGGCAGTCCACCAGTGTCTGGGGCTCGACGGCGACGAGTCCTGCCTGATCGTGACCGACGACGAGCGCGAGCGGATCGGGTGGGCGCTGTACGACGTCGCAAGCGAGGTGACCGACGACGCCCTCTGCTTCCAGTACGGCCCCCTCGACCAGCACGGCCAGGAGCCCCACGACGCGGTCGCACGAGCGCTCGCCGAGGTGGACACGTTTCTCGCGCCGACCACGAAGAGCCTGAGCCACACCCGCGCCCGACAGCACGCGTCCGAGGCCGGCGCCCGGGGCGCGACGCTCCCCGGCATCACCGAGGACGTGTTCCTCACCGGCCTGGACGCGGATTATGCCTCCATCGCCGAGCACTGCGAACGGGTGCTCGATCGGATCGCCGGCGCCGACGAGATCCGGGTGACGGCGCCCGCGGGGACGGACCTCACGATCCAGGTGGGCAACCGCGAGTGGCGCTCGGACACGGGGATGATCCGCGACGCCGGCGACTTCTCGAACCTCCCGGCTGGCGAGGTGTTCGTGAGCCCCGAATCGGCAAACGGCCGGTACGTCGTCGACGGCACGATGCGCCCCCACGGCCTGCTGACCGACCGGACGCTGGCCTTCGAGGTCGAGGACGGCTACGTCACCCACATCGAGGACGACGAGATCCGCGAACAGGTCGAGGCCGCGGCCGACGAGGTGGGCCGGGACGCCTACAACCTCGCCGAACTCGGCATCGGCACGAACGTCGGCGTCGAGGCGCTCGTCGGCTCGGTCCTGCTCGACGAGAAGGCCGCGGGGACGGTCCACGTCGCCGTCGGCGACGACGCCGGGATCGGCGGCGACACCGAGGCGCCGCTCCACCTCGACGGCATCATCCGCGACCCGACGGTGTCCGTCGACGGCGAGGAGATCGACCTGCCGTCGGCGTAGTTCGGCCGCGCCGCGGTTGCGGCGACGGCAGGCGTCCGAGAGCGACGAGCGGGGCGACTCCGCGGACTTTTACGCCCGGCAGCCCTACGGCCGGCCATGAGCGAAACCAGGGAGCGGGTCGGGACGGCCTGTCCGTCGTGTTCGCCGGACGAGCCGACCGCCCACGAGGTGCTGAAGCCGGGGGGGCAGGCGACGGTCCGGTGTACGGCGTGTAGCCACGTCCACAAGGTCAAAATCGAGACCCAGCGCGAGGTCGAACGCGACGTCGTCGTCTCCCAGGACGGCGAGTCGTTCACCGGGACCGTCGAGGCGCCCCCGGACGAGACGGTCGAAGTCGGCGACGAGTTCGTCCTCGACACCGAGGCGGCGATCATGCTCGTCCGGATCACGGGGATCGAAATCGGGCCGGAAGAGCGGACCGAGGAGGCGACGATGGAGGACGTGGCGACGATCTGGACCCGGGCCGTGGACAACGTCTCGGTGGACGTCACCGTCCACCCGACCGACGGCAACCGCGACCAGTCGCGGACGGTCTCGCTGCAGGTGCCCGGCGACCACGAGTTCACCGTCGGCGAGGTCGAATCCTTCGGCGACGAGCGGTTCACCGTCGAGGGTATCCAGGTCCGGAACGGCACCGACTACCGCTTCGACAAGTTTGACCACGAGGGCGACATGGTGTTCGCGAAGGACGTGAAGCGACTGTACGCGCGCGACGAGACGAGCGACGCCTGGTCCGTCTGGTAGCCGATGGCACGTCCCGACGGGGGAAAAAACGGGGGCAGGGACGACGGGACCGGAAGCGACAGCAGCCACGGCGACGACGGGACCGACGCCTACGCCGACGCCCGGAACCGGCTCGTCGACCGCCTCGAATCGCGGGACCGGATCTCGAATCGACGAACGCTCGACGCGCTCCAGTCGGTGCCACGGCACGAGTTCGTCCCCGAGGGCCGGCGCGACGCGGCGTACGCGGATCGGCCGCTACCGATCGGCGAAGGACAGACCATCAGCGCCCCGCACATGGTGGGGATCATGACCGATCTGCTCGCACCGGAACCGGGCGACCGGATCCTGGAGATCGGCACCGGCTGTGGCTATCACGCCGCCGTCACCGCCGAGATCGTCGGCCCGGGGAACGTCTACAGCGTCGAGTACCACGCCTCGCTGGCCGCCGCTACCCGCGAGCGACTCGACCGCCTCGGCTACGACGTCGCCGTCCGCGTCGGCGACGGCCACGCGGGGTGGCCGGAACACGCCCCCTACGACGGCGCCTACCTCACCTGCGCCCCCGAGCGCGTCCCGGAGGCCGTGATCGAACAGGTCCGGCCGGGGGGTCGAATCGTGGCCCCGGTGGGTCGGGGGCGACAGGAACTCGTTCGACTGACGCGCACGGCCGACGGCTCCGTCGAGCGCGAGCGCCACGGCGGCGTCAGGTTCGTCCCGATGCGCGGGGACGACTGACACAGCGGGACGGCGAGCCAGTGCGGAGCAATCTCCTCCCCGCAGTCCGCCGATCGCTCCCCACCGCGAGGTTGATAACTGTCCGGCCCGGAGCCCGGATATGGACCCCGCGGTGCTTCGAGCGGACATGGTCGACGGCGTCGAACACGCCATGGATCTGTCCCCGGCGGTCGCCGAGGCCATGCGCTCGGTGCCACGCGAGGCGTTCGTCGACGACCGGCCCTACGACAACCGGGCGAGCGAGCGCGCCGGGACGACCGTGCTCGCGCCGCCGACGGCCGCGATGTTGCTCGACGCGCTCGCGGTCGAGTCGGGGGACGACGTGCTGGTCGTCGGCGCCGGCGTCGGGTACACCGTCGCGGTGCTCGCGGAGCTGACCGGCCCCGAGCACGTCCACGCCGTCGACATCACCAGCGCCCTCGTCTGGGAGGCACGCGGGAACCTCGCGAAGGCGGGGTACGACGCCGTGCTGGTCGACCACCGGGACGGCGCCGACGGCCTCCCGGAGTACGCCCCCTTCGACCGGATCCTGATCGAGGCCGCCGCGGTCAGGCCGCCGCGAGCGCTGCTGACCCAACTCGCCCCCGAGGGCCGGCTGATCATGCCGCTCGGGACGCCGCCGGAGCAGCAACTCGTCGCCGTCGCCCCCGGCGAGGGCGACGAGTTCGAGGTGCTCGCGGAGTTCGGCGATGTCCGCTTCAAACCGCTGCTGGTCGAGGGCGAGCAGGCCGGCGGGGTCGCCCGGAACCGGACCGAGCGCGAGGACCGGGAGTTCGCCCGGTCGGGCTACTTCGCGCCGACCGGCTGGGAGCAGGACTGGATCGACTGGGACAACCGCCTGTAGCCCTCGTCTCACCGGATCACCAGCACCTTCGTGTTCTCCCGGCGGTCGACGTACTGGCTCCCGGCGGGCGGTTTGACCGAGAGGATCAGCGTCCCCTCGTCCTGATTCGGGCGGAGTTCGGAAGTCGCCTCCAGGGTAGCGCTCCCGTCGTCGCCGGTGGTGGCGTTCGCAATCTCTTCGACGCTCGCGGTCCCGCCCGTGAGGACGACCGTCGCGTCGGCCACGGGGTCGCCGTTCGGGTCGACCACGTCGACGGAGAACGACTGCGTACCCGGGTCGACCACCTCCGGTTGCGGCCGGACGTCGAGTTCGGTGACGGCGAGCCCCTGGATGCCGGTGATCATGTTCATCATCACCGAGAGGCTGGCGACGCCGACGACGAGCGCGACGACGAGCCGAACCGGCAGTCCCTCGATGGCCCGGGTGTCGGAGCGAAACGCGCCGAACGCGAGTCGGTCGCCCAGTTCGAGTCGGTCGCCCAGTTCGAACGGCTTGCGAGCGGTCGTGGTGCCGGCTTCCCGGCGGGTTCGTTCGACCATGGCACCGGGTGGTCCCGTCATCGCATATGAAGGCTCGTCCGGGCGTTTATGAACGATGACGGGACGAGACCCCCCATGCACGTACTCGGACGACGGCCGACCGATCCGTCGGGGCCGGCCGGTCGACTCGGCCGGTACCGCGCGGCCGACGGGAGCGACGGGGCGCCCGTTCACGTAGACCTCGACAGACCGCACGCGGGGCTCGTCGTGGGCAAGCGCGGTTACGGGAAGACGTACACGCTCGGCGTCCTCGCCGAGGAAGCCGCGCGCGCACCCGGAGTCGCGCCCGTCGTCGTCGATCCGATGGGAGCGCTCACCGGGCTGGCGGCGGGGCCGTCGGGGGGCGCGGCGTCGACGGCCGGGGACGCCGACGGAAGCGCCGGGATCGAGGCGACGGCCGTCGCCGAACCCACAGTCCCCGCGACCGCGGTGCCGCCGGCGCTGTGGCCGGAACTCCTTGGGCTGGAACCGACGGGCGCGGCGGGGGCGCTCGTCTGGCAGGCCGCGGCCGACGCCGAGACGCTCGCGGGGGTCCAGCGGGGGGTGCGCAAGAGCGGCGCCGACGAGGACGTCAGGCGCGCGGCCGAGAACCACCTCCGGCTGGCGGCGTCGTGGGGCGTCTTCGACCCGGACGGGATCGACGCGGACGACCTGCTCGGCGGCGAAGCGACGGTGCTCGACCTGTCCGCGCTCGCGACGGCGCCGGCGGCCGCGGTCGTCGCCGCGGTGGCGCGGGCGCTGTACAGAGCCCGGGCGGCCCGCGGGACCGAAAGCGACGTCGAGCAGTCGACTGGGCGGCTCCCGTGGCTTTTCGTCGACGAGGCCCACGCCTTCTTCGACAGCGTCGCGTCGGCGGCGCTGTGTCGGGTGGTGACCCGCGGCCGGGGGCCCGGGACGAGCCTCGTCGCGGCGACCCAGCGGCCGCGGGCGCTTCCGGAAGTCGTCCGGTCGCAGGCGGACCTGCTGGTCGCCCACCGATTGACGGCCGAACCGGACGTCGAGGCGCTCGCCGCCGCCACGCCGACGTACCTCGACCAACCGCTTCGCGACAGGCTCCCGGCGACGCGGGGGTGTGCGGTGGTGATCGACGACGCGACCGAGGCGGTCCACGGGGTCAGCGTCCGGCGGCGGGACACCCCCCACCGGGGCGGCAGTCCGCGGGCGAGCGACGCAGGGAACGGGGACGGAGCCGGAAACGGAGAGGACGAGGGTAGGAGATCGAGCAGAGAAGGCAGGGAAGACAGGCGATCGGACGGAGTCGGCGGCCGAGGGGGCAGGAGTGGTAGGGGGTCGGACGGGGAGCCGACCGCACCGTCACATTGAGAACCGATGGGGGCCTAGGGCGACCGATGGACAGCGACGACGGCAGTGGTCGCGGATCGGTGGGGAAACGGTTGCGCGACGGGTTCCTCGACAAGCCGGTGCTCGGCATCTACGTGCTCGTGTTGCTGGTGCTGGCCTTCGTGTTTCTGCTCCTCGGGATCGTCGAATTTCTCTGATCCGGCCGGCGGGCATCCGGCGGGGAACCGGGCGCCGAAGTTGTGCTCGTTCGACACGAAACCGGGGGAGAGCGCCGCTCAAGCCCGTGGGCGAAGCCAACATATATTAGCGGTCACATGGGATGGTACCGCATGGTTAAGCTGGAGTGCGAAAATCTGCTGAAGGAGTTCGGCAGCGGCGACAAGAAGATCGTCGCGGTCGACTCGGTCGACATCACCATCGAGGACGGAACGTTCGTAACCATCCTCGGACCGAGTGGCTGCGGAAAGACGACGCTGCTCCGGATGCTCGCCGGGCTCGAACGCCCGACAAGCGGGTCGATCTACTTCGACGGAAAGGACGTCACCGAGGACAGCGTCCAGGAGCGCTACATCGGGATGGTGTTCCAGAACATCGCGCTGTTCCCGTTCAAATCGGTCAGGGAGAACATCGAGTACGGCCTGAAGTACACGGACACGGACAAGAAGACGCGACAGCAGGAGGCCACCGAGATGGCCGAGATGCTCGGCATCGACGAGCTGATGGACAACAAGCCCAACCAGCTCTCGGGCGGCCAGCGCCAGCGCGTCGCGCTCGGACGGGCGCTCATCCGCGACCCGAACGTGTTCCTGCTGGACGAGCCGATGGCGGCCCTCGACGCCGAGCTGAAGATCCAGCTGCGGACCGAACTGAAGGAGCTCCACCAGGAGTTCGGGACGACGACGCTGTACGTCACCCACGACCAGGAGGAGGCGATGACCCTCTCCGAGGAGGTCATCGTGATCGACGACGGAGAGATCCAGCAGCAGTCACCGCCCTTCGAGATCTACAGCGAACCCAACAACATGTTCGTGGCCCGGTTCATCGGCTCGCCGAACATCAACTTCTTCGACGCCACCTACCGGGACGGGCAGCTCGAGGTCGCGGAGTTCGATCGTCCCGTCCCCGTCCCGGACGGCGTCGCCGAGGACGTGCTCCGGGAGATGCGCGAGCGCGACCTGACGATCGGGATCCGTCCGTCCGAGATGAGTCGCGTGAACGCGGGGGACGAACCCACCATCACCGGGGAAGCGCAGCTGTACGAACAGCTCGGCGACGAGACGATCCTCCACACCGCAGTGACAGACGACAAGGAGGTCCGGGCGCTGATCCCGCCGCGGATGACCCCCGACGTCGGGGAGACGATCCACCTCGACTTCGAGCCCAGCGGCGTCCACGTCTTCGACGCCCGGACCGAGGAAACCATCGTCAACGGTCTCGGCGCCGCTCCCGGCACCGTGTCGACCGCCGAGACCGAGGAATCGCACTCCTGACGGGGCCGCGACGCGGCCTGTCACCCGGAGGTCGACCCGGTCGGCTCCCCCGCGTATTCGGATCGTAAAAGGGGCAGTTCTTTTTCTGACAGGTCCGGCAAAAGACGGGTCGCCCGCCGAATCGAGAGCGCCCGCAAAATAGATTCTGTGCCCGGCGATCACTCGAATTCCGTCTAACGAGTCAGGTGAAACGACATGTTCGCATCATTAACATAATTGTTAAATGCTAAAGGCCCGGTTCACAGCACGGAATGACAGCGAACAGGCGGCGGTTCATCAAAGGTGTCGGTGCGGCAGTAACTGCGGGGTTAGCAGGATGCAGTTCGAACGGCGGGAGCGACGGTGGCTCCGACGGCGGGAGCGACGGTGGCTCCGACGGCGGGAGCGATGGTGGCTCCGACGGCGGGAGCGACGGCGACACGACCGGTTCGACGTCGCCCGAGCAGATCGAGTTCCACTTCGTCGCGTCGACGCCGGCCCAGTCGACACAGGAAGCGTTGACCAGTGCGGTCGAAGCCTGGGGCGAACAGCTCGACGGCTACGAGGTCGAACCCCGGATGGAGTTCGTCGGCGTCACCGCGGCTTCGCCCACACTGAACCAGTACCTCGGGACGGGCAACCCCCCACACCTCGTGATGGGGAACGCCGAACTCGCCCAGTTCTACCAGAACGTCGAGGACACCAGCGACTTCCTCGACGAGAACTTCAACCTCCCGAGCGCGGACTACGGTGGTCCCGTCGGCGAGAAGTCGACCGTCATCCCGGACCACTTCGTCGTCCAGGCGCGGTTCTACCGGAAGGACCTCTTCGACGAGGCGGGCATCGAACCCGCCGACACCTGGTCGGGGCGGGTCCAGAACGCCGAGGCGCTCCGGGAGACGATCCCGGACAGCATGGAGCCCGAGCTGATCCAGGCGAACCCCTCGAACACGACCACGTACCTCCAGAACCACCAGACGTTCCACACGCTGGGGGTCGACTACATCGAGCGGACCGGGGAAGCGATGGACGACGTGCGCGTGAGCCTCAGCGACGAGGAGGAGCGCGCAACCTGTGCCGACATCCTGAACCACCTGAACGAGATGTACCAGTACTCGGTGGAGACGGTGAACTACGGGTTCACGGACATGATCTCCACCTATCTGGAGGACCAGGTGGCCGTCACGAACTACCCGGGCCGCCTCATCGACAACGCCGTCGACCAGGCCCCCGACAAACTCGACGTCACCGGCGTGACGAAGTTCCCGATGCCCGAGGGCTTCGACGGCAAGTATCTGGCCGGTCACAACCCGCAGATGCTGACCGTGCCCCAGACCGAACAGTCGGAACTGGCGTTTGACTTCCTTGAGTTCTACTTCGGGTCGGACTACTACTTCGACCGGCTGCTCGGCGCCGGTCCCAACAGTACCCCCGTCACGCAGGAGCTGCTCAACGACGACCGGCTCCAGAGTCACGAGACCTGGGACAACCCGGTCGGACAGGAGTACACCGACCTGCTCAACGAGTTCTGGGACAACGACAACTACTACATCGCCCAGTACGGCCGAACCGATCCGGCGTCGGTGTACTGGTCGACGCTCGTCAACGGGTCGAACGTCATCGGTCCCGAACTGCACTCCAACGCCGCCACGGGTCGGATGTCCGTCGAGGACTCCATCGACCGGGCGATCAGTCGCCTCGAAGATGAACTCCCGGGAGTCGCCAGTCAGTACGTCTAAATCGTAGACGAACCGGCGCCCCCCGTGGTTCCCCGCTCCGACCCCCGACCGCGTCCAGTCGAATAACTGATACGTCATCGTCAGTATCACGTCCGGCGAGGAATCCGTAATTTCATAACAAACGATGTCAATGGTCACGCTAACGGTGCCTCCGACAGGTGTCGCCCGACATGAACCACAGAAGTGAAATTAATTCGACATGAGCGTACAGAACGATATCACGGACTGGCTCCGAGCGCGGCGGGAGCGGCTCGACGGCCGGCTGGGAGAGTACGACCTGGAGGGAATGGGACTCCTCGCACCGGTCGTCATCTTCTTCGTCGTCGTCTCGGTCGTGCCGATCCTCTACGGAATCTGGCTCAGCTTCCAGACCGGAACCGGCGCCGTCAACCTGAGCTACGCCGGCATCTCGAACTACGTCGAGGTGCTCGAAGACCCGATGTTCTGGTCGTCGGCCTGGCGAGGGGTCATCTTCGCGGTGTATTCGGTCGTGTTACAGCTCGGCCTGGGGGTCGCGATCGCGCTCGCGCTCAACCAGCGCATGAAGTTCGCCAACCTCACGCGGGCGATCGTCTTCCTCCCGTACATGATCCCCACCATCGCCGTCGCGGCGATGTTCAAGTGGATCCTCCAGAACCGGATCGGCGTCCTCAACTACATCCTGATCGAACTCGGGTTCATCGCCGAGCGGATGACCTTCTTCACGGAGGCGCTCGCGATGCACACGGTCGTGTGGGCCTCGACCTGGAAGTGGACCGTGTTCGTGGTCCTGCTCGTGCTCGCTCGTCTGCAGGCGATCGATCAGACGCTGTACGAGGCGGCCAAGACCAACGGGGCGAGCATGTTCCGGCAGTTCATGGACGTGACGCTCCCCCAGATCAAGTCGATCCTGCTGCTGATCGTGCTGCTCCGGACGATCTGGCAGTTCAGCAAGTTCGAGATGATCTTCCTGCTGACCCAGGGCGGTCCGTTCGACGCCACCACGACGCTGGTGATCTACGCCTACGACTACGCCTTCGGGGACCTGAGCTTCGGGCTCGCCTCGGCGACGACGACGCTCCTGTTCTTCCTGTTGATCGCCTTCGCGGTGATCTACTTCGGCGTGTTCAGCCCCGAGGAGGAAGTGGAGGTGACTGACGGATGAGCACTGCTGATTCCATCGGCGCCCGGCTCGGTGAACTGCTGTCCCTCGATGACAAGGGGATCTACTCGCTCCACCGGATGGCCGTGTACGTCGTCGTCGGCGTCGCGCTGGCGTTCTTCGGCTTCCCTATCTACTGGATGGTCATCTCCAGCTTCAAACCGCGCGAGTCGATTCTCGCCTACCCGCCGGAGTTCATCCCCTCGGAGATCACGCTGGCGAACTACGAACGATTGTTCTTCGAGACGGCGTACGCCACCTGGCTCACGAACAGCCTGATCGTCACCGGCGGCGTGATCGTGCTGTCGGTGGGGCTGTCGACGCTGGCTGGCTACGCGCTGACTCGCTACCGGATCCCCTACAAGAAGAGCTTCGCCGCCATCTTCATCCTGGCGTACATGTTCCCGCCGATCACCCTGGGGGTCCCCTACTTCATCATCTTCCTCAACCTCGGGTTGATCGACACCCTCCCGGCCGTGATGCTCGGGACGACGGCGTTCACGCTGCCGTTCTGCACCTGGCTGATGTGGCAGTTCTTCCAGACGGTGCCGATCTCGCTCGAGGAGGCAGCGTGGTCGAACGGCGCCTCCCGCATCCGGGGGATCTTCGAGGTGGCGATTCCCTCGGCGGCCCCCGGCATCGTCGCCGTCACCATCTACTCGTTCGCACTGGGGTGGAACAACTTCCTGTTCGCGTTCATCTTCCTCCAGTCGCCCGATCAGCAGGTTCTGACCACCGGGATCCAGAACTTCCTGCAGGGCTCCCAGATCGTCTGGAGCAACCTCATGGCCGCGGCGGCCGTGTTGAGCCTGCCCCCGATTCTGCTCGTGTTGTTCCTGAACCGGTACATCATGGCCGGCTTCGCCGTCCAGGCGAACTGACTCGCGGCCACGGTACCGGTCGGGTTTTCGACGGCTGCGGTCCTCCGTAGCGGGGCGGCCGCGCGGGACACGTTCTCGAACGGTTGCTTGGATAGCTGGTTCAGTTCATTGAGGCCCGTCATTGCTCCAAGCCACAGCATCGAGGTAGCGCTCAGTTGACTCAGCACAGATGATAGGGAACTCTGCAGAAACAGGACTAAGAGGCTCTGTTGAAATTCTATTTCAATACATCGTCCGCTGAAACAGCCGTTAGGTTGGTCTGCGATATCACTACATGGTGTACAAGGCAAAAGCCCCTATATACCCACGACTGCTCTTATACATGCGCCGACTACAGAATGTGAAGAGTGTGCATATGTTTTTGCTAAGTCGAATGGGAAAAAGTCAACAATGGAGATGTCTACTTTCAGTTTGAGTGCCCCCGATGCGACTACAAGTGGGAGAAGTTGATTTAATATAATTTCTGTGGAAAAACTACCGCCTGGTAGTCCCACATGTCTACCCCCAATACATTCCTCAGGTAAGTCGCCGATAAACCGCCTCAATACGGTCCAGTTGTTTTTCGAGCCGAAGATCAGCGACTGCCTCTCGTCCATCTGATCGACCCCCCGATTGCAACGCCTCCACAAGGCCATCTACAAGCGCGCCATCAGACCGTCCCACAGTGGAAAGAGAGACGCCATCAAGTCGGTCGGCGAGATCACCGACATCTGTCGCGATGACGGGGAGATTGCACGCGAGGGCTTCCTTCACAGTATTGGGTGACCCTTCTCGCTTTGAGGTCAGGAGCATCGCGTCTGCTGCATTCATGTACCAGGGCACCCGCTCGTGTGACACCCCCGACATTGTATGAAGTTCAACCCCCATGTTGAGTTCGGAGCGTACCTGTTCGACGATGCGCTCTGCCCGCGGAAAATTCTTCACCGCCCGAGAAGAGCCATACGGGAACAGCACGTGACGTCCCTCGGTACTCCAACCAACTTCCTCACGTGCTCTCGCTTGCGGGAGTGGCTGAAACGTCTCGAAATCAACACCATGGGGAATCACGTGACAGTCACAGTTGACAAGGTCTGCCATTTCCTGCGACATCACTACCACAGCGTCGGCACACCGCGCGCAGATGCGGCTGAGCCACCATATGTCACCTGTAAGGTCGCTCCCCCAGAACGTCAACACCACCGGTTGGAACGGCTGGACAACAGCTGGTGGTGCGGTCAGCCCGTAGTTTGCATGGACAATGTCATACTCTCCGGCAGCGGCTCGAACTGCACGCGGATAATACCCTAGATATGCCGATATGGGCCGGCTGCCCGTTCTTGTTCCGTCATTTCCGATCTTCCCCGGTACTGGAAGAATATCGACGGTGTGGCCGCGGTGACGAAGTCCGGTAACTTGCTGCCGATAGAAATTCGCATTCTCGCTTGTCACAAGGCTGAGTAGGCGCATTCAATGAAATTTCAGAGAATTACGCCTTGTTTCGAAATGCTGTCGTTGCGTCGCAGTAGTACCCTCGGTGACCGAACGACTGTTGATCCATGGGAAGGAAGTAGTCCATAGACATCGTTAGTATAGACTCCTTACCCGAATGAACCCTTCTGGGTGGACGACACGGACGAACGACTTCCGGAGTATCCCCGTTTGAATTTGCCATAATAGTCGAATCGCCTGATTAACTGCTGCTTACGGGCGTAAGTCTTTGAGATATGAGACCTGTATTGTGAATAGTATACGATGAGTAGAGCGTGATCCTCCTCGGCTTAAGCCCCATGGCACTCACCTTACTTATCTGTAGATGCGAGATAACAAAGGACGCCACCAGCAAAGTGGCCGGCGTTGATGGATTGCCCGCCTCTCCGACTGAAATGGCCGCACTGTGTTGATAGCAATCCGGTTGCGTTGAGGTTGCGCTACCCACCTCGATGACCCGGGTTGTCTCAATCGGACTTGATGGTGCAGCGTGGCATAAACTAGACCGGCTGGTTGCGGACGGGCAGCTTCCAAACCTGGCGGAGTTAACGAATACCGGAGCGCGCGCACCCCTCCGGTCGGTTACACCACCGGTAACGTGTCCAGCGTGGCGGTGCTCAACATCCGGGAAGAACCCAGGGAAACTCGGGGTGTACTGGTGGTTGAATATCGACCGCGACAGCGGCGAAATCGTCGCCCCCAATGCAACGTCATTCTCGACAGCAGACATCTGGGACTATCTCGGTGACGACGGCTACCGCTGTGCCGTTCTCAACGTCCCGATGACGTATCCCCCAAGCGAGATCAACGGGACGATGGTTTCAGGGTTTGGTGCAGCCTTCGATTTGGACGAAGAGCACGAGCAATCTATCACGTATCCGCCGACGTTTGAGGACGACTTGGTGGAGAAGTACGACTGGGAAACCCAAGTTGACGACGTAACCACCGAGGAGGGACTGGAGACGGCGTACAAGATGATTCACTCTCGGTGTGAACTCTTGTCTGATATTCTTGCGGAGGACTACGAGTATGTCCATCTCACCGTCTTTGCTATTAATGCCCTCCAGCACAAGTACGGTGACAGTGAGGAGACAACCCGCGCCTGGAAGCTAATTGACGACTATCTTGGCCAGATCAACACTGACGACACACTGCTCATGATTTACTCCGATCACGGGAACAGCGATATTGACCACACGTTCGTGATCAACCGCTGGCTGCTTGATAACGACTATCTCTCCCTTTCATCGGATACTGCCTCAGAGTCCTCCCTTGAGACGAAGCTCTCGGAGAGAGCGTACACTGCACTTGAATCGCGTGGTATCTCGCCAAAGAAGGCGGCTGTATACGCTCGCCGGGTTCTGCCGTCATCCGTGTACGACGCAATGCTCCCGTCTTCGTTCCCGATTTCAAGCGCAGAGTTAGTCAGTGAGATTGACTGGACGCAGACTGACGCGCTTGCGTTCAGTCAGGGGCCGCTCTATCTCAACCGTGAACGGTTAGGCGATCGATACGAGAGTATTCGTGAAGAACTGCGGGAACAGTTGACCAACCTCACGTTTCAGGGTTCCCAGGTGCTGACGGACGTGCAACCGGCTGAGGAAGTATATACCGGGCCGTTCGTAGCCGATGCACCGGATCTCTTGTTGTCTAGTTCGGAGAGGTGGGAGATTTACGGCGGGATCACTCCGTCGGCGTTCGAATCCCAAGCCATGTCTTGGACATCTGGGAACCATCCGCTCGGAATACTCTTACTGAATGGCCCAGGTGTGGACTCACGAGAGCTGTCGGAGTGTTCGATTCTGGACATCGCCCCGACAGTGCTGAGTTACCTTGATTCCCCCATTCCGACTGATATGGATGGGGCACCCCTCGAAGCAGCGTTTTCGGATAGTGTGTTGTCGGTTTCTGAGCGTGATCCGATTGACACCCAATCTACTAAGGGAGAAGATATGGAAGACGGATTTCGAGATCAGTTGCAAGAGTTGGGATATCTAGACTGACTCGGGAACTAAGAGCCACCATCTGGTTCTAGGGCAACTCTTGCTCCATCGGAAGCGCCTCACCGCTCGCCGGCGCGGAAAGACACTCCGCTATCATCCCTCGCAATCGAACTTTTGGTGCAGGGCCCTACACCCGGGGGAGCCGATGAATTCACCGGTAGATAATCTGAAAAAGGTGTATAGAGCGTCTGAAACGGTAAAACGCCCGAGGCGGGATTTGAACCCGCGTCACGACCGTGACAGGGTCGTATGATGGGCCACTACACCACCCGGGCTTGCTGCACTCAGTCGTAGCCCGGTCGAGTAATTAAGGCTTGCCATCTGGGGTGGCCGTGGCCCGCGGTACCGCGATTCGCAGTCGACCGGCGACCGTCGGAAGGATTAACTCTCCGGGTGCGTTGGTAGCGGGTAACACGCCCCCTCCGCGGGTCGGTGAGCGGCGCGCCGCGCACGCTTGACAAGGGTTAAATGCGTGGGACCACAAGCCCACTGTAGTATCTCGTGAGAGCTTCTCCCAATCCAACAACCGACCTCGACCCGAGTCACACATGGTAGATGTAAGTCAACACGAACTGGTACCGGAACACATCCTCCTCGACGACCAGGATGTCGTCGACGAGGTGCTAGAAGAGTTCGACGTCGCCAGGACCGACCTGCCGAAGATCCGCACGAGCGATCCGGCGCTGCCCGACGAGGCCGAAACGGGCGACGTGATCAAGATCGTCCGCGACTCGCGAACCACCGACCGAGCGATCGTTTACCGACTGGTGATCGAATGAACCGACAGACACGCCGCACGATCTCGCGGGAGTACTTCTCGCAGGAACGGCTCGCAGAGCATCACTTCCGCTCGTTCAACGCCTTCCTCGGCCGGGGAATGCAGGAAGTCGTCGACGAGAAGGAACGCATCGAGACCGACATCGGCGACAAGGAAGGCGAAGAGCCCGTGTGGGTCGAACTCGGCGACGTCCGCGTCGAGACGCCCCGCGTCCGCGAGGCCGACGGCAGCGAGGAACTGCTCTTCCCCCAGGAGGCCCGCCTCCGGAACATCACCTACGCCGCGCCGGTGTTCATGGAGATGCAGATCGTCCGCGGCGGCGAGGAGGAGGAAGAACACGTCGTCGACACGACCGAGACGAAGGTCGGCCGGATGCCGATCATGGTCGGCTCCCGGAAGTGTAACATCGGCCAGCTCAACGAGGAGCGCCTGATCGAGATCGGCGAGGACCCCGTCGATCCCGGCGGCTACTTCATCGTCAACGGCTCCGAGCGGGTGCTGATGACCAGCGAGGACCTCGCGCCGAACAAGATCCTCGCCGAATACGACACCAAGTACGGCGACGAGATCCAGGTCGCCAAGACGTTCAGCCAGCGCCGGGGCTACCGGGCGCTCGTGCTGTGTGAGCGCAACCGGGAGGGGCTGCTCGAAGTCTCGTTCCCCTCGGTGTCGGGCAGCGTCAACTTCGTGACGCTCGTGCGCGCGCTCGGTCTGGAGTCCGACGAGGAGATCGTCCACCGCGTCTCCGACGACCCGGACATCGTGAAGTACATGCTGGAGAACCTAGAGGAGGCCGAGGTCCAGAGCGAGGAGGCCGCCATCGAGGAACTCGGCAAGCGCGTCGCCGGCGGGCAGGGAAAGAACTACCAGCTCAAGCGCGCCAACTACGTGATCGATCGCTATCTCCTGCCACACCTCCACGAGGAGGGCGTCGAGGAGGAGGAAGTCCGCATCAACAAGGCGTACTACCTCTGCCGGATGGCCGAGGCCTGCTTCGAGCTCGCGCTCGATCGGCGGGACTCGGACGACAAGGACCACTACGCGAACAAGCGCCTGAAGGTCTCCGGCGACCTGATGAAGGACCTGTTCCGGACGGCGCTGAACAAGCTGGCGCGCGACGTGAAATACCAGCTCGAACGCGCCAACATGCGCAACCGGAACCTCACCGTCAGCACGGTAGTCCGGTCGGACGTGCTCACCGAGCGGCTCGAACACCCGATCGCGACGGGCAACTGGGTCGGCGGGCGCTCGGGCGTCTCACAGCTCGTCGACCGGACCGACTACATGGGGGTGCTCTCCCACCTGCGGCGGCTGCGGTCGCCGCTCTCGCGGTCCCAGCCACACTTCGAAGCGCGGGACCTGCACGCGACCCAGTGGGGTCGCATCTGCCCCTCCGAGACCCCCGAGGGGCCCAACTGTGGCCTGGTGAAGAACTTCGCGCAGGCGATGGAGCTCTCACAGAACGTCGAGGACGAACAGTCACTCAAGCGCGAACTGGCGTCGATGGGCGTGCAGGGCATGCCCGGACTCGAAGGCGTCGAACCAACGGCACCCGCGGACGACTAACATGGCTCAGGGACAGACACGAGAGGCGAAAGTCTACGTCAACGGTAGTCTCGTCGGGACCCATCCGGACCCGAACCAGCTCGCGGAACAGATCCGTGAGGCGCGCCGCCGGGGCGACGTCTCGCGGATGGTCAACGTCTCGGTCAAAGACCGGACCCGCGAGGTCATCATCAACGCCGACTCGGGGCGGGCGCGACGCCCGCTGATCGTCGTCGAGGACGGCGAACCGCTGCTCGACGACGAGCACGTCGAGGCCGTCGAGCGCGGCGAACTCGAGTTCGAGGACCTCGTCAAGCGCGGGTTCATCGAGTTCATCGACGCCGAGGAGGAGGAGGACATCTACGTCGCCGTCGACGAGGACGACCTCGACGGACAACACACCCACCTGGAGATCGACCCCCAGCTCATCTTCGGCATCGGCGCGGGGATGATCCCCTACCCCGAGCACAACGCCTCGCCCCGGATTACGATGGGCGCGGGGATGATGAAGCAGTCGCTCGGGCTGCCGGCCGCGAACTACCGGATCCGGCCCGACACCCGCCAGCACCTCCTGCATTACCCGCAGCTGGCGATGGTCAAGACCCAGACCACCGAACAGATCGGCTTCGACGAGCGCCCGGCGGCCCAGAACTTCGTCGTCGCCGTCATGTCCTACGAGGGGTTCAACATCGAGGACGCGCTCGTCATGAACAAGGGGTCGATCGAGCGCGGGCTGGCCCGCTCGCATTTCTTCCGCACCTACGAGGGCGAGGAGCGCCGCTACCCCGGCGGCCAGGAGGACCGCTTCGAGGTCCCCTCCCAGGACGTGCGGGGGGCCCGCGGCGAGGACGCCTACACCCACCTCGACGACGACGGCCTCGTCAATCCTGAAACCGTTGTCGACGAGAACTCCGTGTTGCTCGGGAAGACGTCGCCGCCGCGGTTCCTCGAAGAGCCCGACGACATGGGCGGACTCTCCCCGCAGAAGCGCCGTGAAACGTCGGTGACGATGCGCTCGGGCGAGTCGGGCGTCGTCGACACCGTGACGCTGATGGAAGGCGAGGACGGCTCGAAGCTGGCGAAGGTCAGCGTCCGAGACCAGCGCATCCCCGAACTCGGCGACAAGTTCGCCAGCCGGCACGGCCAGAAGGGGGTCGTCGGCCACCTCGCGCCCCAGGAGGACATGCCCTTCACCGAGCAGGGCGTCGTCCCCGACCTGGTGCTCAACCCCCACGCACTGCCATCGCGCATGACCGTCGGCCACGTCCTGGAGATGCTCGGCGGCAAAGTCGGCTCGCTGGAAGGCCGACGCGTCGACGGCACCGCCTTCCAGGGCGAGGACGAGGACGAACTCCGGGACGCCCTGGAGGAACGCGGCTTCGAATCCTCCGGCAAGGAGGTCATGTACTCCGGGGTCACCGGGGAGAAGATCGAGGCCGAGATCTTCGTCGGGACCATCTTCTACCACAAGCTGTACCACATGGTCTCGAACAAGCTGCACGCCCGCTCTCGCGGGCCGGTGCAGGTGCTGACCCGCCAGCCCACCGAGGGTCGGGCCCGCGAGGGCGGCCTTCGGGTCGGGGAGATGGAGCGCGAGGTGCTCATCGGCCACGGCGCCGCGATGGCGCTCAAGGAGCGCCTGCTCGACTCCTCGGACCGCGAGGAAGTGTACATCTCCGAGGACACCGGGATGGTCGCCGTCGAGGACTCCGACCAGCGCCGGATCTACGACCCGATCACGGGCGACGAGGACAACATCCACGAGATCGAGGTGAGCTACGCGTTCAAGCTCCTGCTCGACGAGATGATCGCGCTCGGCATCCGGCCGAAGCTCGACTTAGAGGACGCGGTCTGAGACGACGAGCGGGTGTCGACGCCCGCTCGAACGACCGTCGCCACCGACGGTCGGTGACGACGCGACCCGCGGAAGCGACCAACCACGCGCCACCCGGCGCACACGCGACACACACGACCCACGGACACACGAGACACACAACACATGTCGATTCAGTCACCCAAGGAACTCGGCGGCATCCAGTTCGGTCTGATGGACCCCGAGACGTACCGCGACATGTCCGCCACGAAAGTGATCACGGCGGACACGTACGACGACGACGGCTACCCCATCGACATGGGGCTGATGGACCCCAGGCTGGGCGTCATCGACCCCGGGCTACAGTGTCGGACCTGTGGCCAGCATTCGGGGTCCTGTAACGGCCACTTCGGGCACATCGAACTGGCCGCCCCCGTCATCCACGTCGGCTTCACGAAGCTGATCCGGCGGTTGCTGCGGTCGACCTGCCGGGACTGCGGCCGGCTTGCGCTCAACGAGATGGAAAAAGAGGAGTTCGCCGAGAAGCTCCAGCGCGCCCGCGAACTCGGCGAGGACCCAAACGACGTGCTGAAGTCGGCGGTCCGCCAGGCCCGCAAGGCGAGCAACTGCCCGCACTGTGGCGCCGTCCAGCACGACATCAAACACGAAAAGCCGACGACCTACTACGAGGTCCAGGACGTCCTCGCGGCGGAGTACTCGGAGCTCATCGCCTCGGCGATGCAGCCCGACCCCGAGGAGGACGCCGACGCCGGCACCAGCCCGCAGGAACTGGCCGCGGAGACCGACATCGACGTCTCCCGGATCAACCAGATCCTCTCGGGGTCGTTCCGGCCGCGCGAGGAGGACCGCAAGGCCATCGAGAAGGCCCTCTCGGTCGATCTGACCGAGGAGGACATGAACAAGCTGATGCCCTCGGACATCCGCGACTGGTTCGAGGACATCCCCGACGAGGACATCACGGCGCTGGGCATCGACGCCGAGCGCGCCCGGCCGGAGTGGATGATCCTGACCGTGCTGCCGGTGCCGCCGGTGACCGCGCGACCGTCGATCACGCTCGACAACGGCCAGCGCTCGGAGGACGACCTGACCCACAAGCTGGTCGACATCATCCGCATCAACCAGCGGTTCATGGAAAACCGTGAGGCCGGCGCCCCCCAGCTGATCATCGAGGACCTCTGGGAGCTGCTGCAGTACCACGTCACGACGTTCATCGACAACGAGATTTCGGGGACGCCGCCGGCGCGACACCGCTCCGGGCGGCCGCTGAAGACGCTCTCCCAGCGCCTGAAGGGCAAGGAGGGCCGCTTCCGCGGCTCGCTGTCCGGGAAGCGCGTGAACTTCTCCGCTCGAACGGTGATCTCGCCGGACCCGACGCTCAGCCTCAACGAGGTCGGCGTCCCCGAACGGGTCGCAAAGGAGATGACCCAGACGATCAACGTCACCGAGCGCAACGTCGCGGACGCCCGCCAGTACGTCCACAACGGACCGGAGGGGCATCCCGGCGCCAACTACGTCAAGCGGCCGGACGGCCGGCGGCTGAAAGTAACCGAAAAGAACTGCGAGGAGCTCGCCGAGAAGGTCGAGGCCGGCTGGGAGGTCAACCGCCACCTGGTCGACGGCGACATCGTCGTGTTCAACCGGCAGCCGTCGCTCCACCGGATGTCGATCATGGCCCACGAGGTGGTCGTGATGCCGTACAAGACGTTCCGGCTGAACACCACCGTCTGCCCGCCGTACAACGCCGACTTCGACGGCGACGAGATGAACATGCACGCCCTCCAGAACGAGGAGGCCCGCGCGGAGGCCCGCGTGCTGATGCGCGTCCAGGAGCAGATCCTCAGCCCGCGGTTCGGCGAGAACATCATCGGCGCCATCCAGGACCACATCTCGGGGACCTACCTGCTCACCCACGAGAACCCACACTTCACCGAGACGCAGGCGCTGGACCTGCTGCGGGCGACCAGCATCGACGAACTGCCCGAGCCCGACGGCACCGACGAGGACGGGACGCCGTACTGGACCGGTCGCAGCATCTTCTCGGAGCTGTTGCCCGACGACCTGAGCCTGGAGTTCGACTCCTCGGCGGGCGACACCGTCCGCATCGTCGACGGCCAGCTCGTGGAGGGGACGATCGACGAGGACGCCGTCGGCGCCTTCGGCGGCGAGATCGTCGACGACCTCACCAAACGGTACTCGAAGACCCGCGCACGGGTGTTCATCAACGAGGTGGCGTCGCTGGCGATGCGTGCGATCATGCACTTCGGGTTCTCGCTCGGGATCGACGACGAGTCGATCCCCGACGAGGCAAACGAGATGGTCGACGAGGCCATCGACAACGCCTACGAACGCATCGACGAACTGATCGCGGCCTACGAGGCCGGCGAACTGGAGTCGCTGCCGGGCCGCACCGTCGACGAGACCCTGGAGATGAAGATCATGCAGCAACTGGGGAAGGCCCGGGACTCGGCCGGCGAGATCGCCGAGGATCACTTCCAGGACGACAACCCGGCCGTGATCATGGCCCGGTCGGGCGCCCGCGGGTCAATGCTCAACCTCACGCAGATGGCCGGCTGCGTCGGCCAGCAGGCGGTCAGGGGCGAGCGGATCAACCGCGGCTACGAGGGCCGCACCCTGAGCCACTACCTGCCCGAGGACCTCTCGGCGGACGCCCACGGCTTCGTGGAGAACTCCTACCGGGGCGGACTCACGCCGCGGGAGTTCTTCTTCCACGCGATGGGCGGCCGCGAGGGGCTGGTCGACACGGCAGTCCGGACCTCGAAGTCCGGCTACCT
>Ga0207719_100253_pt1 | contig 40441 bp, 45 predicted proteins | sample A23P1SouthBayCA_2_FD_187279 | JGI IMG/M metagenome (GOLD analysis project Ga0207719, IMG submission 187279) | Aerobic enrichment media microbial communities from Eden Landing Ponds, California, USA - A23 P3 (3) (SPAdes) | ecosystem: Environmental > Aquatic > Marine > Unclassified | place... | reverse complement strand
AAGTTCGGCGACCGCGTGCTGCTGTCGCCGCCCGGCACCGACGCCGACGCCGAAGAACGCAAAGCCGAAGCCGAAGACGACGACGAACTCGACTACTACGACTGGTGGTTCGTCACCAAACAGCAGTAACGCTGCCCCCGACGCGTCATCGCACATAGAACAGCCAGTCAACCGAAATCCATCCGCACCCCCACACGAGAATGATCGACCCAGTCATCGCCAGCAGACTTCAGTTTGCGGTGACGACGATCGTCCACATCATCTTCCCAGTGATGAGTATGGGTCTTGCACCCTTCCTCATCTACTTCACGTGGAAAGAGATTCGGACGAACGAACAGATATACGAACAACTCAGATCCTTCTGGACGAAGATCTTCGCGATCAGCTTCGTCGTCGGTACCGTCACAGGAATCGTCCTGGAGTTCGAATTCGGGACGAACTTCGCCGCGTTCTCGAAGACTGCGGGCGAACTGTTCGGCGGCCCGCTCGCGATCGAAGGGATGATGGCGTTTATGCTCGAGGCGACATTCCTCGGCATCTTCATCTTCGGTCGTGAGCGCGTCTCCGACCGGCTGTATATGCTATCGAGCGTCCTCGTAGGCCTCGGCACGTGGCTGTCGGCGGTCTGGATCCTGATCGCGAACTCCTGGATGCAGACCCCCCGGGGCTTCGACATCGCGATGGAGAGCGGCCAGCCGATCGTCTTGCTGGTCGACCCGATCGCCGCCTACGCCAATCCGCGGTTCCCGTGGATGTACGTCCATATGCAGAACGCGGCCGTCCTCTCGGTCGCGCTGTTTATGGCCGGCGTCGCCGCTTACTTCGTCTGGCAGAACCGCGACACGGAGTTCTGGCGCAAGACCATGAAGATCGCGATCGCGGTGCTCTTGGTCTCGGCACCGTTTCAGGCCATCCACGGCGACGCCTACGGGCGACACGTCGCAGAGACCCAACCGCAGAAGTTCGCCGCGATGGAGGCCCAATACGAGACCGACTCGTCGGTTGGGTTGAAACTCCTCGCGTTCCCGACGAGCGTCGAGAGTCTCACCGACCCACGCGCGGAGAATCTCTTCGTCGTGGAACTGCCGTTCCTCGCGTCGATACTGGCCAGCGGGGGTGATCCGGGTGCCACCATCACCGGCTTGAACGACGTCCCGACCGAAGATCCGCCGGTCGCCATCGTCTTCTGGGCGTTCCGCGCGATGGTCGGCCTCGGAATGTGGTTCATCCTGCTCGCGTTCTGGGGTGGCTTCCGCTGGTACCAGGGAACGCTGTTCGAGGACGACCTGCTGGCGAAAGCGTTCGTCGGGTCGTCGATCCTCGGGATCCTGACGGTCGAGTTAGGCTGGATCGTCACCGAGGTGGGCAGACAGCCCTGGGTGATCCAGGACGTGTTGAAGACGCACGCTGGCGTCTCGCCGGGTCTAACGGGCGCTGAAGCGCTCGTGACGCTGGCCGGCTTCGTTGGCGTGTACACTGCCTTGCTCGGGCTCTACACGTACGTCATCGCGCGCATCATCCGCAACGAAGCGCCGACGAAGCCGCCGACGCCCGAACGCGAGCGCGACGCGCCCGATTCCGTGGGGGTCGTCCCGAGCGATGACTGATCCCCTCGCTGCGACGACGCTCTCCACGCTTGCAGACGGCCCGCTGTTCGGGCTCCCGTTAGCGAAGCTCTGGTTCGGCCTCATCTTCGCCGTGCTCGGCACGTTTCTGTTCCTCGACGGCTTCGACTTCGGCGTCGGGGCGCTGTTCGCGACGCGGAAGACGGACGCCGAGCGCGAGCAGTTGCTGGCGGCGATCGGACCGTTCTGGGACGGTAACGAAGTGTGGCTCGTCGTCTTCGGCGGGATGCTCTTCGCCGTCTTCCCGACAATCTACGCCGATCTGTTCAGCCGGCACTACCTGCTGATGTTCGGTATCCTCGCCGCGCTCATCCTCCGCGGACTCGCGCCGGAGATGTACGAGCAGCGGCACGACGAGGCCTGGCAGCGCTGGTGGGGCCGTTCGTTCGTCGTCGGGAGCGTCACCGCCCCCCTCTTTTTGGGGATCTTCACCGGTAACTGGCTGTTCGGCGTCGACGGCTTCGCGTCGGTCGCGAGCCTGCTCGTCGGTCTCGCGGTCGTCGCGCTCACGGTCGTCGACGGCGCGGCGTATCTCGGCGTGAAGACGCGCGGGGACGTCCGCAGCGAGACGCGGGCGATGGGGCTGCTCGCACAGGTCGTGTACCTGCTGCTCGCGGTAGCCGCAGTGGTCGTCGGCTCACAGACGGTGGACCACGTCACGCTCCTCTCGGCACCGGTGCTGGCACTGCTCGGCGCGACGGTCCTGCTAGCTGTTACGTACGCCGTTGCCAGCCGGTTCGGCCGCTGGTACGTCGCGTTCGTGGCCGTCGCCGGACAGGTGTACGGGCTCGTCGCCCTCGTCGCGACGCTCCTGTATCCGATGATCGACCCGGTCACCGGACTCGCCGTCGAGGAGGCCATCGTCTCGACGCTGCCCCTCAACCTCACGTCGATCGGGGCCGCGTTCTTGCTGCCCCTCATCACGACGTACTTCTACGTCCTCTACTCGGCGTTCAGCGGTCCGGTCGAAGAAGCAGAGTCCTACGCCTGATACTGTCGGACAGAAGTTCGTGAATCATATTGGCACCTACGGGGTGCCGATGATTTTCACATAGTTCTGTCCGACAGTATGAACGCCGCCCGCTGCTTTTTTTATTCGCTCCAGCGCCGATAGAACCCGACGCTGAACGCCAACAGGATCACGCCGATCCCGAGGTTGCGGAACAGGTTCCCGGGGTCGCCAGTGAGCGTGTACTGGAGCACGCCCACGCCGATCAAGAATCCGATCACTAGGAGTGACAGCAGCAGCATCAGCGTCTCGGTCTCGAAGGCGCCGCGATCACTCACGACGACAGCACCCCAGTCGTGCCGCGGTGCTCGCGCGTCGGTGTCGGCTTCGACGCAGTCGGTGACCAGTACGTCGTCGCTGCGGATCGGTGCTGATGGAAGGAGACGGGTATCATCGCTGGGATGGGACAGGGATGGGAACGAGTAAATCGTGAGGGACGACGCCTCGTTGCAGGAGGCGTCGGTCTGTTGTCGTCGCAGTACGTCGTCGGTACGGATCGGCCTTGGAGACGGCTCATAGGTATTATCGTCACTGTTCGGAGATTCTCGCCGTCCCGTCCGGCGAGCAATCTATGACGACGTACGATAATCCCTATCAGAGCGTCGCCTTCTTCGAGAGTCCGATACCGCTCATCAGTACGCCGGCCGCGATGAGGAGGCCGAGGCCCAACGCCGTTACGATGTCGCCGAGGCGGAGCATCCAGGCGGCTCCGATGACGCTCGCGAGGATGATCGCGACACCGGCGACGAACAGCGAACTGTTGATGCGGTCTCGGTCCTGCCGCAGCGAACCCAGTTGACTCATATCTACTCTTAACGCCCGAGCGGCCTAAAACGCACAGTTGCGGGTGATTATCTGATCGTCTTTTCGAAGAGGAACAGATCTGTCGGAAATAATTTCACAGCGTCTCATTTCTGAGAGTCATCTCCGTAGTAACAGGCCTCACGGAGCTGAGAAGCCCTTTCTCGACTGCTCGTCGCAGTTTTTTAGGCCCACCAAAACCGTTATATCCGGTGGGGCGTCACTTTCCGATAATGGATAGTACCGACGCGGTGAACTCCGAACCCACGAACGAACGCGACGAAGCGGCCGCCGATTCGACGGTTGACATCTCGGCGCACCAGTCCTCACCCGACCGTGTCGTCTTCACCGAAGACGGCAACAGCGATGGATGGATAGCGTTCGACGCCGACTCCGTCGTCTCGCTCCACCGCTGAGGAGCGCCCCCGGACGACGGCTTCCCTCCCCTGAAAAACGCTACTCCGACTCCGTACTCACGAGCGTGTCGTCTTCGAGGTAGTGTTCGATGTGGTGGGCCGCTTCTTCGACCTCGATGAGGTTCTCCCGGAGGAGATGTGCGGTCGTCTGGTCGCCGAGGTTCGCCGCGAGTTCGATGTGCTCGCGGAGCGTCTCGATGATGTCTCCGTACATCTCCATATCGTTCCGGAGCGACGTGCGGACGTCGTAGACGTCCTCGTCCTCGGCTTCGACCGGCGCGTGCTCGGTGAGTGTCGTCATTCCGGCTATGGGGACGCCGCCGAGCGCCTGCACGCGCTCTGCGAGCTCGTCGGCGAACTCCTCGGCGTCCTCTGCGGCATCACCGAGGAACAGGTGGAGGTCCCGGAACTCCGCGCCCTCGACGTTCCAGTGGTGCTTTTTCAACTGGTGGTAGAGAACGTACGTCGACGCGAGGTCCGTGTTCAACGCGTCGACGAGTTGTGATGCTTTCTCGGCGTCGATGCGGAGCGCCTCGCTGCCCTCGACTTCGTCGGCGTGCTGTCGGACCGTCTCTTGGGTGCTCATCGCAGCCAACGGTTGGTTCGCGACGGACTTAATACTTCGACCTATAGAAACATCTTTTTGGTAAAAACAAATATATTCTATGCCCGGTGGGACCAGCAACGGCAGATCGAGTCCTGCCGTCGAGAGTACCGCTCATAGGGATTACCGTACGTCCTCATAGATTGCTCGCCGGACGGGACGGCGAGAATCTCCGAACAGTTACGAGAACCTCTATCAGTCGGTCGTGATGCCGATGTCTTCCTGCGGGTAGCTCATCTCCACGATCGTCTCGTGGTGGCGGCACTCTTCGAGCGCGTGCTTGGCGTCCATTCCCGCAGTGTGCGGGTTGTCGGCGATCCCGACGCCGACTTTGAGCTCGACGCCGGCCTCGGCCTCGACGTGCTCGATCGCGTCGCGGTAGTCGGCCTCGTCCATCGCTGGACAGATCGAGATGATGTTGTCGCCGCCGACGAAGAAAGAGAGCGCGCCGTACTCCTCGCGGAGGTAGCGCATCACCGCCGCGTACCCCTGTTCGATCTGGATGAAAGAGTCGAACTCGTTGAGCCGGTCTGTGTACTTGCCCGTCGCGTCGTTGACGTCGAAGTGAGCGATCTGGACGTCGCCGGGCGTTCGGCGGCTCTCGGTGAGGTACTCACCCGCGAGCACCTCGCGGCGGTCGCCGTCCTGCGCGGAGCCGGCGCGCTGGAGTCCCGCAGTCGCCGATTCGAGCGCCTCGACCGGCGATGAATCGGTCCCCGTTCCCAGACTGATGGTGACGGGATAGCGGTTGCCGATCGACTCCTGGAGGAGTTCGTGGTCCGCCTCGTCGAGTCCGTTGGTGATCGCGACCATATTGTCGAAGCGCGTGAAGAAGGCGTAGCCGTCGCGACTCCCGATGAACTGCGCGAGGTCGGCGAAGAGGCGAGATTGCAGGGTCTGGAGGTCCATCTCGCGGCGCGGCTCGGGCGTCACGGTCCACGGCCCGTAGTTATCGATCTGAACGAGAGTGAGCTGGGAGTTCGTCACATCTGTCCTCTGGGACGTAGCGTATATCGTTCTTTCCGTATCAGATTAGTTTACTGTCTCATTTTTGGAACGCGAGAGCTGCCAATACTGTCGGACAGAACGATGTGAAAATTTTCGGTACCCGTGGGTGCCAAAATGATTCACGAACTGCTGTCCGACAGTATAACGAACGACGATAGTACCGGCCGATCGACTCCACCGTCGCGCCCGCTACGTTCAACACCACCAGGTCCCTACCATCCCCAATGGGTATTCGCGGAGTCATTTTCGACGTGGACGGGACGCTAGTACGGGGGAACGAACCGATCACGGGAGCCGACGCCGGCCTCGCGGCCGTCGAACGCGCCGGCCTCCGCCGGCTGTTCGTGTCCAACAACCCGACGAAGCCGCCCGCAGCGTACGAACGCCGACTCGGCCGCGCCGGCATCGCGGCGGACGCCTCCGACGTCATCACTGCGGGCACAGTGACTGCGGCGTACCTCACCGAGCACCACGCGAGCGACGAGATCGCCGTGGTCGGCGAATCCGGCCTCGTCGACCTCCTTCGCTCGGCCGGTCTCTCAGTGGCTGCAGTCGGATCCGGGACGGACACCGTGGGTGCCGCGTCTGCGGCAGACCGCGACGCCGAAGCACAGATGGACGGCGGTGCCACTCCCGACGTCTTGGTCGCATCGGTCGACCGGAACTTCCACTACGAGACGCTCCGGGAGTCGCTGTGGCTCCTCGACGACCCCTCTGTCACGTTCGTCGGCACGGACCCCGATATCGTCATCCCCGCTCCGGAGGGTGACGTCCCCGGGTCGGGTGCGGTGATCGATGCGATCGCGAACGTCGCCGGGCGAGACCCCTCGATCGTTCTGGGCAAACCGAGCGACACGGTGCGGGCGATGGCGCTCGATCACCTGGACCTCCCGCCCGGGGACGTGCTCGTCGTCGGCGACCGACTCGACACCGACATCGCCCTCGGCGAGCGCGCCGGGATGACGACCGCGCTCGTCCGGACCGGTGTGACAGACGAAAGCGACCTCGCAGCGTCGCCGATCGAACCGGATTACGTGCTCGACTCGCTCGCGGAACTTCCGGAGCTTCTCGCGGACACGGGAGACGTGTAGTTCGAGAACACATTCATTTCGGACAATAAGTATAACAGATCTCGGTCCGTCTAGCGCGATGGATTATGGGCAAGAAGATCCTGATGATCGTCGGCGACTTCGGCGAAGACTACGAGACGATGGTTCCGTACCAGGCGCTGGAGATGGTCGGCCACGACGTAGACACGGTCTGTCCCGAGAAAGAAGCAGGCGAGACAGTCAAGACGGCGATTCATGACTTCCGCGGGGATCAGACGTACCTCGAAGAGCGAGGGCACGACTTCGAGGTGAACACGACGTTCGCGGAGATCAATCCGAGCGACTACGACGCGCTCGTCGTTCCTGGCGGACGGGCACCCGAATATCTCCGCACGTACGACGCAGTCCTCGACGCAGTCAGGCACTTCTTCGAGGAGGACAAACCGGTGGCGGCAGTCTGCCACGGGCCGCAGATCCTCGCGGCCGCGGGCGTCCTCGACGGCTACGAGATGACCGCCTATCCGGCGGTACGCGCCGAAGTCGAAGCCGCCGGCTGTTCGTGGGTCGACGAGGTGACCGTCGACGGCAACCTCGTAACGGGGCAGGCGTGGCCTGACCATCCGGAGTGGCTCGCCGCGTTCCTCGACCTCCTCGGAACCGAGATCGACGCTGGCGTTCCGGCCGCTGCAGACGACTGATATTTGTTGTGTGGTAACGTCTGACAAATATTTATATACTATCGCGGCGTTCCTCAGAGTATGGAGAGTCAGCCGAACAGTCCGTACGTCTACTCCGAGGACGCCCCGGAGCCTGCAGAACCGTACGTCTCACACGACGAAGTCGAAGAAGCGGCCTTGCCGGATCCGGAAGGCCGAGACGTGATCATCGCCGACGGCCAGGCGATGAGTTTCCGCGCCTATCACCGGCGCTGAACGCGGGTTTCGAGTCGGTCGCAGTTATAGGGCTTATCGTAGCGGTTCGGAGATCCTCGCCGTCCCGTCCGGCGAGCAATCTATGACGACGTACGATAATCCCTATTAGAAGGCGTCGCCGTGAACGGTGACGTCCGCGCGGAGTTCTTCTCGGAGCGCGGAGTGGACGTGACAGATGTCCTTCGCGCGTTCGAGGATCGTCGCGAGCGTCTCGTCGTCGAGATCCGCTTCGACGTAGATATCGAAGCGGATAGCTTCGAGATCGTCGTCCTCGTCGAGGTCGGCGTCGGCGTCGATCTGGACCTTCCCGAGGTCGTCGTGGCCGCGCTGCTGGCCGCCCACGCGGAACGCGGGGAGGAAACAGGAGGCGTAGTCGGCGACGAGGACGGCGTTCGGGTTCGGCCCAGCCTCGTCGAGCGCGTCGATGGTGAGTTCGAACTCGCCCACCTGACTGGTACTCGCGAAGCCTTCCTCGCTGACGGTCGAAGTCTGAATGTCGCTCATTCCGTCCGGAGGGACGGAAGGGACAGCCCTAAAGGTTACTTACCAGACCGATGGCGCTCGAACTGCACTGTGACGACAGTTCGGGCTCACTCCAGCGTGAACGATTCGTCGCCGTCGAGGACGTGGACCTCCGCCGAGGAGCCCGTCGCTTTGACCTCGCGGACGACGTCGTCGGTGTCGATCTCGATCGGCGGGAACGAGTCGTAGTGCATCGGCAAGAGGTGATCGACGCCGAGCCAATCGGTCGCGATGGCGGCCTGCGCCGGTCCCATCGTGAAGTGATCGCCGACCGGGAGCGCAGCCGCGTCGGGTTCGAGGTAGGTGCCGATGACGTCTTTCATCTCGGACATCAGGCCGGTGTCGCCGGCGTGATAGAACGTCGTCGAGTTCGCGTCGGACTCCTGTGTCGGCTTCTTGTCGCTGATGATGAAGCCGGCGGGCATCCCGAGGCTGTGTTCGTAGCCCGTGTTGAGTCCGTTCGTGTGATCCGCGCGGTGCATCGTTACGAACGCTTCACCGCACTCGACGGTACCACCGATGTTCATCCCGATGCTGTCCGTAAAGCCGACTTCCTCCTCCATATACCCGGTCAGCTCCGGAACAGCGACGACCGTCGCGTCGGTGAACGCGTCGGCGTCGCCGATGTGATCAGCGTGGCCGTGGGTCAGGAGGACGTAATCCGGCGTCTCGACGTCCGAAGCCGAGAGATCGGTCTTCGGGTTCGAGAAGAACGGATCGATCAGAAAAGTCGTGCCGTCGACGTCGACGTGCCACGTGGAGTGGCCGTGCCAGGTGAGTTCCATCGTCATCGTCCGCTAGCATATTCTTCCGGATCGACAATAAAGCGTACTGTCGATAGAGAGAAATGCGCACAAGTGACAATAGTCGATCACGTATATATTCTCGGCCGTCGACGTGTGAGTATGGACCACGAGATCGACTACCAACCCTCGTTCGCCCTCCTGACCGTTTCACTCGACGCCGAGGAGTCGATCCGAGCGGAGGCGGGCGCGATGGTCTCCCACGACACGACGATCGAGATGCAGACGAACGCTACGGGCGGCTTTCTGTCCTCGATCAAACGCTCGCTCGCTGGCGAAAGCTTCTTCCAGAACACGTTTACGGCGAATGCCCCCGGCGACGTCCAGTTCGCGCCCCCGCTGCCAGGCGACATCACTCACCTCGACCTCAGTGACGAGACGGTGTACGTCCAGTCCGGGTCGTACCTCGCGGGCGACGCCGACCTCGACGTCGACACGGAGTTCGGCGGCGGACGCACGTTCTTCGGCGGCGAGGGGTTGTTCCTTTTGAAGGTGAGTGGGAGCGCCCCGCTGTTCCTGTCGAGTTACGGGGCAATCCACCCGGTCGACGTCGCCGAGGAAGCGCCGTTCGTCATCGATACGGGCCACATCGTCGCCTTCGAGGAGTCGCTCGACTTCACCGTCCGTCGGGTCGGGGGCCTGCGGTCGACGCTCACGAGCGGCGAGGGCTTAGTCTGTGAGTTCAGCGGCACCGGAACGGTCTGGCTCCAATCGCGGAGTATGGACGCATTTGTCGCGTGGCTCGCTCCGCAACTGCCGGCGCAGTCGAGTGGCAACTGATAGGGATTATCGTAACTGTTCGGAGATTCTCGCCGTCCCGTCCGGCGAGCAATCTATGACGACGTACGATAATCCCTATGAGCGTCAGCAGCGACGACGCCCTCGCAGCGCTGCCCACGCCTCGCTGACAGCCTCTGTAACTCTTTCGTGAAACTCGACACACGGGTGTGGAAGCCCCTCGTCGTTTCCGAGATAGAAAGAACGAAACACCGCCGCGCCGTCGGTTCCGACGTGCACACCGTTAGATTCCGAGACCCCGCAGGGTCGATTCGACAGGGCGAATGGCACGGTGAGGAAGTCTCCTTCGGCGGCGAGACGTACGACCTAGAGGAGGTCGACGTACTCCCACCGAGCGATCCGGACAAGATCGTCTGCATCGGTCGCAACTACGCCGACCACGCGGCTGAGATGGATAACGAGATCCCGGACCGACCGCTCCTATTCCTGAAGCCCCCGAACACACTCGCGGGCCACGGCGACACGGTCACGCTGCCCGCCGGGAAGGACCAGATCGACCACGAGGCCGAGATCGCTGTCGTCATCGGCAAGCAGGCTCGAAACGTCGATTCCGCGGACGCGATGGACTACGTCGCGGGCTTCACCTGCCTGAACGATCTCTCGAACCGCGACGACCAGCGCAAGGAGAAGAACTGGGTCCGCGGGAAGGCGTTCGATAACGCCGCGCCGATGGGGCCAGTCCTCGCGAGTCCCGACGAGGTCCCCGCCGACGCCGACATCGAACTTCGCGTCAACGGCGAGACGAAGCAGTCGTCCTCGCGTGACCATCTCGCGTTCCCCGTTCCCGAACTGATCGAGGAGATCACGACGTACCTGACGCTGGAACCGGGCGACGTCATCGCGACCGGCACACCCGCGGGCGTCGGCCCACTCTCGGACGGTGACACCGTCGAAGTGGAAGTCGAAGGGGTCGGCGTCCTCGAACACGACGTCCGAATCCCGTAGCGGCTACCAACGTTCTCCGTCGACATTCTCCGTTGACATCGAGGACGGGCGGACACATCCGAGCGGCTCTCCTCGGCGCCGACGAAGGAAAATCCATAAGTTTAGGCTCGCCTAATCCGATTTCGTGGAACTGACTCGACGCGATGTGCTAGCGGCGTTAGCCGCTGTGGGGGCGACTGTCGGTGGCGGCGTTGTCGCCGGACGGTACGATCCACCACGGGCAGACGCCGCATCGGACGCCGGGAGCGGGTCGGTAGCGGAGCCGACGCTCTCGACAGACCTTCTCGATCTACTGGACGCGGCCGCCGAGGTCGTCTACCCGACCGGCGTTGACGGTCGCCGCACGTTCGTCGAAACGTACGTCTTGGGTCGGACCGAGAACCGACCGGCGTACCGCGAGGGACTTCAGGAGGCAGCGGCCCAACTCGACGCCGTGGCACGTGACTGGCGCGGGCAGCCCTACGCCGACCTCGACGCGGACGTCCGCGACAAACTGCTCCGCGATCTGGGTGTCGAGACGGCGGAGCCGGTGGCCGACGGCACGATCACCGAACGAATCCGATTCTACGTCGTCAACGACCTGCTCTTCGCGTTCTACTCGTCGCCGACGGGCGGCCGACTCGTCGGCATCGAGAATCCGATCGGCCACCCCGGCGGCATCGAGAGCTACCAGCGCGAGTCGATGTCGCCTTCCTCGGCCGAGCACAGTGGAGGGGCAAATGAGCGCTGACGGCGGCAGTGGCGGATCGGACGGTGGTGTCGGCGACGGTGTCGACCGAACGCCCTCGCCACGCGCGGACGTCTGCGTCGTCGGCTCAGGGCCAGCGGGTGCGCTCGTCGCGCACCGACTCGCAGACGAGGGCGCGAACGTCGTCGTTCTCGAAGCCGGCCCACGCTTCGAGTTCGCAGAGCGACTCGAACAGCAGGAACAACACATCCGTCGGGGGATGGAAGACCCGTGGGAGATGGGCGGTCCGCGCGACGCCTACAGTACTGAGGGACGACACTATCCGCTGAACGCGGCGCGCGTGAAGGGCGTCGGCGGGTCGACGCTACACTGGCAGGGAATGGTGATGCGCCTCCACGAGCGCGACTTCGAGATGCAGACGCGCTACGGCGTCGGCACTGACTGGCCGATCGATTACGACGACCTCCAGTCGTACTACGCCGACGCGGAGCGCGCATTCGGCGTCGCGGGCGCGATGGACAATCCCTACGCGCCGCCGCGCGAGGAACCGTTCCCGCTCCCGGCGTTCCCCCCGTCGTACTCGGATTCGCTCTTTGCAGAGGCCTGCGAGCGTCTGGAGATCGATATGCACTCGGTGCCGAACGCGCGGAACTCCGAGCCCTACGATGACCGTGCCCCCTGTCTGGGCTACGGGACGTGCAAGCCGATCTGTCCCTCCGGAGCGAAGTACACCGCGGAGTCGCACGTCGCGAAGGCCGAAGCAGCCGGCGCACGGGTGATCGACCGGGTGCCGGTCCAGCGTCTCGAACACGACGACGCGGGCGAGACGATCGACGCCGCGGTGTATGCGACCCCTGATGGGACCGAACACCGCCAGACTGCGGGACAGTTCGTCCTCGCCTGTGGCGGCGTCGAGAACGCGCGGCTGTTGCTGCTGTCGGCATCCGAGCAGTATCCTGACGGCTTAGCGAACTCCTCGGGCGCTGTCGGACGCTTCTTTATGGATCACCTGTTCGCTGGCGCTGGTGGGCGTCTCGACGAACCGACTCGGCAGAACCACGTCGGCTTCAACACCAGCGAGACGCACCAGTTCTACGACGACACGGAACCGGTCGAAGGGCTGAAGCTGGAGTTCCTCAACTACGCTGGCCCCTCGCCCGTCATCGAGGCGCTCGGCGCGGAAACCTGGGGCGACGAGCTCGTAGAGCAGCTCAACGAGTCGTACGGCACCCACGTCGCGGTCGGCGGTCTCGTCGAGCAGTTGCCCGACGCCGAGAACCGAATCACGCTCGATCCGGACCGCCGCGACGACCACGGGAATCCGGTCCCGCACGTCGAGTGGTCGCTCGGCGAGCGAACCGAGCGAGCGATCCGGCGCGCGAACGAGATCCAGCACGCGATCTTGGAGGAACTCGGCGCGTCGATCGAGTGGACGGTCGGCCCCGAGGCCACCGGCCCAGCGTACCACCAGATGGGAACGACGCGGATGGGCTCCGATCCAGAGCGGAGCGTCGTCGACGCCGACGGCCGGGCGCACGACCTCTCGAACCTCTGGATCGTTGGCTCGTCAGTGTTCCCCACGGGCGGTGCGATGAACCCGACGCTGACCATCGCCGCGCTCTCGTTACGGGCGGCCGAGGCGCTGTCGGCGTCGCTGTCGGATTGCTAGTGACTTCTGTTGGCGAGCAGTCGGCACAGTGGCTGAAATCCCGCGTCGACGTGCCGAACGATCGCGGCCCGACGCGGGGTGGTGTCTACGTCACGGGGTCGCTGGCCGCGTCTTTGTATATAAGTCTCCGTTCGCGCCGGAGATCCGCGGGTCGTTTCGGGAATGCCAGCCGCTACTGAGACGCACCCTTAAAGACCCGCGGGCGACAGCGTACGAGTATGCAACCGAGGGACCTCTCCGCGCACGAGGCGTACGTACCCGGACGCGGAGCCGAGGAGGTGGCCCGCGACCTCGGGATGGACCCCGAGGAGCTGACGAAACTGTCGTCGAACGAGAATCCGCACGGACCGAGTCCGGATGCGGTCGCGGCCGTCGAGGCGGCCGCACCCGACGTGAACGTCTATCCGAAGGCGTCGCACACGGACCTCACCGATCGGATCGCCGAGCAGTGGGGCCTCGCTTCCCCGCAGGTGTGGGTGAGCGCCGGCGCTGACGGCGCGATCGACTACCTCTCGCGGGCGTTTCTGGAGCCTGGCGACGAGATTCTCGTCCCCGAACCGGGCTTCTCGTACTACCCGATGTCGGCGCGGTACCACCACGGCGAGGCGTCGTCGTACCGCATCTCGAAGGCAGACGACTTCGAGCAGACGGCCGACGGTGTCCTCTCGGCGTACGACGGCGAGCGGATCGTCTTCGTCACGACGCCGCACAACCCGACTGGCTCGGTCCTGCCGCGCGAGGAGATCCGCGCGCTCGCCGAGGGCGTCGCGGACCACACCCTCCTCGTTGTCGACGAGGCGTACGCCGAGTACGCCGACGAGCCTTCTTCAATCGACCTCCTCGACGAGTACGAGAATATGGCGGTCCTACGGACGTTCTCGAAGGCTTACGGCCTCGCTGGCCTGCGGATCGGCTACGCCGCCGTCCCGGAGGCCTGGGCCGACGCCTACGCCCGTGTGAACACGCCCTTCGCCGCCAACGAGATCGCCTGCCGCGCCGCGCTCGCCGCGCTCGACGACGACGAGCACCTCGAACGCTCGGTCGAGACCGCCCAGTGGGCCCGCGAGTACTACCACGAACACCTCGACGTGCCGACGTGGCCCTCTGGCGGCAACTTCGTCCTCTGTGAGGTCGGTGACGCGACCGCGGTCGCCGAGGCGACCCAGGAACGCGGCGTCATCGTGCGCGACACCTCCAGCTTCGGCCTGCCCGAGTGCGTCCGGATCTCCTGCGGCACCCGTGAGGAGACCGAGCGCGCCGTGGCAGTCCTCAACGAAGTCGTCGCCGACGTCCGGCCGGAGGCGACCGAGCCGTGACGCGCATCGCGCTCACCGGTACCCCTGGGACGGGCAAGACGACCGTCTCCGAACTGGTCGCCGAACGGACCGGCGTCGACGTCGTCCACCTCAACGACGCGATCCGCGAGGCGGACCTCTTCGACGAGCGCGACGTCGAGCGCGACTCGCTGGTCGCCGATCTCGACGCCGTCGAAGCGTGGCTCGACGAGCACCAAGACCGCGCCGCCGGCGAGAGCGACGCGGATACGCTCGTCGAGTCACACCTGTCGCACCTCTTGGACGCCGACCAGGTGATCGTGTTGCGCTGTCGTCCCGACGTGCTGAAACCCCGGCTCCGCGAGCGCGGCGAGTCCGAGGCCTCCGTGGCCGAGAACGCCGAGAGCGAGGCTCTCGACGTAATTCTAGCCGAGGCGGTCGAACGCCACGGAGAGGGTGCCGTCTGGGAGATCGATACGACCGACCGAACGCCCGACGCGGTCGCCGACGACGTCGTCGCCGCGATGGAGGGCGAAGTAGAGCCCCGAGTGGGAATCGTCGACTTCATCGACTACCTGTGACCCTCGACCAGTACCGGGACCTCGCGGACCGACTGCTCGCGCCGTTCGTCGCCGCCGCCGACCGACTCGGCCTGAGTCCCGACGGCGTCAGCGTCGTCGCCTTCGGGTTCGCGGTCGCGGCCGGCGGCGCCTTCTACCTCGCGACGCCGCTTTGGTACGCCCTCGGCGCGCTGTTCGTCTTCGCCAACGGGTGGCTCGATCTCGTCGACGGCGCGCTCGCACGGGCGCAGGGCGTCTCCAGCGAGGGCGGCGACCTGCTCGATCACGTCCTCGACCGCTACGCCGACATCGCGATGCTCGTCGGCCTCGCCGCCGGCATCGACGGCTACGCCCTCGGTCTCGCGGCGGTCACAGGCGTCCTGATGACCTCGTATCTGGGCACGCAGATCCAGGCCGTGGGACTCGGTCGGGAGTACGGCGGCCTCGTGGGGCGCGCAGACCGCCTCGCGCTCATCGGCGTGGCCGCGGTTGTCGCTGCCGTCTCGCTCGCGCTGGCTGCCGTGCCGGTCCGCGTCGTCGGCCTGAGCGTCGTCGGTTGGCTGTTAGTCTTCTTCGCCGTCGTGGGACACCTCACGGCGCTCCAGCGCTTCTGGGGCGCGTGGTCGGACCTCTCGTAGCGCGTCGGCGATCGCGGGAGTCCCGCCGGCGAGTCCGGAGTACACAAAAGCCCATCCTCCGAATCGATATCAAGAATGGCCGACCCGACCACGACTCGCAGGCGCCTGCTCGAACTCGGCGGGACCGCGATACTCGCCGCGATCGCGGGCTGTAACACGGCGCCCCCGCGCACGGGTACCGGCACACCCGATAGCGCTACGCCGACGGAGACGCCGGGTGCCGAGACAGCGACCGAAACGCCGACCGCGACCGAGACAGCGACGAGCCCCTACACTCGCGTGTATCGTCAGGTCAGCGACTCGGTCGTGCTCGTGCGCACCGACACCGGGCAGGGGAGCGGATTCGTCGCCCGGTCCTCGTACGTCGTCACCAACGCGCACGTCGTCGACGACGCCTCGACCGCGGAGATCAGGTTCAGCGGCGGTCGGTGGAGCCGGGGAGAGATCGTCGGCACGGATCCCCACAGCGACCTGGCGGTGATCGCGCTCGCGGAGTCGGCGCCGAACGCCGAGGCGCTCTCGTTCGCCGAGGAGCCTGCCGTCGTCGGTCAGGAAGTCGTCGCAATCGGCAATCCATTCGATCTGGACGGCTCCGTCACGGCCGGGATCGTCAGCGGCATCGACCGATGGATTCCGGCCCCGACGGGGTCGCGCATCCCGGATGCGATCCAGACCGATGCGGCGGTCAACCCGGGGAACAGCGGCGGCCCGCTCGTGTCGCTCGACGGTCAGGTGGTCGCCGTGATCAGCTCCGGGGGTGGCGAGAACATCGCGTTCGGCATCTCGGCTGCCCTCGCTCGTCGAGTCGTGCCGGCGCTCGTCGAGGACGGCCGCTTCGAGCACCCCTACGTCGGCGTCACGCTGCTCGGCCTGACGCCCGATCTGGCCCGCGCCAACGGGATGGCGACGCCCCGCGGGGTGCTCGTGACCGCGGTCGACGCGGACGGCCCCGCCGCGGGCGTCGTTCGCGGCGGCACCGAAATCCGCGTCGTCGACGGGCGGCGCGTGCGAGTCGGCGGCGACGTCCTCTTAGCAATCGACGGCGAGCGGATCCAGACGACCGAGGACCTCGGGAGCTACCTCGCGCTCCGGACGCGCCCCGGCGACACGGTCGAACTGACACTGCTCCGCGACGGGACCGAACTGACAGTCGAGGTCGAACTCGGGGCGCGACCCGTCTGAGTCGCTGTCGTCGCCCGCGTTCGTGCCGTATTGCGCCCGTCTCTGTTCCGTGTCGTCGTCCGCGCTCGCAGCGCTGTCTGGCGCCGCGGGCGCACGGCCGGCGTGTCCTTTATATCGCCCCCTCGACTACGACGGAGTATATGCCCCAGTGCGAGATGTGCGGCAAGGAACGGCCGTCCCTGACGACGGTCAAGGTCGAAGGGGCCGAACTCGAACTGTGCGACGACTGCAAGGAGTTCGGCACCGAGGTCCGCACTGAGTCGAGTTCCTCTCAGTCGACGAAGTACTCGACGTCGAGTTCCTCCGGCAAGTCGTCGGGATCCTCCAGTTCGTTGAGCACGTCCTCGTCTGCCGGCGGCGGGTCGTCCGGTGGCTCCAGCCGACGGCGACGCGATATGTTCGACGATATGGACGAGATCGCCTCGGACTACGACCGCCGGATCCGCGAGGCGCGCGAAGACCGCGGACTGAGCCAGGAAGACCTCGCGCAGTCGCTCAACGAGAAGGCGAGTCTCATCCGCAAGCTCGAACGCGGCGACATTCTCCCCTCCGACGAGGTCCAGAAGAAACTCGAACGCAAACTCGAAATCTCGCTCGTCGAAGGCGGCGACGGCGAGGACAGCGAGTGGTCCGGCGGTTCGTCGACGACCACGACGCTCGGCGACGTCGTCAAGCGCAAGGACTGACGCGACTCCCTCTCGGTTTTGCCTTTCAGCGTCGTAGAGCGCCGCGGTTCCACTCTCCGACTGCGGCGACGCCACCCGAGGAGCAACCTATTTTGTGTCGTGGAGCCCAGGAGGGAACGTGTTCATCTTAGTCAATCTCAAAGCCTACCCCTGTGACCCCATCGAGGTCGCGACCGCCGCGCGCGACGTTTCGGAGGCCTCCGGCGTCCGAATCGCCGTCTCCCCGCAGGCGGCCGACATCGCCCGCGTCGCAGACACCGGCGTCGAGACGTGGGCCCAGCACGTCGATCCGAACGGTTACGGGAGCCACACCGGTAGCACGCTCGCTGAGTCCGTCTCCGAGGCCGGGGCGGTCGGTACGCTCGTCAATCACTCCGAAAAGCGGCTGAAACTGGCGGACATCGACGCCGCGGTTCGCTCGGCCGAGCGCGCTGGCCTGGAAACGTGCGTCTGTGCGAACAACCCCGCGCAGATCGGTGCCGCGGCCGCGCTCGCCCCCGACAGCGTCGCCGTCGAACCGCCGGAACTGATCGGCGGCGACGTCTCGGTGGCGACGGCCGATCCCGAAATTGTCGAGGACGCCGTCGCCGCTGCCGCGAACGTCGATGAGGGCGTCGACGTCTACTGTGGTGCGGGTATCTCCTCCGGAGAGGATGTCGCGACCGCGGGCGATCTGGGCGCGTCCGGAATCCTCCTCGCTTCGGGCGTTGCGAAGGCCGACGACCCGCGCGCAGCGCTCGAATCCCTCGTCGAACCGCTCTAAGAGCCGCACAGCTCTCGTTCAGGTGTTTCTACGTCGTCGAGACAGTTCTTCAACGCCAACGGGCCCCGGAACGCTCCTTCGTCGTCCGCGATCGGGACGCGCCGAACCGGTCCAACGGATGCCGGAGACGACTATCGAAGGCCAGCCGATCGACGTCCGCGTCCCGGTCAGTCGTCGCTGGCGCTCGCGTCTCCGTCCTGCTCGTTCCCAGTGTCGTCTCTGTCTGCGTGGTCTGACGCCCCGGGGCGAAACGCGGCCTCGACGGCTGTGACGACTTCGCGTAACTCTTGCTCGTCGAGTCGGTCGGCGAACTCCTGGCGCACGAGGTCCGGGAGGGCGTACGCGTAGCGACCGCGGCCGACGTGTTCGACGAACCCCGCGCGACGGAGCGGGCGGTTGCGGCTGTAGGCGAGTTGTTTGTCGCCGACCTCACCGGCGGCGACGTGGGCGTCGACCGGATCGCAGGCGTCGATCTCGCGGTAGAACGCGAGCATCCGTCGGGACGCCGGCGGCAACGACGACACGACGTTCCGCAAGCGTTCGATGACGTCTGCTCGCCCGGTCAGCATCGCCGTCCCCTCGTGAGCGCGCTCGGGTGCCGTGTCGGCATCCGTCGACGGTTGGAAGTCAACGTCGCCGTCGGCGCCGACGTCGGCGTCGAGTCCCGGGTACGCGCCGGCGGCGGCCGCTGTGACGGCCTCCTCTTGGTCTTGGTCGGCGTCAGCCGTAGCGGTTGTAGATGTTGCCTCGGTCCCGCCGTCGCTCGACGCCTCGGCTCGCTTCCCTTCGTCGTACTGATCGAGCGCGGCCTGCTGGTCCTCCGACCGGGCCAGATTCCGGCCGTCACCCCCGCGGTACGGCGCTTCGGCGGTCTGGAACATCGCCTGAGCGAACTGGTCGGCCATCTGTGAGAGGTCTTTCGCCTCTTCGAGTTCGCGTTCGAGCTGTCGGATCTTCGCCTCTTTCTTCTCTAACTCCTGTTTGAGATCGGCGATCTCGCTCTCGCGGCGGGCCTGCTCGTCGGAGATGTCCTGCAGTTCGGAAACGAGGTCGCCGTCGACGGACTTCAGGTCCGGGCGCTCGAAGTCGTCGAGGCCGGGCGTCGCGCCCGCGTCGAACGTCTGCTTCTTGTGGAATTTGACCCGCCGAAGCGACTCCGACCAGTCGGTGACGAGAAACGCCTCACCGTCGTCCATCTCCTCGATGGCGTCGGCGTACTCCGAGCCGAGGATCCGCCCGACGACTTTCGTGTCGTTGTTCCAGGTCAGTCGGTGCCAGACGAGCCAGTCGCACTGGGTGATGAAGTCCTTCTTGACGTCGGCGGGGCGCTGGGAGATGCCGACGATCCCGAGGCCGTGTTTCCGCCCGCGCTTGCCGATCTTGATGAGCATCTTCCCCGCCTCGGTCATCCCGCCGCCCTCGGGGATGTACTCGTGGCACTCCTCGACGAGCATCAGGAAGGGCTTCTTGAGTTTCTTCTCTTTCGCGAAGAGCTTCTTCGCGACCTCCGTCAGCAACTCTTGGGCCTCGTCCTCGTCGAGGTAGCCGGAGACGTCGAGGATGATCGGGACGTTCTGTTCGAGCGCGAGGTTCGCGAGCTTTTCGGCGTGCTCGGGGCTGACGACGATGTCGCACTCGTCGTCGGCGCCCGCGTGCAGTAGCTCGAACTGCTCTTTGAGGCCGTAGTACTCGCCGTCGGTGTCGACGATGAGCACTGGAAAGTTGTTCGAGAGCAGATTCTCGATCATCACCGACGCGGTGTTCGACTTTCCGGACCCGGATTTACCCGTGATGAACCCTCGTCCGGTGAGGATGTCGACGACTGGTAGCTCGACGGACGTCCCCGGTTCGTGGTCGCCGTCGCCACCCGGCCCCGCGCTTACGTTCGCGACGGCGATCGTCTCCGTATCCTCGGTCATCTATCGGGTGCTCGCCCTCGCGGGGCATAGTTCCTTCCCCGTGCGGTGACGACGCTGGCCGCTCGGCGATACTCGCTTGCTCGATTACTCGCCGGGATCGAACTGGTCCAGCGACGATTGGCCGTCGCTGTGTTCCGGTTCCTCGGAGACGCCGCGTCTGTCGGGGCGGGTTTCGGAACCGACCTCGCTGTCGGTGTCGCCGTCGACGCTGCCGTCGACGTCGTCGGCCGCTGACCCGGCCCCCTCCCACCCGTCGAGTTGGGACTGTTCGCCGTCCGCAAAGGAGAGATTCGAGACGCGGACGCCGACCTTGCGGGCGTCGTCGTCTTCGAACTCGGCGAGCAACTCTAAGGCGACCTCCTCGACGAGCGCGGGGTCGTCGACCGGACCGGGAAGCGATCGCTCGCGGGTGTTGACGTCGTACGGCGGCACGACCACCTTGATTCCGATCGTGCGGTACGTCGCGCCGCGGTTGCGAGCGCGTGCAGCGACGTCGGCCGCGAGCGCTGTCACCGTCTCGCGCTTTCGTTCGTCGTCGTCGGTCGCTTCCGAGAAGGCCGACTCCCGAGAGAGGCTCTTGGGTCGGCCGGTCGGCGTGACCTCGCGGTCGTCGATGCCGCGGGCGCGGTCGTGGAGTTCCGGCCCGCGCGAACCGAACGCGTCCCGAAGCGCGGTCGGATCGGCCTCGGCGAGGTCGCCCGCTGTCTCGACGCCCATCGACGCGAGCCGGTCCGCCGTCACGGGGCCGACGCCGTGGACGGCGTCGACTGAGAGCGGGGCCAGGAAGTCGCGGACGGTCCCGGGCTCGACGACGACGAGACCGTTCGGTTTGTCGTGATCAGAGGCGATCTTCGCGGCGGACATATTCGGTGCGACGCCGACGCTCGCGGGAACGCCGACCTCGCGGGCGATCCGCTGTTTCACGTGTCGTGCGTAGCCCTCCGCGAGCGTCCGGTCGCCGTCCGGGGCGCGCTGCCAGTCGGTTCGGTCGGTTACGTCGAGGTACGCCTCGTCGATGCTGACCTCCCGGACGACGTCCGCGCACTCGTGAAGGATCTCTTTGACCGACGCTGCGACCGACCGATAGAACTCCAGATCGACAGGCCGGTAGTAGCCGACTGCTTCGGCATCGGTGGTGCTGACGGCTGTCTCGCCGGTGGGGGCCGTCTCGCCGGTAGTGGCCGCCTCGTCGGCTTCGTCGCTGTCTCTCTCCTGGCTCTCGGCGCGCGGGAGCCGATCGAGCGCCTCTGAGATCGGTTGGGCGCTCTCGACGCCGTATTCGCGGGCCTCGTAGCTCGCGGTGGCGACCGCTCCGAACGTCTCGCCGCGCTCGTAGCCCATCCCGACGACGACGGGCTCGCCTCGCAACAGGGGTTCGCGAAGGCGTTCACAGGAGGCATAAAAGCAGTCCATATCCACGTGGAGAATGATCCGCGATGGATCGCGCTCTGTGACGCCCGGCAGGGTTTCGCCGCTCATCGGAGCCCCCGGACGGCCCGCGCGCTATGCAGAGTGCGCTCGGTCAGTCGACAGCGGGAGCGGTCGGAAGCAATCACGGTCCTTCGCTCGTCGTGAAACGAACGTCGGGACGTAGACGGCGAGCGCACTATAGCGTTCTCAAAGCGGAGTGAAAGTAGAGCGAATAGAGGGAGCGGCGCGGTCGCGACGTTCGAGATCCTCGACGTGCGTCGCTGCAGCGGGCGGTCTGTCGAGTTATTTCAACCGTTCCTGCAGGAACGAGGGGTGTGCCGCCGTGACTCCCTCGATCGAGAGTACACGCTCGGAGATGACTTCACCGAGCGCGTCGCCGTCGGGCGCACGGACTTCGGCCATCAGCATATGATCGCCCGAGGAGGTGTACAGCGACTCGACAGCGTCCAGTTCCTTGAGTTCGCGCGTCGCTTCGACGTACCGCTCGGAGGCGACGTCGAGTCCCACGAGAGCGATGGACGTCTCTGAGAGTTTCTTCGGGTCGACGTCGGCCGAGTAGCCGACGATGATTCCCTCCTCTTCCATCTTCCGGATGTACTTTCGAACCGTCGGCTTCGAGACGTCCGCCCGCTCTGCGATCTCAGCGTACGACGCTTGGGCGTCGTCCTCGAGAACGTCGAGGATCCGACCCTCCGTCGAGGTAGTCTCCATACCGGTATGTTTCGGTTGCCGGAAAAAATACCTTCCGAATAGAAAAACCGAACTCCCAACGCCGAAACACCCCCGAAACGGGGCGCGTGAGCCGTCGATACCGCCGATTCAGCGCTGTTACTTGTGCTTGTCGAGGAACGTGTCGTAGACGCGTTCCCACTCGTAGTCGTCGTCGAAGTATCGCTCTGCGAGCGGTTCTTCGGGGATCTCACCGATGCGCTGTTTCTCCTGCTGGTAGGACGGCCGGTCCTCGTCGACGTAGTACCGGCCGGTGAGGACGGTGCCCTCGTGGAGCACGTTTTCGGTCTCGAACATCATCTCGGACGCTTCCGAGCGGTCGGTGTTGTCGAACTCGTAGTCGTCGGACTCGTTGACGTCGATGTAGGGGACGTACTGCTTTGCGTCCTTGTTCCAGGTCGGACACTGGGTGAGGAAGTCGACGTGGGAGAACCCGTCGTGTTCGATCGCCTCGACGATGATGTCTTTCGCCTGGTTGGGGTTGACCGCGGCCGTCCGGGCGACGTACGATGCGCCGGCGTTCAGCGACATCGACAGCGGACGGATCGGGTCCTTCGCGGACCCGTGCGGTTGGGTCTTCGACTTGTGACCCTTCGGCGACGTCGGCGACGTCTGGCCCTTCGTCAGCCCGAAGATCTCGTTGTTGAACACGATGTAGGTGATGTCGTGGTTCTCACGAGCCGTGTGCATGAAGTGGTTGCCACCGATGCCGTAGCCGTCGCCGTCGCCGCCGGCCGCGACGACCGTCAGGCCGGGGTTGGCGAGTTTGGCCGCGCGGGCGATCGGGAGCGATCGGCCGTGGATCGTGTGGAAGCCGTAGCTGTCGAAGTAGCTGTTCAGTTTGCCCGAGCAGCCGATGCCGGTGGAGACGAGCATCTCCTCGGGGGAGAGGCCCAGTTCGGCCGCCGCGCCCTTCAGGGCCTTCAGGACCCCGAAGTCGCCACAGCCGGGACACCAGGTAGGCTGCGGTTCGAGGCCGGGCGTGTACTCGTTACGGTCGTGTTCGGCGTGTTCGCCGATTGCACTGAATGCGCTCATAGTTAATCACTCGCTGCGGGGACGAACTTGGTCTCGTGGCCGGGCAGCGTCCCGTCCTCGACGATGCTGGTGACGAACCCGTCGACGATCTCGGCGGGTTCGAAGGGGTTGCCGTTGTACTTCAGGAGACTCGAGAGCTTCTCGCCGTAGCGGCCGAGTTCCTTCTGGGTCAGGCCGCGGAACTGCGCGGAGGCGTTCATCTCGACGACGAGCACCTCGTCGACGCTCTCGACGAACTCGGTGACTTCTTCGACCGGGTACGGCGCCATCTCGGAGACGCCGAGCATCTTCACCGAGTGGCCGTCGTCGTTCAGGCGGTCGATGGCCTCCTCGACGGTGCCCTGCTGGGAGCCGAACGTCATAATGCCGTACTCGGCTTCCTCGGGACCGTAGTGGGTGTTCGTTTCCTCGTCGGCGTCGAGGTCGGCGCGGATGGCTTCCATCTTCTCCATCCGTCGGTCGACCTGATTGACGCGGTTGTCGGGGTCCTCTGCGATGTGCCCGGCGGGCATATGCTCGTTCCCGGTCGCGAGGTAGCGGCCGCCCTTCTGGCCCGGAATGGACCGGGGGCTGACGCCGTTCTCGACGTCGTGCTGGAAGCGGTTGTACTTCCCGGAGGGGTCGTGCGGTGCGTCGACCAGTTCCTCCTCTGTGATGACAGAGCCGAGGTCAGCGTTCGGCTCCTCGTCGAAGACGCTCGCGGACACGTTCTGAAGCTCGCCGCCGTTCTTCTGGTCGTAGAGGACGATCGACGGGATCTGGTACTCGTAGGCGATCTGGAACGCGCGGCGCGTCTGCTTGTACGCCTCTGCGGCGTCAGACGGTGCGAAGACGACGCGGTGGGAGTCGCCCTGCGAGGTGTAGAGGACGTGTTCGAGGTCGGCCTGTTCGGGCTTCGTCGGCATCCCGGTCGAGGGGCCGGCGCGCATTGCTTCGACGAGGACGACCGGCGTCTCGGTCATCTCGGCGAGGCCGAGCGGTTCGGACATCAGCGCGAAGCCGCCGCCCGAAGATCCGGACATCGCCTTCACGCCGGCGTGTGAGGCACCGAGTGCCAGCGCCGCCGCCGCGATCTCGTCTTCGACCTGCTCTGAGATGCCGCCGACCTCGGGGAGATTCTGCGACATAATGGTGAAGACCTCTGTCCACGGCGTCATCGGGTAGCCGGCGATGAAGCGACATCCCTCGTCGAGTGCACCGTAGGCGATGGCGTCCGAGCCGGAGATGAGGACCTGCTCCTCGTCGTGTTCGCCCTCCGGAACCGACACGTCGGGGGCGTCGGCGTCGTACTCTTCGAGCACAGTCTCGTAGGCGTCGTCGAAGACGGCCATATTCGGCTCGAAGATCTTCTCGGGCATCGTGTCGTCCATCAGACTCTTGATGACTTCGGGTTCGATGCCGGCGATGGCGCAGGTGACGGCGACGCCCGCGGTGTTCCGCATCACTTCGCGGCCGTGCTCGCGGGCGATCGTGCGGAGGTCGATGTCGTAGACGTGCCAGCCGTTCTCCTCGACGCGCTCGTCGAAGTTCGGGATGTCGTCGGTGTCGAGCAGTCCGGAGTCGTAGACGATGACGCCGCCCTCGTTGAGTTCGTCGAGGTTCTCCGACAGCGGCTTGACCTCCTCGTTACCGTAGTATGCGTTCTCCTGGGGGTTCCGAGCGAAGGAGTCGCCCAGCGCCAGCAGGAAGTTGTACCCGTCACCGCGCGATTTCACGTTGTCCGCGGAGACGCGGACTTCCGTATAGGTGTGGCCACCACGGATGCGCGACGGGTAGTGACGATGCGTGAATACGTGCAGGCCCGCTCGCATCAGGGCCTTCGCGAAATTCTGGCTCGTCGAGGCGATCCCGTCGCCGGAACCACCCGCGATTCGCCAGATGAGTTCGTCGTCAGTCATATCTGAGCTCACGGCCCGTGTGGGCCACTACCGAAAACTTTCGGAAGGAATCGATTAAAGCCTTTGCTATAAGTTACCAAGGAAAGATGATGATGGACCTAATATGTGAACGTTTAGCACGCTAGTCGGCAAAATAACTGGACGTTCACAACCGTTTTGCAAAAAGACCCAGCAATTATTTGTTATTCTCGTCGCTCGCCCGCTAGACCGTCACTCGTTGTCGGGGCTTGAGGGGTGATAATCAGTGTCGTATTCGCCCGGCTGATCGTCGAGCCGATCGGGGTTCATCCGGCCGCTGAGCAGCATAAAGTCGAGGATCGTGAGATTCAGCATCGCCTCGACGACCGGGACGGCACGCGGCGGCAGGACGGGATCGTGACGGCCGACGACTTGGATGTCTTTCTCCTCGCCGGTCTCCCAGTCGACCGTCTTCTGCTCTTTCGGGATCGAGGTCGGGGCGTGCCAGGTGACCTCGCCGTAGATCGGCTGGCCGGTCGTGATGCCGCCCTGGAGGCCGCCGTGTTTGTTGCCCTCGGGCACCGGGTCGCCGTTCTCGTCGAACTCCCAGTCCTCGTTGCGGTCCTTGCCGGTCCACTCGCGGGCTTCCGTCCCGAGGCCGAACTCGAACGCCGTCGTCGCCGGAATCGACATCATCGCCTGGCCGAGCCGGGAGGGGAACGAGTCGAACCGCGGCGAGCCCAGGCCGCGCGGGACGCCACGCGCCTCGAAGTAGATCGACCCGCCGATCGAGTCGCCCTCGGTCTGGTACTCGTCGATCAGGTCGCGCATCTCCTCTGCGGTCTCGGGGTCCGCACAGCGAACCTCGTTTTCCTCGCTGTGTTCGAGCATCTCCTCGAACGACACCTCCGGCGCCTCGATGTCGCCGATCTGGTTCACGTGCGCTTTGACCTGCACGTCCTGCGTTTCGAGGAGTTTCTTCGCGATCGCGCCGGCCGCGACCCAATTCACCGTCTCGCGCGCCGACGAGCGCCCGCCGCCGCCCCAGTTGCGCGTGCCGAACTTCGCCGAGTACGTGAAGTCGCCGTGGCTCGGGCGCGGGGCCGTGACGTAGGGCTCGTACTTGCCCGATCGGGCGTCCTTGTTCTCGATGACCATCCCGATCGGCGTCCCCGTCGTGTAGCCGTCCTGGACGCCAGAGTTGATGACGACGGCGTCGGGTTCGCCCCGGGAGGTCGTGATCATCGACTGCCCCGGCTTGCGCCGGTCGAGTTCGGCCTGCACGTCGTCCTCGTCGAGTTCGAGTCCTGCCGGACAGCCCGAGACAGTCACGCCCATCGCATCGCCGTGGCTCTCGCCGTAGGTGGTGACCTGGAAGAGCCGGCCGAATCGGTTCCCGTTCATTACCTCGCCGTCGTGGTTCCGGCCATATATACGTTGCAGAAAGGCGCAATCGCCGGGCGGGGGAACGAATATACTTCCAGGCGACGAAGCGTGACACACGGAATTTTTCGGAGCACCGTATGGATCACATCGAATACGCATACACCCTCGGAATGGACGACGCGGCGGTCGAAGAGCGACTGAAGACAACTGACACAGGTGTCCTCTCGCTTTCTGACGGCGACGACAGCTACGCGATCCCGCTGGCACACTACTACGACGGCGACGGGCTCTACTTCCGTCTCGGAGTCACGGAGGGCAGCCGGAAACAGCAGCTCCTCGAGACGACAGATACCGCGTGCTACGTCCTCTACGGGACAGAGGACACCGACGATCCACGTGGCATCGAGACCTGGAGCGTCCTCGTCACCGGCCACCTCACCGAACTCCCCGAGTCGGAGCACGATCGGTTCGACACCGCCGAGATAAACGAGAAGTTCTCGCCGATCCGCGTGTTCGACGAGAGCATCGACGAGATGGAGATCGTCATCGTGGAACTCGAAATGGAATCGGTCACCGGACGACACACCTCCGAGGCATAGCCCGAAGGTCCTCTGATAATGATTACTCTCGTCTCTTACCGATGAGCGCCACCCCCGTTCCGACGCTCACCGGTAACCAGTGAGAGTAATCATTATGAGATTACTCGCTGCGCTGAACGTCGACGCCGAGCGACGCCATCGCGTCGAAGAAGTCCGGGAACGACACGTCGACGTGCTCACCGCCCTCGATGACGGTCTCGCCGTCGGCGACGAGGCCCGCGACGGCCAGCGACATCACGATCCGGTGGTCGCCGCGTCCGTCGACGCGCGCGCCGACGAGGTCACTCTCGCCGCCGTGGATCGTCAGTCGGTCCTGCTCTTCTGTCACCGACGCACCCATCTTGCCGAGCTCTTCGGCCATCGCGCTCACGCGGTCGGTCTCCTTGAAACGAACGTGCTCGCAGTTCTCGATGACGGTGTCGCCGTCGGCAATCGCGCCGAGCGCGGCGATCGTCGGCAGGAGGTCCGGCGTGTCGCCGACGTCCACGGAGGTCCCCGACAGGGACGCACGCGAGATCGCGATTTCGCCCACCTCGCGGTCCCACTCGATGTCTGCACCCATCGCGTCGAGGACGTCGACGATGGCGCTGTCGCCCTGGGCGCTCGGGCGCGCGCCCTCCACGACGACAGCCGCGCCGTCCGCGGCGGCGACGGCCCCGGCCGCGAGGAGGTACGACATCGACGAGAAGTCGCCGGGGACGGCGTACTCACCGCCCGCCGGGTCGTAGGACTGCCCGCCCGGCACCGCGAACCCGTCCTCGGTTCGCTCGGCCTCGACGCCGAAGTCCGCGAGCACTTCGAGCGTGATGTCGACGTACGGCGCGGACTTTAACTCAGTTTCCAGTTTGACGTCGATGCCCTCGTCGGTGACGGCGCCGGCCATCAGGAGCGCCGTGATGTACTGTGAGGAGACGTCGCCGGGGATCGACACCTGACCGCCGGGCGTGTCGCCGCCGACGACAAGCGGCGCCTGGCCGTTGCCGCGCGTCGATTCCGCGCGTCCACCGAGCTGTTGGATCGCATCGAGCAGCGGTCCCTGCGGGCGCGAACGGAGGGACTCGTCGCCGGTGAAGACACAGAGCCCGTCGGCGAGCGCGCCACAGGCCGTGACGAGCCGCGTCGTCGTCCCCGAGTTCGCACAGTCGATCACGTCGTCGGGGACCTCGGGACGGCCGTCGAAGCCCGAGACGGCGAGTTCGGCATCGTCGTCCGCGCGGTCGATGGCACCTCCAAAGGCCTCGACGGCCCGCATCGTCGCGCGGGTGTCGGCGCTCACGAGTGGGTCTGTAACGACTGCGTCGTCCCCGTAGCCCGCTGCAAGAATCGCCCGGTGCGTGTAACTCTTCGAGGGTGGCGCGCGCACGCGCCCCTCGACGCGCGACTGCGAGATAGTGACGTCCATACGGGTCGTTCTCGCTGGCGTGGGTATGATACTTACTGTCGAGTGGGCGGGGGTTTATACCAGAAGACGCGGCCAGCGCTCCCGTGACGTAACGTCGACCCCGCGCCGGTCAGCGGTTGCCCGGCACGTCGGCGCGGGAGCGGAGGTGCCGGCTGTTCGCTCTATTCATCACCGCACAGAACCGAAAGAGCTGCGTCGCGGTTATCGACGGATCGCCAGGAGTGCGGCGGCCGCGAGTGCGACAACTGACACCGGGAGGCCGAATCCGGGGGAGTCGGTCGACGTCGTCGCGGGCGCGTCAGTGTCGGGCGTCGCTGTCGTGGTCTCTGACACGGTCGTTGCCGACTCCGTGGTCGACGTCTCTGCCTGTCTCTGGAGCGTCTGGTACTCCTCGTAAGCGTCGGGATGGACCGCTTCGAGAATCGTCTCCGCCGCGAGAACCGAACGGGGCGCGGGCTGCTGGAGGTAGTTCGTGTTCACGCGAACGACGTTCCCCTCCTGGATCGCCGTCGTGCTGTTGTACGCTTCGTTCTCGGGAATCGGACTATCTTCGGGGGCCACGATCCACGCCGGGTCGAGTTCGACGACCGTCTCGTCGTTGATCATCTGAAAGCCCGAGATACCGGCTTCCGCGGCACCGTTCCGGAGTCCGCCGCTCTCCATTACGTCGCCGATGAACGTGTTCGCGCCCGAGGTGTAGCCGTGGAAGACGTTGAGCGCGAGCGGACGGTCTTCGTCTTCGAGCGCCTGCTGCATCAGCGCGATCGACTGTCGCATCTCGTCGGCGCGTTCGACGCCGGCCTCGCAGTTCCCGGTGAGGCGGCCGATTCGTTCGGTCTTGTTGGCGGCGGCGTCGAGCGATGTGGGCTGTCCGAATACGAACACCGGAACCTGCTCGCGGATCTGCTCGACGCGATCGGCCGCGAAGCCGTAGGTGCTGTTCGGCACCAAGACGAGATCCGGATCGGCGGCGAGCACCTTCTCGACGCTCGGCCCGCCCGCACCGGAGACGTTGACGCGGTCGCCCGACCCGGCCCCTTCGAGATAGGTCGCGTACTGCGAGAACCCGACGACTTCCTCGCGGGCACCGATCTCCCACATTGTCTGGGCAGCACTCGGATTGAGCGTCACGATGCGTTCAGGGTCGGAATCGAGCGTTACCTCGGTTCCGGTCGCGTCGGTTGCCGTGTACGGGAACGTGCAGGTCACAGACTGCTCGGTGTGTGATGCGTCGACAGCGGAAAGAGTAGCCGCGCCCGCAGCGATACCCGACGCCGGCCCGACAGCGGCGACTAGGAGGAGCACTGAGAACACGAACGCGCGAAGTCGCATATCCTACACTGGCGGCCGTTGCAACAAGTATTTGCCTAATCCAAGTGAGTTTGCGAACGTACCGTGACCCTCCGAACACGCACGATCGGGTGGTCGAGCGCGCTGACGGCCGCCCTCGCCGGTGTCGTCGTCATCAGCGCCGGCATCGGTCCGGTGTCGATCCCGCCGCTCACGGTCGCGAAGATACTGCTCTCGGCGGACCCGTTTCCGTTCGCGTTCGGCGCTGCCGACACCAGTCGGATCATCGTACTCGACGTTCGGCTGCCGCGGATCATCCTCGCTGCGTTCGTCGGATTTGCACTCTCGACGGCCGGCGTCGTGATGCAGGGCTTCTTCCGGAATCCGATGGCCGATCCCTCGATCGTCGGCGTCTCCTCGGGCGCGGCGGTCGGCGCGGTCGCGACCATCGTACTCCCGTTCGCGTTCCCGCTCGGGCTCGAACTACAGGGTGCGGCGTTCGTCTCTGCAATTCTCACTGCGTTCGGCGTCTACCTCATCGCCACGCGCGACGGCCATACGCCGACCGCGACGCTGTTGCTCGCCGGCGTCGCTGTCCAGACGTTCCTCGGTGCAGTCATCTCACTGCTGCTCATCCACAGCGGGCAGAGTCTCCGCCGCGTCGTCTACTGGCTGATGGGTCACCTCGGAGGCACGACCTGGGACGACGTGCTCGTGATCGCCGTCATCCTGCCGCCGCTGTTCGTGCTCCTGCTACTCTATACGCGGGATCTGAACGTACTCCTGCTCGGTGAAGAAGACGCCCACGCGCTCGGCATCGAGGTCGAGCGCACGAAGCGTCTGCTGCTCGCGGCATCGAGCGTCGTCACCGCGGCGGCCGTCGCCGTGACCGGCGTGATCGGGTTCGTCGGCCTCATCGTCCCGCACGCGATGCGCCTGATCGTCGGCCCGGATCACCGGATCCTCCTCCCGACGAGCGCGCTCGCCGGTGCGTCGTTCCTCGTGGCCACTGACACGCTCGCGCGCTCCGGTGCGACGGAGATCCCGGTCGGCATCGTGACGGCCGCTCTCGGGGCCCCGTTCTTCCTGTATCTCCTCCGCTCGCGGGAGGTGACACGGCTATGAACGATCCAAACGGCTCTCACGACGCCTCGGCTGACAGCCCGCCCGCGACGCCGGAGGAGCCGCTCGTTCAGGTCGAAGACCTACAGATCGGATTCGGCGACACGACCGTGCTCGACGGACTCGACGTCGCCATCGACTCCGGCACGTTCGTGGGGCTCGTCGGGCCAAACGGGGCGGGCAAGACGACGCTGCTCCGGGCGCTCAACGGTACGCTCAGTCCAGGCTCCGGAACCGTCCGCGTGGCCGACGAATCCGTCCCCGATCTCTCCTCGAAGGCCGCCAGCCGACTCGTCGCGACCGTCCCCCAGGACACGACCGTCGCCTTCGAGTTCGATGCCCGCGCCGTCGTCGAGATGGGACGAAACCCACACCGGTCGCGCTTCGGCGGCTGGACAGCGGACGACACCGCAGCCGTCGAACGCGCCCTCGACCGAACGGACGCGCAGCGCTTCGCGGACCGGCCGGTGACGACGCTCTCTGGCGGCGAACGACAGCGCGTCCTGCTCGCGCGAGCGCTCGCACAGGAGACGCCGCTCCTGCTTTTGGACGAGCCGACGGCGAGTCTCGACATCAACCACCAGGTGCGAACGCTCGAACTGGTGCGAGAGCTCGTTTCGCAGAACAAAACAGCTATCGCAGCGATCCACGATCTCAACCTCGCGGCGCACTACTGCGACGAACTGCTCCTCCTCTCGAACGGCCGTGTCGCCGCCCACGGTCCGCCCGAGTCGGTCCTGACGGAGACCGCGCTCGAAGCCGCCTTCGACGCCAACGCCGTCGTCTCACAGCACCCCGTCACGGGTTCGGTGTACGTCACAGCGCTGCCGGACGGCGACAGAGTCGCCGAAAGCGAGCCGAGCGCCGACGCTGACGAGCGGAGCGGTCGTGTCCACGTCGTCGGCGGCGGCGGAACGGCCGCACGGCACCTCTACGTGCTCGATGCGGCCGGCTTCGACGTCTCTGCAGGCGCGTTGAACGAAGGCGACACCGACACGGAGGCCGCTCGGAACCTCGCGCTCGACGTCGTGACAGTCGACCCGTTCGCCGGTGTCGGCCCGGAAGCCCGTGCAGCCGTCGAGCGGCGAGTCGAGGCGGCCGACTGCGTCGTCGTCGCCGACGTCGAAGTGGGAACGGGCAATCTCCCGAATCTCCGGGCTGCCACGGCCGCAGATCGCGTTGTCCTCGTCGAGGACCGTCCGTTCGCCGAGCGGAACTACGTCGGGGGCGAGGCAGAGCGAGTCTACGAGACGCTGCGCGACCGGGCTCGGGTCGTCGATCCCGCGAACGTACCCCGCGCGGTCGCCGCAGCACTCTCGGGCGGCGACGCGAGCCACTTCGGCGTTGATTCCGACGACGACTCGGCGTCACGCGTCCAACCGAGGCCGACGCGCGTGGCGGAAGAGTTACCGCCAGACGACGTCGAGCCGTAATCTCTGACTCCGAACGTGGCCGATCGACGTCGAATGTGGCCGAAAGTGTAGATAAACTGTCTTATATTCGACGATGGGGGGGCTGTTCCCGCTGTCGAGAGAAATCGATGGACTACTCACAGACGGGCTACCGTGAGATTAATTACCATTGCCGTGGTAACTCTGTATCCCCCTTGATTACTTCCTAGGACCACCAACGTATCGGCTCGGTATTGTGTTCGCACACGGCCGACAGATTTTTTAGGCGCGCCTGATAACGTAGGGTTGAGAACGAGGCGGTGGTTCGGTTCTCACCGGCCTCCAGTACAACAAAATGAGTGACGCCCTTCACGCGCGCACGCGCGACAGCACAGAGGAGCAGGAGCGAAAGTGGCGCGACCACAACGCGGCGGCTGATGCGACCCGCTCCGAAGCGACGAAGCGATCGGAATCGACAGAGAGCGAAGACGAAACCCTCCACTGCCCCGAGTGTGGCTCGACCGAGATCGTCACGGACGACGAACGCGGCGAGACGGTCTGTGCGGACTGCGGCCTCGTCGTCGACGAGGACTCGATCGACCGCGGCCCCGAGTGGCGGGCCTTCGATAGCGCCGAGCGCGACGAGAAGTCTCGCGTCGGCGCCCCGACGACGAACCTGATGCACGACAAGGGGCTGTCGACCAACATCGGCTGGCAGAACAAAGACGCCTACGGCAACTCGCTGTCGTCGAATCAGCGCCAGAAGATGCAGCGGCTCCGCACCTGGAACGAACGCTTCCGCACGCGTGACTCGAAAGAGCGGAACCTCAAGCAGGCTCTCGGCGAGATCGACCGGATGGCATCGGCGCTCGGTCTCCCCGAGAACGTCCGGGAGACCGCGTCGGTCATCTACCGCCGCGCGCTCGACGAGGAACTGCTCCCCGGCCGCTCCATCGAGGGAATCGCGACCGCATCGCTGCACGCTGCGGCCCGAATGGCGCAGGTACCGCGGAGTATCGACGAAGTCGCGCGCGTCTCTCGCGTCGACGAGGACGAGTTCGAGCGGGCGTACCGCTACGTCGTCCGTGAGCTCTCGCTGGAGATCCAGCCGGCGGACCCCGCCGAGTACGTCCCGCGGTTCGCCTCGGACCTCGACATCCCCAAGGAGACCGAGCGAACGGCCAACGAGCTGCTGGAGAACGCGAAGCGCGAGAACGTCCACTCCGGGAAGTCGCCGGTCGGCCTCGCAGCCGCCGCGCTCTACGCTGCGGCGCAGTTGACCAACGAGGAACTGACACAGGCGGACGTGAGCGACGTGACCGACATCTCGGAGGTCACGATCCGAAACCGCTACCAGGAACTACTCGAAGCCTGGGATCTCGACTCGCCGTACGGCGGTCGCAGCAGCGCGGCCGAGGCATAAGTCCGCCTCTGTTCCCACTGGAGTAGCCTCTTTTCAGCGAGATGATTTATTCTGCGACGACGACCACGCCCTTCATCCCGAGCGTCCGGTGTGGTGTGCAGTAGTATCTGACCGCCCCCGGCTCGTCGAAGGTTCGCGTGTAGGTGTGGCCCGCTCCATTCCGCTGCTCGGAACTGAACGACCCGTCTTCGGCCACGACGTCGTGTGGGCCGCCGCGGCCGCTCCACTCCCAGACGACAGTGGTCCCGCTCGACACCCGAACGGCAGCGGGGCCGTAGCCCCAGTTGCCACCGTTGGCCTCGGCGCCGACAGTGACTGTGACTTCGGAACTTCCGGTTTCGTCGACGATTCCATCGTAGTTCGATGCATTCGCGAGGTAGCCGTCGAAAGCGGACGCCGAGCCGTCCCCGTTAGCGTCCGCATCGTCGCTCGAATCACCCGACTCGGAGGTGTCCGAGGTACTGCCTCCAGAGCAGCCGGCGAGACCGGCAGCGAGTGCGGCGGCCGCCCCGACGACCGTCCGACGCGAGAACTGCGTTCGTGCCATCGCTTGGGGTAGGGGTTTCACATAATAAGGAGCATCCATTCGTTCTCAATCTCCGGAAACGGGCAGAACCGGTTCGCCTATGCAGTTCTTCGCTCCGATCAATGACAGGCTCGACAGAGATGCGCGTGACTGAACCGCGGAGCGACGCGACTCCGGAGTGGGAGATATTCCTTCGCTCCGAAGAGAGCGAACCGCTACAGCACGTCGGGAGCGTCACGGCCCCGAGCGAGGACGTTGCCCGCGAGCAGGCGGCGTCGCTGTTCGAGTGGACGGCGCACACGCTGTGGCTCTGTCGTGCGGACGACGTCGCGCGGTTTACGGACCGTGATCTGGGCGAGACGAACGTCGACGACGCGACTCCGGAAGCGTCGGTACCGAACGCATCGACGCCCGATACGGGGGCAGACGTGCCGGGAGGTGCGTCGCAGTGATCTCCATCAGCAAGCTCCTGTGCGACCTCGACGCCGAGGGCGACGGGCTCCGATACGACGACGGACGGGATTCCTCCCGCGAGCAGATCACCGAGGAACGAACGACGAAGCCGGTCGTCGTCTGGAACGTCACGCGGCGGTGTAACCTCTACTGCGAGCACTGCTATGCCGGTGCAGACCTCGACGCCGCGTCGGGCGAACTGACGACGGCGGAGGGGAAACAGCTCCTCGACGAACTCGCGGACTACGGCGTGCCAGTCGTGCTGTTTTCGGGCGGGGAACCGCTCGTCCGCGACGACCTCGAAGAACTCGTCGCGTACGCGTCGGACGCCGGCATCCGCCCCGTTCTCTCGACGAACGGTACGCTCGCGACGCCGGAACGCGCTGCCGCACTTCGCGAGGCGGGCCTGAAGTACGCGGGCGTCTCTGTCGACGGGATGCCCGAGCGCAACGACGCTTTCCGCGGCGAGGAGGGTGCCTTCGACGCCGCCGTCCGCGGCATCGAGAACTTCCTCGACGCCGGGCTGAAGACCGGCCTCCGCTACACGATCACCGAGAAGAACGCACCCGATATGGAGTCGGTCGTCGACCTCCTCTCGGACGTCGGCCTCGATCGGTTCTGCTTCTATCACCTCGATTACGGTGGTCGCGGCGGCGAGATCGCCGACGCGGACCTCTCGCCGACCGAGCGGCGGGAAGCCGTCGAACAGCTCTGTGAGATGACGCTCGAGTACCACGACGAGGGCGAGGAGATCGAGACGCTCCTCGTCGGCAACTACGCCGACGCGGCGTTCCTCGTCGAGTACGCTCGCGATGAGTTCGGGGCGGCGAAGGCCGACGCCGTCAGACGGTATCTCGAAGTCAACGGCGGCGATCCGACCGGCGAGCGCGTCGCCGACGTCGACTACCAAGGCAACGTCCACCTGACGCAGTTCTGGCAGGGCTACAGCCTCGGCAACGTTCGCGACCGGCCGTTCGGCGCGATCTGGGAGGACGAGTCGAACCCGCTGTTGGCCGCGCTGCGGAACCGCGAAGACCACCTCACAGGAAAGTGCGCCAACTGTCGCTATCAGGACGTCTGTCGCGGGGGATCCCGACTCCGGGCGATCGCGGCCGACGGCGACGTGTTCGGCCCAGATCCGCAGTGTTATCTGACGCCGCAGGAGCGGCTCGGACCGGCGGCAGACGTGGGCGGCTCGGCAGCGGACTGATAGGGGTCATCGTGAGTCCTCATAGCTTCTCGCCGGACGATACGGTGAGAAGCTATGAACGGTTACGATAACCCCTATGATACTGTCGGATACGAGTCCGGCAGTGCGGGCGGGCCGGTAGTCGTGAAAACACCCTGCACGACATACACGTTGCAGTCTGACTTCTTCACGGCCGGAATCGGCTATTACGACCCGTCAGGACGACGATTCCCGGCAATTGAGAAGCGGATTCTGTTTATATGTCTTTTCGGCTCGTAGTAGAAACTGTAATGAGCCACTCACGCCCCACCCAACCGGTCGGAATCGACCCCCTCAAAATCGCCCTCGGCGTGTTCGTCCTCGTCGGCGTCGCCCTGACGGCTGTGGCGGCGTACGCACTGATCGACACGACGGCCGGCGGCATCAGCGCGCTTCCCCCGGAACTCGCGATGACGTTCATCTTCGGCGCAGCGCTCCTCGCCACCGGCGCTGCCGTCCGCCGAGTCATTCCCGCGCGGTAAAACGACTTTTCTGAAAAATCGTAAACGCTACTGTAGTACGCCACCAGCCGCTGCTGACTCGTTCGTTCTGGGACAGCCAGCGTAAGTCTTAGGTCTCTCGTCGTGGTAACGCGTACCAAACAATGGAGGGTATCGATCCCGAATTCCCAGAGTGTTGTGCCACCTGCCCGCACCGCGATTCGTTCAAAGCGACCTGTACGCACGAGCTTCGACAGTCGGTCGTCTGGGAGGTCGACGGGACGCGGCCCTGTCCCGTCTACTCACACGAGAAGACGGACGCGATGCGGGAGCTATCGAACTCGCTGTACGGACAGTAGCTCGGATTCTATCGTCCGAGCCCGAGCGTTCGCCAGAGTGCGGCGACCGTGAGGACGAACAGCGCCGTCGAGAGGTCGTAAGCGTACGCGCCCGTCGTCGCGCCGACGATCGCTGTCGACGCACCGCCTACGAACCCCGAGAGCACCGCCGCGACCACGGGACCGACGCAGCTCACACACGTCACGAGTCCGACGAGCCCCGAGAGCACTCCTGCTGCGGCACGAGCGACCCCCACGTACACGAGAACCGAAAGCGACAGGTAGCCGATGGTCTCGAACGGGACGAGCGCGAGCGAGATCGGCCCATCGACGAGCACGACCGGTCCCCAGCCGGGGAGCGCCGGGACGAGCCGCGCCGATAGCGCGCCACCGGAACCGGCGCCGATCAGTCCGCTCGTCCACCCGAGAACGACGAGGTAGCCGACCGCGACGCCCCCGGCCACGGCGGACCGGCGCGTCGTCGGCGCGGGGACGTCGACGGCGCGGACGGCGAGGATAGCGACGTTGACCCAGACGAACGGGTACGCCGCGTGGCGTACCGAGAGTATCGCCGACTCGGTCGCGAGCACGTAGCCCGCGACGAGCGTGAGTTCGACCGCCAGTAAGAGTCCGAGGAGGCGAATCGTCCGCAGTGCTGGTCGCGGGAGCGAACGTCCGAGCGTCGGTGTCGTGGGCATCGTGTGTCGGGGACGAACGTGTGTTCGTATCGGAGTTGGTCGGAGGAAAAAGATGTCCGTCGGCGGGACGACTCGTGCGCCGGCTACGGCGTCGCCGCGCCTTCCTCGTCGTCCGGCGAGATCCGGCCGAGGACGTAGACGGCGATGAGAATCGCCAGGAGCAGGATCTCGAAGACGATGACGGCGATGAACGGCAGATCGATGCCGAAGAATCCGAATACCGTTCGGAGTTCGACCGCGACCGGGATGGTGAACGCCGCGAGCACTAAGAACAGCGCGGGAGAGATCCGCCGCATCAGCGGCTCACCTCCTGCAGACTGTCAACGACGGCATCGACCGGCGCGACGCCGGCGAGAGAGTCGAGCGAGACGTTCGTGACCGCAGCGACGGTGGCGTCGACGAGCCACTCCAGCGAGAAGGCGACCGAGAAGCCGCGGCTCCCACCGAAGAGACCGGCGTCGCTGATGATCCCCGCGAGCGGCAGCGTGTACGCGAGGATCACGAGGACGACGGCGATCCCGGTCCACAGCGCGAGGTTGTCGAGGACGAGCGGTGCCCCGCTCGACGAGGAGAGCGGCTCCGGAATGGTGTCGTCGACCGGCGTGTCGACGCGGTCGTCAGCCCACGTCGCAGCGACGTTGAACAGGAAGATCACGACGCTGACGAAGAGCAGCACGCCACCCAGCGCGATCTGCATCCGGATCTCGCTGATACTCCCCACTGCAGCGACGAAGTCGAAGTTCTGATACTGCGGTTCGGCCGTCCGGCGCGGGATGCCGAGCAGGCCGCCGCGGTGCATCGCGTTCGACATAAAGACCATCCCGACGAACCAGGTGATGACCTGCAGCAGCCCGATCGGGCGGCTGTACACCGGCTTTCCGGTGAGTTGCGGCAGCAGCCAGTACGTCCCGGCCATCATCGTCAGCGCCACGGCGGTCCCCACGGTCATGTGGAAGTGTCCGGGGACCCACAGCGTGTTGTGAACGAGGTAGTTGATGTTCATCCCGGCGTTGATCATCCCCGAGAAGCCGCCGGCCGCGAACATCAGGCCGGCGAGCGCCATTCCCGCGAACGCGGGGTCGCGCCACGGGAGCGCGCCGAGCCAGCGCAGGTAACCCTCGCCACCGCGCTGTCGCGCCCCGTGTTCGACGCTCGCGACGACGGTGAACGCCGTCAGGAGCGACGGGAGCAGGAGGAACATCGTGTTCGTCATCGCGATGAACTTGAAGCCCTCCGCGATGCCGGGATCGAGATACTGGTGGTGGATCCCGACCGGCGTCGACAGCAGAACGAACAGCACGAAGACGACGCGGGCGAGCGGGTCACTGAACAGTCGGCCGCCGGCGAGTTTCGGCAGCACCGTGTACCAAAGCAGGTACGCTGGCATCAGCCAGAAGTACACGACAGGGTGGCCGAAGTACCAGAACAGCGTCCGGGTGAGAAGCGGATTGACCGTGTCGATGATCCCGAGCGACCACGGGATGAGGAAGACGACGACGGAGACGGCGACTCCGAGCGTCGAGACGAACCACATAATCATCGTCGTCAGGACCATAAACGCCTGCAGCGGGATGCGCTCGTCGGGGTTTTCCTGCCTCCAGCCGCGGTAGGCCAGGAACCAGTCTGCCCCGGCAATCCACGTGCCGACGATGAACATCGCGGTGCCGATGTAAAACACCGGGTGCGCCTGCAGCGGCGCGTAGAACGTGTATAGGACGTCCGCGCTCATCGGGATCTCGGGAACGAAACCCGAGAGGATCGCGATCGTCGCGAGGACGGCACCAGTCGTCATCAGGCCGACCCACGCCCACGTCAGGCGGATGTCGGGGACCGGCCGATCGAAGCCCTTGACGATCGCCCACGTGAACAACCCGACCAAGAAGAAGATCGTGAACCACAGCGCGAGCAGGACGCCGTGTCCTGTCAGGACGGTGTAGTAGTCGACCGAGTCGATGACGCGGAGGACGTTCGTCCGGTGCAGTGTCTGAATCAGCCCGAAGAACGCGCCGATCCCGAGCGAGATGAACGATACCACGAGCGTCGCCTGGACGACTTTCGCTTCCTCTGGGTACCTGTCTACGAACGTAGCCATCTCAGTTCACCACCATCGTCTCGTTCCATTCGCTCTGTGGGACGACCTGGATACTGCCCTCCATCGCGTGGTGAGCAGAACCACAGTATTCGTTGCAGAGGAGCCCGTACTTCCGCGGTTCGTTGAACTCGACGGTCATCGTCGAGACCTGTCCGGGAACCGCCATCGTGTTCGCGTTCGTGCCGACGATCTCGTAGCCGTGGATCACGTCGGCCGAGGTCACGTGGAACGTCACCCTGGAGTTCGCCGGAACCCGTATCGGCTCGGAGGTCCCGGGCTCGTAGAGGAACTGTTTCGCGATCACGTAGACGTCGTACTCGTTCGGCCCGGTCTTGTAGGTGCCTGGTTCGCTGAACTTCGGATGCTCATCGAGCGCCGCCGAGTCGACCTGGCCCCCTTCGTCGTTGATCATCTCGATGCCGGCCCCGACCGCGCCGTACGAGACGGTCGCGATGAAGCCGACGATGAGAAGCAGTGCCCCCGCAAGCCAGATTTTTTCGTATCTGTGTATCTCCATAGTGTCACCCGATAACCGTCAGATCGCCGCCGAGGAACTCGACGAAGTACATAAATATCCACATCGCGCCGACGATAACCATATAGATCGCGATGAGGACGAGTGTCCCCACGGGGTCGAAGTCGTCGTGCCCGAGTTGCCTGACGACGCCTGATCGCCCCGATCCGATGACGAACCCCTCGTCGTCGATGGATTCCGTGTCCGGTACCGGAGTTCCCGTCTCTCCGGTGCCATCTCCGGCGGGAGTCGCCACCTCGCCCGTCTCAGTATTCGATTCCGCTGGCATATCGAAGCGTATCGACCGTACGTTCTTGAACGAGGCGTCAGATTCCTACACCGTGGGAATCGCCGAAATGTGGAATCAAACCGATCCAGAAGGTCGAGTATGGAACTCACGCCGCGACTCGCAGGAATGATCGGCTTGTTGTCGATCCTGCCGGTGATCGCGTTCGGCATCTTCCGGACGTGGTGGGCCGGCCTCATCACCCTCGTCAACGTCATCGTCATCTCGATCGCGCTGTATCTCCTGTTTTCTCCGACAGAAGGGGAGGAACACGGCGGCCACGGCGAGAACGGGGCCGGTGCGGCGGG
>Ga0207719_100252_pt1 | contig 40507 bp, 35 predicted proteins | sample A23P1SouthBayCA_2_FD_187279 | JGI IMG/M metagenome (GOLD analysis project Ga0207719, IMG submission 187279) | Aerobic enrichment media microbial communities from Eden Landing Ponds, California, USA - A23 P3 (3) (SPAdes) | ecosystem: Environmental > Aquatic > Marine > Unclassified | place... | reverse complement strand
GTGGGGCGGGTAGATGTCGGGGTCGTGACGCGGCGAGAAGAACGTCTCGTCCGCGCGGGACTCCTGTTCGTCCCAGCGGATGCCCGAGATGATGCCGTCCACGTCGTGCTCCTCGATGGCGTCGTTGAGCGCCACAGTTTTGAGCAGGTGGTTGCCGACGTAGGTGTCGAGCAGGAACGGGAAACTGTCCTCCTCGTACTCCAGAATCGAGCGGACGTGGTTCTGGTTGTGCTCGGAGAGATCCTCGATCGGGATGTCGTCACCGGGTTCGAGGCCGTTCTCGTCGACGTACTCGCCGACGTCGGTGTTACGCGCCCAGATGACTTCCAGGTCCCACTCGTCGGCCCAGTGCTCGACGAAGTCGATGAGTTCGTCGAAATGTTGGTAGTGGTCGATGAACACGACCGGCGGGACTTCGAGGTCGAACTTCTCGGCGACTTCCTTGACGAAGTACAGCGTGAGCGTCGAGTCCTTGCCGCCGGTCCACATCACGACCGGGTTCTCGTACTCCTCGAGGCCCTTTCGGGTGACCTCGATGGCCTTCTCGATCTTGTCGTTGATGTGCGGGTAGTCGGCCGGATCCTCGCCCTCGCCGTCGGTGTAGTCGATGTCGAGGTACTCCGGGAACGCTTCTTGGGACATGAGTAATTAGATGTAATTAGCGTCTGGAATAAGTGTCTTTTGGAGGACCTGTCGAGTGTTGTATGTGGGCAGTTGGCACGGCATCGGCGAACTCGACGAAGGTGAAAGATATCGGGAGCCGGCGGGGACTCGTCCCCGATGGGTGTGCGAGTGCGGGTGAAAGGCTACGTCGACTCCACAGTCCCACAGCGCCTCGATAGTCTCGGGACGCTCGTCGAGGAGTTCGGTCTGGACGAACGCGGTCAGGGGCACGTCGAGGCGCTCGAGGCGAAGACGACCCGCGAGTCGTGTCGGCGAGCGGCCTTGAGGACGGTCAGCGTCCCGTCGAGGTTCACGTCGTGCATGCGCCGCGGGTTCTCGACGGACTCGGCGACGCTGACGACGGTGGCCTCGTGGAAGCCGACGCCGGCCATCGCCGCGTCGACCCCAGTCGCCCGAGCGAGAGGGTGGCCGAGCGGTCGTCCCCGAACAGGGTCGAAACCGCGATCTACCGGTGGCCGAGGACAGCATATTATCAGTAGAAGTTCACATTTTTATTCCGACTATTTTATATAAACATAGGATTTAATATATTTATAGGGGTGGCGATACTGAGGCTAATTCCGGGTAGTACCACACTCGTCCGGACGACGCGACGACCGAAATAGCGGCCCAGGAACGTTCCCGACGGTCCGCACCCGGAGCCGCGTCGATCCCCGGAACCGTTATATTGGCGTTAGATGTGTGTATTCGACACTGTCGTTCGAGTGGGGACCGGATCGGTTCGCGATCCCACGTTTGCGGACGCAAGGAGGTCGGATCGGATCGGGTGGATCCGTAACAGGTATCGGAACGCCGGTACGACGACGAGCCATCGCAGACCTCTCTATTTAGTATATAGTGTGTTATTTCGATGTGTATGCGAAAAGTAACAGTCGATCGCCGTGATGGGACGGCCCCTTCACGGAATCGCGGGATCGTCGACTCGCCGGCGAAAATGGGACCGTGGGCACGGGCGTGACGACGGCGAAAACGGGACCGTGGGTACGGGCGTGACGACGGCGAAAACGGGACCGTGGGCACGGGTGTAACCACGGCGTGAGTCAGGTGCCCATCGACGGCTTCGGCGGCGAGTGACGTTTGTGGCGGGTCGCGGCACACCAGGTCTTGACGCGACGAACGACGGATGTATCGATGTCGAGGCGGTCGGCGACGACCTCGGGGGGGTCACCCTCGTCGACGGTGAGCCGGAGGAGACTGTCGAGCGTCGTCTGATCGATCCCGAGCTGTTCGGCGTCGCTCGGGGTGGCGCGGCCGTGGTACCGGGACGACCGCGACCGAACTCCTTCCGGGACGCCGAGGTCGCGGGCGAGCGCGAGCACCTCGGTCCGGTAGAGGTCGCCCAGTAGAGAGACGTCGACACCGTTTTCACCGTACTTCGCGACCGACCCGAGCAGACGGTCGGTCCGGTTGACCGTCCCGACCACCAGGCGGTTGCGCGTGTTCGCCACGTAGTACGCACAGGCCATCCGGAACCGCGCCCCGGCGTTGTGCATCGCGACGAGGTCGTCGGCGGGCTCGCCGGTCGTCCCGATGATCTCCTGGAACGCGGCGAACAGCGGCCGGAGCTGGAGGCGGTGGTGTTCGATACCCAGCGAGGACGCGACCGCCTCGGCGTCGCGGGCGGGCGCCTCGTCGGTCAACTGTGCGGGCATCACGAGACCGGTGACGCGGTCGGGACCGAGCGCCTCGGCCGCCATCGTCGCCGCGACGGCCGACTCCGGCGCGCCGTCGATCGTGACGACGAAGCCGTCGGCGTCGGCGGTCGTCGCCATGTCGTCGAGAAATGCCGGGAGCAACTGCTTGATGCGCCGGATCGCGGGCGTGGAGGTGGCGAGTTCGTTCTCGTCGCGCGGGAGTTCGAGTATCCGCGGATGACTCATTGCGTCGCTCACGTTCGGCCCTCCGCTACGCAGTTTGGTCGTCGCCGTCCCGCCGTTACGCAGTTCGGTCGCCCGCGACGAGCGGGTGGCCGGTCGACGCGCGGCGTGTGATACTGGCCCAGAGGAAACTGTCCGTGGATGTACGGGGCTCTCTCGGTCACAGTCTGGCTTTCGACCGGGATGGAATAACGGTTACCCACCAGGACCACTAGCGTCCCCGGAATCCTCAATATGTCCTATTATTCGGAGTGGCGCGAGGCCGACCGACCCGAACCGGTCGACCTGGACCGGAGGCTCGACGACGGCAGTCAGTCGTACCCGGTCCGTTCGACGATGTCAGCGGCGGCTTCGCTCGCCCGCGCGGTGATCTCGGCGACCGATTCGTCGAACGACCGGATATCCCGTCCCTCCATGACGACCTCGCCGGCACAGACCAGGCTGTCCACCTCGAAGCCCTGGGCGTTGTAGACGAGCGCGAACACCGGATCGGGACACGGCGTAAGGTGCGGGTGGTCGAGGTCGACGACGGCGATATCGGCCTGCTTGCCCGGTTCGAGCGAGCCCAGGTCGTCGTCGCGGCCGATAGCGGCGGCGCCCTCTCTGGTCACCAGGTCGAACGCGCGCTGGGCGGGGACGACGCCAGCGTCGCGATGATAACCCTTGTGGCCGGCGGCCGCGGCACGGAGGTCGCCGAGCGGGTTGACGGTATCGCTCAAAATCGAGTTATCGGTCCCGAGACCGACGGTGACGCCGCAGTCGAGCATCTGAACGACCGGCGCGTAACCGGTCGCCAGACGCATGTTCGCCATGTAGTTGTGCGCGACGGCGGTGCCGGTCTCCGCGAGGATCCGGACGTCGCGCTCCGAGATCTGGACGCAGTGTCCCAGCAGTGTCCGCTCGCCGAGATAGTCGAGGTTTCGCAGATACTCGATACTGGAGATTGAACGTTGCTCCTGTGCTTCGGCCTCGGCGACGTGAACGGTGGTCATCACGTCGTAGTCGGTGGCGATCCGTGCGGCCTCGCGGAACAGGTCGTTCGAGGTCGATTCGAGGACGACCGGCGCGGGCCAGACCGACTGCCGGCCGTCCGCGCTTCCGTGATACGCCCCGATCAGCGACTCGACCTCGTTGACGACGTCGTCGGTGTCGAAGACGAACGTATCAAGCGGCGGGTGGTCGACCCCCTCGTCTCGTTCCTGCAGGTCGGTGACGAGCGTGGCGAACTCCGGGTCGGCGCTGCGGTCGCACATCCCCGCACCGTAGACGTTGCGGATCCCCGAGCGGTCGTAGACGTCGAGTTTCGCCTCGACGGTCGACCAGTCGTCCCAGACGACTTCGGTGTCGTTCTCGACGAAGGTCGTCACGCCCGACTGGATCGCCTCGACGCAGTACAGCGTCGCCGCCGTCGCGTGCTCGTCGGCCTCCATCGCGAGCGTCCCCGGCCGCTTGACGTTGTATAGCCAGTCGAGCAGGCCCCGGTCCTCTTCGAACGACCCGCGCAAGAGGATGTCCGAGACGTGGGTGTGGGCGTTGACCAGTCCCGGGATGACCGCGCCGCCCTCGGCGTCTATCACCCGGTCGGCGTCGCGGTTCGCCTCGACCACGTCGGCCGGTCCGACGGCCGCTATCTCGTCGCCCTCGACCGCGACGGCGCCGTCCTCGACGACGGTGCGCTCGTCGTCCTGCGTTATTACGCGCCCGTTCGTAACGAGGAGATCCGTCATCGCTCCCCTCCACGGGTCGCGGTCGCGGCGGACACCCCCGCGCGGACCTCGCCGACGGCGCCGGCGGCGAGGCAGTCGACGACTCCGCGGACGGCGATGCGAGCGGTGATCCCGTCGGTCGTCCGGTCGAGCGGACGGGCGGTGTCACCGGGAACGGCCGGTACGTCGTCGCAGTCGGAGTGAGTGTAGAGTCCGTCGTCGCAGTCGGAGTGAGAGTAGAGTCCGTCGTCGCAGTCGGAGTGGGAGTACCGGGACTCCGAGCGCGCGCCCGTGACCGTCACTACCCCGCGGTCGAAGAATGCCTTCGCTTGCTGCTCTGCTACCATACGCCGCCCAACCGCGGCAACCGGAATAAACGTTTGCACACCTTTCGCCACTCTCGGGTCGTTTTCGTCCCTGAACCGTCGGATAACTCGTCCGTACACCGCAGCTGAGGCGCAGAAACCGCGCGTTTCGAAAGGGCCGGAGAAGGCGCGTTTTACTCGGTCGGGTGTACGGTACAATTTTAGGAATATTAGGGGAATTACGGGAATAAGGGCGTAATGAGACGACAGCGGTACGGCGGCAAGAGCGGCCCGGGCGGCTGCAGTACGGGCGGTTGCAGTACGGGTGGCTGCAGTACGGGCGGTTGCAGTACGGGTGGCTGCAGTACGGGCGGTTGCAGTACGGGTCGTCGCAATATGAGCGGGCACGGTACGGGCAGTCGTGTGGTGTGGACGAACCCCACGGGTGCCGGTTACGGGAACGGACGCCAGTCGGACGCGGCCTAATAGTGATTGTTGGAGAGTATGTGTAAGTTCGTTCTCCAGTCGGAAGCCGGCCGGTGGCAGCCCCGTTGCGGCGGGAATCGGAAATGCGCGAAAATTACTGAAAAAGACAGCAGTGTAGTGCTACGTATATTCGGATCTGCACGGGTTATCGAAAAACACGCACAGAGATTTGCGGCAACCGATAGACGTTATAGGGTGGAATGACGACGAACGTCCGTGATTCAGAACGATGGCTGAAGACCCGTTTCTCCGGATGGAGGGAATACGCAAGGAGTTCCCGGGCGTCGTGGCGAACGACCACGTCGACCTGTCGGTTCGCCGGGGAGAAGTCCACGGGCTGTTGGGTGAGAACGGTGCCGGCAAGAGCACGCTGATGAAGATCCTCTACGGTCTCTACTCGGCGGACGAGGGCGATATCTATCTCGACGGCGAGGTGCTCGACCTCGACTCGCCGCAAGACGCAATCGACGCCGGGATCGGGATGGTCCACCAGCATTTCATGCTCATCCAGCGGCTCTCGGTCGCCAGGAACGTCGTCCTCGGAATGCGCGAGCCGTCGAAGTCCTTCCGGGATGGCGCCGACGCCGGCGGTCTGCTGGCCTCCGTCGGCGAGAACGGCCTCGTCCGGTCGCTCGCGGAGCGGTTCACGCTCGGCCTCGACGAGCCCGAAGCGAAGATCCGGCGACTGGCCGAGGAGTACGGCTTCGACGTCGACGTCGGGGCGGAGGTGTGGGAACTCGACGTCGGCGAGCAACAGCGCGTCGAGATCCTCAAGGCGCTGTACCGCGACGTTGACCTGCTCATCCTCGACGAGCCGACCGCGGTGTTGACGCCGAACGAGGCCGAGCGGCTCTTCGAGACGCTGCGGAAGCTCACCGACGAGGGGCTGTCTATCATCTTCATCACGCACAAGCTCAAGGAGGTCAAAGCGATCACCGACCGCGTGACGGTCCTGCGCGACGGGAAAGACGTGGGGACCGTCGAGACGGCGGACGTGACTCGCAGCGAACTCGCGCGGATGATGGTCGGTCGGGAGGTGCTCTTCCAGCTCGAAAAGGACGCGGTGTCGACCGGGGCGCCGGTCCTCGAAGCCGAGGGCGTCCGCGCCGACGACCAGCGCGGCATCGAGGCGCTCTCGGGGATCGACCTGACCGTTCACGAGGGCGAAATCGTCGGCGTCGCCGGCGTGAGCGGTAACGGCCAGAAGGAACTCGCGGAGACGATGGTGGGCGTGCGCGAGTCGACCGCGGGCACCATCTCGGTCAACGGCGCGGACATGTCCGGCGACTCGCCGCGGGCGTTCATCGACGCCGGCGTCTCGTTCGTCCCCGAGGACCGCCACCAGTACGGCTGTGCCGGGGACCTCCCGGTGATGCACAACGCGGCGATGAAGGAGTTCGACGACGAACGCTTCGGCGGTGTCCGCTTCGACTACGACGCGCTCGAGGAGTACGCCGAGGAACTCGTCGAGGAGTTCGACGTTCGCGGCGTCCACGACGTGACCGACGCCGTCGCCGACGACCTCTCGGGGGGGAACCTCCAGAAACTCATCCTCGCCCGCGAGATCGCCCGCGATCCCGACCTGCTGGTCGCCAACCAGCCCACGCGCGGCGTCGACGTCGGCGCCATCGAGTTCCTCCGCGAGCGCTTGCTCGAACAGCGCAAACAGGGGACCGGGATCCTCCTCCTTTCGGAGAATCTCGACGAGATCTTCGACCTGAGCGACCGGATCCTCGTGGTCTACGAGGGCGAGATCGTCTACGAGACGACGCCCGCAGCGGCCGACCGCGAGCGGATCGGACTCGAGATGAACGGCGGCGCGGAGTCGGAGTCGGCGCAACCGGAGGCCGTCGCCGACGGCGGTCGACCGGTCGACGACGGCTCGTCCGCGAGCGATCCCGTCGGTCGCCGGGGACCGGAGTGAGCCGGGATGCGACTGGATGTCCAGTTGCGGGCGCGCGAGGACGTACCGCGGTGGCTGGCGTACGGAACGCCGGTGTTCACCGTCCTCGCCGCGCTCGCGGTCAGCGCGCTCGCGTTTCTTGCACTGAACGTGAGTCCGATAGCCGCGTACGAAGCGATGTTCGTCACCACGCTGACCACGGAACTCGGGATCACCCAGACTATCAACAAGGCCGCACCGCTTATCCTCGCGGGACTCGCGGTGTACCTGCCGCTGCGGGCCCAGCTCTGGAACATCGGCGCCGAAGGGCAGTTGCTCATCGGGGCCGCTGCCGGGACGTGGGTGGGGTTGAACGTCTCCATGCCCGCGATGGCGTTGCTCCCGCTGATGTTCGTTGTCGGCGGGCTCGCGGGGGCGGCGTGGACGCTCGTGCCCGCCTGGCTGCGCGTCCGCTGGGGAATCAACGAGATCATCACGACCTTGCTGCTCACGTTCGTCGCCGTCGACGTGAAAAGCTACCTCGTCCGTGGCCCCATGCAGGCGGAATTCGGCTTTTTCCCCCAGACCGACAGCCTCCCGACGGACGCGACGCTCCCGACCCTGTTCGGCTTCGACTTCTACGCCGGGATACTCGCCGCCGTCGCGTTCGTCGCTCTGACCTACCTGCTCATCAACGAGACGCGCTTTGGCTACCAGATCACCTTCGTCGGGTCCAACGACGAGGCCGCCGAACAGGCCGGCATGAACAAGTACCGGATCTACCTGTTCGTCATGCTCGCAGGCGGCGCGCTCGCCGGCCTCGCTGGTATCACCGAGATCGCCGGCGTCCAGGGTCGCCTCCGGGCCGAGTGGGACCCCGGGTACGGGTGGACCGCGATCCCGATCGCGTTGCTCGGACGCAACGGCGCGCTGCAGGTGATGCTGGCCGCGATATTTTTCGCCGTCATCTTCGTCGGCGGGTCCAGCGTCGGCGTCGCGCTCAGCGTCCCGGCCGCGATCATCGACGTCATCCAGGCGCTCATCATCCTCTTTTTGATCACCGCGGAGTTCTTCAAGCGCTACCACGTCGACATCTCGATACGGCGGCCCGACGGACCCGCCGCGCCGACGCCGGAGGGTGAGGTCTGATGGCGGGCTTCGTCGCCGGCGTCTTCGACGCGACGGTCACCGCGAGCACCGTCCTCCTCCTCGCCGGAATGGGCGAACTCATCAGCGAGCGCGCGGGCGTGCTCAACCTCGGCGTCGAGGGGATCATGCTCATCGGCGCGCTCACCGGCGTCATCGCCACCGCGATCACCGGCAACTACTGGATCGGCTTCCTCGTCGCCGTCCTCTGCGGGATGACGATGTCGCTCATCCACGCCTTCCTCTGTATCACGCTGAAATCCGACCAGGCAGTCAGCGGGATCATGATCACGCTTCTGGGGACCGGGCTGACCACCTACTTCGGCAACGACTGGGCCAGCACCAGGATCTCGGGATTCCCACAGCGGACGGTCCCGGTCGTGGGGGACTACCTCGTCGAGATCCCGATCGCCGGTCCGGCGCTGTTTCGCTCCACCGCGACGGACTACATGGCGCTCGCGCTCGTCCCGATCGTCTACCTCTTTCTCTACCGGACGAACCTCGGCCTCGAACTCATCTCGGTCGGTGAAGACCCCGAAACCGCGGACACGATGGGCGTCGACGTGTTCAAGATGCGCTATCTCGCCGTCGTCGTCGGCGGGGCGTTCGCCGGTGCCGCCGGCGCACACCTCTCGCTGGGCGTCATCCAGCTGTGGTCGGCGGAGATGGTCGCCGGTCGCGGCTGGATCGCGGTCGCGCTCGTCATCTTCGCGCAGTGGCGCCCCGAACGGATCCTCGTGGGGGCGTACCTGTTCGGCCTGTTCGACGCGCTCCAGTTGTACACCCAGGGGATCGACGCGACCCTCTCGTCGGGGACGCCCCTCGCGGGCACGCTGAACCCGATCATCGACTTCGTCCTCGATCCGCAGATCATGGCGACGTACCCGTACCTGGCGACGCTCATCGTCCTGTTTCTCACCGTCGCCCGGACGGAGAACAGCCACCTCGCCGAACCGTCCGGGCTGGTCCAGCCCTACAGTCGCGAGACGGACTGACTCCGACCCGCCCGATCGCCGTTTTTTCTTCCGAATCGACTGACGATCCATCCCTCGAACTGCCCCCTCGAACTGCCCCCTCGTGCGCTCGAACGTCGCGGGATCCGGTCCACAGTGATCCGGAGGCAAATACATCGCTATAGACAATACTTATAACCCAGGGCTGATACGTGGGCATGTACTGTGAAAACGCCGTCATAGGTAGCTGAGTGTCACATGATTTCACGAAATCATAGCAGTTCGTAACACAAGTATGAGCGAGAAAACGAGATCACGACGGGATGCGATCAAAGCGATCGGAGCCGCGGGACTGCTCGGGCTGGCCGGGTGTAGCGGGTCCGGGGATAGTACCGACACGCCCGACAGCGGGTCCGACGGGGACCCCGATGACGGGACGGACACCGACGGTTCGGGGACCGACTCGGACGACATGTCTTCGGTCGACGCCGCCTTCATCTACCAGGCGGAGGTCGGCGAGGTCGGCTGGGACCGGGCCCACGAGGACGCCCGCCAGACTGTCGAAGAGGAGTACGACTGGGTGAACACCGAGTACAGCGAGGCGGTCGCCGCCGGCGACGTTACCCAGGTCATAGAGCAGTACATCGACGACGGGTTCGATGTCATCTTCGGCACGACCTTTGGGTACATGGACCCGATGTACCAGCTCGCGCCGGACTACCCGGACACCATCTTCGAGCACTGCTCGGGCTTCCAGACGCGGGAGAACATGGGGCGGTACTACGGGCGGCTCTACCAGTCTCGGTTCCTCTGTGGCGTCGCTGCGGGCCACCTCACGGAGACGAACACGCTGGGCTACGTCGCCGCCTTCCCCATACCGGAAGTCGTCCGCCAGATCAACGCCTTCGTCCAGGGTGCGCGGACGGTCAACCCCGACGTGGAGGCGAACGTCCGCTGGACCAACCAGTGGCTCGACCCGCAGGGGGTGACCCAGGCGGTCAACGCCATGACCAGCAACGGCGCAGACGTCATCAACAACCACAACACTTCACCGGCCGCGGTGCGCACCGCCGCCGAGAACGAGGCGTGGGCGTTCACCTACACCACCACGATGGCCGAGGCCGGCGGCGACTGGTACGGGAGTTCGGCGACGTTCAATTGGGAGGAGCACTACCGACCGACGCTGGAGGCCATCTCCGGAGGCGAGTGGGAGTCCGACGCCTTCTGGGGCGGCCTGGAGAGCGGCGTCGTCGGCCTCGACGATTTCGGCCCGCAGGTCCCCGACGATGTCGTCAGCGACGTCGAGACCAAACAGGAGGAACTCATCAACGGCGACCGGACAGTCTGGCAGGATACCCAGTTCGCCGGGGAGCCAGACGAGTTCTTCTTCAACGAGATGCAGAGCTACGTCGAGGGCATCAACGGCGAAGTCCCAAGTAACTGAACGGGGCGACTCACACCGATTTTTCGCGTTCGTCATCGGGATTAGCGGCGCGTTCGTCATCGGTGTCGCCGTCCGGGTCGAGCGCCGTGACGAGCGTCGTCGCGTACCGGTCAGTGCGCTCGCGGACGGCATCGACGACCGCTCGTCCCCGCGTCGTGAGTGCGGGCGTGTCGGCCTTGTTCACCACGAGGTGGACCCGCGCCCCGGCCGGCACGCCGCGGAGGCCGCCCCCCTCGGCCGCCAGCACCGCGGCGAGGTCGGCAGTCGTGAGCGAGTCGCCGACCGACCGCCCGGACAGCGCCGCGACGCGCTCCGGGCGGTGAACCGTCGGGGCGTCGAGCCGGCGTCCGACGGCTCGCACCGAAACCACGACGACGACGTCCGTCGACCGCGAGGGGACGACCGGTTCGTCTGGGCCGGGCGCTTTGAACTCGCGGCGGCGCGCGCCGTCGGCCTTGACGAGCAGCCAGTCGAACTGGCCGGCCGCGAAGCAGTCGTCGACCGTGGCCGGGTCGTACCCGCGAAGTTTCCGCGCCGCTCGGTCGGGGTCCGGGACGCGCCCGCGGGCGAACGAGAGCGCTGGAGATGCCCCGGCCGTCGACGACGGGGCCGCCCGCCACGGGAGCCGCCCGGGGTCGGCGAGCACGACCGGGAGGCCGTCGAGCGGAGGGGTGTGCGTCGTCGTCGTGTAGCCGACGCGACGCCCGCGAGCGGCACCCGCATCGACCAGTCGACGCGCGGCCGTCTTCTTCCCACCGGCGCCGACGAACGAGACGAGCGCCTGGTCGCCGAGGCCGAGAGCATCCGCGAGAGCCATACCGGACACTGGGCCGCCCGCGACAACATTCTTTCCGTGAGTCCACGCGACAGTCACGGCGCCGGCCGGGTCGGCGACAGCGTTTAGTCCGCCCGAGGGGAACGGGCGGGTATGAAACGAGTGGACGTGACCGGCGAGGTCTGTCCGCGTCCCGCGCTGATCGTCCGCCGGGAGCTGTCGGACCTCGACGCGGACGAGACCCTCGTCGTTGAGGGCGACTACCCGCCGGCCGAGCGCAACCTCCGGCGGTCCTGCGAGACTCACGGCTTCGAGGTGCGCGACGCCGACGACCGGGTCGAACCGGGCGACGACACGTTCGGCCTGCTGATCACTACCGCGTCGGACGAGACTGCGTCGGACCAGAACTCGTCGGACGAGACTGCGTCGGACCAGAACTCGTCGGAAGAGGGCGCGTCCGACGAGGCCGTGACGCCCGACGCGGCGGAGGACTGAGACGTGGGCGACCCGGAGCGGTCGGCCGAGGGACCGGCACTGACCGACCACGCGCAGCTCCACGGCTGCTCGTGCAAGGTCGGACAGGGAGACCTGACGGCGTTGCTGGCCGACGCGGGGTTCGATACGTCGCCGGCGGCGGGTGACGAGACGGGGCTGCTGGGCATCGGCGACGACGCCGCGGCCCGGCGACTGCGCGACGACCTCGCGCTCGTCTCGACGGTCGACTTCTTCACCCCCGTGGTCGACGACCCCTACGAATTCGGCCGGATCGCGGCCTGCAACGCAGCGAGCGACGCCTTCGCAACCGGCGCGACCGAGAACACGAGCTGTCTGGTCGTCCTCGCGCTCCCACGAGAGCTGACAGACATCGCGGCCCAGGTCGTCGCCGGCATGGCCGACGCGCTCGCGGCCGTCGACGGCGAGGTGGTCGGTGGCCACACCGTCCTGAACCCGTGGCCGCTCGCCGGCGGAGCCGTGACCGCGACGGCCCACCCCGACCAGGTGCGCTCGAGCGCGGGCGCGACCCCCGGTGACGCCCTCTACCTGACCAAACCGCTTGGCACCCAGCCGGCCGCGGGCGCGCTTCGTACGACCGACGGCGAGTTCGCCGAGACGGTCGCCGAGACGGCGCCGCGACCCGTCGAGCGGATCGGCGCCGAGGCGGTCGACTGGATGACGACTCCGAACCGCGATGCGGCCCGCGCTCTCCGCGAGCACGCCTCGGCGATGACGGACGTGACCGGCTTCGGTCTGCTCGGGCAGTCCCGGACGCTCGCCGACCGCTCGGGCGTCGGCGTCGAACTGACCCGCCTGCCGGTCATCGACGGCACGCCCGCGCTCTCGCGGCTGTTCGGCTACGGGCTCGAGACCGGCGAGAGCGCGGAGACGAGCGGCGGCCTCCTCGCCGCAGTCCCGCCCGAACGCGCGGCCGACGCGGAGGCCGCGCTCGCCGACGCGGACGTCTTCTACCGCGAGGTCGGACGCGTCACCGACGACGAGGGGGCACGACTCGTCGACGCGACCGTCGAGTCAGTGTCCCGGTGAGCGACCGCACGGTCGGCCGTCGGCGTCGGGTCGGTCACGCGACGGGAACAGCTCACCGCAGTCGGAGCACGGCCTCGAGCACGCCGCCGCCGAGACAGAGCGCCTTGTCCGAGACCTTCGTGTGGTCGACCGACGCGCCGCGCGGGTCGATGTCGCCGAGTTTCGCGCCCTCACCGACGTCGATCCCGTCGTGGACGAGTCCGCGGACGAGGCCGTCGATCTCCGCGGTGACGGGCGCGTCGTCGACCGTCCCGAGCGTCTCGCCGGCGCTCACGACTGCCCCGATGTCGACCGCGGTCTCCCAGCGACCGTCCACGGGAGCCCGAACGACGCGCTCGTGAGTGTACCCCTCGCGCTCGCCGGGTTCGCCGTCGTAGGCGCTCGCGGTGCCATCGTAGAAGACGCGGCCGAGTTCGTGCCCGCGGTCGGTCTCGACGACGGCGTCGACGTCGTCACCGGCCTCGAACCCGGGGCCGAGGCCGACGACTACGTCCGCGTCGTCCCGACGGGTCCCGGTGTCGGTCTTCCCTTTGGCCATGATCGCGTCGACGAGCACGGCCGGATCGAGGCCCGCGACGGCGCTTCCGTCCGGGTCCGCGAGAACGGGCACGTCGCCGTCGCGAAGCGCCGCGACGGCCGCGTCGAGGTCGTCGACGCGGCGCCCGGTGACGCCCTCGACGGCCACCTCGCTGTCGTACATCGCGGACCCGAACGCGACGCCGCGGCGGACGACCGTCGGGCGTTCGACCTCGGTGACGACGACGGAATACCCCGCCTGGTGGAGGCGGTAGACGACGCCGCTACCGAGGTCGCCGCCGCCGCGAACGACCGCGAGGGCTTCCAGCGGGAGGCGGTCGGCGCCCGCCGGACGTGCGTCGGCGTCGTGGCCGACGGCGTGAATCTCCGCGAGGATCGCGAGCGCGATGTCGGCCGGCCCGCCGCCGCCCAACTTGAGGCCGACCGGTGACCGGACGCGGGCCAGGTCCCGCCGGCTGTAGCCCTCGTCGGCCAGTCCCGAGAGCACGCGGTTGGCCTTGGTCTCACTGGCAACGAGTCCGACGTAGCCGGCACCGCCGTCCAGGCCCGCCCCGACGGCCTCGGCGTCGAACGTGCCGCTGCGGGTCGCGACGGCGACCGCGGCGTCCTCGCCCATCGTGAGCCCGGCGAGCACGTCGCCGTAGTCGCCGTGGCGCACGTCGACGCCGTCGGGGAACGCGTCGGGGTCGGCGTACTCCTCCCGGTCGTCGACGACGGTCACGTCGTAGCCGACCCGCGCCGCGAGCGCGGCGAGGTCCCGACCGATGTGGCCGGCGCCGGCGACGTGGAGGCACGACTGTCCCTGCACGCGGTCGACGAAGACGTCCATCTCGCCGCCACAGACCATTCCCGTGTTCCCGCCGGGTTCGAGTTCGTAGGTCCGGACGCCGGGGTCGGCGTCGCCCGCGAGGACGGCTCGCGCGTCGTCGATCGCGAGCCCCTCGACGACGCCCCCGCCGATGGTGCCGTACTCCTCGTCGGGCGTGACGACCATCCGCGTGCCCACGTCGCGCGGGGCGCTCCCGGACTTGCCGACGACGGTCACGAGCGCCGCCGGTTCGCCGCGGTCGAGCAGGGCCGAGAGGTCGTCGAAGACGGTCATACGAACGTCTTCACCTCGTGGTCGAGGATCAACTCGAGCACCGCGTCGTAGTCGATCACCTCGACGCGGGCGGGGGGGTCGATCCCGCGGACGTCGACGTCTCTCGCGACGGCGTAGGTCGGGGCGTCGAGGTCGGGGTCGAGGACGACGCCGTCCTGGATCAGGACGAGGACGGCGTCGTCGTCGGTCTCGGCGGTCCGGAGCGCAACGTCGGCCAGCGGTTTGTCGATGAGATAGAGCATGTTAGAAATCCAGCGTGTGGTCCGCCGCGCGGACGAGCGCCGCGACCTCGTCGCCGGCCGCGACCGCGATATCCGGTGCGATCTCGTCGGGTTCGATGCCGCGTTCGGCCAACGCGTCGGCGTCTGCGACCAGGTCGCCGCCCTCCGCGTCGAGGTCCGACAGGTGGCCGGGCATGTTCAGCGCCGCGCGGTCGACCGACTCCCGGGCCGCGTAGACGGCGTCTTCGGTGAACAGGACGGTCACATCGTGGCGGTCGAACCCCGCGGCGACTCCGCGGGCCGCGCGCAGTCCTTCGGGGACGTGGACGCGACCGTAGGGCGCGCGGGTCAGCATCACGAGCACGTCGCGTTTCATCGCCCGACCACCGCCCGACGGTCGCGGTTCACAGCGAGAGCACTGTATCTCACAGCGAGATCACCCTGTCGGCTTCCCCGAGCAGGTCCGCCAGGTCGGGCAGGAGTCCGACCTCGACGCCGTCGGGGTAGTCGGTCTCGGCGTCGATCCCGCGGGCGTCGACACAGAGCCCACAGCAGATCACCGTCGCGCCGTCGTCGACGAGTTCCGCGAACTTCTCGGCGGGCATCTCGTCGAAGAGGCCGCCGTCGGCGCAGTCGGGGAACGACTGGTCGGCGACGGGCACCAGGGCGCCGTCGAGGTACTGGAAGTAGGTCACCTCGTGGCCGTCGTCCAGCGCCGCGCGGCCGAGTTCGTAGGCGGTCCGCCAGCGCTCGCTATCGAAGGGCCCGCCGGTCACGAGGAAGCCGACGTGGGCCACGTCACGCGACACCTCGCGCTCGACAGTTCATGTCCGAACAGTGCCGTTCCGGGGGGATAACTGTTGGCCCTCGCGCGGGAATTGCCCGGTCGGTCGGGGCGCGGTGGCGACCGGATTCACTCCGACGGCCCGGCGTTGCCCCCCTCGCCGTCGAGCGCCGCGAGGACCTTCTCGGGGGTGATCGGCAGTTCGGTGACGCGGGCGCCGACTGCGTCGCGGACGGCGTTCGACAGCGCCGGCGCGACGCCGTTGGTCGGGAGTTCGCCGATGGACTTCGCGCCGAACGGGCCGGTCGGTTCGTGCGTCTCGACGAGGATCGTCTCCATCGGCGGGTGGTCCGTCGTCCGGGGCATCCCGTAGCCGCGAAAGCCGAGCGTCTCGGGGTTGCCCTCGTCGTCGAACTCCAGCGTGCCGCTGGTCGCGTACTCGAGGCTCATGTGCTCGCCGCCCTCGACCTGCCCCTCGGCCAGCGGCGGGTTGATCGCCACGCCGCAGTCCGCGGCGAAGATCAACTGGTTGATCTCGAACTCGCCGGTGCGCTCGTCGACGGTCACGTCGACGAACTGCGCGCCGAACGGCGGCGGACTCTCGTCAGTCGAGTGGTGGCCGTCGCCCATGATCTGCTCGCGCTCGTCCTCGCCGTAGGTCGCCTCGTACCCGATCTCCTCGAGCGTCACGGACTCGCCGGTCGTCTCGCTGTACACCTCGCCGTCGCCGGTCGCGAGGTCGTCAACGGGTTCGTCGAGCATTCTGCTCCCCCACGCGAGCAGGCGTTCTCTGGCGTCCTCGGCGGCTTTCTTGACCGCGCGGCCGCTGATGTAGGTCGTCGAGGAGGCGTAGGCACCGTAGTCGAAGGGGGTGAGGTCCGTGTCCGAGGACTTCACGACCACGTCGGTCGGGTCGCATCCCAGGACTTCGGCGGCGACCTGCGTGAACATGGTGTCGTTACCGCTCCCGACGTCGACGCCGCCGACCTGGAGATTGAAGGATCCGTCCTCGTTCATCTTCAGTTTCGCTGCGCCGAGTTCCTTGCCCGCGACGCCGCTGCCCTGCGCGCACAGGGCGACCCCGAGGCCGCGGTGGCGATGCGGGGTCTCGGGCTGGTCGGCGTCGTCCCGGCCGACCGCGTCGAGGCCGCGGTCGATGCACTCGCGCAGTCCGCAGGAGCGGATTTCGCGGGCGAACCGCTCGGGGTCGGGCGAGTCGGCGGCGGAAATGCGGTCGACGTCGCCCTCGCGGACGGCGTGCTCGCGCCGGAACTCGATCGGGTCTTCCCCGAGCTGTCGGGCGAGTTCGTCGACGTGGACCTCGACGGCGAAGTGGCCCTGCGGCGCGCCGTAGCCGCGCATCGCCGCGCCCATCGGGAGGTTCGTGTGGACCACGTCGCCCGTGAAGCGGGCGTTGGGCACCCGTGGGTACAGCGGCAGCGCCTTCGTCCCGACGTTGTGGGCGACGGTCATGCCGTGGGTCCCGTAGGCGCCCGAGTTCGACAGCGCGTAGAGGTCGAGCGCCTCGATGTCGCCGTCGTCGGTGACGACGCTTCGGGTGCGCATCGATATCGGGTGCCGGGAGCGGACCGCGTAGAACTCCTCGCGACGGGTCAGTTCCAGTTTGACCGGCACGCCGGCCTGGCGGTGGAGCGCGAGCGCGACCGGTTCGATGACCATCTCCTGTTTCGACCCGAACCCGGCCCCGACGCGGGGCTTGACCACGCGGACGTCCCGGATCGGCACGTCGAACAGGTGGGCGATCTGTCGGCGGGTGTGAAACGGGACCTGCGTCGCCGTAATGAACGTGTAGCGGTCGTCCTCGTCGGTGTAGGCGATGGTCGTGTGCGGTTCCGGGACGCAGTGGGACTGGTAGGGCGTCTCGAACTCCATCTCGAGCACCTGCGAGTCGTCGGCCGCCGCGAGCGCGGCGTCGACGTCGCCGATCTCCCCCTCGAAATGGGACTCCAGATTGCGCTCGTACTCCGCGCCCGGTTGTGCGTTCTCGACTTCGTCGTCTTCGAAGATCCGGGGCGCGTCGGGGTCGGTCGCGCGTTCCGGATCGAGCACCGCCTCGCGTTCCTCGTAGGTGACGTCTATCTTGCGGGCCGCGCGGTCGGCGAGTTCGCGCGTCTCGGCCGCGACCGCCGCCACCGGGTCACCGACGAAGCGGACGTGTTTCCGGAGGACGCGCATGTCCCACGGGCTCGGTTCCGGGTAGGACTGGCCGGAACTGGAGTACAGCGTGTCCGGGACCGCGTCGTCGAAGGGCGTGACGACGGCGTGGACGCCGTCCATCGCCTCGGCCGCCTCGGTGTCGATGTCGGTGACGACGCCGTGGGCCACGTCGCTCCGGACGATCACGCCGTGGGCCAGGTCAGGGAACCGGTCGCGGTAGTCGGCCGTGTAGCGTGCGTCGCCGGTGACGATCTTTCGCGCGTCGTACTTCTCCTCGTCCGCCGTGATGACGCGCCGGTCCGTCCCGGACGCCTGATCTGCCGCCGAGCGCCCGTCCGGTTCCGAGGACTGGGCCGACCCGGCCGGGTCCGACGCCGGCGTCTGCTCGTCGACGGCGGCGCCGTCGGACTGCGCCGTCTCGGTCTCACCGGCCTCCGCCTCCGGAGCGTCGTCGGGCGTGCTCATTTCTCGCCTCCCGCGGGGTCGGCGTCACGACAGTGACAGCTCTCGCCGGACGGAGAGCCGCCGTCCGCCACCGCGCGCTCCCCGTCCAGTCGGTCGCTGGCGTCGAGGACCGCCTCGACGATCTTCTTGTAGCCGGTGCAGCGACAGAGGTTGTCCGAGAGCGCGTCGCGGACTTCCTGCTCGGTCGGGTCCGGGTTCTCGTCCAGGAGCGCCTTCGAGCGCATGATCATCCCGGGGATGCAAAAGCCACACTGGAGCGCGGAGTTGTCGACGAACGCCGCCTGAACCGGGTCGAGGTCGTCCTGACTGCCCAGACCCTCGATGGTCTCGACGGTCGCGCCGTCGGCCGTCCCGATCGGCGTGACACACGACATCTCGGGGTCCCCGTCGACGAGAACCGTACACATTCCACAAGTCCCCGTGTCACATCCCCGTTTCGCGCCGGTGTAGCCGTTTCGTCGGAGGACGTCCAGCAGACTCTCCGAGCGCGATACTGCGTATTCCTGTTCCTCGCCGTTGATGGTGAGATCGACGTGCATATGGATGCCTCGCTGACCGCGGGAGCTGGTTATCCGTTCGGTTAGGGAAACAAGTATAAATAATTGGTCCGCCCCTCGACACCGATATTTAAGGTCATAAGCTATCCTCGGGATCGGCGGCCGATCGATTCGCCAGTCCGGCGACTGGTTTTAAGTCGTTCTCGTTACTGGTTGAACTGTGAAGCGAACGATCAACGCGGACGGCAACGCCGAGCCGCTCGGCCCGTACAGCCACGGCGCGACCGACGGGAGCCTCGTTTTCACCGCCGGACAGATCCCGGTCACACCCGAAGGCGACGTCCTCGCGGACGAACCGATCGGGGTCCAGACCGAGCAGTCACTCGCGAACGTCGAGCGGATCCTGGCGGAAGCGGACGCCGGGATGGCCGACGTGCTCAAGGCGACCGTCTACCTGACCGATGTTGACGACTTCGAGGCGATGAACGCCGTCTATCGCGACTTTTTCGATGGCGATCCCCCGGCCCGGACCGCCCTCGAAGTGGCCCGTATCGCCGACGACGCCGACATCGAGATCGAGGTCGTCGCCGCTGTCCCGTGAACGGGAGCTGTCCATACTTCGCCAATACTGGTGGATAACGGGACGATCGGGCAGCGAAATCCGGGACAGTTGAACGGGCACAATCTATTAATGCGGGCGGAGCGATCTCTCGTGTATTCATGGCCGCACCCGCAGACGCCGACGGGCCGGAGCGAGTGGAACGGCTGATAGCGAAGACCGGGACCGCACTCGAGGAGGGGCGCTACCCGCTGGAGATCACGAACGACCCGGAGGTTTACCGGGCGGAGCTGAAACGGGTCTTTGGCCGCGCGTGGGTTTATTTGGGACACGTCTCCGAGTTCGCCGAACCGGGTGACTACGCCCGCCGGTACATCGGCGAGGACCCATTCATCCTCACCCGCGACGAGCGCGGCGAGTTACACGCGTTCCTCGACAGCTGCATGCACCGCGGCGCGCAGTTTTGCACCGCCGAGTCGGGCAACACCTCCCACTTCCGCTGCCCGTACCACGGCTGGACCTACAAGAACGACGGCACGCTCCAGGGGATGCCCCACATGGCCGAGGCCTACCAGGACCTCGACGAAGACGAAATACGCCTCGAGGAGGCCCACCTCGACACGTACCAGGGACTGGTCTTCGGTCGGATCGCCGACGAGGGGCCCGACCTCGAGGCGTATCTCGGCGAGTTCGCGTGGTATCTGGACCTGCTTTTCGGCACGACCGAGGAGGGAATGACCGTCGTCGGGGAGCCCCACCGCTGGGAGTCCAGTCACGACTGGAAGACCTCCGCGGACAACTTCTCGGGCGACTCGTATCACGTCCTGACGACCCACCAGGCCGGCCTGGAGACCGAGACCCTCTCGCGCGGGCCGTGGGAGGAACTCGACGACTTCCCCGACGCGTCGTATCTCGCCTGCACCGACCGGCACTCGGTCGGCTACTATCTCTCCGAGGACGCGGACACGTACATGGGCTACCCCGAGGGTATCGCGGACGCGCTGAGCCCGGAACTCAGCGACGAGCAGCGCGAACTGTTCGGCCGCTCGGTGTTTCACTTCGGGACGGTGTTCCCGAACGTCTCGATCATCCACGGCATCCAGTCGGGCGGCTGGGGCGGGCCGTGGGCCTGCATCCGGAAATGGAACCCGCGGGGGCCGGGGACGACCGAGACGACCAGCTGGTGGCTCGTGCCGAAGGAGTTCGCCGGCGACGAGGCGTTCATGCACGACTCCCATCGGGGCTGGGAGAGCCTCTCGCCGGGCGGCGCCTTCGAGTCCGACGACCTGACTATCTGGGAGGGGATCTCCGACAGCGGGAAATCGGTCACACACGAGTTGCGGGACACGCAGGGCAACATGCAACAGGGCATGGGCGCGATGAGCGACGAGGTCGAGACCGTCGACGACCCGCTGCACGGCCCCGCCGAGGTGACCACGAAGGGGCTGTACTTCGACGAGCGCAACTCCCGGACGATACTCCGGGCGTGGCACGAGATGATGGCGGCCGGCGACCCCGTCGGCGGGTCGGCCGAGTCCGGCGACGAGAGCGGCGCTGGCGACCCAACCGTCGAGGCCGACGGCGGCTGTCCGGGCGATGGCCACGACGCTGGCTGTGACAGGGACTCGGGGGTGAGCGAATGAGTTCGCCGGTCCCAGCGGAGACTCAGCGGACGACCGTCGACGCGGAGACCCACCACCGCGTCGAGCAGTTTCTCTACCGCGAGGCGGACCTGCTCGACACGTTCGCGCTGGAGGAGTGGCTGTCACTGATCGACGAGGACATCGTCCTCTCGGTGCCGGTCAGGGTGGCCAGAGACCCCGGTGCCGAGGAGTCGGAGTTCAGCCCCGACGCGAACTACCTCCGGGAGGACTACGAGATGATCCGCGAGCGCGTCGGCCGGCTCAACAAGGAGTACGCCTGGTCGGAGAACCCGCGCTCGCGGGTGCGCCACGTCATCGGGAACGTCCGCGTCACGGCGGTCGACGGCGACGAACTCACGGTACGGAACAACCAGCACGTCTTCCGGAGCTACGGCGACACGCCCGACCACGACCTGATCTCGGCCCAGCGCGAGACGGTCCTGCGCGACGAGCGCACCGATGGGGAGGAGGGAGCCAGCGACGGCGAGAGTTCGAGCGGATCCGAGGAGACCGGCCGCGCGTTCACGATCCTCGACCGCACGGTGTATCTCGACCACAGCATCCTGAACACGAAAAACCTCACCCTGCCGCTCCTGTGACCATGTCGGGGAGAGAGCCGCCGGCCGGCGACACGCGCGCGACGGCGACGTTTGCAGTACGTGACGGCGCGGGGTCCGTGACGGTGCGGAAACTCGTCTCGCAGGGCGAACGACTCGAGATCGACAGCGGTGCCGACAGCGTCACGTTCGACTCGCTGCTACTCGAGGCGCTGAGCTGGCAGCGCGACCGCGACGACATCGCCGCCCTGCTGTCCGAAGCAGGCGCGGACGCGGACGGAGCGGCCGTCGCGGCCGACCCGGTTCCCGCCGACGGCGGCGAGGCCGTCGCCGACGCGCCGGAGATCACCGTCTCGAACGAGTATTCGTTGACGACGGTCCGGAAAGTCGAGACGGCGGGCGGCGAGGGCGTCGAACTGTCCACGCACGGCCGCGGGACGGCGATCACCCTCGGTGCGGCGTCGCTCCGGGAACTCGCCGCAGTCGAGGACACGTACCTGTTCTCGGAGTGGTTCCGGACACCGTTCGGGCCCGAGGACACCGATCTCGAGGGACCGCTCTGAGATGGCTGCCGAGACCGAACCGACGCTGCTGACCGGCACCGTCGTCGCCGACGCGACGACGGTGTACGACGACGGGGCGGTCGCCGTGGCGGGCGAGGAGATAGCGGCGGTCGGGCCGGCCGCGGAGGTACGCTCGGCCTATCCAGACGGCGAGGAGCGAACGTTCGACCTCGTGACGCCGGGCTTTGTCCAGACGCACGTTCACTCGGTCCAGAGCCCCGGTCGCGGACTGGCCGACGACACGGACCTGTTCGAGTGGTTGGAGGAGTGTGTCCTGCCGATCGAGGCCGAGATGACCGGCGACGAACTCGCGCTCGCGTCGACGCTCAGCTACGTCGAACTGCTCTCCCACGGGACGACCTGCTGTCTCGACCACCTCACCGTCGACCACTCCGAGCGAGCCTTCGAAGCCGCCGGCGAGGTCGGCATCCGCGGCGTCCTCGGCAAGGTCCTGATGGACCGGAACGCGCCCGACGGACTGCGCGAGGACACGGAGGCTGGCCTCGCGGAGACGCGCGAGTTGATCGAGCGATATCACGGCGCCTTCGACGACCGGATCCGCTACGCCGTCACACCGCGGTTCACGCCGACCTGCTCGGAAGCGTGTCTCCGCGGCGCCCGCGAAATCGCCGACGAGTACGACGGCGTCCGGATCCACACCCACGCTAGCGAACACGAGTCCGTCGTCGACGATGTCGTCGACGACCGCGGGATGCGCGATATCCACTGGCTCGACGAGGTGGGCCTGACCGGCGAGGACGTCGTCCTCGCACACGTCATCCTCACCGACGAGGCCGAACGCGAGACGCTCGCAGACACCGGAACGCACGTTACGTACTGTCCATCATCAAACATGAAGATCGGTGCCGGCGTGGCACCGGTGCCGGAGTACCTGGAGCGCGGTATCAACGTGGCGCTGGGCAACGACGGCGCGCCGGTCAACAACACGCTGGACCCCGTCGCGGAGATGCGCCAGGCGACGCTCCTCCAGAAAGTCGAGCACCGCGACCCGCGCACGCTCCCGGCCGAGACGGTCTTCGAGATGGCGACGTACAACGGGGCACGAGCGGCCGGCTTCGAGACGGTGGGGAAACTCCGCGAGGGCTGGAAAGCCGATATCGTCGGGATCCGCGCGGACACCAGTCGCGGCGTGCCCTTTCACGACCCGTACTCCTATCTCGTCTACGCGGCGAACGGCAGCGACGTGGCCTTTACCATGGTCGACGGGACCGTCGTCGTCGAGGACGGCGAAGTCGTCACCGTCGATGTCGAGGACGTCTACCGGCGCGCCCGCGAGGCCTTCGACGGGCGCTCGTGGGGGTCGTGAATCAGCTGCTGCCGAGGACGACCGGGTCGGACTCGAAACTCGAGTCGACTTCGCCGTCGGCGAAAAACCCGAGGAGCTTCGCGGTCCCGCCGCCGACGTTCTCGACGGCGTGGGGCGTGTCGGCCGGGACGACGGCCAGGTCGCCGGCCGCGGCGGTCGCCGTCTCGCCGTCGACCGTCGCCGCGATCTCCCCCTCGATCACGTAGACGAGTTCGTCGACGCCGTCGCGGTGGGAGCCGATGCGCGCGCCGGGATCGAGTTCGTTGTAGACGACCGTGTAGTCGTCGCTGGGTGCGGTCGTCTCGCCGGGTGCGCCGGGCGTGAACGGGAACGCCGCCAGCCAGTGGGCGCCCTCGTCGTCCTCCTGTGCGACCGTCTCGGCGTCGAGGTCAGCGAGTCTGAGCGTCTCCATACCGACCGGTCGGCCGCGCGGGGCTTAGACCCACCGACGGTCGCCCCTGCCGGCGGTCGCACGTGCCAACGGTCGCCCGTGCCAGCGCTCGCACGTGTCGGCGGTCACTCCGCGACCACGTCGACGAGTTCGCCGCGCTCGACGTCGACGAGGCCGCGGTTGCTGAGTCGGTAGGTCGGGATGACCTCGAGGGCCTGATAGGTGAGTTCGAGCAGGCCGCCGGGGACCGAGAGACCGACGGTCGCGGCCGCGGCGGTGACGGCCTCGAAGCCGGCGGCGACCGATTCGAGGGGCGCGTCGGCGACGAGGCCGGCGACCGGAAGTTCGAGCGTCGTGAACGAACCGTCGGCGGAGTCGTAGACGCAGATCCCGCCGCCGACCTCGCGCAGGCGGTTGGCGACGGCGGCCATCGTCTCGTGAGTCCGCCCGACCACGAGGCAGTTGTGCGCGTCGTGGGCGACGGTCGTTCCGACCGCGCCGCGGTCCAGGCCGAGATTATGGACGAACCCCCGTCCGACCGCCGGGACGTCTCCACGGTCGGTCACGCGACTGCTCTCGGCGCCGCCGTGGCGCTCGATCACGGCCATCGGGAGGACGTCCGCGGTGGTGTCGGCGACGAGGACCCCGTCGGTTCCCCGCGGCGGCGCCTCCGTCTCGACCGGAACTGCGGCGGTCAGTCGCTCCGTGCGGAAGTCCCCGACCGCGGACTGGACGCGGACCTCGACGGGGCCGGGACCGGGGTGTTCGATCGCGAGGTCGGCCGCCCCGACCGGTTCGAACGCGACCGTGTCGGTCGACAGGTCGGGTTGTGGCGACGAGGCGGCGGCCGTCGCGTCCCCCTCGACCGGATCTACGACGCCGTCGACGACGACGTGGTCGACGGCCCACGATCCGAGGTCCGAGAGCAAGACGAGGTCCGCAGGCGCGCCGGGCGCGACGCGACCGAACGGCAGGTCGTAGGCCTCGGCGGTGTTGACCGTCGCCATCTGGACTGCGGTCACGGGGTCGACGCCGAGGGATATCGCCTCGCTGACCGCGTTATCGACGCCCCCCGCGGCGAGCAGGTCGGCCGGGTCGCGCTCGTCCGTACACAGCGAGAGTCGGCGCGTGTCGATGTCGTTGACCAGGTCGACCAGGTCCGCGAGGTTCCGGCTCGTCGACCCCTCGCGGAGGTAGACGCGGAGTCCGGCCTCGGCCTTCTCGCGGGCCTCCGCCGGGGCGACGCTCTCGTGGTCGTTGTCGAGAACGCGCGCGGCGGCCTGGAGGGCGTCGCCGGTCACGCCGGGCGCGTGCCCGTCGACCGCGAGGCCGCGCTCGCGGGCCGCCCGAACCTTCGCATGGACCGATTCCTCGCCGGCGACCAGGGCGGGCACGTCCATCACCTCGCCCAGCGCCACGGCGCGGTCGTCGTCGAGCAGGTCTGTAACCGCGTCCGCGTCGACGGTCGCGCCGGCGTCCTGCAGGGCCGAGGCCGGCACCGACGACGGGACGGTCGTCCGCGCCTTCAGCGGCGTGCGGTCGGCGCCGGCGACGAACGCCCGGACCCCCTCGGGGCCGAGGACGTTCGCGATCTCGTGGGGGTCGTGGACGACGCTCGTCACGCCGCGCGGGACGACCGCGGCGCCGTATTGCGGTATCGTGACCATCGACGCCTCGACGTGTGTGTGGGCGTCGATCAGGCCGGGCGCGACGTAGGCGGCCTCGAGTTCGCGGGTGGCGGGCCGGTCCGTCTCCGGGGGATCGAGCGCGACGACCGCGCCGTCGTCGACAGCGACCGCTCGCTCCCGGAGAGTCCCGGTGAGCACATCGACCAGCGTCCCGCGGACGAGCAGGTCCACGGGGTCGCTGCCCCGCCTCGACTCCCCCGACCGCGTCGCCACCCCTGCACCCATCGGCTACGCTCCGTCGTCCAGTTTCGTCCGGATCTCCTCGGCGGTGATCGGCATGTCGGTGACCCGGACGCCGACGGCGTCGCGGACGGCGTTGGACAGCGCCGGCGGGACCGGGTTCGTGGGCACCTCGGCGACTGACTTCGCGCCGAAGGGGCCCGTCGGCTCGTGGGTCTCGACGAGGATGGCCTCGACCGGCGGCGACTCGGCGGCCGTCGGGAAGCCGTACTCCTCGTAGGTCGACACCTCCGAGCGTCCCTCGTCGTCGAAGGTGATCCCCTCGCAGACGGCCATCTCGTAGCTCATGTGGTTGGCGCCCTCGATCTGCCCGGTCGCCATTCCGGGGTTTATCGCGACGCCACAGTCGACGGCGACGACGAGTTCGTTCACCTCGAACTCGCCGGTCCGCTCGTCGACGGTCACGTCCGCGAACTGCGCGGCAAAGGGCGGCGGGCTCTCCTCGGTGCAGTGGGTCCCCTTCCCGAGGATGTGCTCGCGTTCCTCGTCGCCGTAGGCGGCCTCGTAGCCCACGTCCTCGAGGGTGACGGCCTCGCCGGTCGCCTCGCTGTAGACGGTTCCCTCGGCGGTGTCGAGGGCGTCGACGGGTTCCTCGAGCAGTTTCGACCCCCACTCGAGGATGCGTTCCTTGGCGTCCTCGGCGGCCTTCTTGACGGCCATGCCGCTGATGTAGGTCGTCGAGGAGGCGTAGGCGCCGTAGTCGAAGGGCGTCACGTCGGTGTCGGCGGCCTTGACGACGACGTCTTCTTCCGCACAGCCCAGCACCTCGGCGGCGATCTGGATGAAGGCGGTGTCCGCGCCCGTCCCGATGTCGACGCCGCCGACGTGCAGGTGGAAGGAGCCGTCCTCGTTCATCATCACCTGCGCGGCGCCGAGTTCGTCGCCCGCGACGCCGGTGCCCTGTGCCGACAGCGCCATCCCCAGCCCGCGATGGAGGTGGTCCTCGTCGGGTTGGTCAGCGTCGTCCCAGCCGATAGCTTCCTTGCCGCGCTCGACGCACTCGTCGAGGCCACAGGAGCGGATGCGGCGCTCGGCGCCCTCACCGCCCATCATGCCCGCGATCTCGTCGAGGTCGCCCGACTCCATGTAGTGGTCCCGGCGGAACTCGATGGGGTCGAATCCCATCTCGTGGGCGACCTCGTCGAGGTGGCCCTCGAGCGCGAGCGTGCCCTGCGGGGCGCCGTAGCCACGCATCGCGCCCGTCTGTGGCGTGTTCGTGTGGACCACGTCGGCCGCGAAGTCGATGTTCGGGACCTTCGAGTACAGCGGGAGCGGCTTGCTCCCGACGTTGCCGGCGACGGTCATGCCGTGACTGCCGTAGGCGCCGGTGTTGGAGAGCGCCGTTATCTGGACGGCCTCGAGGTCGCCGTCGTCGGTGACGGCAGTCTTGGCCCGAACCTGCATCGGGTGCCGGGAGCGCATCGCTCCGAACTCCTCGTCGCGACCGGCCTCGTAGACAACCGGGCGTCCGGTCGCTAGCGAGAGCGCCATCGGGATCGGTTCGGTCACCATGGCCTGCTTCCCGCCGAAGCCGCCGCCGACGGCCGGTTTCGTCACGCGGATGTCGCGGATCGGCACGTCGAAGAGGTGCGCGACCTGCCGGCGAGTGTGGTTGGGGACCTGCGTGCTCGTGACGAGGACGTGGCGGTCGTCCTCGTCGGTGTAGGCCAGCGACGTGTGGGGTTCGAGGTTGGCGTGGGACTGGCGGACCGTCTCCCACTCGCTCTCGTGGACGGTCGTGTCCTCGCGGTCGAACGCCGCCTCGACGTCGCCGAGGCTGCCGCCGATGCTCGCCATCCGGTTGCGCTCGTAGTCGTGGCCGACGATCTCGTTTTCCACCTCGTCGTCGTCGAACAGTCGCGGCGCGCCCTCGTCGAAGGCAGCCTCGGGATCGAAGACGGGTTCGTACTCCTCGTACTCGACCTCGATGGCGTCGACGGCCGCGTCGGCCGTTTCGGCGTCGACGGCCGCGACAGCCGCGACCGGGTCGCCCACGTAGCGGACGTGCTCCGAGAGGACGTGCATGTCCCACGGACTCGGCTCGGGGTAGGACTGGCCGGCGCTGGTGTACTTCCCGTCGGGGACTTCCTCGGAGTCGGGCGTCAGGACGGCGTAGACGCCGTCCATCGCCTCGGCCGCGCTCGTGTCGATGTCGGCGACACGTCCGTGTGGAACGTCGCTGCGCCGGACCGCGGCGTGGGCGAGGTCGGGGAACTGCCCCGCGAAGTCGGCGGTGTACTTCGCCTCGCCGGTGACGAGTTTGCGGTCGTCCGCCTTCTCCGGCGTCGACGAGACGCTGAGGCGCTCGTCGGGGTCTTTCCGGTTGTTGTCGGGTTCGTCCCACTCGATCGGGTGGCGGTCCAGCGCCTCCGGGTCCTCGTTCTCGACCGCGTCGAGGACGTCGGCGTCCTCGCCCGACGGACGGGAAGTGGTGCCGCCGTCGGTCTGACGGTCCGCGTTGCCGTCGGTCTGACGGTCGGCGTCACCGTCGCGGCTCTCGGCGTCGTCGGGTCTCGGCTCGTCACTCATCGACACCACCTCCGGCGGTGCCGCCGTCGGTCGCGACCGCGGTGTCACTCTCGCCGACGCGGTCGGCCGCGTCGAGTATCGCCTCGACGGGTTTCTGATACCCCGTACAGCGACAGACGTTGTCGTCGATGGCCTCGCGGACCTCCGCCTCGGTAGGGTCGGGGTTGTCCGCGAGCAGGGACTTCGCCTCGACGACCATGCCGGGGATGCAGAAACCGCACTGCACCGCGAAATGGTCGACGAACGACTGCTGGATGGGGTGTAGATCCGACTGCGTGCCGAACGCGGCGACCGTCTCGACGGCGGTGCCCGCGGCGTCGGCGACGGCCATCCCGCAGGCCATCACGGCCTCGCCGTCGATCAGGACCTTCGACGCGCCGCAATCCCCGCCGTCACAGCCGCACTTGACTTCGGTGTGCCCCGACGCGCGTAGCGCGCTCGCGAGGTCGCGCTCGGGGTCCTCGAGCGTCAGTTCGGACCCGTTGACGGTCAGTTCGACCGACACGGTAGTCCCTCCGCTCCGGTGGCTCGCTGGTTCACTCGCATACGATCCGTGTGCGGGACAGTCCCACAAATAACTATGGGGTGACTGACCGAACGTCCAGCTTCCCGAACGCTATCCGATCAGGTCGCGCAACGATCGCCGGGGCGAACACCGACGCTACTCCGGCCCGTCGAGCGGCGAGATATCCGCGTCGTCCTCGGGGACGCGGATGCGGAGCGCGAACGCGTCGTCCCCGGCGTCGCGGTCGGGCTCAGCCACCGGGTAGCCGTGCTTGTAACACGACCGGCGGATGCTCCGCTCGGCGGGCGGGTAGTCGCCGACGACTTCCAGAACCTCGCCCGCTTCGAGTTCGGCGAGACAGCGCCTGACGACCAGATTCGGTTTCGGACAGACCAGGCCGCTGACGTCGACTTCCACGCTCGGTCGATCGGTCGCCCCGGCAATAATGCTATCGGGGCGCCGGCACGGTCTCGCCTCGCGGTGTCGTCACGACGGCCTGACCTCCCGAGCGCGCTCGCGGGCCGCTTCGAGGTCGAGGGCGACTTCGCGGGCCTCGCGGCGGATCTCCTCGGCGTCGGCGACGAGCACGTCGCCGTCGTCCATGAGCACCTCCCCGTCGACCATTGAGAACACGACATCCTCGCCGTGGGCGGCGAAAACCAGGTGCGAGAGCACGTCGTGGAGCGGCGTCGCCCGCGTCAGGTCCGTCCGGATCCCGACGATATCGGCTTTCCAGCCCTCGCGGAGTTTCCCCACCGTCTCGAAGCCGGCCGCTCGTGCCCCGTTGCGCGTCGCCATCTCGAAGACCGTCTCGACGGGCGTCGCGGTGGGGTCGAGACTGTCGACCTTCTGGAGGAGCGTCGCCTGGCGCATCTCGGTGAACGGGTCCAGCGTGTTGTTACACGGTGCGCCGTCGTTGCCCAGCGCCACGTTGATACCCCGCTCCAGGTAGTCGGGGATCGGTGCGATCCCGGACGCGAGTTTCATGTTCGAGGAGGGACAGTACGTGACGTGCGTGCCCGTTTCGGCCAGTATCTCCCGCTCTTCGTCGTCGGTCCACACGCAGTGAGCGAGGACGACGTCCTCGCCGGTCAGTCCCACCTCGTCCAGCCAGCGGATGTTCCGCATTCCGGTGTCGGCCTCGACGGTTTCGATCTCGCCGCGGTTCTCGCTGGCGTGGGTGTGGATCCGCACGCCATCGTAGCGGTCGGCGATCTCCCTGGCGCCGCGGAGGCAGTCCTCGGTACAGGAGACGGCGAAGCGCGGCGTGACGGCGTAGCGGATCCGGTCGTCGAACGCCCCGTGGTACTCGCGGACGAGCGCTTCGGTCTCCGCGAGCGCCGTGTCGGTCTCCTCGCGCAGTCCCTCGGGCGCGTTGCGGTCCATCAGGACCTTGCCGAGGACGCCGCGGATCCCCATCTCGCCGGCGGCCTCGAACGCGCGGTCGGCGTGATTGACCGAGAGGTGGTCGATCACCGTCGTCGTCCCGTGCTCGATACACTCCAGATAGCCCAGGCGGGCGGCGATCTCCATCTCCTCGGGGGAGAGTGCCGACTCCATCGGGAGGACGTACTCGAAGAGCCAGTCCAGCAGTTCGGTGTCGTCGGCGATTCCCCGACCGAGGCTCTGGACCGAGTGGACGTGGCCTCCGACCAGCCCCGGCGCCAGCAGGTCGTAGCGCCGTTCCTCGTGGTCCGGATACTGTGCCACGAGGTCCGCGCGGTCGCCGACCGCCGCGACTGTCGCCCCGTCGACGACGACGGCCCCGTCGCGGACCACCGTCTCGGCGTCGGCGACCACCGTTCCCGAGAGTATCATACCACCGCGACTAACGGCTGAATCCCTCAAAAGTCTTTGTTTCGGGCCGATGCTTGCGGCGCCGCCGCGACGCGGTCGCCCCCTCCTGCTCACGACACGTTGACTTTCCGCCGGATGGCGTCGTTTACGACTCGTTGGCCTCCCGCCGGATGGCGTCGTTCACGACTCGTTGGCCTTCGGTCTGACGGCATCGTTTACGACTCGTTGGCCTTCCGCCGGACGGCGCCCAGCAGGACGTCGGTGCCGACGAGGACGTCCTCCCACTCGGTGAACTCGCTCTCGCGGTGGCTGATCCCGTCGACGCTCGGGACGAAGATCATGCTCGTCGGGCAGATCGTGTTGAGATAGTTGGCGTCGTGGCCGGCGCCGCTGACCAGGCGGGTGTAGTCGTGCCCGCACTCCTCGATGGCGTCGACGACGGTCTCGATACAGTCGGCGTCGAACGGGTCGGCGTCGACGCGCATGATCTGCTCGAACTCGTAATCGAGGCCCTCGCGCTCGGCGGCGTGGGCTATCTCCGCCTCGATCTGTTCGACGGCGGCGTCGACGGCCGCGTCGTCGTACGAGCGGAAGTCGACGGTCAGTTCGACGGTCTCGGGGATGACGTTGATCGCGTTGGGCCAGACGTCGAGGCTGCCGACGGTGCCCACGAGGTCGACGCCGCCGGTGGCGGTGATCCGCCTGACCGCCTGTATCACGTCGCTCGCGCCGACGAGCGCGTCGTGGCGCATGTCCATCGGCGTCGGGCCCGCGTGGTTGGCCTGCCCTTCGAAGGAGACGTTCATCCAACTGAAGCCGAACACGCCCTCGACGGCCGCGACCGGCAGCTCCTCCTGTTCGAGGAACGGGCCCTGCTCGACGTGCACCTCGAAGTAACAGTGCAGGTCGCGTGGCTCGCAGGGGGCCTCGCCCCTGTAGCCGATGCGTTCGAGTTCCTCGCCGAAGCGGTTGCCGTCCTTGTCCTCGCGCGAGTATGCGTACTCGCGGTCGAACACGTCACAAAAGACGCCGCTACCGAGCATATCCGGCTGGAAGCGCACACCCTCCTCGTTGCTCCAGGCGACGACTTCGAGGGGTCGCTCGGTGGTCTCGTCGGCGTCGTTCAGCGTCTCGACGACTTCGAGCGCGCCGAGCACGCCGACGACGCCGTCGAAGCGCCCGCCGTTGTACTGGCTATCGACGTGCGAGCCAAATAGTACCGGGGCCAGGTCGGGGTTCGCGCCCTCGCGGCGACCGAAGATGTTGCCCATCTCGTCGACGGTGACCGAGAGCCCGGCGTCCTCGAACCACTCGACGAGGGTGTCCCTGGCCTCCCTGTTCTCGTCGGAGAGCGCCGGCCGGTTGACGCCGCCGGCCTCGGTGGCGCCGATCTCGTTGAACGATTCGAACCGCTCGCGGAACCGCGATCCGTCTACTCGTACGTCGCTCATACGTCCACCAACCGGAACCGAACTCTTGAATCTGGCGGCGCCGTTCCGGGCGTCCCGGCCGACTGGCAAACGAGCGTCCACCTCGCGTCGCCGGACCGGGACGCGCGTCGACCCGTCAGTCGGATAACCGAAAAACCGAAACCCCTGTCGGTCCTGGTGTGCGATGTGCCATCTAGCAGTGAGTCCGTAGAGTTCCGCAACGCGGTGGTCCTCGACGGGACCGGGGGCGCGCCGTTCGAAGCGCACGTCCACGTCGCTGACGGGCGGATACAGCGAGTGAGCGACGAACCGGCCGGCGCCGACCGTGAGATCGACCTCGACGGGTCGTACCTCGCGCCCGGTTTCGTCGATATGCACGCCCACTCCGAGTTGCGCCTGCTCGACCATCCGGAGGCCGCCGAGAAGCTCACCCAAGGGGTCACGACCGAGGTCCTCGGACAGGACGGCGTGAGCGTCGCACCGATCCCCGAGCGGCTCAAAGCCGAGTGGGCCGACCGCCTCGAACCGCTCGACGGCGCGACCGACGAGCCCTGGCCGTGGGTGACTATCGGTCGCTACCTCACCGAACTCGAAGCCGCCGAGCCCGCGGTCAACGTCGCCTACTACGCCCCGCACGGCAACCTCCGCTCGCTCGTCGCCGAGTTCGAGGATCGCGAACTCTCCGACTGGGAGGTCGAAACCCTCCGCGAGGAGTTGCACAAGGCGCTCGACGCCGGCGCGTTCGGGCTCTCGACCGGGATGATCTACCCGCCGAGCTCCTACGGCCGCGACGACGAACTCGAGGCGCTGGCGACGGCGCTCGGTCGGCGCAAGTCGTTCATGGTCTCGCACGTCTGGAACGAAACCGACCAGGTCGTCGGCTCCATCGAGCGGTTCATCGATATCTGCCGGCGTGGCGGCTGCCAGGCCCACATCTCGCACCTGAAAGTTGGCGGCCAGCGCAACTGGGGGAAATCGAGCGCCATCGTCACGCTGCTCGACGCCGCGGAGTCGAGTCACTCCAGAGTGACCTTCGACCAGTACCCCTACACCGCCGGGTCGACGATGCTGACCGCGCTGCTCCCGCCGTGGGCGCGCCAGGGCGACTCCGAGGACATCAAGGCGACCCTCCAGCGCGAGGAAGACGTCCGGCGGATCGCCGACGACATCGGCTCGGAGGGTGACTGGGAGAACCTCGCCCGCGCCGCAGGGACGTGGGAAAACATCCTCATCACCCGCACGAAAAGCGGCGCCCACCAGGGCAACACGATCGCCGAGATAGCGGAGGCCAGGGACGCAGTCCAGTCGGCAGCCTCGGCCGCCGAGATCGACGGTGTCGACCCCGTCGAGGTGATGTGCGAACTGCTCGTCGAGGAGGACCTCGACGTGACGATGGGCGACTTTATCATGTCCGAGGAGGACATCGAGCGATTCATCGCCGACGAGCGAGGCACCTTCTGCACCGACGGTATCTTCGGCGGGAAACCCCATCCTCGTGCGATCGGCACGTTCGGCCGGATCCTCGAGCGGTACGTCCGCGAGCGCGAGGTCATTCCGGTCGAGACGATGGTGTACAAGGCCGCCGGCCACCCCGCGGACATTCTTGGCCTGGACGACCGCGGCTACGTCAGGGAAGGGAACGTCGCCGACCTCGTCGCGTTCGACCTCGCGGATGTCTCGGAGAACGCCACCTACGAGGAGCCGTACCAGCTGACCGACGGGATGGAGTACGTCCTCGTCGGCGGTTCTATCGCGGTCGAGGACGGCGAACCGACCGGCGTCGCCGCCGGCGAGGTGCTGCGCTCGACCGAGGAGTGGGGCGGCGACACGCGGCCGTATCTCGACCGTCACGACCCTGACGAGGCGTAACCGGCGTCGACGACCGTCCACGGATCGGTCGAGACACCGCGAATGTGACACACACCCATAGCTATTTGTGAGCGCTCGGTCAACCGTCGAGTGGTTCAATGAGCGAGAGCAGTCAGACATACCAGGTGGTCCGATGAGCGCCGAGTCGAGCAGCCGTGGCGACCGCGTCGGGATCTATCTCCAGGACAAACACCCGATCACGGAGAACATGGAGCTGGTGCAGTACGCCGAGAAGCAGGGCGTCGACGAGGTCTGGCAGGCGGAGTCGCGGCTGGCCCGTGACGGGATCACGCCCATGGCCGCCTACGCCGCGGTGACTGACGAGATCGCCATCGGCTCCGGCGTGATCAACAACTGGACGCGCAACGCCGCGCTGATCGCCCAGACGATGAGCACGCTGGAGGAACTCGCCGGCCCGGACCGCATCAGGTGCGGGATCGGGGCCTGGTGGGACCCACTGGCCGAGAAGGTCGGCATCGACCGCTCGGGCGCGCTGCGCGCGATGCGCGAGTGCGTCGAGGTCACACAGGACCTGCTGGCGATGGAGAACGTCACTTACGACGGCGACTACGTCCAGATGCGCGACGTGGAACTCGACGTCGTCCACGGCGACGCCGGCCCGCGAACGGTGCCGGTGTACGTCGGCGCCACCGGCTTCAAGATGCTCGAACTGACGGGTCACTTCGCCGACGGCGCCGTCCTCAACTACCTCGTCAGTCCCGAGTACAACGAGAAGGCCCTCGACGCCCTGGAGACCGGCGCCGAGCGCGGCGACCGCACGCTCGAAGACATCGACCGGCCACAGCTCGTGGTCTGTTCGATGGACCACGACATCGACGTCGCGCTCGACAACGCCCGCGAACTCATCACACAGTACCTCGGGCAACAGCCCCACATCATGAAAGCCAGCGGCGTGAGCCAGGATCTCATCGACGAGGTTGGCGAGGCCATCGGCGGCTGGCCGGCCGACGCCGAGGACATCCAGGAGGGGATGCACATCGTCCCCGACGAGGTGGTCCGCAAGCTCACCGCCAGCGGAACGCCCGAACAGTGCCGCGAGAAAGTCCGCGAGTACGCCGAGTCGGGCTGTCAGTGCCCTGTTCTCTACCCGCTGGGCGACGACCCGCGGCTGATGATAGACGAGTTCGCCGACGGCTACCTGTGATACGGTCGGTTGTACCGATGTACCGGTGATTCGCCGGGCAGTCCGGCGAATCCCGAAAATGACTTCCAACCGACCGTATGGCGCGTCGGTGAGGCCTTCGAACGGACCGCCGCCGGATCCATTTTGCGGGATGCGGGAGTTATTTGCCGGCGGACTGCCACGGTAGTCCCATGGCAGCACCCAACTGGAGCCGTACCGCCAGTGTCACCGACGACCTGCTGGACTGTGTCGGCAACACCCCGCTCGTGCGTCTCGACGGCGTGAGCGAAGACGAGGAGTTCGATGTCTACGTCAAACTCGAGTTTCTCAACCCCTCGGGGAGTCTCAAGGACCGCATCTACCGCGAGATGATCCGGAGTGCCCGCGAGCGGGGCGAGCTGACCGACGACATGGAGATCCTCGAGTGTTCGACCGGGAACGCGGGTATCGCCTGCACACTCGTTGGCCAGCAGTTCGGCCACGACGTGACCATCGTCATGCCGGAGGGGATGAGCGAGGAGCGAAAGAAGACCGTCCGCGCCTACGGCGGCGACCTGATCGAGACGCCCGGTGGCGAGAGCGATGTCGACCTCTCGATCGAGAAAGTCGAGGAGCTCCTCGAGGAGCACCCCGACCGCTACTGGTTCCCCAACCAGTTCGCCAACTCGGACAACCCGGCGGCCCACGAGCGGACGACGGGGCCGGAGATTCTGGACCAACTCGGCGAGGCCCCCGACGCGTTCGTCGCCGGCCAGGGCACCGGCGGCTCGCTCACCGGAATCGGGCGAGCGCTCCGCGAGGCTGACCCGTCGGTCGAGCTGTTCGCCCTCGAACCCGCGGAGGCGCCGATCCTCGCCTGTCGCCAGTGGGGCACCCACGAGATCGAGGGGATCGGCGACGGCTTCGTCCCCGAGAACCTCGACCCGGAGCTGATGACCGGCGTGGTCACGGTCGAGAGCGAGGTCGCGATCGACCGGTCGCGAGAGATCGCGGCTGAAGAAGGGCTGTTCTGTGGTATCTCGAGCGGCGCGAACGTCGAAGGTGCGGTGAAAGTCGGTCGCGAGCGCGATGTGGACTCGGTCGCCACCTACGTCTGTGACACCGGGATGCGGTACTTCTCGACGAAACTGTTCGAATCCGACTACGAAATCGACAGCCCAGACCGCGAACACCCGCTGGACGAGCGGACGAAAGACGTCCTCGACGCCCATCAGGACGGCTGGACGATCATCGAGTGACGACGCGCGGTCGGGGCCAGAACCCGGTATCGGAGTCACACCGCAACCGGTATCAGGGCTACCGCGGATCTCTCGGCCGGAATGAGATATCTGGCCTGGGCGGTGCTGGCGCTGGTGGCGTACTCGCTGGTCCCGCCGCTGTCGAAACTCGCGTCCGAGGAGATACCGATCATGGTCGTCGCGCTCGTCGGGAACGCGCTGATCACGGTCGTCAACCTCGCCGTCGTCCTCTACTTCGACGACGGAGTGGTGTCGGCGCTAACCTCGTCCCACGCCATCTACGCCGTCGGTGCGGGGCTTGCGCTGACCGTCGGCGTTCTCTCGTACTTCTATGCGCTCTCGATCGGCGAGGTGAGCGTCGTGACGCCCGTGTTCGGGCTGTTCATCGTCGGTAGCGCTGCGGTCGGGATGGCGGCGCTGAACGAACCCGTCACGGCGCGGAAACTCACCGGACTGGGGTTCGCCGTCGTCGCCGTCTATCTCACGTCGACGGCGTAGCCACGACCCACGAAACGCATCGCCACCGCCCGCGGACCCAATCGCCGCGTGGTGACGACGCCACCGGTCCGCTCGGCTACCGGTCCGCTCGACCGGCGGTCCGCTCGCGCGCTACGTGCTGTACCGGTCGGTCACTTCGGCGATGTCCGGTTCGATCCGGGTCACGCCGCCGGTCGCACGCTTTGCCCCCTCGGTGTCCTTGAGGCCGAAACCGGTCGAGCAGACGACGACGGTGTCGTCCTCGTCGACGATATCGCGGGAGAGTGCCTCGCGGACGCCGGCGACGGGGGTGGCCGCCGCGGGTTCGACGAAGATCCCCTCGTTGCTCCCGAGCAGTTTCATCGCGTCGAGGATCGCCTCGTCCGGGACGACCACGGAGGTCCCGTCGCTCTCTTCGAGGGCGCGGCAGGCCTTGACCGTGTTTCGCGGGCGCCCGACGGCGATGCTGTCGGCCAGCGTCTCCGCGACGTCGGCGGCGTCCTCGTGGCCGTGGAACGCGTCGTGGATGGCGGTCGCGCCGTCGGCCTGGACGCCGAGCATCTTCGGATGGTCGTCGACGTACCCCAGTTCGTAGAACTCGCGAAAGCCCTTCCAGGCGCCGGCGATTGTGCAGCCGTCGCCCATCGAGAAGACGACCCAGTCGGGCACCTCGCCGCGGACGACCGACTGCTCGGCGAGCTCGTGTCCGACCGTTCGCTTACCCTCGACCTGGAAGGGGTTGATCGCAGCGTTGCGGTTGTACCAGCCGAACTCCTCGGTGACCTCGACGCTGAGGTCGTAGGCCTCATCGTAGGTGCCTTCGACGGCGAGGACGTCCGCGCCGTAGATGAGCGGCTGGGCGAGTTTCCCTTCCGGCGCGTCGCCGGGGACGAAGATGCGACAGTCGAGGCCGCCGCGGGCGGCGTAGCCCGACAGCGAGGCGGCCGCGTTGCCCGTCGACGCACAGCAGATGACGTCCCGGCCGGCGTGGCGGGCCTTCGTCACCGCGACCGAACTCGCGCGGTCTTTGAAACAGCCGGTGGGATTGCGGCCGTCGTCTTTGACGAGTGTCTCGACGCCCAGAGCGTCACTGAGCCGGGGGGCGTCGAAGAGATCCGTCCCACCCTCGTTGAGCGTGACCGGGTCGGCTTCGTCGTCGACCGGGAGAAAGGCCTCGTACTTCCACTGAGTGTCGATGTTGCCGTCCAGGTCGGCGTCGAAGCGGTCGTGGACCACGTCGTAGTCGTATTTCACTTCGAGGATGCCCTCGACGCCGTCGTGTTCCGGGCAGGTGTAGATGACCTGCTCCGGGTCGTACTCGGCGCCACAGAGGGTACACTCCAGAGTGGTTACGTGAGCTAACGCCATGTGCGAACCCAGTTCGGGCGCTCACTTAAGCATCCCGCACTGCCGGCCGAGACGGGACCTCGCGCTGTCACAGTCGGTCCGGGAACGGGAAGTCACTCGGCCGCGGGCCCGCGGTGGAGGAAGGCCCCGTCGCCGGGGTCGGCTAGCACCTCGTGGTCGCGGGCGGCGACTTCACCGCCGGCGATCACGGTGTCGACGCGTGCGCTCCATTCGCGGCCCGCGTAGGGCGTCCAGTCGCCGACGAACGCCAGGTCGTCGGCGTCGACGGCGTAGTCCTTCTCGCGCAGGAGGACGATGTCGGCGTCCGTGCCGACCCGGAGCGAGCCCTTGCGGGGGTAGACGCCGGCCGCCGCCGCGGGGCGGGCACAGAGCAACTCGCGCAGGCGCGGCCAGCCGATCCGACTCTCGTGGACCCCTTCGCTGACGAGGAACTCCAGGGTCGTCTCGATGCCCGGCAGGCCGGCGTACGGCTCCCAGATGTCGTCCCAGCCCCGCTCGCGCTCGGCGCGATAGGTCGGGAAGTGCTCGCTGGCGACGAGGTCGATGGTCCCGTCGGCGACGGCGTCCCAGAGGCGCTCGACCTCGTCGGCGGATTTGAGGCTCGGGTTCACCTTCAGGAACGGCCCCTTCTCCGCGACATCCGCCTTGGAGAACGCGAGGTAATGCGGACAGGTCTCCAGCGTGACCGGCACGTCGGCGCGGGACTTGAACCGCGCGCCCTCGCGGGCGCCGCTCCCACTCGAGACGTGGACGACGTGGAGCGGACAGCCGGTCTCCTCGGCGAACCACCCCATCCGGTTTATCGCGTCGAGTTCCGCCCGGAGTGGCCGCGAATCCATGTACACCCCGGGGTCGCTCCCCTCGGTCCGGGCGCGGGCGTGGTCGAGGATCCCCTGGGTCTCGCAGTGGACGCGGACGGTGCCACCCGCCGCGCCGACAGTCGACATGAGTTCGAGGATGGTCCGGTCCTCTGCGAGGTACGGCTCGGCGGTGAACGTCTTGAAGTCGGGAACCCCTTCCGCAAGGACTTCCTCGGCGTCCGGGTTCGGCTCCTGGAAGTTCCCGGCGACGAGGCCGAAGTCGACGTGGGACAGTTCCTCGCAGGCCTCGCGCTTGGCGCGGACGGCCGCGGGGTCGGTCACCGGCGTCTGTGTGGGCAGTTCGACGACGGTCGTCACGCCACCGGCGACGGCGCTGGCGGTCTCCGACCCGAAGTGGATCCCGTCGGGGAACAGTTCGTCGTCGTGCATGTGGTTGTGGATGTCGACGACGCCGGGGAGCGCGACCATGCCGTCGGCGTCGATCACGTCCACCTCGTCGCCGTCGGTCGCGTTGCCGCTGCCCGTCGTGCCGTCGCCATCCGTCGCGCCGACCTCAGACGCCGCGTCGGGCCCGACAGCGGCTATATTGCCGTCCTCGATAACGATGTCGCGCTCGGCGAGGCCGGACTCGGTGACCACGCGAGCGCCGTGAATACAGCGGTCAGCCATACTCACCTCGTCACGGACGAACGGGAAAACGTTGCCGCCCGTCACAGGGCTTGCGACTGCCCCCGAGATCGGGGCCTGTCTGCGAGCGGAAAGTCGGGCTGCGAGTGGTTCACACTCCCGTCCGAAAACTGCGGCGTGAGGTAGCTTTTTGGTCGGTCCGTCGGAACAGTGGGTGTGAACGTCAACGCAGGAACGCTCGTCACCATGGACGACGAGCGACAGGTCCGGTCGGAAGTCCACCTCGTCGCGGAGGACGGCGAGATCATCGCCGTCGAGGACGGGTTCGTGCCCGACGCCGACATCGACGCGCGCGACGAAGTGGTGATCCCGGGGCTCGTGAACTGCCACACGCACATGTACGCGTTGCCGATCCGCGGCGCGCCGCTGTCGGTCGCGCCCGAGAGCTTCTACGAGGCGCTCGTCGACATCTGGTGGAACGTAGACGAAGCGTTCACGCTCGATGACGCGCGCCTCTCCGCGCTCGGGTCCTGCGCGGAGATGCTCGAGAGCGGCGTCACCGCCTTCTGTGACAACTACTCCGGTCCGAACACACTCCCCGGCGGCCTCGACGCCGTGGCCGAGGGCGTCGCGGAAACCCCCATCCGCGGGATGGTCGCCTTCGAGACGACGGCGCGCAACTCCGAGGACGAGGCGATGGCCGGTATCGAGGAGAACGGCCGGTTCGTCGCCGACGGGGAAGACGAGTACGACCGCGTCCGCGGGCACTACTGTTTGCACACCCTCTTTACCAACACCGAACCGGTTGTCGAAGAGACCGTCGAGCGGGCGACGGCCGACGACCGGCCGATCCAGATCCACTTAGAAGAGGGACTCGTCGACGTCCACCGCTCCATCGAGGAGTACGGGATGCGTCCCGTACCGGCCCTGGAGGAGATGGGCTTTTTTGAGGCGGACGTGCTGGCGGCTCACTGCGTCCACTCGACGGAATCCGAGATCGAAACCCTGGCCGACCACGACGTGGCCGTGGCGCACAACCCCTACTCGAACACGAACAACGCCGTCGGCATCGCGGACGTCGAGACGATGCAGGAGGAGGGGCTGACGATCGGCCTCGGCGACGACGGCTGGGACCCCGACATGTTCGAGA
>Ga0207719_100250_pt1 | contig 40573 bp, 39 predicted proteins | sample A23P1SouthBayCA_2_FD_187279 | JGI IMG/M metagenome (GOLD analysis project Ga0207719, IMG submission 187279) | Aerobic enrichment media microbial communities from Eden Landing Ponds, California, USA - A23 P3 (3) (SPAdes) | ecosystem: Environmental > Aquatic > Marine > Unclassified | place... | reverse complement strand
TCAGCGTCGTCGACTCGCCCGGCGACACCGACCCGCCCCCGGAAAACGAGATGATCGACGGCCCGTCCTCGGGGATGTCCTGCTGGGGCGGCGTGTCCGTCGGCGTTCCCGTGTCCGTCGGCGTGGGGGTCTCCGTATCCGTCCCCCCCGGTGCCGTCGTCGTGCCGGGTTCGGTCGTGTCGGGTGCCGTCGTCGTGCCGGGTTCGGTCGTGTCGGGTGGCGTGTCCGTCGCCGTGTCGGTGTCGTCGTCACCGCCACAGCCCGCCAGGCCCGTCACACCCAGCGCGCCCAGCGCCGCCACGAACCGCCGTCTCGACGTCGTCTTCCCGCCAGTCTCGTCGGTCAAGTCGGGATCCATGTTGCCCGCGTTCGATTTCCCCCGGGATAGGTACACTGGTTTCGTCCCCAGGCGCCCGTTTCGTTCCGGTCGCCCCGCCCTCGCGGTGGCCTGTCTCGTCCCGCTTGCCCCGCCCTCGTGGGTGTCGCGACGAAACGCGAGCCGGCCCACTTTTGAGCGTCGCCCCCCTCGACTCCCCTAATGGCCGATCTTCGACTCGACGGACCCCGCGAGGCGGTCCCCGCCGAGGCCCGCGACGGCGTCTGGCTCACCTGTATCGAGTGTGGCGAGACGTTCGCACCCTTCGCGGCGATCCGCTACACCTGTGATGACTGCGACGGACTGCTGGAGGCCCGCTACGCCGACCTGCCCACCTTCGCCGATTTCGAGGGGTCGGGCGTGTGGCGCTACGCCGCCGCGCTTCCCTTCGAGACGGGCGTGACGCTCCCGGAGGGATCGACGCCGCTGCATCGCGTACCCCGGATCGAGGACGAGGTCGGCGTCGAGGCCCTGCGTGTGAAACACGAGGGGATGAACCCCACCGGATCGTTCAAGGACCGCGGGATGACCGTCGGCGTCCGGGTGGCCCGGGAGATCGGCGTCGACCGCCTGGCGTGTGCGTCGACGGGCAACACCTCGGCGGCGCTGGCGGCCTACGGCGCCCGCGCCGGGATGGAGACGCTCGTGCTCCTGCCGGCGGGGAAGGTCGCCGCGGGCAAGATCGCCCAGGCCAGTTTGCACGGCGCGCGCATCTTAGAGGTCGACGGCAACTTCGACGCCTGCCTCGACATCGTCCAGAATCTCGCGGCCCGCGGGGAGGCGTACCTGCTGAACTCGCTGAACCCCTTCCGCCTGGAGGGCCAGAAGACGATCGGCCTGGAGATCTTAGAGGAGTTCCACGCGGACCACGGGGCCTTCCCGGACCGGATCGTCCTGCCCGTGGGCAATGCCGGCAACACTGCGGCGATCTTCAAGTGCTTCCGCGAACTCGTCCGGTCGGGAGCGATGGATCTCGGGGAGGTCCCGAAGATCACGGGCGTCCAGGCCGAAGGGTCCGCGCCGATGGTCGAGGCCATCGAGGAGGGCTGGACCGAGACGCGGCGCTGGGAGAACGTCGAGACCCGGGCGACCGCGATCCGGATCGGCAACCCCGTCAACGCGCCGAAGGCACTGCCGGGCATCCGGGAGACTGGCGGGACCGCCGTGGCCGTCACCGACGAGGAGATCACCGACGCCCAGCGGAGCCTGGCCGAGGAGGGCGTCGGCGTCGAGCCCGCCAGTGCCGCCTCGATCGCCGGCCTGCGAAAACTCCGCGCCGAGGGTGTCGTCTCGGCCGACGAGCGAGTGGCCTGTCTGACGACGGGCCACCTCCTGAAGGATCCCGACGCCGCCGCCGAGGCCGGGAGCGAGCCCGAACCCGTCCCGAACGACACCGACGCGGTGATCGAACACCTCCGGGGGGACTGAGTCGGCCGGGGCGACCGAGTCAGGCCGTTTCCGCCTCTTCTTCCGTCTCGCGGTCCGACGCCACGTCGCCGCCCGCCGCCGCGTCGCCACCCTCGGGACCCAGCGCGGCCTCGCGTTCGATCTCGGCCTTGAGCGTCGCCAGGTCGGCGTCGAGTTGCTTCTCCCGGGAGAGCCGGTCGAGTTCGCGGTCGATCGAGTCGCCGTCCTCGAGGACGCTGTCGAGCGCGCCCGTCTCCTCGAGTTCTTCGAGCGCCGCGGCCCGGGCCTCCATCGCCTCGGTCCGCTCGGTGGCGCGCTCGATGGAGCGCCCGACCTCGCCCATCTCGTCGCCGATGCCGGTGAGCGCCTCGGAGATCCGCGCGGAGGCCTCCGCGGCCTCGTAGCGCGCCTTCACCGTCTCCTTCTCGGTGCGGAACCGGCCGATCCGGGCTTCGAGTTCGTCGCGACGGACCAGGAGGCGCTCCTGGGTCGCCCGGAGCTCCTCGATCTGCTCGGCCAGCGACGCGATCTGCTCCTGGTTGGCCCGGCGCTTCTCCAGGGCTCGTGTCGCGAGGTCCTCGCGGCCGAGTTCGATCGCCTCGCGGGCCTGCTCCCTGTTCTTGTCGGCGTTCGCCTGGAGCCGGTCGCGGTGCTTCGCGAGGCGCTTTCGCTGGGTCGCGAGCTCCGCGACCCCGCGGTTGACGTCCTGGAGTTCGTCGCGCATCCGCTCGTAGGAGTAGTCGAGCTCCGCCGAGGGGTCCGAAAACCGGGAGAGGAGCGCGTTCAGTGACGCTCGAACCTGGTAGGATGCCCGCGAGAGGAGGCCCATCTCAGGCCCCCCGGGCGCGGTCCCGTTGCTGTTCGCGTGTCTTCGCCGGTGCGGCAGTGACTGTCGCTTCTCGGATCATCACGTAATAGACGCGTGTTACCGGCATAATTCTAGCGTGACGGGTGGTAGCTCGCGTTCCTGGTCGCGTGGTGGTCGTGACGGATACCCCTGATACGCCCGTATAGGGTCGTCCGTGAGCGTTTTCGAGGTCGACCGCACGCCGTCCTGCCGTCGATCCTGTAATGACTTACGAACGACCCGATAATCAGTACGTTTCGACGGTCGCGCCCAGCGCCTCGAAGTCGTCGACGTTGTCCGTGAGGACGGCATCGTCGAGTATCTCCGCCATCGCGGCGATGTAGGCGTCGTTCGCGCCGGTGCCAGCGTTCCCGCCTGCCCGGTCGTCCGCGCCGGCGAGGAGCCGACCGGCGACGCGGGCGACTTCCCCGTCGACATCGATTCGGGGGTAACTTAGCAGGCGGTTCCGCACGTCCCGTTCCGTGGTGTCGCTCCGTGCCGTCGCGACGCCGTAGTGGGTCTCGGCGACGACGGGTGTCGGGAGCCACTGCATCTCGCCGCGCTCGACGAGGTCCGCCCCCTTCGCGAACGCGTCCGGGTCGCCGGCCATCAGGTCGAACAGGACCGACGAGTCAAGGATCACGACGAATCCCCGTCCTCGAAGGCCTCGCGAGCCGCGTCGAACCGATCACGGTCTCGGTTGCGGAGCCCCGCGACCGCCTCCTTCGCGTCGTCGGCCTCGTCCGGGGTGAGGAGCCCGGCGACATCGTCGGGGTGGGGGCCGCGGGTCATCCGCCGGAGCGTCTCCTCCATCGTCTCGTCGTCGCCCTTGTGGGCGCGCAACCACGCGTGGTACTCCTCGGAGACGCGGATGGTCTTGACCATGCGTATATTCGGATATACGGAGATAAGAGCGTTGCGCTGATCACGGACCGACGAGTTACCCCATCCGCACCAAAGTTATCGAATTTTGATAGAATCGGCGTGATGAATAGAGGGCGCGTATGTTGCAGATGACTCTTCGCCTACCGGTGTGGGTTGATCAGGCGAGTCTCACCACCCCGAACCATACTCCGTCCGTGAGGGACTCTACGAGACTTCACCTCACGCACCCGCGTTCCCCAACGAGTACGGATGTGGTCACTTCCGCCGTGACAGCATCGGTGTTCGTCTCGTAGCTCACGGTTGCCGTCAGATCGTAGGAGCCGCTCGCATCGTCCGGCACTGTCACCTCCCAAGTGATCTCCTGTGTCTCCTGTGATTCGATCCGGTCGAAACTCGTCCCCCCCGTCGCCGAGATGTCCCAGTCGTCCGGCCCGGACAGGGAGACGCTGCCGTCATGAACATCGAACAGGTAGGGGTTTTGCAGCGTTCCCGACAGTGTGATGGTTTCGCCGGAGCTGGCTGAGGCGCCGTCCAGGGACAGGAGGGGGGCTGGATCCTCGCCCACGGGCTCTTCGGGGGCGGCCGTCGCCGTCGGCGTGGCAGTGGCCGTCGGCGTGGGGGTCTCGGCAGCGGCCACAGCGTCCCGCGGTTCGACCGCGGCCGGAGCGACCGCGTCATCTGAGGATTCCATCGCCCCCGCCGGGGAGGGACAGGTTGCCGTGTCCGTCGTGTCCTGAGGGACGGTGGTGTCTGCGGGGGCGGTCGTGTCCCTGGGCGTGGTCGTGTCCGTTGGAGCGGTCGGGATTTGCGTGGTCTCCGTCGGGCCAGGAGTCGACGTAATATCGGATTTGTCCTGGACGTCAGGATCCCAGGGAGCGTAATCCTCGGTGTTGATGACGCCATCCCCGTCGCTGTCCCGAATGTCGTCGTCATCTTCGAACAGGCTCGTACACCCAGCCAACAGGGACATCGCCGCCCCACCACCGAGAAGGACGGATCGCCTCGTGAAGCCACTTGACATGGTGGAGATTATCCAGTACGTCGGACAAAAACCTACTGCCGCTACGCTTGCGTTTGCAACATCCATCCTCTAGATAGCTCACTCGCCCATGTGACTCCTAAGCGATTCATCACGACGGCAGTGATGAATAGAACGCGCGAGTCGTGCAATCCAACGAGGGGTGCGAATCGCGCGACGTGGCACGTCGGGTCGTTATCGGAGGAACGTCTCCACGCTGAAATGGGTGTTTCATGCTGGCACACTCTTTTCGGTCCGGAGGATCTATTCGCGACCCATGAGTGGGCACGATCTCCTGGATAGACAACCTCCGTCTCGGCGAGCAGTGCTCCATACTGGATCGGCACTCTTCACACTCGCTCTTGCAGGATGTACTGAGCGAACGACGAGCGCGACGGACTCACCCATTGGAACGGCCACGCCAACGTCGACACCGACCGGCCCATCGTACCCTTCCCAACAAGTGACGAAATTGATCCCCAATGATGGCGACAGCGGCGACTTTTTTGGGACCTCAGTCGCAACCTCAGATGATGGAACGACCGCCATCATCGGGAGTCACTACGATGACGTCCCAACCGAAGCGGATGATCAAGATGATTTACCGCCTGGATCGGCCTACGTGTTTGCGCAGACTGAGGGGAAGTGGCGCCAGCAAGCCAAACTCACTGCCGATGATATCCACCGCTCTCAGTTCTTCGGCGTTTCAGTGGGTCTGTCGGGCGACGGGACCACTGCTATCATCGGGGGCTATAGCACGGACCAGAACATGGGAGGGTCAGGAGCTGTCTGGGTCTTCGCACGGACTGATGGGGAGTGGAGCCAGCAAGCCAAACTCATCCCCAACGATGCCGAACGGGATGAATTTGCCAACCTACAAATCACGGTGTCAGATGACGCCACGACCGTCATTATCGGGGCCGAAAACGACGAGGATCCAAACGGGGAGAATGCAGGTTCGGCCTATGTCTTCGAACAGACGGATGGAGAGTGGCATCAGCAAGCCAAACTCGCCGCCGACGATGGCGACCCCGATGACGCGTTCGGCGCGCGAGTCGCTGTGTCCGGCGATGGCACCACCGCCATTATCGGAGCCCTCAACGACGAAGATCCAAACGGGGTTGACCAAGCAACCGGACACGGTGGGGGATCGGCCTACGTCTTCGAAAAGACGGATAGGGGGTGGCGTCAACAAGCCAAGCTCGCCCCCGACGATGGTGACGAGGGAGACCAATTCGGTATCCCGGCAGTATCGCGTGACGGAACCACCGCCATTATCGGGCCCCGCAACACCGAGGGCGCGGGATCAGCTTGGATCTTCCGGCAGACCGATGGGGAGTGGAGCCAAAGATCCAAAGTCACCGCCGGCGATGACGACGACGCTGGCGACGGTGCACTCGGCGGACTAGCTGTCTCAAGTGATGCGTCGACAGTCATGATTGGGGATCCAGACGGTCACGTGGCGGGATCGGCATACGTTTTTGACCAGACCGATGGGGCATGGAGTCAGCGAACCAGACTTGCCCCCGACGATGGTGACGATGATGATCTGTTCGGGAACGCAATCGCGATGTCGAGTGACGGCACGACTGCCATTATTGGGACAGTTGAGGACGATGCCCCGAACGGAAGGCAAGCAGGATCGGCCTACGTGTACGAGTAGTGGCAGACGACTGCCTCATTCGTCCGTCTCCGGCGACGTTGACCGCCCTGAAATCCATGTGCTGGAGTCCGTTTCGAGGGTGGCTTACTGCGACATCCAACCTCTACATCGCTCACGCACCCGATCGACCCCTAAGAGAATCATCATGACGGCGGTGACGAAGAGAGGGTGCGAACGTTGCACATCAAGGCGCAACGATTCCGACCGAGAGGTTAGTTGACGTTGACGATCTCGATGTCGAACTCCAAGGTTTCGCCTGCCAGCGAGTGATTGAAGTCCACTCGCACAACCTCGTCGTCGACATGGATGACCTCAGCAAGTCCACCTTCCTGCGTTTCGAGGTATGCGCCTTCCTCTGGGGGTTGGCCACCTACCATCTGTGTGAACTCCTCTCGGTCGTACTCTTGGACCTGCTCCTCACTCCACTCCCCGTAGCCTTTCTCAGGCGGGACCGCCACAGTGGGCGTCGCGCCTTCGTTCTGGCCGATGAGAGCGTCCTCCAGGCCTTCGATGACTCGTCCCGACCCGATCTCAACCGTGAGCGGGCCGTACTCCCGGTCCGGCTGTTCCTCCGCTAAGCCAGTCTCCTCCGCCACTGATTCACGAGACGTGTCAAAGACTGCGCCATCATCTAATCGACCAGTATATTCTACCGTCACAGAATCGCCAGTAGCAATCGACATACTTCAACGAGGTGACTCCCGGGGATAAGGCATTGCATACAGGATTTCAGCATCTGTCTGGATCGACTGTCGTAAGCAACCGTTCGCGGGGCCAGATGAGACTAACCCGTCGGGGGTCTGGAACAGAGGGTGAGAACAACGGTACCCAACGCAAAGATGCGATTCTCCGTTCCTGACCGGAGCGCGATCGGTCTGACTTGATCACCTCATATCGGTCGGCAAAATAACTTATACATCAGAATAAGTGCTTTCGGGGGGTCACTCCCGTCATGAAAATACAGCCGTCCGTAGATATCACTCTACAACATCCATCCTCTACGTCACTCACTCCAGGTTCGAATGTATCCATATCTGATATGAACGAATCCGCCTCCGTACGAACGCAGGTTCCGTCGGATTCAGGACCGATCCGTCAGGAACGTACGCATCCGCGATACAGCAGTCGATCGATGTATCGTGTGGCCGTTGACTCGGCGGACGTCGACGACTTCGCCCGACGCCGTCACTCCGGCCCGTTCAACTCGACGTACGTCACGTCGGTGACCCGGTCGTCGGCGAGGATCCCCTCGCGAACGTCTTCCGAAACGGGGTCGTCGAGGCTGTAGACGGTGAGCGCCTCGCCGCCGATGGTCTCCCGGCCGTTGTACATGCCCGCGATGTTGATGTCGTTCTCGCCCAGCATCGTGCCGATGAACCCGATGACGCCGGGCTCGTCGCGGTTGCGCGCGATCAGCACCCGGCCGTGGGGGACGGCGTCGACGCGGTACCCGTCGATCCGGACGATCCGGGGGTCGTCGTCGGCGAACAGCGTCCCCGAGATGGAGAGCTCGTCGTCGTCGTCGCTCACGGTGACGGTGACGAGGCTCCGGAAGTCCTCGGACGTGCGCGACTTCGACTCGGTGACGTCGACGCCCCGGTCCTCGGCGATCCGGGGGGCGTTGACGGCGTTGACCTGCGTCCGGAGGGGGCTGAACACGCCCGTCAGGGCGCTGGCGGTGACGAGGTCGACGTCCTCGTCGGCGATCTCGCCCGCGTAGGTCACCTCGACGGCGTCGGGGCGCCCCGAGAACAGCTGGACCGCGATCTCGCCGGCGGTCTCGGCGATATCGAGGTACGGCTCGATGTTGGGGAAGGCGCTCGCTTCGACGGAGGGGGCGTTGAGGGCGTTGATCACGGGCTCGTTCTCGAAGGCGGCGAGCACCTGCTCGGCGGTCGAGACGGCGACGTTCTCCTGGGCGGCCTCGGTGGCCGCGCCGAGGTGGGGCGTGACGATGACGTCCTCGACGTCGAGCAGGGGGTTGTCCGGCGAGACGGGCTCCTCGGCGAACACGTCGACCGCCGCGCCCGCGAGGACGCCGTCCTCGACGGCCGCCGCGAGGGCCGGCTCGTCGACGATCCCGCCCCGGGCGCAGTTGATCACGTACCCCCCCTCCAGCTCTGCGAGTTCCGCCTCGCCGATCATGTTCTCCGTCTCGGGGGTGAGCGGAGTGTGGATGGTGACGAAATCGGCGCGGGCGAGACAGTCCGAAAGCGAGTCGACGAGTTCCGCCCCCAGCTGGTCGGCGCGCTCCGCGGAGATGTACGGATCGTACGTCACGAGGTCCATCCCGAGGTTGCCCAGCCGTCGGGCTACCTCCTGGCCGACGCGGCCGAAGCCGACCACCCCGAGGGTCTTGCCGTTGACCTCGGTGCCGAGGTAGTCGCCTTTCGCCCACTCGCCCGCCTTGAGGCGCTCGTGGGCCTGGGGGATCGACCGGGCCGTCGCGAACGCCATCGCGACGGAGTGTTCGGCGGCCGCCCGGACGTTGCCCTGGGGTGCGTTGGCGACGATCACGCCGTGGTCGGTGGCGGCCTCCTTGTCGATGTTGTCGGTGCCGATGCCGGCCCGGCCGACGATGACCAGTTCGGGCGCGGCCTCGAACACCTCGCGGGTGACCTCGGTGCCCGACCGGACGATCAGGGCGTTGGCGTCGGCGACCGCTTCCAGGAGGGCGTCACCCTCGATGTCGTAAGCCGTCTCGACCTCGTGACCGGCGTCACGCAGGACCGTGAGGCCCGCATCCGCGATCGGGTCCGTGACGAGTACCTTCATGGACAGTCCGAATGAGGGCGTCGAAGTAACCCTTTCGTCATGGCCTTGACGCGGAGGGAAGCCTTGAGAAGGCCCCACACCGTAGGGAGTGCATGGATCGAGACGAGCTGCTGGAAGTCGTAGCGCACTACGCCGTCCTGTTCGTGCTGGTCCTGATCGTCCTCGCCGTCGTCCGGAACGCCGTGGGGGACTTCGGGTTCTGGGTCGAACTCGTCATCATCGTCGCCATGGTCTTCGCCTACCGCCCCATCGTGCTCCGGCTCGGAATCGCGCCCAGCGCGTGGGAAGGATAGGGGTTGCTCCACCTCCCTTCCGGAATCGACTCGACAGGTTCATCGGACCCCTCCCCGGTAGCCACGAGCACATGGTCGACACGCCGGATTCGGACGTCGTCACCAGGTCGCGGTTCGACGCGTCGTCGTTCCGGCGGCTCTGGACGATCACCCTTCTGCTGTACGGCGTCGGTGACATGGCGACGACGACGTACCTCATCTGGTTCTCCGGGACGGTCGAGGAGGCCAACGCCGCCGTCCTGTTCGTCGTCGACGCGTGGGGACTGTGGGGCTTCGTCGCCCTGAAACTGCTCGTCTTCGGCGTCGCGATCGCCATCGCCCTGATCGGCGCGCGATCGAACGACCGGTTCCTGTACTACGTCCCGCCGGTCACGCTCGCCGTTGCCGGCGCGTTCTCGACCGCGTTCAACCTCCGGCTGCTCGTCGGGTGACCGGGGCGAACCTGTCAGGGAGGCACACGCTCCGACCGAAACCGGGGACTTGACGTATCGACCGCCGAACAACGGGGTATGACACTCGTGGCCTTCGACTTCGACGGGACGCTGTCGGACGACGAGATGATCGTGCTCCTGGGCGAGAAGGCGGGCGCGGCCGACGAGATCGCCGACGTGACCGAGCGCGCGATGGCCGGTGAGTTGAGTTACGCCGAGAGCCTCCGGGAGCGGGCCGCGCTCCTCGAAGGCGTCACCGAAGCCGAGGCAGCCGACGCCTACAGCCGGGTCCGGCTCCGCGAGGGCGTCTCTGATCTCCTCGGGACGCTTTCGGCCGCCGGCGTCGAAACGGCGATCCTCACCGGCGGGTTCGAGGCCGGCGTCGAACGCGCCCTCGCCCGACACGACGTCGCCGTCGATCACGTCGTCGCGAACCGCCTCCCCGTCGCCGGCGGTGCCCTGACCGGCGAGGTCGAGGGCCCGCTGATCGAGGGGACGAAAGACGACGCGCTGGCTGATCTCGCGGCCGACCTCGGCGTTCCGATGGCCGACACCGTGGCGGTCGGCGACGGCGCGAACGACGTCCCGATGCTGGAGGCGGCTGGATTCGCCGTCGCCTTCCGGCCGAAGTCGGGCGTCGCGGAGCGCTGTGACGTCACCGTCGAGACGATGGCGGAACTCGACGCCGTCCTCCGGGAGCAGGGACTGCTGGGATCGTAGCTTCCCGAGACGCGAATCCGGCGTTAATCAACCCTTTCCACGGACGTCCGCGCCCCTCGGGGCACGATCGGTCGCCCGCTGTCGGGCGATCAGTGCGGAACACGGGACCGATCATCGACGGATACGGCCCCGCGCGAGTCGCCCGTTCCAGGAGACGCGAGGGCAAAGTTTAATGAGTCGTTCAAAACAACAGGTAAGCGAATGATGGCGGAGCGCGGCCCGGGAGACCTGGAGGCGGTCGAGATCCACGACGTGCTGTCGAACGAGCGTCGCAAGATGGTGATCGACCTGCTGCGCGAGACCGAGGGGTCGATGTCGGCCCGGGACCTCTCGGAACACATCGCGGAGCGGGAGACGGGAGAGTCACCACCGCCGCGAAACATCCGCCAGAGCGCGTACGTCTCCTTGCATCAGACGCACCTGCCGAAGCTCGACGAGCTCGGCATCATCGAGTACGACGAGTCCGACAAGACGGTCGCGCTCGACGAGGCGGCCTCCGCGGAGGTCAGCGTCTACATGGAGACGGTTCCGAAGTACGGGATCTCCTGGAGCGAGTACTACCTCGGCGTGTCCGTGCTGGGGCTGCTTCTCGTCGTTGCCACATGGGTCAACGTGCCACTCATCGCCTCGTTCGACGCGGCCGTCTGGACGAGCGCCGTCCTGGCGATGATCGCCCTCTCGGCGGTGTACCAGACCGTCCAGCAGGGGAGTTCGCTCCTCCACCGCGTGGACGCCGTCGGCGGGAACGGCGAGGACGTCGATGCCGACACCGACGAGGCCGGCGCCGACTGATACTGACGTCCCGTTTCCGACCGTTCACTCCGCGAACAGGCTCGTGTGGACCGGCGCGAAGTCGTCGCCGTCGTCTTCCTCGGCGGTATCGGTGACGGCCCGGCCGTCGGTGCCCTCCGCGAGGAAGTCCGACAGCGGCGGCCCGACGTGCTCGGACTCCACGAGGAAGGCGTCGTGGCCGTACTCGGAGTCGACGACGTGGTGGGCCACTTCGACGCCCGCGTCCCGGAACGCCTCGGCCAGCGCCTCCGACTGGTCGACGGTGAAGTGCCAGTCGCCGGTGAACGACATCACGAGCGCCTCGCCGTCGAAGGCCGCGAGCGCGTCGGCGTCTCCCTCGTACCGGGCCGCGAGGTCGTAGTTGTCCATCGCGCGCAGGAGGTAGAGGTAGGCGTTCGCGTCGAAGCGCTCGACGAACGACTCGCCATTGTAATCGAGGTACGACTCGACCTCCCGGTAGGGGAAGTAGCCCGAGCCGAGATCCGCGAGGCCGCCCGGTGCCGTCTCGCGGTGGGAGTCCCGGCCGGCGGCCCGCCGGCCGAACTTCGCCCCCATGGAGGACTTCGAGAGGTACATCACGTGGCCGATCCGGCGCGCCTGCGCGAGGCCGTCGTCGGGGTGGGTGTCGCCGTAGTAGTCCCCGCCCTGCCAATCGGGGTCGTTCGTGATCGCGCGGGCGGCGATCGCATCGAGGGCGAGACACTGCGTATCCAGGCGCGCCGCGGCGGCGATCGGGATGGCCCGGCGGACGTCGTCGGGGTACTGCTTTGCCCACTCCAGGACGTTCATCCCGCCGACGGAGCCGCCGACGACCGCGTGGAGCCGCCCGACGCCGATCGCGTCGAGCAGGCGGCGCTGGGCGCGGGTCCAGTCGGTGACCGTGACGGTGGGGAAGTCGGTGCCGTAGGGGTCGCCCGTCTCGGGGTTCTCCGAGGCGGGGCCGGTCGAGCCATAGCAGGAGCCGGGGACGTTCACGCAGACAACGTGGTACTCGTTGGTGTCGATGGCCTTCCCGGGGCCGACGACGGTCCGCCACCACGCCCGGGCCTGACCGCCGGTGTCGCTGCGGTCGCCGTCGCCGGTCACGTGTGCGCTGCCGGTGAGCGCGTGACAGACGAGCACCGTGTTCGCCCCCTCGAACTCGCCGTAGGCCTCGTAGGCGAGTTCGAGTTCGGGGATCGACTCGCCACACTCGAACTCGAAGGCGCCCACGGAGACCGTGTCGCGTTCGACGTTCATCCGATCACCTCGATCATGGCGCTACTTCCCCCAGCGCCCGGTTCAAGTCGTCGATGACGTCGCCGGGGTCCTCGATCCCCACCGACAGGCGGATCATGTCGGGGTAGACGCCCGACTCCCGCTGTTCGACCTCGCTCAACCCGGCGTGGGTGGTCGAGGCGGGGTGGATGAGCAGCGTCTTCGCGTCGCCGACGTTCGCGAGGAAGGAGGCCAGTTCGACCGCCTCGCACAGCGCCTTCGCCGCCTCGTAGCCCCCTGCGGGGCCGAAGGCGACGACGCCGCCGAAGCCCCCATCGAGGTACTCGGCGGCGTTGTCGTGGGTCCGGTGGGAGGAAAGGCCGGGGTAGGTCACCCAGTCGACGGCGTCGTGTTCCTCCAGGAACGCCGCCACCGCCATGGCGTTCTCGCAGTGGCGCTCCATCCGCAGGGGGAGGGTCTCGATCCCCTGGAGGGTCTGCCAGGCGTCGAACGGCGACTGGGGGTGGCCCACCGCCCGGACCCCGCGGTGGCGGGCGGCGACCGCGAACGCCCGGTCGCCGAAAGCCTCGGTGAAGCGCTTCCCGCCAAACGAGGGGTTGGGTTCGGCGATCTCGGGGTACGTCGCGGCGTGCTCCGCCCAGGGGAAAGAGCCGCCGTCCACGAGGACGCCGCCGATCGTCGTGCCCGAGCCGTGGATCCACTTCGTCGTCGACTCCCAGACGAGGTCCGCGCCGTGCTCGATCGGCCGGCAGAGCGTCGGCGTCCCGAAGGTGTTGTCGACGAACAGGGGGGCGCCCCGTTCGCCCGCGATCGCAGCGACGCGCTCGAAGTCCGGCGTCACCAGCGAGGGGTTGCCGATCGTCTCGACGTGGACGTACGCGGTGTCGGAATCGATCGCCTCGGCGTAGGCGTCGTAGTCGAGCGTGTCGACGAACCGGGCCTCGATCCCCCGTCGTTTCGCGATCCGGGCGAGGTACCCCCTGGTGCCGCCGTAGATGTCGGAGGAGGAGACCACGTTGTCGCCGACGGAGGCGAGCACGGTGGTCGCGGCGTCCAGCGCGCCCATCCCGCTGGCGGTCGCGACGGCGTCGATGCCACCTTCGAGGTCAGCGAGGCGTGCCTCCAGCGCCCGGACCGTCGGGTTCGAGATCCGGGAGTACACGTCGCCCTCGGCGTCGAGGTCGTACAGGGCGGCGGCCGTCTCGGCGTCCTCGAAGACGTAGGAGGTCGTCTGGTGGATCGGCGTCGCGCGCGATCCGGTCGCCTCGTCCGGGCGGGTTCCGGCGTGGACGGCCCGCGTGTCCGGGTCGCGTTCCTCGTCGTTCATGTCTGTGGATTATATTCCCCTCGCATCTTATAACCATCAGTTACGGCAAGAATCTCCCGTGTCGGAGCCGTCCCGCGGAACACCGCGGGGTTTTCGTCGCTGCGCTCCCGAAAGGGGCGCATGCGCGAGACGCGGCGCGGGTTCCTCCGGGCCGGGGTCGCGGCGAGCGCCGTGCTCGGGTTCGCGGGCTGTACCGGTCGGCCGGGTGGCTCCGGGGACGACGGCCCCGGGGGGACGCCCTCTGACGACTCCGGCGCGGTCGACGCCGTGGGGCTAGAAACCGTCGCCGAGGGGTTCACGACGCCCATCGACTTCGCCGATCCCCCCGGGGAGCACCGGTACGTCGCCGACCAGGCCGGCCGGATCGAGGTGCTCGACGCCGACGCCACCTTCCTCGATGTCACCGGCCGGATGGTCGACGTGGGCGGGTACGACGAGCGCGGGCTGCTCGGGATGGCCTTCCACCCCGACTACCCGGAGGCGCCGAGGGTGTACGTCCGGTACAGCGCGCCACCTCGTCCGGGAACGCCCGACGGGTACTCCCACACCTTCGTCCTGTCGGAGTTCCGGGTCCGCTCCGGCGGCCTGGGCGTCGAGCCCGGGAGCGAACGGACGCTGCTCGAAATCCCGGAGCCACAGGCCAACCACAACGCCGGCGCGATCGTCTTCGGTCCCGACGGCTACCTCTACATCGCGGTCGGTGACGGCGGCGGCGCCGGCGATCGGGGGCGGGGCCACGTCGAGGACTGGTACGACGGCGTCGCCGGCGGCAACGGCCAGGACGTAACCGAGAACCTGCTCGGGAGCGTCCTCCGGATCGACGTCGACGACCGCGGCGGCGAGAAACCGTACGGGATCCCCGACGACAACCCCCTGGTCGGCCGGGAGGGCCTCGACGAACAGTACGCCTGGGGGTTGCGCAACCCCTGGGGCATGTCATTTTACGGGGGCGACCTGATCGTCGCCGACGTCGGCCAGAACACCTACGAGGAGGTGAACGTCGTCGAGAAGGGGGAAAACTACGGCTGGAACGTCCGGGAGGGTCCGGGGTGTTTCGACGCCGACTCCTGCCCGACGACCGACCCCGACGGGGGAGAGTTGCGCGATCCGGTCGTCGCGTACCCACACTCGGGGCCCGAGCCCTCCGGAGTGGCCGTCGTCGGCGGACACGTGTACGACGGCGACGCGGTCCCCGGGCTCCGCGACCAGTACGTCTTCGGCGACTGGCACGCCCGGGGGACGCTGTTCGTCGCGGAGCCCCGCGAGGGGACGCGGTGGTTCGTCTCCGACGTCGACGCGTCGCCGGCCTCGTCGCTCCGGAACCTGATCTCGGTCGGCCGGGACCGCGAGGGCGAACTGTACGTCCTCACCTCCGAGCGCGCCGAGGTGTCGGGATCGACGGGGGCGGTTCGCCGGATCGTCCCGGCGTAGGTCGGCTCTCGCTTGGCTCCGCCGGGCGCTAAAACCGGGAGGAGACGGTCCCGTCCTCGACCACCTCGACGACGCCGTCGAACAGCGCCTCGTAGTCGGCGACGACGTCGTCGTCGTGGACCTCCGGCGAGAGGTGAAACAGGCCGACTGCGTCGTGGTCCTCGAGTAACGCGAGGATCCGCTCGACGGCGATCCTGGCGCGGTCCTCGTCGGCGTAGTAGGCCATCTCGGTCACGGAGTCGACGGTCACCCGGAGTTTGCCGTCGTGGTCCTCGAGGAAGCGTTCGGTCGCCGTGACGATCCCGTCGAGGTCGTCGGGCGCGGAGGCGTAGTGGACGTCGTCGCTCTCCCGCCGGGAGTAGCCCCGCTCGACGGAGAGGGTGTCGAGGATGGTCGCCTTCGAGGCGTCGACGTCGTAGTACTCCAGTTTCTGTTGCACCTCACGGGCGGTCGTGCGCGTCGAGACGACGAGGAAGGCGTCGGTGTCGCCGTCCAGGAACTCGGTGTCGATGCGGTCGGTCGCGCCGGTACTGGGGTGCAAGAGGAGGATCCCGGTGCCGCCGGGAACCGTCTCCGGGGCGTTCTCGATCGCCAGCGCGTACTCCATACCCCGGGGTTCGCCGGGACCGACTTAATCCCCCCGGTGACGGACGTGCCGGCGGAGGGAGCGATCCCAACGGGTCCCGATCACCCCCGTCTTGCCCTCCACGTCCACAACTTTCATTAGGGGCCGGGTTATTTACTCAGCTGATGAGTAACCGAGATTGCGCCGGGACGTCGGGCGAGGAACGGGCGGACGAACACCTCCGCGACGTGGACGACGGGTGTGGGTGTGCCGAGATATGGGCTCACCTGTCCGAACAGCGCGCCGCCAGCGACTGACTGGCGCCGTGACGTCGGCCTCCTTTCTCAACTCCGCCGCCGGATCAGTTCCCGCACCGTGGACTCGACGTCCCGCGTCGGCTCCCAGTCCAGGTCCCGGCGGGTTCGCGCCGTATCGACCCCGAACTCGTCGGTCAGCGTCTCGCTTCCGGCGCGGGGGTTCTCGACGAGTTCGACGTCGACCTCGATGCCCGCCTCCTCGCGCGCGATCGCCTGCACGCGCTCGGCGATCGTCATGACGCCCGGGTCCTCGTCGCTCGCGATCTCGTAGGTCTCGACGCCCGTCTCGCCGCCCGCCGAGCGCTCCAGCAGGCGCTGGACACACCGCGGGTACGCGTCGGCGACGTCCTTCACGTGGATGTAGTTGCGCGCCTGCGTACCCGGCTCGTACACCGTGAGCGGTTCGCCCGCGAGCGCCCGGTCGACGAAGAAGTTTATCACCGTGCCTTTCGAGACCCGCCGCCCGCCGATCTCGTGGTCGCCGTACAGGTTGGACTTCATGAGACATATCGCCGGGAAAGCGCCCTCCGCGAAGGTCTCGATCGCGCGCTCGCCGAGCACCTTCGTCCGGCCGTACCAGTTCATCGGCTCCCTGGGGTGGTCGGCGGTGATCGGGAACCCCTCCGGATCGCCCAGGATGCCCATCGAGATCGGGAAGACGAGCCCCGCTCCCGCCGTCCGGCAGAACCACGCGACGTTGTTCGTGCCCTGGACGTTCACCTCGTAGGCCAGGTCCGGCCGCTCGGCACAGTCGTCGACGCCGCTGACCGCCGCGAGGTGGAGGACGACGTCCGCGCCCGACAGCGCCGATTCGAGCCGGGAGCGATCCCGGACGTCGACGTGCTCGATCGCGATGTCGCCGACGCTCCGGAGGTCGCCGCGATAGAAGTTGTCGATCGCTGTCACGTCCCACCCGGGATGGTCCTCGCGCAGGAGCCGGACGACCCGGCTCCCGATGTACCCGGCCGCACCCGTGATGGCGACCGTCGGTTCCTCGCCGCCGTCTCGATCCGTGGAGTCGTATGTCGTCATGGGTTGTGTCGTCTCCCGTTCGCGCCGTCGTTGCCGCCGCCGAACCGGTCCCGGAGGTCCCGGACGCCCTCCCGGAGCGTCCACGCCGGCTCGAACCCCGCCGACGCCACCCGGTCGAAGTTCACGTGGTAGGAGGGACCGGGGTGGCGGTCCCCGAGGTACGTGATCTCGGTGTCGGCGTTCACCTCCTCCCGGACGATCCGCGCGATCTCCGCGATCCGGTAGTTCTCGTCGTTCGCGCCGACGTTGTACACGAGGTCCGGCCACGCCCCCGGCTCGCAGGCGGCGCCCGCGAACGCCCCGGCGGCGTCCTCGACGTGGACGAACGGCCGCCAGTTCGACCCGTCGCCGTACACCGACAGCGGACGGTCGGTCAGCGCCCGGAACACGAACCCGTTGACGACCAGGTTGAACCGGATCCCCGGCGCGTAGCCGTAGTTCGTGCTCATCCGGAGTGCGGTCGCCGCGAGCCCGTAGTCGTCGGCGTACTCCGCGAGCAGTTCCTCGGCCCGGAGCTTCGTCTCCGCGTAGGGGTTGATCGGGTCCGGATCGGTCGTCTCCTCCAGGTCGGTGCTCGTCGCGCGCCCGTAGACGTTACACGAGGAGGCGAAGGCGACGGTCCCGACGTCGAGTTTGCGCGCCGCCTTCAGCACGTTCTCGGTGCCCTCGAAGTTGACCGCACGGGTCTCCTCGGCCCGATCGTGGGTGCTCGACGCACCCGTGATCGCCGCGAGGTGGACGACGGCGTCCACGCCCCGCATCGCGCTCTCGACGTCGCCGTACTCCCGGACGTCGCCCTCCCGGAACGAGAAGCCGTCGGCGACGCGGGCGTCCAGGAGGTTCCGCGGCGACCCCGAGGAAAGCGAGTCGATGACCCTGACGCTCCCGACGCCCTCGCGGGCCTGCAGGCGGGGAACGAGCGCGCTCCCGACGTACCCACACCCGCCCGTGACGAGGACGTCCGTCATGTTACTCGGTACGTGAGTAACTTATCCCGGGGCAAAGGGGTTTCGATGCCGGGGTCGTCGCGGCCGGGACGGGCTCGCCTCCCGGCGGAGGCGACGGCCGGGGATTACGGGCCCGTCCGCGCCCGCCGTGGCAGTTCCGCGTCGCGTGGCGCGACCGCCGACGGGCCGGGGGCGGTCGCGTCAGCCCCGAACTCGTCCCCGGGCCGGAGCCGCAGGCTCCCGGTACTGCTGTTCGTCGCGTTCTCGACCGTCAGGACGGCTGAGACGGTCTCGCCCTCGTAGCTGACGTTCAGCCTCGCGACGCCAGTCCCGTTGGCGGTGACGGTGCCGTTCGCGTCGATCGTCGCCACGCTCGTGTCGTTCGAGGTGAGCGTCGCCGCCCGGGTGACCGTCCGGGTCGTCCCGTTGGTGAACGCGGCGGTCACCGTGAGGCCCGTCGTCGAGCCGTTCGCGATCCGGTCATCGCCGAGGGTCGCGTTCAGCGATCCGGGCTGGTAGCGCACGGTCGGATCGAGATCGAGCGCGACCTCCGAGCCGTCGTAGACGGCGGATTCGGGCACCTCGGCGCTCCCCGAGGCCAGTTGACCGACGGGGAACTGCCCGCCCCGGAACGGTATGAACTGGCGCGCGACCCTCACGGAGTAGTTTCCGCGGGCCGTCACGCCGGAGTCGGTGCCCCCATCCGCGGGCCCGACGGCGTTGTCCGTCGCGTACGGCACCGTCACCGAGAACGACCCGTTCTCCCCGACCGGCGCCTGCGCGCGGTAGGTGAAGTTCCGGCCGGCGTTGGTCTGCAGGGGCACCGTCACCGCCGCCGTCGCGTTCGTCCCGTTCAGCCGCGAGGCGTTGACCTGTCCGGTGAGACGCGCGCCCTCGACGCGCTCGAAGGTCTTGACGCGGGACTCCTGTCTGATGTCGTAGGGGACCAGAGCGTTCCGTTGTATGAACCCCTGGAGCCCGGGGGTCAGGATCGCGTTCACGACGTTGAGACCGATCGCGTCCCTGAGTCCCCGGTACTCCCCGGTCGTCGTCCGCTGTCCGACGCTGAGGAAGGTCGTCGAGGCGTTGGTCTCGTGGACCAGCCGGTAGTGTTCCAGCGCCGGGGCGAGTCGCTCGCGGCCGTCACGAACCGTGGTTCCGTCCTCGAAGTAGAGCCGCGAGAGCATCGTCCGCTCGTAGCGCGCGCTCACGCCCGGGAGCACTGCTTGTGTCGTGTTCCCTCCGCCCGTCCTGACCGTCCGGTTGCGAAGCGAGACGTACCTGCCGTCCGGGTCCGTCCACTGGGTGATGGGGTTGAACTTCCCGGAACTGCGCCGGCTGATTCCCTGGATCGCGGCCATCTGGTCGTCGATGACGACGTAGCGGACGTCCTCGCTCGCCTCCTGTTCGGACTGGTTGTCGATCATCGCCCGCAACTCGGCGTTGGACTTCTCGACGAAGTCCCTCGGGGCGCCCTCCATCGACGGGAGCGCCTCGATGAGCAGGTTCGCACGCTCCTCGGACTGGGCCAGGAGGTACGCCGAGGCGGTCTGTGGGCCCTCCTGGAAGGGGTTGGCGTGGGGGATGCGCTCGGCGGTGTAGGTGATCCAGTGGCCGTAGTCCCACCACGACATCACGCCGTAGGCCCCATCCGGATACTCGAAGTCCCCATCCTCCGGGCGTTCCAGCCGCTCGTCGTAATCCAGCGGTGGCGCCGGCGTGTTGTTGTTCATCCAGGCGAGTTCGCCATGCCAGGCCTGGTTCGACCCGCTGAGGAACTCCGCCCGCTCCCAGGTGGGGCGGGCGGTGTCCATCGCGACGACGTTGCCCGGGACGACCAGCACGAGCAGGAGGGCGACGCCGATGATCTGGTAGGTCTCGACGTCCCGGAGCGCCTCGATCTCGCCGAGTTCGAGCGCGCCGCTCGCGGTCCACCAGATCGCAAACCCCGAGAGGAGCGCCACGTTCACCGCGAGGTAGTAGCCAAAGCGGAGCATCGTGAAGTACGCCGAGACGGCGCTGAAACTCCAGAGCACTAAGAGGAGTTCGATGGGCTTGTCGCGTCCGAGAACGCGGGCGAGGAGGACGAGAAACCCGAAGACGGCGAGGTAGAAGGTGGGTCCGAACGCCTGCCAGGCGTTGGACAGCGAGGCCGGCTGGATCTCGCCGACCGTTCCGGCGGTCCTGCTCGTGGCGGTCCCGTAGCTGTACATCCGGACGAACAGGCTCTCGAAGAGGTCGAGCGTCTTCGGGTAGACGAGAAACGACACCACGAGGACGGCGACGATGACGCCGCCGACCGCGGCGGGGTAGTACCGGCGTTCGTACCCCTCGCGGCTGACGTACGTCGCGATGCCGTACATGAGGACGGCCCCGGCGCCGATCCCGGTCACCACGAGCGGTTGCAGAAGCGAGAACCCGGTCGCGCTCAGCCCGTATTCCTTCGCGTACGCGAGCGTCAGCACGCCCGCGGGCAGCATCGTCGCCGCCGTCGTGATCGCGAGGTACTCCGTGGGCCGGCCGTTGAGGTAGTCCCGGACCATCTGCAGGAGGACGAACACGCCCATCGTGAACACGAAGGCGACGCCGGGGCCCCAGGTCATGAGGTACGACGCGATCGCCGTGCCACCCAGAAGCGACGCGACGGCCGGCCGCCGGAGGACGACCCAGTTTCGATCTCGCAGGTCGGCGACGGTCGGCTTCTCGGCGTAGCCCGTCCGCACCGCGTAGATGAACCCGGCGAACGCGAGCGTCCCGAAGAAGGCCTCCGAGGACTGGTGGTCGGCGACGCCGACGACCGTCCGGGAGAGGAACTGCCCGCCCAGGAGCGCGAGGATGGCCGCGGCCAGGAGGCCCCCCCACCTGTTCGTGGCCCACTTCGCGATGAGGTAGGCGGGGATCGCCGTCAGCGCGCCGAAGGCCACCGGGGCGTACGCGATCACCGTGTTGACCGTGTGTGGCGAGGGCGATCCGGCGCCGACGATCATGGCGGCGAGCGCGATCAGCTGGTCGAAGAGGCCACCGAACCCGGAGTGACGGCCCGTCCCGTAGGGGAAGTACGACCACGCGTCGAAGCGCTGTGTCGCGGGGAAGTGGTTGACGACGAGGTGTACGATCCGGGCGTGGTACCAGGGGTCGTTGCCCGACGTGAAGTAGACGTTGCCGCCCACGAACACGTCGTCCGCCCCGAGCGTCCGGACCCAGGTCATGAACCCGATCACGACCGCCAGCCCGGCGGCGGGGCCGTATGCGTCGGCGAACGAGCGAGCGTCCTCTCGGTCCATTGGGTTGAGCACAGTCCTGAAGCGCCTAAAAGCGTGTCGGAAGGGCGGGCGAGTATTTATCAGTCGTCAGCGGTGTACGCGCCGCCGCGATGTCGGATCCGGTGCACTTCGAGGACGTTCGTGTCGTGGTTCGCGACACAGCCGAGACGGTACTCCCCGACACGGAGTTTCGCGTACGGGCCCCCGGTGATCGGTTCCAGATAGTCGTCGGGGTCGCGCGCTCGGTGAACTTCCAGGTCCACTCGTCGTCACTCGACATTGCTCTCGTCCATCGCCTCGACGACGGCGTCCCGCGGGACGAGTTCGCTCTCCCCGGTCCGAAGAGCGTGTTCGCCGGTCGCGATCTCTTTCCAGCCCCGGCGCGTGAACTCCGGGTGCTTCACGGCATCGCGAGCAGCGTGCCGGAGGAACTCGCTCCGGGAGTTGAACCCCTCTTCCTTCCACGTCGCGTCGATGTCCTCGAGGAACGCTTCGCTCACCCGGAGATTGATCTGTACCGTCTCCGGCTCGTCGTTCGCGTCAGGCGTCTCGGCGTCGGACATGCTATGCTCTTGCTTTACGTCTGTGTTACAATAAGCCTTCTCGCTGCTCGTCGTTCCGACGAATCTCCGCTTCCGACGTGGCCACCGAAATTCATAACAGCGCGGTCCGGGTCAAGACAGGCATGCTGGTCTCCGTCGTCCTCTGTACCTACCGGATGGACGCCTACGACCACTTCACGGAGGCCGCCGACAGCGTCCTCGCCCAGACGTACGACGACGTCGAACTCGTCGTCGTCGTCGACGGCGACGAGGACGTGTTCGAGCGCGTCCGGGCGGACTACGGGGATCACGAGGACGTCCTGGTCCACTGCAACGACGAGAACGTGGGCCTGCTCGCGAGCCGGAACCGCGGCGCCGACCTCGCGTCCGGCGACGTCGTCGCGTTCATCGACGACGACGCGGTCGCCGACGACCGCTGGATCGAACGCCTCGCCGACGCCTACGAGGAGGAGGACGCCATCGCCGCCGGCGGGAAGATGGCGCCGGAGTGGGTCGCCGGCAAGCCCGCCTTCCTCCCCGAGGAGTTCTACTGGCTGGTCGGCGTCACCCACCGCGGCTTCGCCGACGGCGCCGGCGAGGTCCGAAACACCTTCGGCTCGAACATCTCCTTCCGGCGGGCGGTGTTTCGCGATCTCGGGGGGTTCGACACCGCCATCGGGGGCCGGCAGGGCGACGCGAACCTCCAGGGCGGCGAGACCGAACTGTGTGCCCGGATGGCCGCCGAGTACGGGCACGGCGTCTACTACGTCCCCGACGCCGAGGTCGCACACAAGGTGTTCGCGTATCGCACGAAACCCCTCTGGCTGTTCGACCGGGCGTTCTGGCAGGGCTACTCGAAACGCGCGATGGAGACGCTCGCGCCCGACGCCGGCGACGAGGAAAGTGACTTCCTCGGGCGGTTGTTTTCGGAGTTCGTCCCCGACCGTCTCCGGGGTCTCGTGACCGACCCCTCGATTGCCAGCCTCACACAGCTCGTGGCCCTCCTCGCGCTGACGGGGACCGTCGGCGCGGGGTACCTCTACGGCGTGGTGAAGTGGTGATCCGATGGCCGGCGACGCGTCGACACGGGAAGGCGGCGCGTCGGACGACCTCCCCGGCGTCTGCGTCGTCACCCACCCCCTGGGATCGGCGGGGGAGAACGCGACCCGCACCCTGCTCGAAATCCTCGCCGCTGTCACGTCCGTGAGCCTCGTCACGGCGGACCTCCCCGTCGACTCGGCGATCCGCGAGCGCCACGAGGTGGTCGAACTCACCGAGAAGGGCGCGGGCCAGTCGAACGTGCTCGTCGCGGCCGTCCGCTTTCTCGCGAACCAGATCCGGATGTGCGCCGCCATCGCCCGCCGCAAGGAGCCCGTCGTCCTGTTTTTCGGCGCCACCGCCTACCTCCTGCCGATCGCCGTCGCGCGCCTGCTGGGCCGGACCGTGGTGCTCGAACCCCGTGGGGACGTCCCCCTCACGCTCCGGCTGTCCTGGGAGCAACGGGTCCCCGCGTCGCTCGCACGCGTCCTCGCCGGTTCCGTCCGCGCGCTCGAACGCCTCGGCTACCGCCTCGCCGACGCCGTCGTGACCTACACGCCCGCGATGGCGACGGAACTCGGGCTCGACCGGTACGGCGAGAAGCTGTACTCCACTGGCGCGCGCTACGTCGACACCGACGCGTTCGCGCCCCACACGCCCTTCGGGGAGCGCGACCGGGTGGTTGGGTTCCTCGGCCGGCTCGACGAGGAGAAGGGAGTCCGCGAACTCGCGGCGGTCGCCGAGGCGCTCCCCGAAGACGTCACGTTCCGCTTCGTCGGCGACGGCGACCTGCGTCCATGGCTCCAGGAGCGACTCGCGGCGGAGATCGATGCCGGCCGGGTCGAACTCGCGGGCTGGGTCGACCACGACGGGGTGCCCCGCGAGCTGAACCGCATGCGCCTGCTCGTGATGCCCTCGGCGCCGACGGAGGGGCTGCCGACGACGATCCTGGAGGCGCTCGCCTGCGGGACGCCCGTCTACGCCACCCCCGTCTCCGGCGTGCCCGACGTGGTCCGCGAGGGCGAGACGGGGTTTCACATGGACTCGACCGACCCCGGGGAGATCCGCCGGGATGTCCTCGACATCCTGGATCGGGACGACCTCGTGGCGGTGAGCGCGAACGGCCGCCGGCTGATCGAGGATGAGTACGACTTCGACGCCGCGACGGCGCGGTATCGGGCGATCCTGGCCGATCTCGACGCGTGACACGGCCGCCGTCGGTCGTCCACGGGGTCACTCCATGTAGCCCAGTTGCTTCAGCCGATCCTCGACCGCGTCGTCGCCCGTCGATTTCCGGCGCTCCCCGAGGTCGATCGGCTCCCGCGTCCCGACGTCCGGTTCGGGATCCAGCACGTCGAGTACCCGTCCGTCGACGTCCGTCGGCAGGTCGACGCCGTGGGCCGCCATGATCGTCGGCGCGATGTCCCGGATGTCGATCTCGCCGACGTCGCCCCGGGCCTCGATGTCGGGTCCCGCGGCCAGGAAGATCCCGGTCGGCGTGTTCTCCGCGGCCCACCGGTCGGGCTCGGCCTGGACGACCCGCCGGCCCATCCCGTCGTTGACGTGGACGCCCGGGCGCTGGTCGAGGACGACGTCGGGCCCGACGTCGACGTAGGGGCCCTCGTACACCTCCTCGGCGCGGTACACGCCCGCGAAGAGGGGCTCGCCGCGGTCGTCGGTCACCGCCGCCAGGTCCGCGATGAGGTCCTCGCGGACCGCCTCGACGTCGAACGCCGGGTTGCAGTAGATCGGCCCCTGGCCACTCGCGAGCGCCTTCGTCTCCGTTGGAACTATTAGCTCCATCTTGCGCTCGCGCTTGGCGCCGGCGCTCCCGGGGACGAGCTGCTGGAGGCGCTCGGGAACGGCCGCCGCGAGGGTGTCGACGATCCCGAGCCGTTTGGCGATCCCGAGGACGCGCTCCCGTGTCACCCCGACCCGACGGAGGTAGTCGTCGATCCCCCTCGCCCGCGTCAGGTAGCCGTTCCGGGCGAGCCACTCGTTGACGTAGAACTCCGTCGTCGTCGGCGCGGCGCCGTGGTCGGACATCACGACCAGGTTCCCCTCCAGGTCACGCAGCTCGCCCAGCCAGCCGTCCACGAGCTCCCAGGCGCGCTTCGTCGGTTCCGCGTCCCAGAAGAAGTGATGCAGGACGTTGAGGTAAAACAGCGTGACGTGGACGAGTTCGAGGTCTTCCTCGACGAACAGGTCCCGGGCTACCTCCAGGCGCAGGTCGAGAAGGCGGAGGATCTCCTCGACCTCGGCGCCGCGTTCCGCCTCCGAGGAGAGCAGGGGATCCGGGTGGACGGCGTAGCCGTAGCGCTCCCGGAGCCGGTCTTCGAGTACGGGGGGGTAGGTGTATCCGGTCTCCAGGGATCGGTACTCGCCCTCGACGGCGTCGGGGCCGCCGGAGACGACGTAGCCGTCGAGTTCCCTCGGGGGATACATCGAGGGCATGTTGACCACGCCCGTCCGCTGGCCGTCGTCGTTGAGGTAGTCCCAGAGCTCGGCGGTGTCGTAGTCCGCCCCGTTCATGACCTCGATCCGTTCGGCGGCGAGGTCGATGCGCTCCCACCAGAACACGCCGTGTTTCCCGGGGTTCTTCGAGGCGGAGTAACACTTCCAGTTGGGGTACGTGACGGGGGGCAGGCAGCTCCGGCTCGTGGCGTAGGACCCCGACTCGCGGAGGGCGGCGAGGTTCGGAAGCGTCCCGTCCTCGATCCAGGGCTCGGCGAGGGGCCAGCTCCCGCCGTCCAGCCCGAGCACGAACGTCCGGGTCACGTCCCTGCCTGGGAGGGGACGCGGCGAAACACCTTCGGTCCGGCCGGGTATCGCGTCCCGGCGCCGGTCGGCCGCTGCCGTCCGCCCGATCACCCGTCGCCATCGGCCCGAACGTCACGAGCGAGCGCGCCCGCGGGCACGAACTCGAAGGGTTCGGCGAGGATCCGGCGCACCGCGCGGCGCATGTACGCGCCCGACCGGACGCAGACGCGTCGCGGGACCCCGTCGATCGCGGGCAGATCGACGAGTTCCCAGGGGTGGACGTACAACACCGGCGGGACTCCCCGGCGCGCGAGCAGGCGCATCCCGAGGATCGTGTACCGGACGCCGAAAAACCGGATCCAGGTGCCGGTGAGAGGGAGCCGGAGCCCCGGCATCACCGCAACGGGCACCTCGGCGAGACCCCGTGGCGCAGCCGGGTCGATCGCCGACGCCGACGAGGGCTCGCGGGTCCGAAACTCCCCGCCGTACCACCCCGGGATCGACCGGGAGGGAACGACGCTCGAATCGTACGCGTACCCCGCCTCCGCCAGGGCATCGAAGTGATCTTCAGCGAGGTCGAAGGAGGGCGCCCGGAACCCCTCGACCGTCCCGCCGGTCGCGGATTCGAGGCGCGCTTTCGATGTGGCGAGTTCGTCCCGGCGCTCGCCGGCCGACAGCTCCGGGAGGTGGCGGTGCGTGTGGGTGTGTGAGGCGATCTCGTGGCCGTCGGCAGCGACGGCCGCCACGAGCGAGGGGCGGTCGTCGGCGATTTCCGAGACGGTGAAGAACGTGGCCCGGGCGTCGGCGGCCTCGAACGCCTCCCGGAGGAACGACACTCCCTTCCGCCCGATCGCCTCCCTGGTCGCCGTGCCCGCCGCCCGCCGGTACGCCGGCGTGTGCCGGAAGAACTCCAGGTCGACCGAGAGGACGGCGGGTCCTGGCATGTGCCGGCTCGGGGTAGGGGGCCACCACACTTGGTTCGTGCGCACCGTCGCGCGCATCCGACGCCTCGTCCCGGGCACCGGCAGGTTCAAACCCGCGACGCTCCAGCCCCCGGCATGGTCGCGCCGCCGGCTCCCTCGCCCGCCGCGGTCCTCGGGCTCGACCTCGGGCTCACGCTCGCCTTCCTGCTCGTGGCGACGCTGGTCCTGCTGTGGGGGTTCGAGCGCTACCGGACGACGTTCTCGAAGGCCGAACTCGGCGTCGCCCTGCTGCTGGCGCTCGGCATCCTCGCCGTCGGCGTCGTCCCGGAGGCCTTCGTCGCGCTCGCCGCCCTGCTCGACGTGAGCGAGACGTTCCGGGTCGCCCAGCTGGTCGCCAACGTCGTCCTCCTGTTTCTCCTCCTGTACGCCGTCTCGCGGATCAGCGACACCCGGCGGAGGGTCGACGAGCTCACCCGCGGGCTCACTGTCCGGCAGGCTCCACCCGGGGCGGACGCGCGCGCCGACTCGGTGTACGTCGTGATCCCGGCGTACGACGAGGCGGCGTCGATCGGGGGCGTCCTCGATTCGCTCCCCGGGACGGTCCACGGACGCACGGTCCGGCCCGTCGTGGTCTCGGACGGCTCGGACGACCGGACGGCACAGGTCGCCCGCGAGCGCGACGCCATCGTCGTCGAGCACCCGATCAACCAGGGCCAGGGCGGCGCGCTGAAGACGGGCTTCGAGATCGCGCGGGGGCACGGTGCCGGGATCGTCGCCACGATGGACGCCGACGGACAACACCCCACGGATCAGCTGGCGGAGCTGACCGCCCCGATCGTGAACGACGAGGCCGACTACGTGCTCGGCTCGCGCTACCGGGGTCGGGACGCCTCGACCGCCTCGGTCACCCGGAAGGGCGGCATCCGGGCGTTCACCTGGCTCGTCAACGTGATCGCGAAGACCGACGTCACCGACTGCACCAACGGGTTCCGGGCGATCCGGGGCTCGCGGCTGGGCGACCTGACGCTGACCGAGGAGCGCTTCTCGGCGCCGGAACTCCTCATCGAGGCGCGCAAGAAGGGGCTGCGCATCGTCGAGGTCCCGGTGACGATCCACGAACGCGAGGCCGGCGAGACCAAGAAGCCGGGGCTGGGGTACGCCGCGGGCCTCGCGCGCACGATCCTCGTCACGTGGATCCGGTGAGCGTGCCTCGGCCCGTTTTCGACGGCATTACCTGTACCCGAGGTCCTCCAGCAACCCGTCGATCGCGAGTCGCTCCCCGTCGCGCGTCCCCTCCTCGGGGATCCGGGACCGGAGTCGCGTCGCGACTCGGTCCGCCTCGATCGGATCGAGTTCCAGGGGATCGGTGTCGAGGCCGTACAGCTCGTCGCGCCAGTCCCGGTCGGGATACTCGACGTACTTGTACCCGCCGGCACGGACCGCCCGCTGCCAGTTTTTCTCCCGCAGTAGCGATTTCCCGCAGGCGCGGATGTACGCGTCGCGGTCGGTCACGCCGTCGGGGGGAAGAAGCGACTCGCCGTCGATCGGCGGGTCGCCGTCGCGCTCGACACCAGCGAGGTCCAGAAGCGTCGGCATGACGTCGACCTGCCGGACCTGCGCGTCCACCGTCGTGGAGTCGATCCCCGCCCCGGCGAGGACGAAGGGGACGTTCGCGACGAAGTCGAAGACGGTCTCGCCGTGCCCGCTCTCCATGAAGTGATCCGGGAACGGCGGGTCGCGGTCGAATCGGCGCTTGAGCCGACGCTCCAGCGCCCGCGTGTCGATCCCGAGGCCGTAGCGCACTCCCGCCCGGAGAAGCCTGGCCGCCCGGTGGAGGTATCCGCCGCGGTAGGCGATGGCCTCGCCGTGGTCGCCGTGCAGCGCGACGACGGTGTCCTCGGGGAGCCGATCGCGCAACGCCTCCAGGCTCCGGTCGAGCGCGGCGAGCGCCCGAGAGTAGGGGTACGTCCCGTACTCGGAGTCGTCGTATTCCGCCGGAACGCGGACGGGGTCGTGGATCTCCCACAGGTGGAGATAGCAGAAGAACGGCTCCGCGAGCGCGTCGACGGTGTCGGCGGCCTCCGCGAACCAGTCGCCGACGAGTTCCTCGCGGCGATCGCGGTAGGCGTACCTGTCGAAGCCGCGATCGAGCCCGGTATCGGCGACGAGGGGGCCCGTGACCAGCGCCGCGGTGTCGTACCCGGCCGCCGAGAGGTGTTCCGCGAGCGTGGGGACGGACTCGTCGAGCCGGGCCTCCTCCAGGGAGTACACGCCGTTGTGTTCGGAGTACGCCCCGGTCATGACACTCGCGACACAGGGCGTCGTGGTCGTCGCCGTCGCGAACATGTCGGTGCAGGTGAGTCCCACCTCCGCGAGTCCGTCGATGAACGGCGTGTCCGCGTGCTCGGTGCCGACGAAGTCGCTCCGGAGACAGTCGACACAGACAAAGAGGAGGTTGGGCCGTGTCATGCTCCGTCAGGCTACCCCGCGTCGGAGTAACCGAGGTCCCGGAGCCGCGCCTCCACGTCCCCGGCGGCCGTCGCCCGCTCGACCCCGACTTCCTCGTCGCCCTCGGCCATCGAGACGTCGGCGTCGCGGGCGACCACCTTGCGCTCGAAGTCCTGCCAGGCGAGGGTGGCCGTCTCGTGCCAGGGGGCGACGGTCAGGGTCCCGTCGGTCGTCCGCTCCCGGAGGTCGTTGCCCTGCCAGATCCCAGGAACGTCGGCACCTACTGACCCCCCGAGCGTCGGCGCGAGATCGAGCAGGCTACACCGGTCGCCGAGCGCCTCGATCCCATCGAGAACGACCGGGACCCGGATGATCGAATCCACCACCCGCCGTCGGTAGCCCTGGTGGTAGTAGTACCCCTCCTCGCCGAGTTCCTCGCCGTGGTCGGCGGTGAACGCGAACACCGCGTCCCCGGTCGCGAGTTCGGAGTGGAGGCGTTCCACCCGCGAATCCACGCGCCCGAGCGCCTCGCGGTACGCGCCGAGGATCGTCTCGCGCTCCGTCGGCGTGACCTCCGAAGAGCCGAACCAGTGACGCCCCCCACTGGCCTCCGCCTTCCGGTCGAGGTCCCCGGGGATCGCGTCCGCTCCAGTGCCGTACGGCCGGTGACTCCCCATCTGGTGGACCCAGAGGAACCGGGGTGGGTCGGCGTCGTCGAACCGGTCGATCGCCTCGTCGACGACGTCCCCGTCGTCCGGCAGGTCGTCCATGGTGGCCTCCATCGGGTAGAGCCGGCGGTAGGCCTGCCGGACGACGTCGAAGGAGCCGAGGTACTCCCGGAGGCCGCTCCGGCGGTTCCTCGCCGGGTTCCCGCTGCCCTCCATGTAGTTGTCGTAGTGGTCGAAGCCGGCGTCGAAGCCGAACGCGGCATCGGCCTGGGCCGTCGGTACGAGACCGATCGTCGTGTACCCGGCGTCGCGGAGCACCTCCGCGAGGGTCGGGCCCAGGACCTTCGACTGCACGGAGGCGCGCAGGCGCGACGACTGGAGGGCGGCGAGGCTCGGCCGGGTGTAGTGGCCGGCGGCGACGCCGGTCAGCACCTCCCGACCGTCGACGAACGGCATGGCGTCGACGAAGTCACGCCGGACCGAGTCCGCCGTGACGAGGATGACGTCCCGCATGTGGTTGCCCGCCCTTCGCCCGCACCGGTTACAATAGCTTCGGAACACACGCCGGCAGGGGAGTCCGGAACCCCCGCCGGCGGGGGCTCGCACCGCGTCCCTGTCACTCCTGGTATCCGAGCCGCCGGAGGCGCTCTTTGACGTCCTCGTCCATCTCGGGGCGTTCCACGTCCCCGGAGCGCGTCGACGCCACGAGCCGGCGGTGGTCGTCGACTTTCTCCCGCAGCCGGGCTGCTTCCTCGGGGTGGTCGTCGATGACGTTGTGCTGTTCGCCCGGGTCCTCGGCCAGGTCGTACAGGGCGTCGGGTTCGTCGGAGTGGACGACGAGCTTCCAGTCCCGTTCGCGAACGCGGACGTGTTCGCCCTCGTCGTTCCGGTAGCCGCCGACGACCTCCGTCCGGTCCCACTCGCCGTCGAACACGAGGTCCCGGAGGCTCCGTCCATGGAAGTTCTCCGGCACCGCCAGTCCGGCGGCGTCGACGAGCGTGGTCGGGAGGTCGACCAGCCCGACGAGTTCGTCGTACTCGTTCGCGTCGTCCCACCCCGAGATGAAAAGCGGGACGTGGTTTTTCACGTTCAGGAGGCGTGCGCCGCCGAAGTACCCGTGTTCGAGGAAGTGGTCGCCGTGGTCGGCGGTCAGCGCGAGGAGGTAGTCCTCGCCCCACACGTCCTCCACGACGTCGAGGAGTCGGCCGATCTCGGCGTCGTTGAACCTGATCTCGGCGTCGTACAGGTCGACGAACGTCCGGTGTTCCTCCTCGGTGACGTTCCCGGGTTCCTCGATGAACTTCCGCCTGAGCCGGATCGAATCGCGATCGGAGACCGGTTCGTCGAGGAACTCGCGCTGGTACTCCTCGGGCGGCAGGAACGGGTGGTGGACGTCCATGTAGTGCACCCACAGGAACGCCGGATCGTCCCGGGTCGCCTCGACGAATTCGATCGCGCGGTCCGTGATCTCGTCGGCGGGGACGTGGTAGGAGCCGACGTTGATGCCCCGGGAGGATTCGAGGTAGTCGTACCCCGTCCGCAGGACGTCGAGTAGCGGGCCATCGAGGGTCGTCTTCGCCCACTTGCGGAGGCGGGTGACGAGCGACTCGTCGGGGGCCGAGTCGAAGAACTCCTCCCAGCCGCGGTCGTATCCGAACTGCCCCGAGATGTAGAGGTTGGAGTGAATGCCCGCCGTCCGGTATCCCCCGTCCCTGAACACCTCGGAGACGAGCGTCTGGTCCTCGGAGACGCGCTCGTGGCCGCCGTACATCATCGGCGTGACGCCCGTCAGGATGCTCGGGAAGGAAAACCGGGTCCCGCCGACGTGGGAGTAGGCGTTCAGGAACCGGCTCCCCCGGCGTGCGTACTCGTCGATGACCGGCGTCACGTCCCGCTCGTACCCGTGATAGCCGACGTGGTCGGCCCGGAGTGAGTCGATGGTGACGAGGAGGACCTTCTCCATGGATCCCGGTCCGCCATCGCGGGGATTAAGGGTTCCTATACGACAAACGCGGGCGTTCAGTCGAGATAGCCGAGGTCTTCGAGTTGCCGCTGGACGGACCCCGAGAACTCGACGGTCTCGCCCCCGACCGCCGGCCGGCCGTGTGCGTCGAGCCACTCGCCGAGGTCGCCGTCGAGACGCGCCGCCGCGTCCGGATGGTCCGCCGAGACGTCGCGCTCCTCGTCCTCGAGCGCGAACAGCTCCGCCCCGTACTCGCTTTTCTGGTAGCGGTACCCGTCCGTCCGGAGCGCGGTCACCGTCCCATCGAGGAACCGGGACGTGTCGAACGCCGGGTTCTCCTCGAGCAAGGGATCGAAATCGAGCGGCGGGCGCTGGGAGACGGCGAACTCGCGGGTCGTCTCGCGCAGGTCCACGCCGATGGTGTCGCCGGGATCGATACCGGCCAGCCCCATGAGCGTCCGCATCACGTCGGCGTGCTGGACGATGTCGTCCCCGGTCGCCACGAGTTCGGGCTCGCCCCCGAGACTCCGGAACACCAGCGGAACCCGGGTGACCGCGTCCGAGAGGACGATCTTGTGGGACAGGAGCCCGTGTTCGCCGAACAGCTCGCCGTGGTCACCGGTCACCACGACGATCGTCTCCCCGACGTCCAGCGACCGGACGTGTTCGATTAGCCTGCCGACCATCTCGTCGGTGTACGCGATCTCGGCGTCGTACATCGCGTGGAGCGCCGCCCACTCCTCGCCGGTCAGCTCACAGCCGTTCGCGATGATCTCCGTCAGGTTGTTGTGGACGTCGAGCGCGAACTCGGCTGCCTCGCGCGGGGACATGTCGAGGTCCTCGGTGTACTCCGCGAGGTAGCTGTTCGGCGGGTAGTACGGACGATGGGGTTCGTTGTAGTGGAGATAGAAGAAAAACGGGTCGTCGGACCGCTCGAAGTCATCGAGCCACCCTTTCGCGGTCTCGTTCATGAGAAGCGGGGAGGCGTGTTTGGCCGTGTCGAGCGTCAACCCCGCGGAGTGGGTGCGGATGTTCCGGAGGTACGTCAGGAGCGTCCGCACCCCGGCCTGCCGGATCGTCGAGGAGGCGAGCCACTGGAACCGGTCGAACCCGCGGTCGAGACCGGTCGCCGAACTCAAATACGAGTTCCGGGAGAGACAGGCGGTGTCGTACCCGGCCGCGGAGAACCGCTCCGGGATCGTCCGGATCCCGTCGGGGAGCACGTTTCCCTCGATGCCGAGCGTCGTGCGCGTCGGCGCGTACCCGGTCAGGATCGCGCCGCTCGACAGGAGCGTCGCCTTGCTGTGGGCGATACAGGTCGGAAACCCGTAGCCGGCCTCGCCGAGGCGCGACAGGGTCGGCGTCGTGTCGCGCTCGTACCCGCCGAGGGACGTGTGGTCGGCCCTGAGGCTGTCGAGCGTGATCCAGACGACGTTCGGCGGTGCCATGCAGCGTTCGGTCGGTGTCCCCCGACGGCCTTCCGTATTCCGGTTTGCTACCCCAACCCCTCCCAGTTGGCAGCACCCTTTCCCTCCGGCCCCCGGCGCGAAACGGATCAGGGCGAAACAGGGGCGAGCGAGCGGGCTTTCCCCCGGACGCGCGTCGACAGCCCGAGGAGACAGACGGCGTACACGACGGCACCGAACGACACGAGGACGACCGTTCCGAGACGGGTGTGGGGAACGAGGGGGACGACGGGATACACGAGGGCGCCCATGACCGCCGCGGCGGCGACCTCCATGCCGATGGTCCGCCCCGGAACGCTGATCGCGCCGACGATGTCCGTGACGGCCCGGTAGCCGGCGACGGCACGGAGGCTCGAGGAGAGTGCGGTCGCGAGGGCCGCGCCGTACCAGCCGATCGTCCAGATCAGGGCGACGTTCAGCACCGCGTTCAGCCCGATGAACAGGGTGTTGACGCGGAAGGCGCGGTCCGGCCGGTCGATCGCGTTGAGCACGTTGAGCAACTGCGAGGCGTACACGTCCGCGATGTACGCGGCGACGAGCACGAGGAGCACCCCCGTCCCGCGCCCGAACTCCGGCCTGTAGAACGTGAGTACCCGGTCGCCCAGCGCGGCGGCACCGAACAGCCCCGGAATGATGAAGATGCCGCTGAACGCGAGCGCCTCGTCCAGGAAGTGTTTGATCCGGTCGTAGTTCTCCCGCGTGCTCAGTTCGCTCACCTCCGGAAAGAGCGTCTGGCTGATCGAACCGCTCGCCACGGCGAGCAGCGACGCGATCCCCCACGCCGCCTCGTAGATGCCGATGAGCGACGCCCCGACGAAAAACGAGAGGACGATGGTATCGAGCCACCCGAACACCCGGCCCCGGAGCGTGCTCATCCAGGCGTACCGCGCGTAGGAGAGCAACTCGCGAACGTGCTCGACGCCGGGGCGAACGGGTCGAACCCCTGCGAGGACGAACACGAGGACCGCGGTCGCGGCCAGCGAGCCGGCAAAGCCGAACGTGATCGCCGCGACGCCGGAGCCAACAAGGAGGAGGAACACCTGGATCCCGCTCCGGCCGAGCCGTTCGACCGCGTTCATCACGCCGGCGGTCCCGACGCGCTGCTGGCCGTGTAACGCCTGTATCGCCGTGACGTACGCCGCCGAACAGACGAGCAGTGCGGCGATCTCGACGTCGAGCGACGTGATGACCCGGACGAACTCCCCGCCGGCGGTGACACCCTCCAGGACGCGCCCGGCGCCCAGAACGAGCAGGGCGAGCAGGATCGCGAGGACGCCGTTGATGGTGATCCCCGCCGAGAGAAACCCCGCCGGGTCGGTCCCTTCGCTCATCCGTTTTTTGATGGCCATGCCGACGGCGTTCAGCGGGATCGAGAGCCAGAAGAACCCGAGCGCCACCGCTATTGAGTACCGCCCCAGGCCCTCGGCCCCGAGCAGGTACGCGATCGCGAAGGTGGCGGCGAACCCTGCGATCGAAACGACGGCCTGCGAGAGGAAGTGAACGAGCGCAGTTCGCCCGGGGCGTTTCGTCATTCCGTTTCGTACTTCGGCGGACGGCTGTTATCTCTTTAGCTTCACCGCGGCAGGAGCGATCCGGTGCACCCGACGGGATGCGTCCGACGGCCAGACGACCGGCTTTGTGAAAACGGCAAGGCATTTGACCCGTCTCGTCCACTCACAGGGTAGATGACGGTCGTCGTCCTCGGCGTCGACGCGCTCGATCCGGACCTCGTCGACCCCGACGCGCACCCGAACCTCGTGCTCGACGCCCACCGGTCCATCGAGACGATCGCGAGCACGACCGGCGAGCCGAGCACCCACGAGCTCTGGCCGACGATCATCACCGGACTTCCCCCGGAGGAACACGGACTCACGCTCGAGGAGGACGGCGTCGCGTGGGGGAACCCGATCCTGGACGCCGGGAGCCGGATCGCCGATGTCCTCCTTCCCGACGCCGTCCAGACGCGGATCGGCGCGTGGCTGCTGACGAACGCCGACGTCGACGCCTTCCGGACGCCCGCGACGTACTACGAAAAACGGGGGATCGAGACGCTGTTCGACGGTCGGGAGAGCCTCGAGATCGGAATCCCGAACTACGTCGTCGATCCGGATGCCGAGGACCGCGAGCACGCGTTGCGGCGTTCCCTCGGGGACCTGTTCGAGCGCGATCCGGAGGCTACGGGCGGACACACCTCCTCCGACCCGTACGAGTTCTACGAGCAGTGCCTGGAGATGGCGATGGTCCGGATCGCGCGGGTCCGCCGTGGGCTCCGGGGCGGGCGACACGAACTCGTTTTCGGGTACACGAGCGGGCTCGATCTGATCGGCCACGTCTCCTACGACCTCCCGGCTCTCCAGGAGCGGGCCTACGACGAACTGAACGATTTCGTCGGGGAACTCCGGGGGGACCTCGGCGAGAACGACGAACTGTTGCTCGTCAGCGACCACGGGCTACAGGACGGCGTTCACACCGACGAGGCGATGGTTGCGGGGACGGACTCCCGGATGGTAGGTGACACTAAGAGTGTACTTGACATCCGCGAAGCAGTCGAGTCGGAACTGACACGAAGCGTCCACGAACCAGCGACGAAGGACCTGCCAAACTCCCGGGGTGACGGCAGTGATGTCGCCCAGCAACTCGAAGACCTGGGGTACATGTGATCCAAACGATCACTCCTGGTACTTGACGCCCCCCGCCTTTCTGACCGTTCGGTTTGTGGACACGACAGCCAGGCGGCTCCGACCATGTCGGCACTTGCCGACGAGAGTGTTTATGACTCCGTATATCCAAGCGCCGCGAGTTTCTCTTTCATGTGACTGTCGCCGTGGTGATCCCTGTGACTGACGGCACCGCTGGTGATTTTTCGCCGAGTGTCCGTCTCCAAGACAGCCCATGGAACGGTTCTGAGTCTCTTGAGCCAGAGGTTTCCGGGATGGCCGTATACACGAACCGGGATGGGCCATGACCGACCTCCAACCATGTTCCCGTGATCGGAGTGAATGACCGTTCGACCATCAATATGGTCGATAAGGTTCCAAACTTCTTCCATAACATATCCAAGATTATCCCGATATGCTAAAAGAACCTCATCTTCCCCGACGAGTCCCTGCCCAATAGCATCCCAGGCGTCTCGGGCCCGGTCGTCGCCGCCGAAGCTGATGTCATCCGTCTGTCGCCAGTAACTAAAATCGAAGTCGCTTCCGACAAAGGGGTAATGTGGCTGGGCATAATGCACGATGAGACGTTTGTTCGGATATGAATCATGGATATCTCGGGCGGCCGCAGTAACCGCTTCCGCCGGGATAGTTCCCTTTTCCTCGTCGAACCCATATTCCCATACCGATTCAAAGTGAACAAACTCCCCTTTTATATGGCGGTTCGGTGTTGGCATCCCACTGACGTAGACTGTATCATCATAATCGTTCTGGAAGTTTTTTCGACTCCATTCTGACGTCGCGCTCCCCTTTGATTTCACGCGCCGGTATTCGTCGAACTGAGTAGTATCGACCAACTCTTCGAATACATCTACCCGACAGGCATCGATGATAATTAGCGTGTCCCAGTCCTCGTCCATGACTTGGATGCCAGCGTCTCCAAACATCGCCTGGTGAATGTGGCTATTGATGCGGTCATTAATCCGGTTATACCACCAGACCGGATTCCGACCGTTTTGTCGAATCTCGTTATATGCATATTTTATAAAAGAACTAAGCTTCATGCTCGGTTCTAATTACGTTCCCCGTATAAATATACGAGGATAGGTTTCCTTATATTGAGCCACACTCACGCCTTGATAGTCATTAACAGCGGTGGTCGCGTGGTGGGACTCGGTTCGTGGCCGTTTAGAAAGGATGATGTGAAAATGGAGACAATCGCAAGCAGATGCGCATCGCGTATGTAACGCCCTATTATAACGGTTCTATCGACGGACGGTTGGGGCGGTTCCACGACTGGATCCACACGGCGAGAGAGGATGGGGCCCCGTTCGAGTTCGACGTACATGCATTCACCGCGAGCAATCCCGACCGTGTCCTCTTCGAGGAGCCCCACGGATACCTCGGGGACGCGGCGTCCCTGTGGGGGAAAAAACGGAACAAAGCCGAATTTTTGTTAAACGCCCGTCGTGTCCACAGTTCCCTGCAATCGAGGGAATACGATGTCGTACACGTCCTGGTAATGGACGCGATCGTTTACCCGACGGTTCTCTCGGCCGTCTCCGACGTTCCGATCGTCATCGGTCCGGACATCGCGGGATGGTCGCCCGTTCGGCAGGGTCCTGCCTGGGGAACGAGTCCGTCGTCGCGGATCAAACATCGTCTCAAGTACCGGCAGAAGAGGCTGACTGCGCGGTTCGGTCGATACGACGTCGCGGTTGCGTACGGTGAGCATCACCAAAACATCATGTCCTCGTTCGGAATCCCGACGGGGAAGATATCGATACTGAAACCGGGTGTCAATCCGATCTTTTCACCCGGCGATACAGCCACACCGCACGATCCTCCGAAGCTGCTTTACGTGGGGGATTTCTCGGAACACAAGGGGTATTCGCACTTCCTCCGTGCGTTGAGCCGCCTCGACAGGACAGTCGAGGCGCGTGTCGTTGGTTCCGGCGATCCGAGAGAGGATCTGATCGAGCAGCTGGGTATCGGGGAGTTCGTTACGATCGACGGGTTCGTACCCCGGGGCGAGTTGCCACGGATATACCGGGCGAGCGATCTCGTCGTTATCCCGTCGATGGACGAAACTGCCGGCACGAACGTTCAGTTCGAAGCCCTCGCATCGGGAACGCCAGTCGTCCTGGCGGACAACCCGGGAATGAACGAATTCACACCCGAGGGTGCATCGGTCGTTTTTTCCCCACGAACGGTTCCACGGCTGGTCGACGCGTTGCGACGCGCTATCGACAATATCGGGCCCCTGACTGAAACGGCCCGACGGCAGGCTCATCGTTTCCATGCCGGGGGCACCCTTGATCGGCTCGCGGAAATATACGACGCAGTCATCAAGCGAGAGGAATCGCCCAGTCACTCGACGTGATGAGGGAAAAACACGGTCGGATATCGCGCGGAATCACAACTATCAAGCGACTACTTTGAGAGAGACAGGTATGCCCATCCTCGTCACCGGCGGCGCCGGCTTCATCGGCTCCAACCTCGCGCAAGCACTTCTCGAAGACGGCCATCGCGTCGTCGTCCTCGACAACTTCGACCCGTACTACGACCTCGACATCAAGCACCACAACGTCGAGATCTGCCGCGACACGGCCCCCGATCGCTTCAGCCTCGTCAAGGGCTCGATCACCGACGAGGGCCTCGTCGCCGACGTCTTCGCGGACCACGACGTCGAGTTCGTCTTCCACGAGGCCGCCCGCGCCGGCGTCCGCCCGAGCGTCGAACAGCCGAAGTTCTACGAGGAGAACAACGTCGGCGGCCTGCTCACCCTGCTCGAAGCCGCGCGCGAGCACGACGTCTCCCGCTTCGTCAACGCCTCTTCCTCCTCGGTCTACGGTCGCCCCGACTACCTCCCCTACGACGAGGAGCACCCCAACTACCCCAAGAGCCCCTACGCCGTCACCAAGCTCGCGGCCGAGCACTACTGCAAGGTCTACGACGACCTCCATTCCCTCCCCACCGTCAGCCTCCGCTACTTCACCGTCTACGGACCGCGGATGCGCCCGAACATGGCGATTTCGAACTTCGTCTCGCGGTGCCTGAACGGCGAGCCGCCGATAATCTACGGCGACGGCGAGCAGACCCGCGATTTCACCTATATCGAGGACGTCGTCGACGCCAACCGTCGACTCCTCGAAACCGACGCCGCCGACGGCGAGGTGCTGAACGTCGGATCGACGGACAACATCACGATCACCGAACTCGCCGAGCACGTCGTCGCCGAAACGGGCGCCGACGTCGAGCGAGTCCACCAGGAGGGAAAGGCGGCGGACGCGCGCCACACCCACGCCGACGTCTCGAAGGCCCGCGACCTGCTCGACTACGAGCCGACGGTCGACATCCGCGAGGGCGTCTCGACGTTCATCGACTGGTACGAGGACAACCGCGAGTGGTACGAGCCGCTTGTTCGGGGATCGTGAGTCCCGGAGCCGTCGGGGACTGATAATGACTGCTCTCACTGTTTACCACCGATCGCCACTCCCGTTGGCGGCGATCACCGGTAAGAGACGAGAGCAGTCATCATGACCCGGCCGAGCCGAGGTCCGACCGGACTACGCCCGGTGGTTCTCCACCGCGAGGCCGTCGATGCGCTCGAAGTGCTCGTCGCTGGCCACGAGCGTGGCGCCACGGTTCCGGGCGACGCCGGCGATCATCACGTCACCGATCGGGATTCGCTCCCCCCGCGACTGCAACTCCGCCTGGACGTTCGCGCCTTCGATTGCGTCCGCCACGGAGAGGTCGAGGAAGTCGACCCAGACCAGCGACTCGCGGAGTTCCGCTAACTCGCGCCGTTCGTCCCAGACCAGGGCGAACGCCAACTCGAACACCGAGACCGTCGACGCGGCGAACTCCTCGTGGGCGTGGGCGTCAAAGTACGCTCTGGCGGCCTCGCGGCCCTTCTCGTAGTCGACCAGATAACTCGTCTCCAGGAGTCTCATTCCGATCCCCGGAACGCCTCGTCGAAGCGCTCGTCGAGCTCGGCGAGTCCCGTCCCGAACTCCACGTCCGCCAGGGCGCCGAACCCCTGCTCGAAACCGGTGTCGCGGTCGGCGAGCCGATCGAGCAGGTCGGAGAAGCTCTCATCGGGGCGCTTGCGCGCTTTCAACTGGTCGTACACCTCCTCTCGAACCCGGATCGTCTTCGTCCCCATGTGTGGATGTCTACGTCCACGTCGACATAACGGTTGTGCCGGGCGACCGCCTCACCGATCCGTCCCGTCCAACAGGTCGTGATCCTCGATATACCGGCGCACGTACTCGTGGAGCTCCGGGTCGGGTTCCGCGAGGAACCGGACGGCCTCGTGCTGGTCGTCGAGGTCGATCTCGACGTCCGGTCCGGCCGGCCTCACCCGGAAGACGACGTTCACGGTGTGGCGACTCGGCGCGTCGGCGACCGCGCTGGTCTCCCAGAAGTGCGAGTACACCCCGAGGCGCTCCTCGACGGCGACGTCGATCCCGAGTTCCTCGCGGGCGATCCGGCGGGCCGCCGGTTCGAGGTTCTCGCCCTTGTACAGCCGCCCGCCGGGCCAGAACCACTCGCCTTTCGCTGGTTCGTTCGTCCGCTTCGCCAGCAGGACGCCCTCGTCCGTATCGAGGACGACCTCGACGCAGACCTGGGGCATCCGGGCGGTGAACTCCGCGAAGAGGTCCTCGGGGACGTACTCGTCGTGGACGTCCATCACGCGCCCCCCGCTGTGTGTACGTCGTGCATCCCGATCACCACGTCAGCCCCTCGTAGACGATTCCCTCGCGCCGGTCGATGGCGTGGCGGCCGTCGACCACGACGG